>Ga0102589_1000333_pt1 | contig 111712 bp, 105 predicted proteins | sample AraplaMF_Col_mLB_FD_76858 | JGI IMG/M metagenome (GOLD analysis project Ga0102589, IMG submission 76858) | Arabidopsis root microbial communities from the University of North Carolina, USA - plate scrape MF_Col_mLB | ecosystem: Host-associated > Plants > Roots > Endosphere | place: USA...
AACTGGGCGCGCGTGGTGGCCCAGGTGGTGTACTACTTCAAGGGCTGGCTGCTGGCCACCGATGGCCCCGGCCAGAAGGTGTCGTTCTGTGTGCCGTCGGGCAACTTCGGCAATGTCTGCGCCGGCCATATCGCGCGCATGATGGGCCTGCCCATCGACAAGCTGGTGGTCGCCACCAATGAGAACGATGTGCTCGACGAGTTCTTCCGCACCGGCGCCTACCGCGTGCGCAAGTCGTCCGAGACCTACCACACCTCCAGCCCGAGCATGGACATCTCCAAGGCCTCGAACTTCGAGCGCTTCGTGTTCGACCTGCTGGGCCAGGACGCCGGCAAGCTGGCCGCGCTGTTCCGCGACGTGGACGAGAAGGGCGGCTTCGACCTGTCGGGCACGCCGGAATTCGACCGCATCCGCGGCGAGTTCGGCTTTGTCTCGGGCCGCAGCACGCACGAGGACCGGGTGGCGACCATCCGCGACATGTCGTCGCGCTATGGCATCACCATCGATACCCACACCGCCGATGGCGTCAAGGTGGCGCGAGAGCATCTCAGTGCCGGCGTGCCGATGGTGGTGCTGGAAACCGCGCTGCCGGCCAAGTTCGCCGACACCATCCGCGAGGCGCTTGGGCACGAGCCGGAGCGTCCGGCCAGGTTCGAAGGCATCGAGAGCCTGCCGCAGCGCTTTGAAGTGATGCCGGCCGACGCCGCCAAGGTCAAGGCCTATATCGCCGGCCACACCGGCCTGTAGGCGCGTCGGCGCCATGGGCACGCTGCGGCACCGCGGCGTGCCGTGTCCGCGCCAACTCGCTACAATCTGGCTGCGGGCCCGATGCTCGGCCCCCGTATTGCTTTCCCCCTCATGGGTGGAGGCAATACGCGGGCCGTTTTTCATGGGCAGCCAACCCTCTTCGCACACTGTGCACATCGCACCATGACCCAAGCCGCAGCACCTTCCCGTCCCCCGATGCTGACCATGGCCCAGGCGCTCGATGCGCTGCTGTCGACCGCGCGCCCGCTGGCGCAGGCGGAGCAGGTCGACACGCTTGACGCCAACGGCCGCGTGCTGGCCGCGCCCGTGACCAGCACGCTGCGCGTGCCGCCGGCGGACAACACTTCGATGGATGGCTACGCCATGCGCGCCGCCGACATCCCGGCAGGGGGTACGCGGCTGCGCGTGTCGCAGCGGATTCCGGCGGGGCATGTCGGTTCCGAACTGCAGCCCGGCACCGCCGCGCGCATCTTCACCGGCGGCCTGATCCCGCCGGGTGCCGACGCGGTCGTGATGCAGGAACAATGCACGGCGGAAGGCGAGGACGTGATCGTCAACCATGTGCCGCAATCCGGTGAATGGATCCGGCGCGCGGGTGAGGACATCGAGGCCGGCAGCGTGATCCTGCCCGCGGGCACGCGGCTGACGCCGCAGGCGCTGGGCCTGGCCGCGTCGGTCGGCCAGGCGAAGCTGGACGTGGTGCGCCGCGTGCGCGTCGCGGTGTTCTTCACCGGCGATGAACTGGCGATGCCGGGCGAGCCGCTCAAGCCGGGCGCGATCTACAACTCGAATCGCTTCACGCTGCGCGGCTTGCTGGAAAACCTGGGCTGCGAGGTCAGCGACTTCGGCATCGTGCCCGATACGCTGGCGGCTACGCGGGAGACGCTGCGCCGTGCGGCGCAGGGGCACGACCTGATCATCACCTCGGGCGGGGTGTCGGTCGGCGAAGAAGACCATATCAAGCCCGCGGTCGAAGCCGAAGGGCGCCTAGACATGTGGCAGATCGCGATCAAGCCGGGCAAGCCGCTGGCGTTCGGCCAGGTCACCGGCGCGGGCGCCAACCCGGCGTTCTTCCTGGGATTGCCGGGCAATCCGGTGTCTAGCTTCGTCACCTTCCTGCTGTTCGTGCGTCCTTTCATCCTGCGCCTGCAGGGCGTGGCCGACGTGGCGCCGCGCCGCCTGCCGCTGCGCGCCGATTTCGAGCTGAGGAAGGGCGACCGCCGCAACGAGTTCCTGCGCGCGCGCATCAACCGCGAAGGCGGACTGGACCTGTTCCCCAACCAGAGCTCCGGCGTGCTCACGTCCACGGTATGGGGCGACGGGCTGATCGACAACCCGCCCAACCAGGCCATCGCGCGCGGCGATACCGTGCAGTTCATCCCGTTTGACGGCCTGCTTGCATAGCCGGCCCGCATTACCAGCAAGTACACAGAGGCAGTCATGACCATCGAACTACGATTCTTCGCCAGCGTGCGCGAACAGCTCGGCGTGGCCGAGGAGCGCGCCGAGGTGCCGGCCGAGGTGCGCACCGTGGGCGAGCTGCGCCAGTGGCTGCGCCAGCGCGGCGGCGCCTGGGCCGAGACCCTGGCCGAAGGCCGCGCGCTGCGTATGGCCGTCGACCACGCGGTGGCGCGCCCCGATACGGCGATCACCGATGGCTGTGAAGTGGCATTCTTCCCGCCAGTTACCGGAGGCTGAGATGAGCGTCAGGGTTCAGCGCGAGGATTTCGACCTGGGCGCCGAGGTCGCGGCACTGCGCGCCGACAACCCGCAGGTCGGCGCCGTGGCCAGCTTTATCGGCACCGTGCGCGATGTCAGCGAAGGCAGCGCCGTCAGCGCGATGGAGCTGGAGCACTACCCGGGCATGACCGAGAAGGCGCTGGCGCAGATCGAAGCGGCGGCGTGCGCGCGCTGGGAACTGCTGGGCGTCACCATCATCCACCGCGTCGGCCCCCTGCTGCCGCTTGACCAGATCGTGCTGGTCACGGTCGCATCGAAACACCGCGGCAATGCCTTCGCGGCTTGCGAATTCATCATGGACTACCTCAAGTCCGAAGCGCCATTCTGGAAAAAGGAAGAAACGCCGGAGGGGGCGCGCTGGGTCGACGCGCGCGTGACCGATGAAGACGCGCTGAAGCGCTGGGGTATTACGTCGATCAACGCCAGCGGCGAGGACAAGCCCTGATGGGGCCGTTGGGGTTTGTTGCCGTCGGTGTCGGCGCCGCGGCGGGGGCATGGCTGCGCTGGGGTTTCTCGGTGCTGTGGAATGCGCTCAACCCCGCGCTGCCGTACGGCACGCTGGCCGCCAACCTGCTGGGCGGCTACCTGATCGGGCTGGCCGTCGGTTTTTTCGATACACACGCCGGCCTGCCGCCGGAATGGCGCCTGCTGGCCATCACCGGTTTCCTTGGCGGCCTGACCACATTCTCGACCTTTTCCAGCGAGGTGCTTGCCAACCTGCTTGCCGGCGACTACGGCTGGGCAGCGATGCACCTGCTGCTGCACCTGGGCGGCTCGCTGCTGCTGACCGCGGTGGGGCTCTGGACTTACCGCGTGCTGGCCTGATCCATGAGCGAGCGCAGCACGGCATTGAATGCCTGCGGCTGCTCCATGTGCGGACTGTGGCCAGCGCCGGCGATTACGCCCAGGCCCGCATCGGGCTGCAATGCGTGCGTGGCGATGCCTACCGCCGGCGCATAAAGCCGGCTGGCCTCGCCATAAAGGTGGAACAATGGCACGCGCGCCGCGCGCAGCGTGTCGCGGAAATCCTGCCGCGCCATGTCTTCCCATAGCGCGGCCAGCGTGCCGGCCTCGCAGCTCTCCGCCATCCGCGCAATGTGCTGCATCGCCGCGCCATCGGGGCGCCGTCCTGCCGCCCACAGTCCCAATGCCACCGAAGGCGCCAGCCGCGGCCAGTCCGCGCGGATGCGCGCCGCCATCTGCCTGGCCTGGGCCATGTCGTAATGGCCGTGGAGGCCGTGCGGCCATTGCGGGTCGGTGACCAGCCGGGGCGTCATGTCGATGCTGCCGACCGCTGCCAGTGGACAACCCGGATGGTCACGCAGCAGGCTCCATGCCACCATCGCGCCCATCGACCAGCCGACCACGACCACATCGGACAGTCCGAGATGGCCGGCCAGCGCCGCGGCATCGCGCGCCAGCGCCGCGATGGTGGTGCCGGTGGCGTGCCGCGACAGCCCATGGCCGGCATGGTCGGGCGCAATCACCCGGAATCCCGCCCGCGCCAGCGCGCGCTGGCCGTCGAAGGCTTCGCCGTTGACGGACCAGCCGTGCAACAGCAGCAGCGGCTGGCCGTCGCCGGCTTCGCGCCAGCCCGGCAAGGGGCCATGCGCCGGATGGGTAGCAAAGGGCGGGGCGGGGGCGGTGTCACATGCCGAATCGGGAGCGTCCAAGGACGTGTCTCTCCAGGCGGTGGGTAGGAATTGGTGCAACGGGGGCAGGGTGCCCCTCTATTGACATCCACGCCAGTCAATTTATACGATGAAACATGAATCAGATATCAGGTTTTGCCTGCATATCGGTTCCCGGGATGGCGGCAGGCGCGAGGAGGTGCCTGCGGCGTGACCCGAGGCGGCCGGCATTCCAATGACAAGGCGCGCAGCGCCACCGGAGACAAGATGTCCCAGACCGAGACTGGCGAAGTCGGCGAAGCCCGCGAAGCACCCGACATGGCCCACGCCGGCGGCATATGCCCGCCCAAGACCGCGCGCGGGCAGAAGACCCGCGCGGCGCTGCTGCGCGCCGCGGAAAAAGTGTTCGGCGAGAAGGGTTACTACGCCGCGTCGATCTCCGAGATCACGCAGGAAGCCAAGGTCGCCATGGGCACCTTCTACCTGTACTTCAAGGACAAGGAAGATATTTTCCGCGCGCTGGTCAGCCATATGCTGGAACTGGTGCGCGCCCACCTGCGCAAGCACGTGGCCAATGCCGCCAGCCAGATGGAAGCCGAGCGGCTGGGCCTGAAGGCCTTTCTCTCTTTCGTTTCGCGCCACAAGAACCTGTATCGCATCGTGCTGGACTCGTATTCGGTGGACGAGACCATCTACAGCAGCTACTTCCAGGTCTTTGCCGAACTCTACAGCCGGCGGCTGGAGCGCGCCGAAGAGCAGGGCGAGATCGTCCCCGGCGATGCCGAGGTGCGCGCCTGGTGCCTGATCGGTATCAGCAACTTCCTGGGCATGCGCTACGCACGCTGGAAGCGTCCGGCCTCCATGGAGAAGGTGGTCGATACTGCCTTCGACCTGATCGCCCACGGCCTGCAGCCGCGATGACCATGGCCGCAGGTTCGCTGGTCTTGCTCGAACGCAGGGACGGCGTGGCGCTGCTGCGCCTGAACCGGCCGCAGCGGCACAACAGCCTCGTGCCGGCGCTGCTGGAAGCCTTGCTGGCCGCGCTGGACGAGATCGATGCCGACCCGTCGATCCGCGCCGTGGTTTTTACGCATGCCGGGCGCAATTTTTCGACCGGCGGCGACGTCGCGGCCTTCGCGGCGCAAGGCGATGGCATAGCCGCTTACGCCAGCGAGCTGCTCGCGCTGCTGAACCGTTCGATCCTGCGCCTCGCGGCGCTGCGCTATCCGGTGGTGGCGGCCGTCGAGGGCTGGCTGACCGGTGGCTCGCTTGGACTGGTGCTGGCGTGCGACATGGCCGTGCTGGCGCAGGATGCGCGCATTGCACCGTTCTATACGGTGGTGGGTTTCAGCCCGGACGGTGGCTGGACGGCGATGCTGCCGCAGCTGGTCGGTCCGGCACGCTCGCGCGCCTGGCAATTGAACAACACGGTCGTCGCGGCGCCGGATGCCGTCGCGCATGGCCTGGCCTGCGCGCCGTCGGCACCCGGTGCGGCAGAGGCCGATGCAATCGCGCTGGCGCGCGGCCTGGCGGACAAGGTGCCCGGCAGCGTGGCGAGCACCCGCGCGCTGCTGCGCTGGGACGCCGAGGTGCTGGCAGCAGGCCTTGAACGCGAGCGCGCCGCCTTCGTCGCGCAGATTGCCAGCGCGGAGACCGCCGACGGCATGCGCCGCTTCCTTGCCGGGCGAACGCGAGAGTAGCCGGGCAGCAGACATTCCCGCAGTTGCAGCAGGTTCCAGCCCTACCAACACAAAGAGAGCGAACACAGGAGACAGCCATGCAAAGCAACCCCCTCGCCGTACGCGCCCTGGTCATGGCCGCCGGCCTTCTTGCCACCGGCGCCGCGCTGGCCAAGGACATCCGCATCGCCCACGTCTACGACAAGACCGGCGCGCTGGAAGCGTATGCCAAGCAGACCCAGACCGGCCTGCTGATGGGCCTGGAATACGCCACCAACGGCACCATGACCGTCAACGGCAACAAGCTGGTGGTGATCGAAAAGGATACGCAGGGCAAGCCCGACGTGGCCAAGGCACAGCTTGCTGCCGCCTACAGCGACGACCGCGCCGATATCGCTGTCGGCCCGACCTCGTCCGGTACCGCGCTGGCGATGCTGTCCGTGGCCGAGGAATACAAAAAGGTGCTGCTGGTCGAGCCCGCCGTCGCCGATTCGATCACCGGGGACAAGTGGAACCGCTATATCTTCCGTACCGGCCGCAATTCGTCGCAGGACGCGATCTCCAACGCCGTGGCGCTGGACAAGCCGGGTGTGACCATCGCCACGCTGGCGCAGGACTACGCCTTCGGCCGTGATGGCGTGAAGGCGTTCAAGGGCGCGCTCAAGAGCGCGAAGATCGTCCATGAGGAATACCTGCCCACCAACACGACGGACTTCACCGCCGGTGCGCAGCGCTTGTTCGATTCGCTCAAGGACAAGCCCGGCCGCAAGGTGATCTTCATCATCTGGGCCGGTGCCGGCAATCCATTCAAGATTGCAGACCTCGATCCCAAGCGCTACGGCATCGAGATCGCCACCGGCGGCAACATCCTGCCGGCGATGGCCAGCTACAAGAACTTCCCCGGCATGGAGGGGGCCACGTACTACTACTTCGGCATTCCCAAGAACAAGGCCAACGAGTGGCTGGTGTCGAACCACTACAGCAAGTTCAAGGCGCCGCCCGATTTCTTCACCGCCGGCGGCATGACCGCGGGCATCGCGCTGGTCGAGGCGCTGAAGAAGACCAACGGCGACACCGGCACCGACAAGCTGATCATGGCGATGGAAGGCATGTCGTTCGAGACGCCCAAGGGCAAGATGACCTTCCGCAAGGAAGACCACCAGGCGATGCAGTCGATGTACCACTTCAAGATCAAGGTGGACCCGGCCTTTGCCTGGGGCGTGCCCGAGCTCGTGCGCGAGATCAAGCCCGAAGAAATGAACGTGCCCGTGCGCAATCAACGCTGATGAGCGCGCCAGCCTCTTCCGCTCCCTCCGCCCGCTCTGCCGGCCTGCCGGCGTCGCAATCGTCCGCTGCGCAGCGCGGCAAGGCAGCGGCGGCCGGCGTCCGGCCACTGCTCGAGACGCGCGAGCTGACCATCCGCTTCGGCGGCCATGTCGCGGTCAATGCGGTGTCGTGCGCGTTCCGGCCGGGCGAGCTGACCTGCATCGTCGGCCCGAACGGCGCCGGCAAGACCACGTACTTCAACCTGGTCTCGGGGCAGTTGCCGTCCACTGCCGGGCAGATCCTGCTCGACGGCGAGGACGTGACCCGCCTGCCGGTGTCGCAGAGGACCCGGCGCGGCATTGGCCGGGCCTTCCAGCTGACCAGCCTGTTCCCGCAACTCAGCGTGCTGGAGAACGTGCGGCTGGCGGTGCAGGCGCGGCAGCAGCGCGGCATCGACCTGTTCTCGATGTGGACCAGCCACCGCGACGTGCGCACGCAGGCGCTGGCAATCCTGGAGCGCGTTGCGCTGGCGGGCAAGCAGCACCTGACGGTGGCGTCGCTGCCGCATGGCGACCAGCGCAAGCTGGAGGTCGGCATCCTGCTGGCGCTGCAGCCGCGCGTGTTCATGTTCGACGAACCGACCGCGGGCATGAGCGTGGACGAGGTGCCGGTGATCCTGGACCTGATCCGCGAGATCCGCCAGGACCGCAGCAAGACCGTGCTGCTGGTCGAGCACAAGATGGACGTGGTGCGCTCGCTGGCCGACCGGATCATCGTGCTGCACAACGGCACGCTCGTGGCCGACGGCGATCCGGCCGAGGTGATTGCGTCGCCCGTGGTGCAACAGGCATACCTCGGCATGGCAGAGGAGGAGGGGGGCAACCATGGCTGACGCGCAACTCGCCACGCCGATCCTGCGGCTGCAGGGCGTGCAGACCCATATCGGCCCGTATCACATCCTGCACGGCGTCAGCTTCGACGTGCCGCGCGGCGGCGTGACCATGCTGCTGGGACGCAACGGCGCCGGGAAGACCACCACGCTGCGCACCATCATGGGCTTGTGGCAGGCGAGCGCGGGCACGGTGACCTTCGACGGCACGGACATCACGCGCCACAGCACGCCGTCGATCGCGCAGGCCGGCATCGCCTACGTGCCGGAGAACATGAGCGTGTTCTCGGACCTCACCGTGGCCGAGAACATGCGCCTGGCCGCGCGCAGCGGGGCCATCGACGAGCGGCGGCTGGACTGGGTGTTTCGGATGTTCCCGGCGCTGAAGACCTTCTGGCACCAGCGTGCCGGCGTGCTGTCGGGCGGGCAGAAACAGATGCTGTCGGTGGCGCGCGCGATCATCGAGCCGCGCAAGCTGCTGATCGTCGACGAGCCCACCAAGGGGCTGGCACCCGCGATCATCCAGAACATGATCCACGTATTCCGCGAGCTGAAGCAGACCGAAGTATCGATCCTGCTGGTGGAGCAGAACTTCAACATGGCGAAGTCGGTGGGAGATACGGCGGCGGTGATGGATGATGGACGCACCGTGCATGCGGGGACGATGGCGGCGCTGGCGGGCGATGAGGGGCTGCAGCAGCAATTGCTGGGGCTGTCGCTGGCGGCGCACCAGTAACGCCGTGCGGGGCTGATGGTTTTCTCCCTTCTCCCGCTTGCGGGAGCGGGAAGCACACATTACGCGGGCGATGCGCCGCGGCAGGACGGAGACCCATGACAACTTCAACGACCTTACCCACCGCACCGCCGGCGGCCCTGCCCAGGGTCCGGCTCGACTGGACCCCGCTGGCCCTGGCGCCGCTGCTGATGCTGCTGGCCTTCCCGCTGGTCGGCAGTCCTTCCACCTGGCTCACGCTGACCATCGCCGGGCTGGCGATGGGGATGATCATTTTCGTGGTGTCCTCCGGCCTGACGCTGGTCTTCGGCCTGATGGACGTGCTCAACTTCGGCCACGGCGCCTTCATCGCGCTGGGAGCCTACGTGGCGGCTTCGGTGCTGCTGCCGATGGCCGGCTGGGTGGAGGCGGACAGCCTCGCGCAGAACCTGGCGGTCTTCGCGCTGGCGATCGCCGCCGCCATGGTCGCGGCCGGCGCGGTAGGCCTCTTCTTCGAGCGCGTGGTGGTGCGCCCGGTCTACGGCCAGCACCTGAAGCAGATCCTGATCACAATGGGCGGCATGATCGTCGCCGAGCAGCTGATCAAGGCGATCTGGGGCCCGGAGACCATCGCGCTGCAGGTGCCCACCACCTTCCGCGGCGCGGTGCTGCTTGGGGATGCCGCGATCGAGAAGTACCGGCTGATCGCGATGGTGCTCGGGCTGGTGATCTTCATCGCGATGCTGCTGCTGCTCAACCGCACCCGCATCGGCCTGCTGATCCGCGCCGGCGTGGAGAACCGCGAGATGGTCGAGGCGCTCGGCTACCGCATCCGCCGGCTGTTTATCGGCGTGTTCGTGGTTGGCGCCGGCCTGGCCGGGCTGGGCGGCGTGCTGTGGGGCCTGTACCAGCAGAACATCACCGCGGCGATCGGGGCGCAGGTCAATGTGCTGATCTTTATCGTCATCATCATCGGCGGGCTGGGCTCGACCACGGGCTGCTTCGTCGGCGCGTTGCTGGTCGGCCTGATGGCGAACTACACCGGCTTCCTGTTCCCGAAGGTTGCGCTGTTCTCCAACATCCTGCTGATGATGCTGATCCTGCTGTGGCGCCCGCAAGGGCTGTTCCCGGTGGCACGGCGCTGATCGGAGCGACACGACCATGATCCGACTTCTCTCCGGCGACCTGCCACGCAGCCGCGTGCTGACCGTAATCCTGCTGCTGATCCTGTTGGCGCTGGCCTGCGCGCCGTTCGCCTTCCCCGGCGCGCGGGCGCTGAACATGGCGGCCAAGATCTGCATCTTCGTGGTGCTGGTAGCCAGCTATGACCTGCAGCTCGGCTACACCGGCATCGTCTCGTTCGCGCATACGATGTTCTTTGGCATCGGCGGCTATGGCGTGGCCATTGCCATGTCGCGGATGGAGCCGGGCTGGGGCGCGCTCGCCGTGGGCGCCGTGGGCGCGCTGGCGGTCTCGGCGCTGCTGGCTTTCCTGATCGGCCTGTTCTCGCTGCGCGTGCGCGCGATCTTCTTCGCGATGATCACGCTGGCGGTGGCGACTGCCTTCGCCACGCTGGTTTCGCAGTTGTCGGAATGGACCGGCGGCGAGGACGGGCTGACCTTCAAGGTGCCCGAGGTGCTGCGCCCGGGCTTCTCGATCGGCGAGGCCGAACTGCTGGGCGTGCCCCTGACCGGCAAGCTGCTGAGCTATTACGTGGTGTTCGCCGGCGCGCTGGTGTTGTTCCTGGCGCTGCTGCGCGTCGTCAACTCACCCTTCGGCCGCGTGCTGCAGGCGATCCGCGAGAACGACTTCCGTGCCGAGGCCATTGGCTACCGCACTGTGGTTTACCGCACAGTGTCGACGGTATTGTCTGCGATGTTCGCCACGCTGGCCGGGGTGCTGATGGCGGTGTGGCTGCGCTATAACGGTCCTGATACGTCGCTGTCGTTCGAAATCATGGTCGACATCCTGCTGATCGTGGTGATCGGCGGCATGGGCACCCTCTACGGCGCGGTGATCGGCACGGTGCTGTTCCTGGTGGCGCAGACCTACCTGCAGGACGTGATGAAACTGGCCAGCGACGCCACCGCGGCGCTGCCGCTGCTGTCGTCGCTGCTGCATCCGGACCGCTGGCTGCTGTGGCTGGGGCTGCTGTTTATCCTCAGCGTCTACTATTTCCCGCAGGGCGTGGTGGGGCGGCTGCGCGGCAATCGTGCCGTGCAGGACGTGGCAACCTGAACGGAGGCCCGCGCAATGTACGTGATCGACTGGCTGCACAAGAACGCACAGCACACTCCCGACAAGGTCGCGCTGGTAGACGTGGAAAGCGGGCGCCGGGTGACCTATCGCCAGTTCGACGAACGCGCCAGCCGCTTCGCCGAATACCTGGCGGAAGGCCTGCAACTGGCACCAGGCACGCGCGTCGCCGTGCTGGCGCACAACAGCTCCGACTATTTCGAGATGCTGTACGGCTGCGCCAAGGCCGGCATGGTGATGGTGTGCCTGAACTGGCGCCTGCCCGCTGCGGAGCTGTTGCCGATCCTGCAGGACTGCACGCCCGAGGTGCTGGTAGCCGGCGACGGCTTCCTGGCCGTGGCCGCCGAACTGGCGCGCACCGTGCCGCTGCGGGCGGTCCTGCATCTTGCCGACGACGAGGCGGCCGATGTACCAGGTGGCTGGACCGAATACGAAGCGGTGCTCGATGCCGCTTCGGGCCGCATCATCGAGATGCCGTGCCGCGACGAGTCCGAGGTCTGGCACCTGCTGTACACCTCCGGCACCACCGGCAAGCCCAAGGGCGTGATCCAGACCTATGGCATGGTGTTCTTCAACGCCGTCAACGCCATGCTGGCCAACAAGATCACGCGCGACGACGTATTCCTGAACGTGCTGCCGTTCTTCCATACCGGCGGCCTGAACCTGTATGCCAACCCGGTGCTGCACGCCGGCGGCACGGTGCACATCATGCGGCAGTTCGAGCCGCAGGTCGTGCTGGACCGGCTCGACAGCAAATCGGGCGAGGGCATCACCATGTTTTTCGCGGTGCCGGCGGTCTACCTGTTCCTGAGCCAGCACGCTGGCTTCGCGCAGGCGGACTTCTGCGGCGTGCGCAACATGTCGGCGGGCGGCTCGCCGGTGCCGCGGCCGCTGCTGGAAGCCTACCTGACCAAGGGCGTCACCATCTGTTTCGGCTTCGGCATGACCGAAACCGGTCCCACGGTCTTTGTCTGCGACGAAGACACCGCGCGCCGCAAGATCGGCACCATCGGCAAGCCGGTGGGGTCGATGCTGACGCGCATCGTCGACCCGCGGGGCCATGACGTCGCACCCGGCGCGCGCGGCGAACTGCTGATCAAGGGACCGGGTGTCACACCCGGCTACTGGAACCTGCCGGAAGCGACCGCCAACGCGATCCGCGACGGCTGGCTGCATTCCGGCGACATCGCCTGGCGCGACGATGAGGGCGACTACTACATCGTCGACCGCGCCAAGGACATGTATATCTCCGGCGGCGAGAACGTCTATCCCGCCGAGGTCGAGAACGTGTTGTTCCAGCTGCCGGGCGTGGCTGAGGCCGCCGTGATCGGCACGCCGGACGAACGCTGGGGCGAGACCGGCATGGCGCTGGTGGTGCTGCGCGCTGGCGCCACGCTCGATGCAGCGCAGGTCATCGCCCATTGCAAGGCGCAGCTCGCCGGCTACAAGGTGCCGCGCCACGTGCGCTTCGTCGACGCCTTGCCGCGCACGCCATCGGGCAAGGTGGAAAAGCACAGGCTGCGCGCCAGGTTTGCCGGCTGAGGCGCCACGTTTTGCCATAAGCATTTCCCGCAGTTCCCCCGCAGTTCCGCAGTCCGCAGTCCGCAGTCTCCGCTGTTCTCCATTGACGTTCGTCTCTACCGCCCCGACACGGGCGACAGAAGGAGGGTGACATGCATTCCAGGCAGTTTCCGCCGCAGCAAGAAGGCCGCCTGCGCCGCACGGCGTTCGCCATCGCAGCCGCGATGCTGGCCGCCGCCTGCGGCTCGGGCGATGACAACAATGGCAGCGGCAGCAACCCCAACACCAAGCCTGCATATATCGGCACGGTCACCATCAACAGCTACAACGGCAGCAGCGACGACCTGCTGACCGCGGGGCTGGGCAAGGACGGACTCGCCAGCGCCACCGCGCCGGTGCCGACCAATGCCACCGCGCCGACCGCGGCGGAACTGCGCCGCTATGCGATCTACGCCAACTACCGCGCCATCGTGGATACGACCGGGGCTGGCGGCTATGGCTCGCTGTATGGCCCCAACGTGGACGCTCAGGGCAATGTCACCGGCTCTGAAGGCAAGATCGCCGGCGTGGAATACCTGGCGTTCTCGGACGACGGCACAGGCCAGCAGAACGTGACCATGCTGGTGCAGATCCCGGCCGGCTTCGACACCGCCAGGCCGTGCGTGATCACCGCGACGTCTTCGGGCTCGCGCGGCGTGTACGGCGCCATCGCCACCGGCGAATGGGGGCTGAAGCGCGGCTGCGCGGTCGCCTATACCGACAAGGGCACTGGTGCCGCGCCGCACGACCTGGATACCGACACCGTGCCGCTGATAGACGGCACCCGCGCCACGCGCGCCGCCGCCGGCAAGAATGCGCAGTTCGCCGCGCCCGCCGGCGCCACGTCGCTGGCGGACTTCACCGCCGCCAGCCCGCACCGGCTCGCGTTCAAGCACGCGCATTCGCAGCGCAATCCGGAGAAGGACTGGGGCAAGTTCACGCTGCAGGCGGTCGAGTTCGCGATCTGGGCGATCAACGACCGCTTCGGCGCCGTGTCCGCCAATGGCACGCGCCAGCGCAGCATGGACAAGGACAAGATCCTGGTGATTGCGTCGAGCGTGTCAAACGGCGGCGGCGCCGCGGTGGCCGCGGCCGAGCAGGATGCCGATGGGTGGATCGACGGCGTCGCCGTGGGCGAGCCCAACCTCAACATGCCGCCGGACACGGGCGTCGTGGTGCGGCGCGGCGGCGTGCAGGTCCTGTCCTCGGGCCGCACGCTGTATGACTACACCAGCACGGCCAACCTGCTCCAGCACTGCGCCGCGCGCACCACCGCGCTGACGCAGTCCCCCTTCTACGGCAACCCGACCATGGCGCCATTCTTCGCCGCGCGCTGCACCACGCTCGCGGAAAAGGGTCTGGTCACCGGCACCAATACCAGCGAGCAGAGCGCCAGCGCGCTGCAGGTCCTGCATGAAGCGGGCTGGGAGTCCGAATCCGATGACCTGCACCCGTCGCTGGCCGCATTCGACACGGCTGCCGCGATTACCGTGACCTATGCCAACGCCTACGCGCAGGCGAGCGTGACCGACAGGCTTTGCGGCTACAGCTTCGCCAATACGCTGACAGATCTGAAGCCGGCCGCGATTGCCCCCGCGGCGCTGGCATCGATGTTCGCCACGGGCAACGGCATCCCGCCGCAGCCGCCGTCGGTGCAGCTGATCAACGACCTCGACCCGACGCACGGACCGTACCTGAACCTGGTTTCGGTGTCGGCATCGAACGGCCGCACCGACCTCAACTACGATGGCGCCGATTGCCTGCGCAAGCTGCTGGCCGGCAGCGACGCCGCGGCGCGCGCACTGCAGGCGGGCCAGGCGCTGACGCTGCGCAACGGCAACCTGCGCGGCAAGCCGGCGGTGATCGTGCATGGCCGCAGCGACGGTTTGCTGCCGGTGAACCATACCTCGCGCCCGTACCTGGGGCTGAACCGGCAGAAGGAGGGCGTGACCAGCAAGCTGTCGTACATCGAAGTGGAGAATGCCCAGCATTTCGATGCCTTCATCGGGCTGGTGCCGGGCTACAGCAACCGCTACGTGCCGCTCCATGTCTACCTGAACCGCGCGCTCGACGCCGTCTACGACAACCTGACCACGGGCAAGGCGCTGCCGCCATCGCAGGTGGTGCGCACCACGCCGCGCGGCGGCACCTTCAACACGCCGGCGCCCACGCTGCTGCCGTCCAATGTCCCGCCGATCGCCGCCACGCCCGCACCGGGCAATGCGATTTCCGTCAACGCTTCGACCGTAGAGGTGCCCAACTGATGACCGACGCCATGCCGCGCGTGCTGACGCAACGCGACTTCGACCGCTTCGCCGCGCTGTCGCGCGACGACAACCCGATTCACTGCGATCCGGCCTTTGCCCGCGGCACGCACTTCGGTGCCACGGTGGCGCACGGCATGTTCCTGTTTTCGCTGCTGTGCGCCCATACGTGGCGGGAGCTTGCCGCGCCCGCGCTGCCGGTGGCGCAGACGCTGATGTTCCCGACGCCGGCCTTCGCCGGCGACGCGGTGGCGTTTGCGCTGGTCCCGCAGCCACAGCCACAGGCGGGGCTGGCGGCTTTCGGCACCACGGTCAGCGCTGGCCTTCCCGGTGCGGCGCCGCGCGTCGCGGCCACAGGCGAATCGTCGTGGCTGGCCGACGCGGCACCGGGCCGGCTGCCATCGCGGCCGGGCGAGCAGCCGGAGCCCGGGGGCGATCCGGCGCTGTACGGCCTGCGCCCCGGGCAGTCGGCTAGCGCCACGCGCGCCTTCACAGCGGCCGATATCGGCGAGTACGTCGCCCTGACCGGCGATTCCAACCCGTACCACGCCGACGCCGCCTTCGCCCGCGCGCGCGGGTTCGGCGAGGCGGCGGTGCCGCTGCCGCTGCTGGCCGGCATGTTCTCGGACCTGCTTGGCACCCGCTTGCCGGGGCGCGGCACCGGCTGGATGAAGCAATCGCTGCGCCTGGCCTCGGCGGCGCGGCTGGATGAGGCGCTGACGGCGCAGGTGCGCATCGTCCGGCTGCGCGCCGGCAAGGACCTGGTCAACCTGGCGAGCGTGGTTACCGGCGAGGATGGCCGCGTGGTCGTGCAGGGCGAGTCGCTGGTGCTGGTGCGCAACCTGGCGGACAAGGGAAGCGAGAGCCGGGCGGCATAGCGAGGCGCGTCACAAGGTCCGCCGCGTATCGTTTGCTTCACTCGATAACGTGCGGCGGCGGTCCTTGAAATGTCGCGACAAAGCCTTATCTTTCGGATATCCAGTGTCCGGCAGGGCATCCAGGCAACCCGGCGGGTGAAGCCCGGAGCCAGCGCCCCCCGCATCAGGACACGACCTATCCGAGAGAGGGAATCCTATGCGTCTTGACAAGCTGACCACCCGGTTCCAGGAAGCGCTGGCTGAAGCGCAAAGCCTGGCCCTGGCCAACGACAACCAATATATCGACCCGCAGCATGTGCTGCGCGCGCTGCTGTCGCAGGACGACGGCGCTGCCCGCGCGCTGCTCGCACGCGCCGGCGTCAACGTGCAGGGCCTGCAGACGGCGCTGGACGCCGCCATCAAGCGCCTGCCGCAGGTGCAGGGCACCAACGAGGTCCAGATCGGCCGCGACCTGGTCAACCTGCTCAATGCCACCGAGAAAGAAGCGCTCAAGCGCGGCGACCAGTTCATCGCCAGCGAGCTGTTCCTGCTTGCCGTGTCCGACGACAAAGGTGACGCCGGGCGCATCGCGCGCGAGAACGGCCTGAACCGCAAGTCGCTGGAATCGGCCATCCAGGCCGTGCGCGGCGGCGAATCGGTCAACAGCGCCGAAGCCGAGGGCCAGCGCGAGGCGCTGAAGAAATACACCATCGACCTGACCGAGCGTGCCCGCATCGGCAAGCTCGATCCCGTCATCGGCCGCGACGACGAGATCCGCCGCGCGATCCAGATCCTGCAGCGCCGCACCAAGAACAACCCGGTGCTGATCGGCGAACCCGGCGTGGGCAAGACCGCGATCGTGGAAGGGCTTGCGCAGCGCATCGTCAACGGCGAAGTGCCGGAAAGCCTGAAGAACAAGCGCGTGCTGGTGCTCGACATGGCCGGCCTGCTGGCCGGCGCCAAGTACCGCGGCGAGTTCGAGGAACGCCTGAAGGCCGTGCTGAACGACGTCGCCAAGGACGAGGGCCAGACCATCGTCTTCATCGACGAGATCCACACCATGGTCGGCGCGGGCAAGGCCGAGGGCGCGATCGACGCGGGCAACATGCTCAAGCCGGCGCTGGCGCGCGGCGAGCTGCACTGCATCGGCGCGACCACGCTGGACGAATACCGCAAGTACATCGAGAAGGACGCCGCGCTCGAGCGCCGCTTCCAGAAGGTGCTGGTCGACGAGCCCACGGTGGAAGCCACCATCGCCATCCTGCGCGGCCTGCAGGAGAAGTATGAGCTGCACCACGGCGTCGAGATCACCGACCCGGCCATCGTCGCCGCGGCGGAGCTGTCGCACCGCTATATCACCGACCGCTTCCTGCCCGACAAGGCCATCGACCTGATCGACGAGGCGGCCGCGCGCATCAAGATGGAAATCGACTCCAAGCCGGAGGCGATGGACAAGCTCGAGCGCCGCACCATCCAGCTCAAGATCGAGCGCGAAGCGGTCAAGAAGGAGACCGACGAAGCCTCGCTCAAGCGCCTCGACCTGATCGAGCAGGAAATCGCGCGCCTGGAGAAAGAGTACGCCGACCTGGACGAGATCTGGAAGGCCGAGAAGGGCGCCGCGCAGGGCACGGCCGCGCTGAAGGAAGAGATCGAGAAGGTCAAGCTGGAGATCGCCAAGCTGCAGCGCGAAGGCAAGCTCGACAAGGTGGCCGAGCTGCAGTACGGCAAGCTGCCGGGCCTGGAAGGCAAGCTCAAGGCCGCGACCGACGCCGAGGCCAGCGAGCAGAAGCAGCCCAACAAGCTGCTGCGCACGCAGGTAGGTGCCGAGGAAATCGCGGAAGTGGTGAGCCGCGCGACCGGCATCCCGGTGTCGAAGATGATGCAGGGCGAGCGCGAGAAGCTGCTGAAGATGGAAGAGCGCCTGCATGCGCGCGTGGTGGGCCAGGACGAGGCCGTGCGGCTGGTGTCCGACGCCATCCGCCGTTCGCGTGCCGGGCTGGCGGACGAGAACAAGCCCTATGGCTCGTTCCTGTTCCTGGGTCCGACCGGTGTCGGCAAGACCGAGCTGTGCAAGGCGCTGGCCGAGTTCATGTTCGATTCCGAAGAGCACCTGATCCGCATCGACATGAGCGAATTCATGGAGAAGCACAGCGTCAGCCGACTGATCGGCGCGCCGCCGGGATACGTGGGCTATGAGGAAGGCGGCTACCTGACCGAGGCCGTGCGCCGCAAGCCGTACAGCGTGGTGCTGCTCGACGAAGTCGAGAAGGCCCACCCGGACGTCTTCAACGTGCTGCTGCAGGTGCTGGACGACGGCCGCCTGACCGATGGCCAGGGCCGCACGGTGGACTTCAAGAACACGGTGATCGTGATGACGTCCAACCTGGGTTCGCAGATCATCCAGTCGATGGCCGGCGAGCCGCAGGAAGCGATCAAGGGCGCGGTCTGGCAGGAAGTGCGCACGCATTTCCGGCCGGAATTCCTGAACCGGATCGATGAAGTCGTGGTGTTCCACGCGCTCGACCAGAAGAACATCGAGTCGATCGCGCGCATCCAGCTGCAGCGCCTGCAGGTTCGCCTGGCCCGCATGGACATGACGCTGGAGGTCAGCGACCACGCGCTGGAGAAGATCGCCAGCGCGGGCTACGACCCGGTGTTCGGGGCGCGGCCGCTCAAGCGGGCGATCCAGCAGCAGATCGAGAACCCGGTGGCGCGCGCCATCCTGGAAGGCAAGTTCGCGGCGAAGGATGTGGTGCCGGTGGACTATGTGGATGGCGAGTTCACGTTCGGGCGGGCCGTCCACTAACATCTGAGGCAGCCCGGATGCCGACAACCCCCTGCGTGTTGCGCGCAGGGGGTTTTTTCGTCTGTACAGCGGCTGGCGCGTGTAACGCGGATCGGGCGCGTGAAAATTTTGCATACGCGAGGGATCGGCGGCTTGCTGGCGCCCGTGCGATGCGGCCGAACACCGAGTGGCACACTTTTCGCATTGCAAAAGGGTTGAGTTTCCTTCTGACGCGCTGCGACGCCATGCAGCCATCCCTACAGGAGCCAATCCATGACCGACAAGTCCTTCCTCACAGACGTCAAGACCCTGCGCGAGCGCGCCCGCAAGCACATCGACGAGGGGGCCGTGACCGCGGGCTATACGGCGGACCGCGAGGCGGTGCTGAAGTTGCTCAACGATGCGCTGGCCACCGAGATCGTCTGCGTGCTGCGCTATCGCCGCCACTACTTCATGGCCCAGGGCCCGAACTCGAAGAGTGTCGCCGAAGAATTCCTGGCCCACTCCAATGAAGAGCAGGGCCATGCCGACCAGATCGCCGAGCGCATCGTCCAGCTTGGCGGCGAGCCCGACTTCGCGCCGGACGGCCTGACCAGCCGTTCGCATGCCGAGTATGTCCCGGGCAACAACCTGACCGAGATGATCAAGGAAGACCTGGTGGCCGAGCGCATCGCCATCGACAGCTATCGCGAGATCATCAGGTTCCTGGGCGAGCGTGACCCGACCTCGCGCCGCATGATGGAAGAGATCCTGGCGGTGGAAGAAGAACACGCCGACGAGATGGCGGACCTGTTGGCGCGCCAGGGCGGCTGAGGCTCCGCGCGGAGATTCGCTGCGGGTTGTCCCGGACTTGACCGCGATCAAATCAGACCCCGCGGCGACCCGATACCATTCACTTGTCATGGAGATGCGGGGGCGCTCTTCATGACTTGTCTACCCGTTTCCGGAATGGAAACTTCGCCCGCACCGGTTTGCCGGTGCGGGCGTTTTCTTTTGTGCGTGCCGGTTGCGCCACACCGCGCCACACCGTGCCATGCCGCGCTACCTGGAGCCCCGTCGTCCCCATATGACGGCATGCCGATATTTCCGTCCGATCTTATGCAAAAAACAGTAAAGGATCGGCGAAACCATTCGTTCCGTCGAGAAAGCCCCGTCGGTAGTCTTGCTCCTGACACAAGCCCGCCCCAGACGGTGGGCGAAGGCAACCAGAGGCGCCTGGCGCCCATTCATGACAGACGGGAGCAACACAAATGATCCGCAAACTGGCCATCGGCCTGGCAGTCCTGGGCGCCCTGGGCGCGGCGCAGACCGCTTCGGCGACCAGCCTGCTCAATGTTTCCTATGACCCGACGCGCGAACTGTACGTCGACGTCAATGCCGCCTTCGCCAAGGCCTGGAAGGCCCAGGGCGGAGATGCCGTGACCGTGCGCCAGTCGCATGGCGGATCCGGCAAGCAGGCCCGTTCGGTGATCGACGGGCTGGACGCTGACGTGGTGACGCTGGCGCTGGGCTACGACGTCGACGCCATTGCCGAGAGGGGCCTGATCAGGACCGACTGGCAAAAGCGCCTGCCGCATAACGCTTCGCCGTACACCTCGACCATCGTGTTCCTGGTGCGCAAGGGCAACCCCAAGGGCATCAAGGACTGGGGCGACCTGGTCAAGCCGGGCGTGCAGGTGATCACGCCGAACCCCAAGACCTCGGGCGGCGCGCGCTGGAACTACCTGGCCGCATGGGGCTATGCGCTGCGCCAGCCGGGCGGCAATGAAGCCAAGGCGCGCGAGTTCGTCGGCGAGTTGCTCAAGCACGTGCCGGTGCTGGATTCCGGCGCGCGCGGCGCCACCACCACGTTCGTCGAGCGCGGCCTGGGCGACGTGCTGCTGGCCTGGGAAAACGAAGCCATCCTGGCCATCAAGGCACTGGGTCCCGACAAATTCGAGATCGTCGCTCCGTCGATCTCGATCCTGGCCGAACCGCCGGTGGCCGTGGTCGACAAGGTGGTCGACAAGAAGGGCACGCGCAAGGCCGCCGAGGCCTACCTGCAGTTCCTGTACACCGACGAAGGCCAGGAGATCGCCGCGAAGAACTACTACCGTCCGATCTCGCAGAAGGTGGCGGCCAAGTACGCGGCCAACTTCCCCAAGGTGAAGCTGTTCACCATCGATGAAGTTTTCGGCGGCTGGCAGAAGGCCCAGAAGATCCACTTCGCCGACGGCGGCTCGTTCGACCAGGTTTACCAGCCCGGCAAGAAATAGCCCCGGGAATAACACCGATCAGGCCGGCGGGCCGGGCCGCGTGGGGCGGTCCGGCACCGAGCCGGCCTACAAGAAGAAGGAAGCCCCGATGTCCATCCTGACGCTCTCCGGCAGCCCGTCGGTCCAGTCCCGCTCCGGCCTTGTGCTGGCGCACCTGCGCTCCGCGCTGGAGGCCGCTGGCGAACGCACCCGCCACCTGGACCTGCGCGACCTGCCGGCGGGTCCGCTGCTGGCGGCGCGCGTGGACGACCACGCCATTGCCGGCGCCGCCCGCGCGGTGGCCGAGGCCCAGGTGGTGGTGCTGGCCACGCCGGTCTACAAGGCCGCCTACAGCGGCCTGCTCAAGGCCTTCCTGGACCTGCTGCCGCAGACCGGCCTGCGCGACAAGATCGTGCTGCCGATCGCCACCGGCGGCAGCCTCGCCCATGCGCTGGCGATCGACTACGCGCTGCGCCCGGTGCTGTCCGCGCTGGGTTCGCGCCAGATCCTGCCCGGCATCTTTGCCGTGGACCAGCAGATCGAAATCTCCGACTTGGGCGGCGTGCGCCAGGCGCGCTTCGACGCCGCGCTGTCGGCCCGCCTGGACGAAGGCCTGCTGCGCGTGCGCGACGCACTGGCCCATGCCCGCATCGAGGTCCCGCTCGACGCACTCGACGTTGTGCCCGGCGCCTTCGTGCAGCGCGCCGCCGCTGCCGCCGTGGTGGCGGAGCGATGTACCGCCTGATCTGAATTCCTGATGTATTGGCGCCGGCCAGCCCGTCGCCGCGGCAGCAACGCCGCCAGCCATGCCACCGGCAATCCGGGTAGGCAGGGCGGGATGTTGCCCGCGTTTCCACGCAATCCAACTTCAGAACATACGCCGGCTCCCTGGCCGGCCAAGAAGGAAATCGCATGACCACCACCATCAAGCCGGCCGGCTCGCTGCGCCGCCGTTTGTATATCGCGGCGCTGGTCGCCGCCACTGGCCTGGCCTACGGCCTGCTGCCCGGCCGCGCCGAAGCGCAATCCAAGAGCATCGACGCCAGGGTGCTGCGCATCGGCTACCAGAAGTACGGCACGCTGACGCTGCTGAAGGCGCGCGGCACGCTGGAAAAGCGGCTGGCGCCGCAAGGCATCACCGTCAAGTGGACGGAATTCCCGGCCGGCCCGCAGTTGCTGGAAGGCCTCAATGTCGGCGCCGTCGACTTCGGCACCGTGGGCGAGGCGCCGCCGATCTTCGCGCAGGCCGCCGGCGCGGAGCTGGTCTATGTCGGCAACGAACCGCCGGCGCCGGCCGCCGAGGCCATTGTCGTGCCCAAGGGATCGGCGCTGCGCTCGGTGGCCGACCTGCGCGGCAAGCGCCTGGCCCTCAACAAGGGCTCGAACGTGCATTACCTGCTGGTGCGCCAGTTGGAGAAGGCCGGCCTGCAGTACAGCGATATCCAGCCGGTCTACCTGCCGCCCGCCGATGCGCGCGCGGCCTTCGAGCGCGGCTCGGTCGATGCCTGGGTGATCTGGGATCCGTTCTTCGCCGCCGCCGAGAAGCAGCTGGGCGCACGCGTGCTGGCCGATGGCCGTGGCGCCGACGGCAAGAACGTGGTCAGCAACCACCAGTTCTACCTGGCGTCGCGTCCCTACGCACAGGCCAGGCCCGAGATCGTGCGCCTGATCCTCGATGAACTCGCCACGCTGGGCACGTGGGCGGAAAAGAACCCCAAAGACGCGACCGCCGTGCTGACCGGCGAAGTCGGCCTGCCTGCCGACGTGCTGGAACTGGCGGTCTCGCGCTTCGCTTATGGCGCGCGCCCGGTCAGCGCCGGCGTGCTGGCCGAGCAGCAGCGCATCGCCGATGCCTTCCACGCGCTCAAGCTGGTCCCCAAGCCGGTCAAGGTGGCGGATGCGCGCTGGGAGGTGCCGCAACAGAGGCCGCAACAGAGGCCGCAGCAGCAGGCGCAGCACTAAGCGCCGCACAGCAACAAGGAGCACGACATGAACGTATTCTGGTTTATCCCCACCCACGGCGACAGCCGCTACCTCGGCACCTCCGAAGGCGCGCGCGAAGTCAGTTTCGACTATATGAAGCAGGTCGCGGTGGCCGCCGATACGCTCGGCTATGAAGGGGTGCTGATCCCTACCGGTCGTTCTTGCGAAGACCCGTGGGTGGCGGCGGCGGCCCTGTCAGCCGTGACGCAGCGCCTCAAGTTCCTGGTGGCCGTGCGCCCGGGCCTGATGGCGCCGACGCTGGCCGCGCGCATGGCGGCGACGTTCGACCGCCTCTCCAATGGCCGGCTGCTGATCAACCTCGTCACCGGCGGCGACACCGCCGAGCTGGAAGGCGATGGCCTGTTCCTCGACCACGGCGCGCGCTACGAGGCCTCGGCCGAGTTCCTGCGCATCTGGCGCGACGTGCTGGCGGCCAGCCATGACAGCGGCCAGATCGACTACCAGGGCAAGCATCTGAGCGTGAAGGGCGCGCGCGTCCTCTATCCGCCGCTGCAGCGGCCGCATCCGCCGGTGTACTTCGGCGGCTCGTCGGCGCCGGCGCACGCGCTGGCGGGCGAGCAGGTCGATACCTACCTGACCTGGGGCGAACCACCGGCGGACGTGGCGCAGAAGCTGGAAGATGTGCGCCGGCATGCAGCCACGCATGGCCGCACGGTCCGCTTCGGCATCCGGCTGCACGTGATCGTGCGCGAGACCGATACCGCCGCGTGGGCCGCCGCCGAAGACCTGATCAGCCGCCTCGACGATGAGACCGTGGCGCGCGCGCAGGCAGTGTTCGCAAAGATGGATTCGGAAGGGCAGCGCCGCATGGCCGCGCTGCATGCGGGCGGCAGTGCGCGCCGCACGCGCGAGGCGCTGGAGATCAGCCCCAATCTTTGGGCGGGCGTCGGCCTGGTGCGCGGCGGCGCGGGCACTGCGCTGGTGGGCGATCCGCACACCGTTGCCGGGCGCATGCGCGAGTACGCCGAACTCGGCATCGACACCTTCGTGCTGTCCGGCTATCCGCACCTGGAAGAGGCCTACCGCTTTGCCGAACTGGTATTTCCGCTGCTGCCGCGCTCGGTGCGCGAGAAGTTGCCGGGCAAGGTGCTGTCGGGCCCGTTCGGCGAAGTCATGGCGACCGGCATCGTGCCGCGCGCCGCGCAAAGCTGAAGGAGGACAGCATGAGCGCTCCTCATCTTCCGTTGCCACGCCGACATCCAGCCGCGCTGGCGCGCGCCGTGGCGCCATGGATCGTGCCGGTGCTGCTGGTCGTGGTGTGGCAGGCGGCCTCGCAGAACGGCTGGCTGTCGAACCGCGTGCTGCCGGCCCCGCTGGCCGTGTTGCAGGCCGCATGGGACCTGGCCCGTTCGGGCGAGTTGTGGAAACACGTTGGCGTCAGCACCTGGCGCGCGCTGGCCGGGTTTGCCATTGGCGGCGGGCTGGGCCTGCTGCTGGGGCTGCTGACCGGCACCTTTCGCGGCGCGGCCACGCTGCTCGACAGCACGCTGCAGATGGTGCGCAATATCCCGCCGCTGGCGCTGATCCCGCTGGTGATCCTGTGGTTCGGCATCGACGAGAGTGCCAAGCTGTTCCTGGTGGCGCTGGGGGTGTTCTTCCCGGTGTACCTGAACACCTACCACGGCATCCGCTCGGTCGATACCGGGCTGGTGGAGATGGCGCGCAGCTACGGGCTGTCCGGCTGGCAGCTCTACCGTGAAGTGATCCTGCCCGGGGCGTTGCCGGGGATCCTGGTGGGCGTGCGTTTTTCGCTCGGGTTGATGTGGGTGATCCTGATCGTCGCGGAGACCATCTCCGCGCAATCCGGCATCGGCTACATGACCATGAACGCGCGCGAATTCCTGCAGACCGATGTGGTGCTGGTGGGCATCCTGCTCTATGCGCTGCTGGGCAAGCTGGCCGACTTGCTGTCACGCGGGCTGGAGCGCTACTGGCTGCGCTGGCACCCCGGCTACGCAGCCGCCTGAAACACGCAACGCCGCACGCGCGGCAGGGAGATCGACATGCAGATGTATCCGGTGGAACAGGCCGCGCTGGTCGAACTGGAAGCGGGCCTCGCGCGCCGCGAGGCAGTCAGGCACGAGGCAGCGGCACCGCGCCGCCATGGAGGCGTCGCGCTGCGCTTGCGCCAGGTGGTCAAGCGCTATGACGGCCGCGAAGTGCTGCACGATGTGGCGCTTGACGTGGCGCCGGGCGAGTTCGTCGCCATCGTCGGGCGCAGCGGCTGCGGCAAGAGCACGCTGCTGCGGCTGGTGGCGGGGCTGGAAGGGACTGACGGCGGCACCATTGCGATCGACGGTGGCACGCATGACCACGTGAGAAGCAGCCGCGGGCGCGGCGCCGACGTGCGCGTGATGTTCCAGGACGCGCGGCTGCTGCCGTGGAAGCGCGTGCTGGACAACGTGGCGCTGGGCCTGCCGCGCGCGCGGCGCGGCGAAGCGGGCGAGGTGCTGGCGCAGGTGGGCCTGGCCGAGCGCGCGCAGGCGTGGCCCGCAAGGCTGTCCGGCGGGCAGCGGCAGCGCGTGGCGCTGGCGCGCGCGCTGGTGCATCACCCGCAGTTGCTGCTGCTCGATGAGCCGCTGGGCGCGCTGGATGCGCTCACGCGCATCGAAATGCAGGGGCTGATCGAAGGCCTGTGGCGGCGGCTTGGCTTCACGGCGCTGCTGGTGACGCACGACGTCTCCGAGGCCGTGGCACTGGCTGACCGTATCGTGCTGATCGAGGATGGCCATATCGCCATGGACGAGCGCGTGGCGCTGGCGCGGCCGCGCCAGCGCGGCGACGCCGGCTTCGCGCGACTGGAAGCCGCGGTGCTGCAGCGGGTGATGCGGCAAGCGCCAGCGGCTTCTTCGCCCCTCGATGCGGCAACGAAGCGCCGTGCGCAGCGCATCGACAAGGGCGCGCACATCGACAGGCCGGAATCTTCATTCGCCGCCGCCCGCTGAACTCCTATCATGAGCAGGCAGGCGAGCGCAGCGACAGCAGCGCCGTTGCCATCACCAATCCGACCATGGGACCCGACGTGGTCCGGTCAACCGAAGGAAATCGCCATGCCAGGCGTGCATGAACCCGCCAGCGCAGCCAATCCGCTGCAACGCTATCTGGAATCGCTGCCGCGCCGGCCGCTGGCCGACCGGCAACTGTGGCGCGACGCGCGCGGGCAGGTGCAGGGACAATTCTTCAATTGCTCGCTGACCAGCGCCTTCGAGCCGCTGGTGACCCTGGCCGACCGCGCGGTGGTCGCGCATGAAGGCTCGATCCATACCTATGCCGACGATGGCGTGGGCCTGGCGGCGTGGAAGCTTTTCGCGATGGCCGCCGACGACACCGCGCTGGTGTCGCTGGACCGCCTGTCGCGGCTGCTGCACGCGATCAACTACTTTGCCGCCGACGGTGCGCACAAGCTGGTGCTGAACGTGCACAACCGGCTGCTTGCCGCGGTCGCCGACGATCACGGCGCCGCGTTCCGGCGCGCACTGCAGTCGCTGGGGTTGCCGCTGGAGCGCTTCGTGATCCAGGTGCCGGCCAGCGCCAACGACGACCTGCCGCTGCTGCTGCATGTGGTCGGCAACTATCGCCGCAACGGCTTCGCGGTCAGCCTGCAGGCGTCGGATCCGGCCGAGGCGGGCGCGCTGATGGCGCATGCGTTGCCGGACTGGCTCAAGCTCGACATGCGCCGCACCTGGACCGATCGCCAGCTGGCGGGGCTGCGCGCCAGCGCCGTCAGCGCCGGCGTTACGCTGATCGGGCGGCGGCTGCAGAACGCCGAAAGCGTGGAGCGGCTGCAGGCGGCAGGCATCGGCCTGGGGCAGGGCGCTTTCGCCGGCGCGCTGGTCAGCACGGCCGGGCTGCGGGCACAAGTGGCGGCCACGGGCGCGCCAGCGGCACACGAACTCAGCAAGGAGCCGGTATGACGCGAGCGATCGGAGCATCGGCAGGGCCATCATCGGCGGCGCATGGTACCCGCCTGGAAATTCCGCGACACCTGCAGGTGCTGACCGTGCCGGGCCTGCATGGCAGCGGCCCGGGGCACTGGCAGAGCCGCTGGGAGAAGCGCTTCCCGGACTGGCAGCGCGTGGAGCAGCATGACTGGTCGCGCCCGAGCCTGCCGCTGTGGGCCGAGCGCGTCTCGGAAGGCGTGATGCGGGCGCAACGCGTGGCCACGCGCGGCGCGGTGCTGGTGGCGCATAGCTTCGGCTGCCTGGCGACGCTGCGGCAGGCGTCGCTGGACCCGGCGGGCATTGCCGGCGCGATGCTGGTGGCGCCGGCCGATCCCGACAAGTTCGCCGTCGCCAGCCTGCTGCCGACCTACCGCCTGCCGTTCCCGACCATCCTGGTGGCCAGCCGCAACGATCCGTGGATGCCGCAGCGCACCGCCTTCAGCTGGGGCACGCTGTGGGGCAGTGAACTGGTCGATGCCGGCAACCTGGGGCATATCAACGCCGATTCCGATCTGGGCGACTGGGCCGAGGGCCTGGAGCTGCTGGGCACGCTGGTGCAGCGTATCGCGAATGCAGGGGATGCCGGGGCTACTGAAGTGATGTCCGCGGCATGGGAGGCCGGCCTGGAAGTGACGCTGGGCGCTCCATATATCTAAATCGTCTAAGAAAATTCAGAAAGATTCGTTCTGTTTATAAGGGTGGGTCTGCAGAATCTGTCTCGTAGGCCGGCGCAATATGCGCCGGCGTCATAAGGATCCGGTGCCCGAAGCCGGCCGACGACAGACGAGACGACATGCCACCCTCCCTATCTCTGGCGGATGCCCCCACGCCGGGCATCCCCGATGCGCCGGCCTCGCGTGCGCCGCGCGGTCCCGCCAGGCAGCGCTTTACCGTGCTTCCCGGCTTCGGCCTGTCGCTGGGCTTCACGCTGTTCTACCTGACGCTGATCGTCCTGGTCCCGCTGTCGGCGACGTTCCTCAAGACGTTCACGATGACCTGGGACGCGTTCTGGACGGCGATCACGGCGCCGCGCGTGGTGGCATCGCTGCAGCTGAGCTTCGGCGCGTCGCTGGTCGCGGCCATCGCCAATACCGTGTTCGGGCTGATTGTCGCGTGGGTGCTGGTGCGCTACCGCTTTTCCGGCAAGCGCCTGATCGATGCACTGGTCGACCTGCCGTTCGCGCTGCCGACCGCGGTGGCCGGCATCGCGCTGACCGCGCTGTTCGCCGGCAACGGCTGGATCGGCCGCTACCTCGAGCCGCTCGGCATCAAGGTTGCATTCACGCCGCTGGGCGTGGTGGCGGCGCTGACCTTCATTGGCTTGCCGTTCGTGGTGCGCACGGTGCAGCCGGTGCTCGAAGACGTGGAGCAGGAACTGGAAGAGGCGGCCGCCAGCCTGGGCGCCAACCGGCTGCAGACCTTCCGGCGCGTGATCCTGCCGGCGATCCTGCCGGCGCTGCTGACGGGTTTCGCGCTGTCCTTCGCGCGCGCCACCGGCGAGTACGGTTCGGTGGTCTTTATCTCCGGCAACATGCCGATGGTGTCGGAGATCGCGCCGCTGATGATCTATTCCAAGCTGGAGCAATACGACTATGCCGGCGCCACCGCGGTGGCGGTGGTGATGCTGGTGATCTCGTTCGGGCTGCTGCTGTTGATCAACCTGCTGCAGGCCTGGACGCGCCGCCACCAGTCGGGTGCGCGCGCTGCCCTCGCACCGGAAGCGCCCGCGACGGGCAAGGAGTTCTGACATGGCGGGCGCAGTTTCGGGACGCCTGGGCGCGCAGCGCCAGGACCGGGTCCATCACCAGTTCGACGCCACCGGCGAGGCACCCTGGGTGCGCTATACGCTGATCATGCTGGCGGTGCTGTTCCTCACGCTGTTCCTGTTCGTGCCGCTGGCTTCGGTCTTCTATGAAGCCTTGCGCAAGGGCGTGCAGACCTACTGGGAAGCGCTGGTCGAGCCCGACGCGCTGGCCGCGATCCAGCTCACGCTGACGGTTGCGGCGATCGCGGTGCCGCTGAACGTGGTGTTCGGCGTGGCGGCGGCGTGGGCCATCGCCAAGTTCGAGTTTCGCGGCAAGAACCTGCTGATCACGTTGATCGACCTGCCGTTCTCGGTGTCGCCGGTGATCTCGGGCCTGGTCTATGTGCTGCTGTTCGGCGCGCAGGGCTGGTTCGGCCCGTGGCTGGAAGCGCATGACATCAAGATCATGTTCGCGGTGCCCGGCATCGTGCTGGCGACGATCTTCGTGACCTTCCCATTCGTGGCGCGCGAGCTGATCCCGCTGATGCAGGCGCAGGGCAGTGAAGAGGAAGAAGCCGCGATCGTGCTTGGCGCCTCGGGCTGGCAGACCTTCCGCCATATCACGCTGCCCAATATCCGCTGGGGCCTGCTGTACGGCGTGATCCTGTGCAATGCGCGGGCGATGGGCGAGTTCGGCGCGGTGTCGGTGGTGTCGGGCCATATCCGTGGGCTGACCAACACCATGCCGCTGCACGTTGAGATCCTTTACAACGAGTACAACTTCGCGGCGGCCTTCGCGGTGGCCTCGCTGCTGACGCTGCTGGCGCTGGTCACCCTCGGCATCAAGACGCTGGTGGAATGGCGCGCGCGCAAAGAGACGGAAGAGGCCGTGATCGAGCGGCCAATTGGAACAGCAGGAACAGCAGGAACAGCAGGAACAGCAGGAACAGCAGGAACAGCGGGAACCCCCCTGCAAGCATCGGTGTAAGGAAACGGCATCATGAGCATCCAGGTCAAGAACGTAGAGAAGCGCTTTGGCGATTTTGTCGCGCTGGACAATGTCTCGCTCGATTTCGATGAAGGCGAGCTGACCGCGCTGCTGGGTCCGTCCGGTTGCGGCAAGACCACGCTGCTGCGCATCATCGCCGGCCTGGAGCGCGCCGACGCGGGCCAGATCGTGCTGGCCGGGCGCGATGCCTCGGACCAGCATGTGCGCCAGCGCCAGGTGGGCTTCGTGTTCCAGCACTATGCGCTGTTCAAGCATATGAGCGTGTTCGAGAACGTGGCCTTCGGCCTGCGCGTGAAGCCGCGTGCCGAACGCCCGAGCGAAGCGCAGATCCGCGAGAAGGTGCATTCGCTGCTCGACCTGGTGCAGCTCGACTGGCTGGCCGACCGCTACCCGTCGCAGCTGTCCGGCGGCCAGCGCCAGCGGATCGCCCTGGCCCGCGCACTGGCGGTGGAGCCGCGCGTGCTGCTGCTCGATGAGCCCTTTGGCGCGCTCGACGCCAAGGTGCGCAAGGAACTGCGCCGCTGGCTGCGCCGCCTGCACGACGAGCTGCATGTGACCAGCGTATTCGTCACGCACGACCAGGAAGAAGCGCTCGAAGTGGCCGACCGGGTGGTGCTGATGAACCGCGGCCACGTCGAACAGTACGGCTCGCCCGAAGCGGTCTACAACCATCCGGCCACGCCGTTCGTGTTCGGCTTCCTCGGCAACGTGAACCTGTTCCACGGGCGGCTGGAAGTGGGCGAGAGCGGCGGCCTGCTGCATACCGGCGAGGCGGTGCTGCCGGTGGTCGGCAGCGGCCACGAGACAGCAGGCGATGCGGTCGCGTATGTCCGTCCGCACGACCTGGACCTGGAGCGCTATTCGCCCGGTGCCGACGGCATCGCCGTGACCCTGCGCCGGGCGCTGACGCTGGGCCCGGTAGCCCAGCTCGAACTCGAGCGTGAAGACAACCAGGACGTGATCGAAGTGGCGCTTCCGCTCGAGCGCTTCCGCCATGCGGGCTTCCGCGAGGGCGAACTGCTCGCCGTGCGGCCGCGCCAGCTGCGCGTCTTTACGCAAGCCAACGGCACCGCGTCAATCAAAAAACAAGAGGCCGCTCGATGAACTTCCAGCAACTCCGATCGATCCGTGAGGCGGTACGCCGCCAGTTCAACCTGACCGAGGTCGCCAACGCGCTTTACACCTCGCAGCCCGGCGTGTCGCGCCAGATCCGCGAGCTGGAGGAAGAGCTGGGCGTGGAGATCTTCGAGCGCTACGGCAAGCGCCTGACCGGGCTGACCGAGCCTGGCCGCGAGATCGTGCGCATTGTCGAGCGCCTGCTGCTTGAAGCCGAGAACCTGCGCCAGGCCGGCGACGAGTTTGCCGGCCGCCATGTCGGGCGCCTGACCGTGGCCACCACGCACACGCAGGCCCGCTACGCGCTGCCGCGCGTGGTGCAGGCCTTCCGCCGCGAATACCCGCACGTGACGCTCGCCCTGCAGGAAGCGTCGCCGACGCATATCGTCGAGCTGCTGCTGACGGGGCAGGCCGATATCGGCATCGCCACCGAAGCGCTGGCGACCGAAGCCGGGCTGACCTCGTTCGAAGCCTACAGCTGGCAGCACGTGCTGGTGGTCTCGCCCGACCATCCGCTCACGCGCCTGCCCGAGCCGACGCTGGAGGACGTGGCCGGCTTCCAGCTCATCACCTACGATGCCGGCTTTACCGGCCGCCGCAAGATCGACACGGCCTTCGCCGAAGCCGGGCTGCAGCCGGAAATCGTGCTGACTGCGCTGGACGCCGACGTGATCAAGACCTACGCCGAGCTGGAGCTGGGCGTGGGCATCATCGCCTCGATGGCGTACGACGAGCGCAAGGACTCGGGCCTGGTGCGCATCAACGCCGACCACCTGTTCGCGCCCAATACCACCAGCGTGGCCGTGCGCCGCGGCGCCTACCTGCGCGGCTATGCGCACGCCTTCATCAATATGTTCGCGCCGCACCTGTCGCGCGACACCGTCAGCAGCGCGCTGTCGGAGCAGGACCGGCAGGCGCTGGCGGCCTGAGCGGCATTCTCCGTCAGCCGTGCACGGGCGTTGCCCGGCTCCGCATGGCGCCGGCGGCACTCCACCGCGTGCCGCGCGCGCCGTCTGCCCCTGCACGGTGCCGTTCGCGCCCCGTGTCCACCGTTCGTCGCAACAGGCTTTCTTCGTGCCCGGGTGAAGGGTAAAGTCCCTGCACGTGGCGCGCATTGTCAGTCAGGCCTGCGCGGCACGCCTTCCGCAGTGCAACAGATATTGCGCGCGGCTGCCCGCCGGGCAAGGAAAGAGGGGCAAGGGAGAGAGACGATCATGCGTGACGAACCGCTGCTGCGCTGGCAGTGGCGCGGCTATGGCCGCAACCACCAGCATCCCCGCAACCTGCTGCTGCATATTGTGGCCGTGCCGATGTTCATGGCGGGCACGGTACTGTGCGCCTACGGCATCCTGCGGCTGAGCCTGCCTGCGGTGGCGCTGGGGCTGGTGTGCATGGGCATGTCGCTGGCACTGCAAGGGCGCGGGCACCGGCTGGAGGCCAACGCGCCGGAGCCGTTTGCCGGCCCGGCGGATATCGCCGGACGTATCTTCGCCGAGCAATGGATCACCTTCCCGCGTTATGTGCTGTCAGGCCAATGGTGGCGTGCGCTGGCCGGGGAGTGTGGCACACGCGTCACGTCGGGGGATTGCGCCGATTGCGCCGATTGCGCCGATTGCGCCGAGACTGGCCAGCGCTAACATACCGCCATGAACCGCTGCTTTTCCACCGTCGCCACCGCACCCCCGTCGCGGCTCACCATCCTCGGCCGCGACCTGCTGTTCGTGCTGTGCATGAACACGGTGATTGCCGTCAGCCTCAACTACGGTTTCCAGACCGGCGGCACGCTCTGGCACAACTTTGTCTACAGCCAGCTGATCGGCCTGTCGATCTGGCTGCTGATCGACATCCCGCGCGTCGGCATCTGGTGGAACGACCGGCCGCGCCGCTGGCCCTTCCTGCTGCTGGCTGCCGCCGCGGTGCCGACCGGCGTGGTGATCGGCGGCTGGGCCACGCGCGTGGCGCTGGACCTGCCACCCAAGTCGGTGGCCGAAACCGGCGACATGCTGCGCATGTGCCTGGTGGTGGGCATGCTGGCATCGGCGTCGATGATCTACTTCTACTGGTCGCGCGAGAAGCTCGCCTACCTGGAGCGCCAGGCTGCCCTTGACGCGCTGCAGCGCGAGGAGGCCGAGAAGCAACTGGTGCGCGCGCAGCTGATGGCGCTGCAGGCGCAGATCGAGCCGCACTTCCTGTTCAATTCGCTGGCCAACCTCGACGGCCTGATCGCCACCGATCCGCCCGCCGCGCGCCAGCTGCTGCAGCGCCTGATCGGCTTCCTGCGCATGTCGCTGGCCCACACCCGCGCCGAGCAATGCACGCTGCGGCAGGAGTTCGAGCTGCTGCGCAGCTACCTCGATATCCAGGGCATGCGCTTTGGCCAGCGGCTGTCGTATGACATTGACCTGCCGCGCGAGCTGGCCAAGGTAGAGATCCCGCCCATGCTGATCCAGCCGCTGGTGGAAAACGCGGTCACGCACGGCATCGAGCCTTGCATGATCGGTGGCCATATCCAGCTGTCGGCGCGCGCCGCCGGCGACGATGCGGTGCAGGTGATCATTGCCGATACCGGCGTGGGCTTCGGCCATGCATCGGGCAAGGGCTCGGGGCTGGGCATCACCCACGTGCGCGAGCGGCTGGCACGGATCTTCGGCGCCGCCGCCAGCATGCAGATGGAAGAAAACACGCCGCGCGGGGTGGTGGTGCGGCTGACGCTGCCGCTGGTGCGCCCGGTCGAGGCGCCGACGCTGACGCAGACGGTCACGATGCCGGAGAGCATTTCCGTGCCGTCGCCGGCCATCCAGCGGACCTGACGCGCTGCCGCTGGTGATCGCCTGCACGAAGACAACCAGAGGCGCTGCATAGGACAGCGTCATCAGCATCGCCCCGGATTTCCTCACTGCCCCCAACATCGCCCCCATGACCCCGACCCTTCTGATCGCCGACGACGAAGCGCTGCTCGCGCGCGTGCTGGAATCCGAACTGAAGTCGCTGTGGCCCGAGGCCCGTATCGTCTCGGTCGTGCACGACGGCGTGGCCGCGCTGGCCGCCGCACGCGAGCACCAGCCGCGCGTGGCCTTCCTGGATATCCGCATGCCGGGCATGAGCGGCATGGACGTGGCGCGCGAGCTGATCGAGTTTGATATCCCGCCGCTGGTGGTCTTTGTTACCGCCTATGACCAGTTCGCGCTGGAGGCCTTCGAGCGCGCCGCGGTCGACTATGTGCTCAAGCCGGTGCAGCGCGAGCGGCTGGAGGCGACCGTGTGCCGCCTCAAGGAACGCCTGCAGGCGATGGCGGACACGGCGGACGACCAGGCAGGCGGCGAGACGGATGACAGCGCCGAGGCGGAGGCCGCCGTGCTCGACACCGACCGCCTGGGGCAGTTGCTGGCGCGGCTCGAATTTCTCGAGCACGCCACGCCCGGCGGCGCGGCGCAGCGCCAGTACCTGCGCTTTATCAAGGCGCTGGTCGGGCAGGAGGTCCGCATCATCCCGGTCGACGAGGTGATCTACCTGGAAGCCACCGACAAGTACGTCAACGTGGTCTCCAGCGCCGGCGAGGCGCTGATCCGCACCAGCCTGCGCGAACTGACCCAGCAACTGGATCCGGAGCGTTTCTGGCAGGTCCACCGCGGCACGGTCGTCAACATCGACTGCGTGGCCAGCGCGGTCAACCAGTCTCTGGGGCGGCTGTCGCTGCGGCTGCGCGACCGGCCCGAGCTGCTGCCGGTGGCCCGCCAGTACGCGCACCTGTTCAAGCAGATGTAGGGATGGCGGCAGGCGGCGCGGCCGCCACCCGGCTGCAGCGGGGCGCGGTTTTCCTCTATGATGCGGGCTTCGGCCCGCATTTTTTGTTGGCTGGCCGCATCACTCCCGCATCACTCCCGCCGCAGCCCGCTACCGCACCTTCCGCCCGCGCCATGTCCACCGCCGCTCTCGATCCCGTCCGCAATCCGCTTCGCCATGACGCCCAGGTGATCGGGCTGGTCGGGCTGGCGCATGGGGTCTCGCATTTCTATCACTTGCTGCTGGCGCCCCTGTTTCCGTGGATCAAGGCCGAGTTCGGGCTGAGCTATGCGGAGCTGGGCCTGCTGATGACGGTGTTCTTCGCCGTGTCGGCGGTGGTGCAGACCGCCTCGGGCTTCGTGGTGGACCGCGTCGGCGCGCGGCCGGTGCTGTTTGCCGGGCTGGCCTTCCTCGGCAGCGCGGCGCTGCTGCTGTCGGCCGGCAACGGCTACGCCGCGCTGCTGGCGGGCGCGGCGGTGGCCGGGCTGGGCAACGGCGTGTTCCATCCAGCGGACTTCACGCTGCTGAACAAGCACGTGTCGCAGCCGCGGCTGGGCCATGCCTTCTCGGTGCACGGCATTTCCGGCAACCTGGGCTGGGCAGCGGCGCCCCTGTTCCTGGTCACCATCGCCAACCTGGCCAGCTGGCGCGTGGCGCTGGCGGCGGCCTCGGTGGTGGCCTTCGCGGTGCTGGCCGTGCTGGTGGTGCTGCGCCACGTGCTGGACCCGCGCGAGCTGAGCGGCGCCGTGGGACGGCCCGCCGCCAGGGCCGCCGGCGGCAGCCTGCTGGGCTTCCTGCGGCTGCCGCAGGTGTGGGTGTGCTGGGCGTTTTTCCTGCTGACCACGTTCTCCGCCGCCGGCATCCAGAGCTTTGCGCCGACCGCGCTGACCTACCTGTACGGCATGCCGTTCACGCTGGCTACGGCTTCGTACACCATCTACATGCTGTGCAGCGCCGGCGGCATGGTCGTCGGCGGCTTTGCCGCCAGCCGCACCAGCAACCATGACCGGCTCATCGCCATCAGCTTTACCGTCTCCGGCCTGATCGCCATTCTGGTCGGTTTGAACCTGTTCCCCGCACTGCTGGTGCCGGTGCTGATGGGCTTGATCGGGTTTGGCGCCGGCATCGCCGGTCCCTCGCGCGACCTGCTGGTGCGCGCCGCCGCGCCCGCCGGCGCCACCGGCCGCGTCTATGGCGTGGTCTATTCCGGCCTGGACATCGGGCTGGCCTGCGGGCCGCTGTTCTTCGGCGCGCTGATGGACGCGCAACTGCCGGCGTGGGTGTTCTTCATGATCGGCGGCTTCCAGCTGATCTCGATCTTCACCGCGGTGACGGTGGGCAACGGCAACCGTTCGCGCCGAGGTGCCGCCGCGCCGGCAGCCTGAACCCGGCCGGCGCCGGCCGGCATTGCCTGCCTTCTTCGCTTGCCTTCTGTGCGTCCTGCCTTGTTCCTGCCTGCCTCGAGGATGTTTCCATGACTGCCACGCCCGGCCATTCGAACCCCGACACTCCCCATTCGCACGAAGCCAGCGGCGCGCCGCTGCCGGATGGCCCGCTGTTGGGTGGCCACATCCTGGTCGACGCGCTGCTGGCGCACGGCGCCGAGCTTGCCTTCGGCGTGCCGGGCGAAAGCTACCTGGCGGTACTCGACGGCTTCCATCGCCGCCGCGACCAGTTGCGCTTTATCGTCTGCCGCCAGGAAGGCGGCGCCGCGGTCATGGCCGAAGCCTACGGCAAGCTGACCGGCCGCCCCGGGCTGGCTTTCTGCACGCGCGGCCCAGGTGCCACCAATGCCAGCATCGGCGTGCATACCGCGTTCCAGGACTCGACGCCGATGATCCTGTTCATCGGCCAGGTCGGCACAGATTTCATGGACCGCGAAGCCTTCCAGGAAATCGACTATCGCCGCATGTTCGGCCAGATGGCGAAGTGGGTGGCGCAGATCGACCGGGTCGAGCGCATCCCGGAATACATAGCGCGCGCCTACCAGACCGCCACCTCGGGCCGGCCCGGCCCGGTGGTGCTGGCGCTGCCGGAGGACATGCTGGCGCAGACGGCCGTGGTGCCGCAGCTGCGTGGCTACGAGCGCGTGTTGAGCTGGCCGGGCGAACCCGGGATGGCGCGCCTTCGGCAAATGCTGGAAGCCGCCGAGCGGCCCTTCGTGCTGGCCGGCGGCAGCGGCTGGACGCCGCAGGCCTGCGCCGACCTGCAGGCCTTTGCCGAACGCTTCGCGCTGCCGGTCGGCTGCGCCTTCCGCGGGCAGGACCTCTTCGACAACCGCCATCCCAACTATGCCGGCGATGTCGGCATCGGCATCAACCCGGCGCTGGCTGAGCGTATCCGGCAGTCCGACCTGGTGCTGGCCGTCGGTCCGCGCCTGGGCGAGATGACCACCGGCGGCTACGCGCTGATCGCCGCGCCGCGGCCCGCGCAAACGCTGGTGCACGTGCACGCCGGTGCCGAGGAACTGGGCAGCGTCTATCAGGCCGACCTGATGATCCACGCCTCGATGCCGGCCATCGCCGCGCGCCTTGCCGCCCTGGAACCCGCCGGGGCGCCGCGTTGGCAGACCTGGACCGAGGCGGCCCATGCCGATTACGAAAGCTACCTGCGGCCGCCGGCCTATACAGGGCAGGGTGTCGACATGGCCGAGGTCATCCGCGCGCTCGACCAGATGCTGCCGGACGACGCGGTGGTCACCAACGGTGCCGGCAACTACGCCGGCTGGCTGCACCGCTATTTCCACTATCGCCCTTTCCGCAACGGTGGCCGCGGCCAGCTGGCGCCGACCAGTGGCGCGATGGGGTACGGCGTGCCGGCCGCGGTCGGCGCCAAGATCGCCTTTCCGCAGCGCACGGTGGTGGCGCTGGCCGGCGATGGCTGCTTCCTGATGAATGGCCAGGAACTTGCTACCGCCATGCAGTACCAGGCGCCGGTGGTGTTCATCGTCGTCAATAACGGCATGTATGGGACCATCCGGATGCACCAGGAACGCGAATACCCGACCCATGTATCGGGCACCGAGCTGCACAACCCGGACTTTGCCGCGCTGGCGCGCGCCTATGGCGCGCGCGGCGAGACCGTGACCACCACCGAGGCCTTCGCCCCCGCGCTGAGCGCCGCGCTGGAAGCGCCGGTGTCGACGCTGATCGAGATCCGCGTCGATCCGGACGTGATCACGCCGCGCACCACGCTCAGCGCGATCCGCGCGCAGGCGCTGGCAGGCCGGCAGCATTGAACGCGGCGCGGCCGCTACGGATTCTTACCATCCATCAGGAGACCATTGATGAAGCCTGTCACCACCGACCTGTGCGACGCCCATGAAGACCGCCTCGCCGCCGGCACCCTGCGCGTGATGGCGCCGGTTTTCCGCGCCTGGGGCAAGCAGGGCGCCTTTGCCGGTCCGGCCGCGACGCTGAAGGTATTCGAAGACAATTCGCTGGTGCGCACCGTGCTGGAAGCGCCGGGCCAGGGTCGCGTATTGGTGATCGACGGCGGCGGCTCGCTGCGCTGCGCGCTGGTGGGCGGCAACCTCGGCCTGCTGGCCGAGAAGAACGGCTGGGCCGGCATCGTCGTCAACGGCTGCGTGCGCGACAGCGCCGAGCTGGACGTGTGCGACATCGGTATCCGCGCACTCGCCGCGCATCCGCAAAAGAGCCAGAAGCGCAACGTCGGCGAAAGCGAGGTCACGGTGCAGATGCCCGGTGCGGTCGTGCGTCCGGGCAACTGGATCTATGTCGATGCCGACGGCGTGCTGGTCTCGGACGAACGGCTGGAGGGCTGAGCATGCCGCGCGTCTTCGTCTACGGCACGCTGCGCGCCGGCGAGGTCAACGACCTGAACGCGGCCGCGCAGCGGCACGGCATTGCCGCGCCGATGCTGCTGGGCTCGGCGACGGTGGCGGGCCGGCTCTATGACTTCGGGACTTATCCCGGGCTGGTGCTGGATGCGGCAGCCGGGCCGGTTGTCGGGGATATCTATGACATCCCCGATGCGCTGCTGCCGGTGCTGGACGAGATCGAAGAGGTGTATCCGGGGCAGGCCACGCTGTTCGTGCGCGAGGAATGCGAGGTGCACCAGGATGGCAAGTCCGTCGCCTGCCTGCTATATCCGGTGGCCGAAGCCGCCGTGGCCACCTTGCCGCACATCGGCAGCGGCGACTGGGTGGCCTATCGCCGGGCGCGCGACCCTGCCGGCGCCTGACGGCGGTTCCGGCAAAGACATCCAGTCAACGGCGCCCTTGGGCGCCTTTTCTTTTGCTCGCACGGTAACCAACGCGCGGATACATGCATCCCCCGATTTTTCACCATGTGGAAGGGTGTTGCGGACCGCAAGAATACATGGTTTGCAGAGCACAACCTCATTTCTCATGATGAAAGATTGTGTCCCGTATCGTGAAATAAATTTTGTAAGTAACTGAATTTATTGAATAAAAAAACTAAGCAACAACTTCAGTTCAGGGTTGTTGCGACGCGGGAGCTTTCCCTACACTCTTATATAAGACACATGACGTGAGACGCAAAAAACGCCCCCAACAGGCGGCGCCCCAAGGCAGGTGATCAAGAGATTCTCAGCCATTCCCAAACATCTTCAGGAGAGTGTCCATGAACCGCCAAGAACAGATCCAGGCCCTGCAAAAAGACTGGGATACCAATCCCCGCTGGAAGGGTGTCAAGCGCAACTTCACCGCCGAAGACGTGGTGCGCCTGCGTGGTTCGGTCCAGGTCGAGCACACTCTTGCCCGTCGCGGCTCCGAAAAGCTGTGGAACCTGCTGCACACCGAGCCGTTCGTCAATTCGTTGGGCGCGCTGACCGGCAACCAGGCCATGCAGCAAGTGAAGGCCGGCCTGAAGGCCATCTACCTGTCGGGCTGGCAAGTCGCCGGCGACGCCAACCTGGCCGGCGAAATGTACCCCGACCAGTCGCTGTACCCGGCCAACTCGGTGCCGCAAGTCGTCAAGCGCATCAACAACACCTTCCAGCGCGCCGACCAGATCCAGTGGAGCGAAGGCAAGGGCGACACCGACTTCTTCGCCCCGATCGTGGCTGACGCGGAAGCCGGCTTCGGCGGCGTGCTGAACGCGTTCGAGCTGATGAAGGCCATGATCGAAGCGGGCGCCGCCGGCGTTCACTTCGAAGACCAGCTGGCTTCGGTGAAGAAGTGCGGCCACATGGGCGGCAAGGTGCTGGTGCCGACCCGCGAAGCCGTCGCCAAGCTGACCGCCGCCCGCCTGGCCGCCGACGTCTCGGGCGTGCCGACCCTGGTGATCGCCCGTACCGACGCCGAGGCCGCAGACCTGCTGACTTCGGACGTGGACGACAATGACAAGCCGTTCTGCACCGGCGAGCGCACCGTGGAAGGTTTCTATCGCGTCCGCAACGGCCTGGAGCAGTCGATCGCGCGCGCCCTGGCCTACGCCGAAGTGGCTGACCTGGTGTGGTGCGAAACCGGCAAGCCGGACCTCGAGTTCGCCAAGAAGTTTGCCGAAGGCGTGCACGCCAAGTTCCCGGGCAAGATGCTCGCCTACAACTGCTCGCCGTCGTTCAACTGGAAGAAGAACCTCGACGACGCCACCATCGCCAAGTTCCAGAGGGAACTGGGCGCCATGGGCTACAAGTTCCAGTTCATCACGCTGGCCGGCTTCCATTCGCTGAATTACTCGATGTTCAACCTGGCCTACGGCTACGCCCGCAACCAGATGAGTGCATTCGTGGAGCTGCAGGAAGCCGAGTTCAAGGCAGCCGAGAAGGGCTTCACCGCAGTCAAGCACCAGCGCGAAGTCGGCACCGGCTACTTCGACGCCGTGACCCAGACCATCGAAGGCGGCCAGTCGTCGACGACCGCCCTCAAGGGTTCGACCGAAGACGAGCAGTTCTTCGAAGACAAGAAAGTGGCCTGACTCTCCTGGTCACCCCCGCCGGCTAGTGGGTCCGGCGGATCGGGGGGCGTGCGACCATCACGCCCTCCCATTTAGGCGACGCGCCGTTCCCTCTCAGGGACGGCGCGCTTTTTTTTGCTGGACACCGCCGCAGGCGTGCTTTAGCGCCCCATGCGGTGGTTGTAGCTGCTCGATATGCGCGCCATCAACGCCGGATCGTTTGCGCCCGTGCTGTCAAATGTCACACGCACGTGGCCATCTGCCAACTGGTCTACGCCAGCAATCACCGAGCTGCTTTCCAGGTTACCGACCACTATGCCGCTGACCGGATCCTCGACGCTGATCGCCAGTCCCTGGTCGCGCATTGCGCCTGCTGCTGCGGTGAAGGTGCGATCGAAGCTGGCCGGTGTCATGACCGTAAAGGCCCCTGTTCCGTCCGGAGTCAGGGTACATGCCGAAAGCGCCAGGATGCCGCAGCTTGCTAGTAGTGAAAGTCGCATGATGATGCCACCTTCCGTCAGCCCCGGCCTAAAACGAACGCGTTGCGACTGTTTGCGAGTTTTCCACTCGCTGATCGCCCTGCCACAAGATTAGGCGACATTGGCGAAGATTCCATGCAGAGTCAGTGGATGCGCCGCAGAGCGTCCGGGCAAGCAGCAAGTGCGAAATGCAACAAATTGTCATATCTGACGACTTATTGCATTTGGGTGATGCAGGCAGCAAGTGGATGCCATAAAGTGCCCCGGCCTTTGTCGGCACTTTCCGGGCCTCTATCAACAACAACATCATGAAAGCATCATTCTCTCTCGCTACCTGCGCCATCGCGGCCGCGCTGCTGGCCGGCTGCTCCGCTGGTATGCCCACCAACATCGACGGCATGGTGTCCGCCGGCTCCTCGCTGGCCAAGGCCGCGACGCTGAGCGACGCGGACGTCAAGAGCCTGTCCGACCAGGCCTGCGCCGAATCGGACAAGACCAACAAGATCGCCGGCGCCAATACCACCTACGGCAAGCGCCTGGCCAAGATCATGAGCGGCCTGAATGGCAGCAACGTGCCCAACGTCAACGCCAAGGTGTACCTGACCAGGGACGTCAACGCCTGGGCCATGGCCAATGGCTGCGTGCGCGTCTACAGCGGCCTGATGGACATGATGACCGACGATGAAGTGCGTGGCGTGCTCGGCCACGAACTGGGCCATGTGGCACTGGGCCACACCAGGAAGGCCATGCAGGTCGCCTACACCGCGACCGCCGCGCGTGGCGCTGCCGCGTCGGCAGGCAACGGCGCGGTGGCCGCGCTGTCGTCGTCGCAGCTGGGCGAGCTGGGTGAGAAGCTGATCAACGCGCAGTTCTCGCAGTCGCAGGAAAGCGCCGCCGATGACTACTCGTTCGACCTGCTGACCAGGAACAAGGCCAGCACGCGCGGCCTGGTGACGGCGTTCCAGAAGCTGGCCAAGCTCGATGGCGGCAAGTCGAGCATGTTCTCGTCGCACCCGGGTTCGGATGACCGCGCCAGACATATCGAGGAGCGGATCCGCAAGGCTTCGTAATCTCGCAAGCCACTGGCAGCAGGCATGACAACGCCCGCACCGGTGAGCCCGGTGCGGGCGTTGTGCTTTCTGCGCAGCGGGTCGGGGTCAGCGATACACGATCACCGGGATATCGGTATGGGTCAGCACCTTCTGCGTTTCGCTGCCGAGCAGCAGGCCGGACAGCCCGCGCCGGCCATGCGACGCCATGAAGATCACGTCGCAGCCATGGCGCTCGGCCGCGTCGATGATGCCGAGGTAGGGCACGGCGAAGGTCGACATGTCGGCGTCAAAGGTGACGCCGGCCGCGGTCGCCAGGTTCTCGACTTCCTTCAGGTAGAGCTTGGCCTGGTTCTCGATGCGGTCCTTGAAGGCCTGGGGCGCCTCGACCACGATTTCGCTGAACGGGGTGTAGGGATACTCCTCCAGGCAGACATAGGCCGTGACGCGCGCGCCGATGGCCTTGGCGAGTTCCAGCCCGCCGTTGATGGCTTTCTTGGAGAGTTCCGAGCCGTCGGTGGGTAGCAGGATGTGTTGGAACATGCGGGGCTCCTTTTTTTGACCAGGGATGGGGGGCAGGGCTGCCGCCCGGCGCCGGTGGGGCGATGCCGGGGCGGAGGAAAGCGCCTGTCTGAATCCATTGTAGTCAGGGTGCCGAGTACGGCATTGTGCTAAATCAATTGCAACAAAAGCGTCACACCCCGGAGTCTGTGCTGGCCGTCACCTTGCCAGCGCCGCTGCCGCCGGCACGGATGCCGCCTGCTCCGCCCGGCGCCAGTAGGCCGGGTTGCCGTAAGTGTTCTTCAGGTGGTCGATAAACAGCCGCACCCGCAGCGGCAGGTGCTTGCGCTGCGGGAACACCGCATGGATGCCGATCGGCGGCGCCTGGAAGTCGTCCAGCACCGTGACCAGCCGGCCGCTGGCGATTTCGTTGCCGACTTCCCACCACGAGCGCCAAGCCAGGCCGTTGCCCTGCAGGCACCACTCGTGCAGCACCGCGCCGTCGGTGCATTCCATGGTGCCGCCGACCTTGACGGTCACCGAGCGGCCGTCTTGCGTGAATACCCAGCCGCGCTGCACGTTGGCGCTGGCGCCAAAGGCCAGGCAGTTATGCCGCTGCAGGTCGTCCGGCGTGTCGGGGCGGCCGGCACGGGCCAGGTAGTCGGGCGAGGCCACTACCACGCGCCGGGTCTCGGCCAGCCGGATCGAGACCAGGCTGGAGTCGGGCAGGTCGCCCAGCCGGATCGCGCAGTCGAAGCCTTCATTGACCAGGTCGACCACGCGGTCGGACAGGTCCAGCGTGATCGATACGTCCGGGTGGGATTCGATGAACAGCGGCACCAGCGGCGCCACGTGCTTGCGGCCGTAGCCGGCCGGCGCGGTCACGCGCAGATGGCCGCTGGCCTTGACGCCGCCGGCCGAGACACTGGCCTCGGCATTGTGCAAATCGTTCAGGATGCGCTGGCAGTCCTCCAGGAAGGCCGAACCTTCGAAGGTCAGGCTGATCTTGCGCGTGGTACGTACCAGCAACTTCACGCCCAGCCGCTCTTCCAGCGCATCGATGCGACGCCCGATGATGGCCGGCGCCACGCCTTCCGCCGCCGCCGCCGCCGACAGGCTGCCGCGCGAGGCGACGGATACAAAAGTCTCCAGCTGTTTGAAATGGTCCACAAATGTTCGCCGAGTAGTGCCCGAGTAGTACCCACCCGCGCCTTTTGTGCCGGTTCGGTCACGCGCGATGCGTTCCGGCGTGCTGCCGGCGGCAAATGCGCAAGGTTTTAGTGCGGAGTATCGTTTTAGTCAGCCAAGATTAGTGGCCGAAAAGTAAAAGATCAAGTGACCCGGGGCACCTTTGCCGCAGTGCAGCGTCTTTCTACAATGCGATGCATTCATCGGTGTACACGGCTACGCAGTTGTGGTCCGGCACCGACACACCTTGCACACACAGGTTGCCAGCGCCCCATGAACAAGATCCGCGCAGTCGTCTTCGATGCCTATGGCACGCTGTTCGACGTGTATTCCGTCACCGCGCGCGCGGAACAGCTGTTCCCGGGCCGCGGCGAGGCGCTGGCGCTGCTGTGGCGCGATCGCCAGATCGACTACACGCGCATCCGCACCATGGCCGCGCACGACGGCGCGCACTACAAGCCGTTCTGGGCCATCACCGTGGACGCGCTGCGCTACGCCGCCGAGCGCCTGGGCCTGCCGCTGGACGAGGCCACTGAAGCCCAGCTGCTCAAGGAATACGCCTGCCTGTCGGCATTCCCGGAAAACCTGGGCGCGCTCAAGCGCCTGCGCAAGGCGGGACTGCCGCTGGGCATCCTGTCCAACGGCAATGCCGAGATGCTCGATATCTCGGTCAAGAGCGCCGGCATGCACGGCCTGTTCGACCATGTGCTGTCGGTCGATGCGGTGCGCCAGTACAAGACCGCGCCCGCTGCCTATGCACTGGGGCCGCTGGCCTTCGGGCTGGACGCGCAGGAGATGCTGTTCGTCTCGTCGAACGGCTGGGACGCCTGCGGCGCCACCTGGTTTGGCTACACCACCTTCTGGATCAACCGTGCCGGGCACCCGGCGGAGCGGCTCGACGTAGCCCCCTCCGGTACCGGGCACGACATGAACGACCTGCTCGAATTCGTCCGCGCCCATGGCGTGGCGGTATAGCAGGGCGCCCCAATAACCAAGCTATCGCTATCGTTTACAGGAGAACACTGATGGCTATCACGCTGCCCGCGGGCATGAAGATTACCGGCGAAATCCTGCCGGCCTACGAAGATATCCTCACGCCGGAAGCCCTGGCCCTGGTAGACAAGCTGCACCGCGCCTTCGAGCCGCGCCGTCAGGAACTGCTGGCCGCGCGCGTCGAGCGCGCCAAGCGCCTGGACGCCGGCGAAGTCCCCGATTTCCTGCCGGAAACCAAGAGCATCCGCGAAGGCGACTGGAAGGTTGCACCGGTGCCCAAGGCGCTGGAATGCCGCCGTGTGGAAATCACCGGCCCGGTCGAAGCCAAGATGGTGATCAACGCCTTCAACTCGGGCGCTGACAGCTACATGACCGACTTCGAGGATTCCAACACCCCCAACTGGCACAACCAGCTGCAGGGCCAGGTCAACCTGAAGGCCGCCGTGCGCCGCACGCTGACCCTGGAATCGAAGGGCAAGCAATACAAGCTGAACGACAAGATCGCCACGCTGCAGGTGCGTCCGCGCGGCTGGCACCTGGATGAAAAGCACGTCACGATCGACGGCAAGCGCGTCTCGGGCGGCATCTTCGACTTCGCGCTGTTCCTGTTCCACAACGCCAAGGAGCAGATTGCCCGCGGCGCCGGCCCGTTCTTCTACCTGCCCAAGATGGAAAGCCATCTGGAAGCGCGCCTGTGGAACGACATCTTCGTGATGGCGCAGAACGAAATCGGCCTGCCGCAAGGCACCATCAAGGCCACCGTGCTGATCGAGACCATCCTCGCCGCGTTCGAGATGGAAGAGATCCTGTATGAGCTGCGCGAGCACAGCGCCGGCCTGAACGCCGGCCGCTGGGACTACATCTTCTCGTGCATCAAGAAGTTCAAGAACGACAAGGACTTCTGCCTGGCCGACCGCGCCAAGGTCACGATGACCGCGCCGTTCATGCGCGCCTACGCGCTGCTGCTGCTCAAGACCTGCCACTCGCGCGGCGCCCCCGCCATCGGCGGCATGAGCGCGCTGATCCCGATCAAGAACGATCCGGAGAAGAACGCCATCGCCATGGAAGGCATCATCAGCGACAAGCGCCGCGATGCCACCGATGGCTACGACGGCGGCTGGGTGGCGCACCCGGGCCTGGTCGAGCCGGCCATGAAGGAATTCGTGGCAGTGCTGGGCGACAAGCCGAACCAGTTCGAAAAGCAACGTCCGGACGTGCAAGTGAAGGGCGCCGACCTGCTCGACTTCAAGCCGGAAACGCCGATCACCGAGCACGGCCTGCGCATGAACATCAACGTCGGCATCCACTACCTGGGCGCCTGGCTGGCCGGCAACGGCTGCGTGCCGATCCACAACCTGATGGAAGACGCCGCCACCGCCGAGATCTCGCGCTCGCAGGTGTGGCAGTGGATCCGTTCGCCGAAGGGCAAGCTGGAAGACGGCACCAAGGTCACGGCCGAGCTGGTGCGCAAGCTGATCCCGGAAGAGCTCGCCAAGGTGAAGGAACTGGTCGGTGGCGACACCAAGACCTATGACCGCGCTGCCGAGATCTTCGAGCAGATGTCGACGTCGGAGGATTTCGCCGAGTTCCTGACGCTGCCGCTGTACGAAGAGGTCTGAGCAGGCCGCACTGCTGCTCCGGCATGAACAAAACCGCAGCCTGATGGCTGCGGTTTTTTTGTGCGGCTTCCTTTTACAGCGGCCCGGGCAGCGTCTTCAGCCCGATCCAGAGCACCATGATGATGACGTTGACCGGCACGCTGAGCGCGCCCGGCACGTAGAACAGCGCCGACAGCACCGGCGCGCACAGCACGCCTTCCACCACGCTGCCGACGGCATAAAAGAAGACCCCGCACCACAGCCAGCGCCGCATATATGTCGGCAGCCAGTGCGCACGCGCCTTGTTGAAATGCCAGGCGTGGGCCCGTTCGGCGTGGCTTCCCCGGCTGGCGTCGCGGAACAGCCAGTTGAAGAAAAAGTAGCGGTACAGCAGGGTGCGGAAGGCCAGCTCTTGCATGATCACTCCTATCGCCGCGCCAAGCCGGTGGTGTGCAATGTTCATACCAGCGCATGCAGGGACGACGGCGGCTTATATCAGCAGCGTAGCAAGAAGTCGCGCGGACAGCCCAGCCGCCGGGAGCAATCCGGATCCGCGCCATGCTGGAAAACCCCGCATGTCCCGCGCAGCAACACTCCCTAATATGAAGTACCCGCCGCCAGCGCGGCCGACAACATCAAAGCGGAGACTTCAGATATGGACCGTCGTCAGTTCCTGGGCACCGCAGTCCTTGCCGCAAGCGCCGGCGTGGCGCCGTTTGCCATGGCGCAGCAGTGGCCGTCGCGGCCGATCCGGCTGGTGGTGGCGTATCCGCCCGGCGGCGGTACGGACGTGGTGGCGCGGCTGTTTGCCGACTATCTTGGCCGCGTGGCGGGCCAGTCGGTGGTGGTGGAGAACAAGCCGGGTGGCGCCACCATTCCCGCCACGCAGGACGTGATCCGCGCCAGGAACGACGGCCAGACGCTGCTGGTGACGCTAGGTTCGTCCGCCACCTCGGGCGCGCATATCAACCGCGTGCCCTATGACCCGCTGACCGACCTCACCGCGCTGGCCGAACTCGGCCGTGCCCCGGTGCTGCTCGCCGCCAACAAGGACGCCCCGTATTCCACGCTGAAGGAACTGATCGCCTATTCCAAGGCCAACCTGGGCAAGCCGATCCATTCCGCCTCATACGGCCCGGGCACGTCGTCGCACTTTGGCCCGCTGCTGTTCAACCGGCTGGCAGGCACCAACCTGGAGCCGGTGCTGTACAAGGGCTCGGCGCCGGCCACGCAGGACCTAGTGGGCGGCGTGGTGCCGCTGATGATCGACGGCCTGACCACCGGCGTGCCGCTCTACCAGGCCGGCAAGACCAAGGTGCTGGCGACCACCATGCCGGAACGCTCAGAGATGGCGCCCGGCGCGCCGACGTTCCGTGAGCTGGGTTTCCAGGAGATGGAGCAACTTAGCGGCTATTTCGCCCTGTTTGGACCGAAGGGCATGCCGAAGGCAACGGTTGATGCCGTCTCCGAGGCCGTGCGCAAGGTGCTGGCCGACCCGGCGTACCAGAAAAGGCTGGCCGGCATCGGCGTGCTGCCGGCGCAGGCGGTCACGCCGGAAGCGTTTTCCGCACAGATCCGGACCGATCATGCGCGTTGGGGACAGTTCATCAAGGACATCGGGTTCAAGATCGAGAATTGAGTCCGCCAGTTCGCCTGAACTCAAAGACGGGCTCCGCCGCGGGGCGATTTATTGTCCATACTGAACCTTGCCGCGGCACCTTGCCGCGGCAACAAAGAATCAGCAGCCTACGGAGGGAATCGTGTTCAAGCACATCTTGCTGGCCACTGATGGCTCGGAGCTTTCCAAGGTCGCCATGGCGGCGGCGATCAATTTCGTCAAGGCGGGCGGTGCGAAGCTGACGGCGTATACGTGCATGGAGGAGTATCCCTACCTGTCCTCAGGGGATGCCGGCCATCCGCGGCGAAAGGCGTATGAGGAACATGAGGCCGAGCGGGCCAGCGCGCTGCTGGCCGAGGTTGTCGCCGCGGCCACCGAGGCGGGCGTGACCTGCCAGACCGACATGAGCACGTCGGTGCCATACAAGGGCATCATCGATGCCGCCGCCAAGCACGGCTGTGACGTGATTTTCATGGCATCGCACGGGCGGCGCGGGCTGGAAGGGCTGCTGGTCGGCAGCGAAACACAAAAGGTACTCACGCACTGCAGGATTCCCGTGCTCGTCTACCGCTGAGCTTGCGCAATCCGCCGGTCAGGATTCCTTCGACAGTTGCGCGATGCGCTTCCAGTGCGCGTCCTCGTTCGGCAACTGGCCGGGGAACTGGCGGCGGTCGGCGATATCGACGTACACCGACTGGTTCGCGAGCCGGCGCTTGCCGGAATGCGAACACGCCCGCGCCGTGCCCTCAGAAACGGTAGCCCCGGCTCGGATTGACTTTCCAGCCGCCGGTGCCATCGAGTTCCAGCACCTGGTGGTGGTACTTGAGCAGTGACGGACGGTGGCTGACGCTGACCAGCGTCGCGTCCATGCCGGCCAGCAGCCGGTACATGCCTTCCTCGTTGGCGATATCGAGCGCGCTGGTGGCCTCGTCGAGCATCACATAGCGGGGCCGCGACAGCAGCACGCGCCCGATCGTCAGCCGCTGCTGCTCGCCCAGCGACAGCACCTTGCCCCAGTCCACTTCGGTGTCGAGGCCGCCGAAGCGGTCGACGATGCTGCCAAGGTTTACCAGCTCCAACAGCCGGATCAGCTCGTCGTCGGCGATGTGCTGCCCGATGTGGTTGGGGTAGAGCAGCTGGCCGCGCAGGCTGCCGACCACCATGTACGGGTGCTGCGGCAGGAACAGCATGTCCTGCGGACGTGGGCGCATGATGCAGCCGCTGCCGCTGGTCCATAGTCCGGCAATGGCGCGCATCAGCGAGCTCTTGCCGCCGCCGCTGGCGCCGACGATCAGCAGCCCTTCTCCGGGATCGGCCGACACCGTCAGGTCGCGCACCAGCGTGCGTTCCAGGTTCGGCGTGCGCAGCGTCACGTGCAGCAGCGACAGGCGCGAGTCCTGCACCGCCTCGATCGTCGGCGCCGGCTCGGCCGGTTTGCCAGGTTTGGCCGGCGAGTCGGCCAGTGTGCTGGCGAAGGTATCCAGCCGGTCCAGACCGGCGACAAAGCGGGCCAGCTCTTCGAAGTTGTCGACGATAACCGTCAGGGCATTCAGCACCGCGGCGAACGCCCCTGCGGCCTGGATCGCGCGCCCGACCTCCATCTCCCCGGACAGCACATGCGAGGCGACGATGGCGCTGGGCAGCAGGATGGTCAGGAAGCCGTAGCCGTACTGGAATGTGTTCAGGCTCAGCTGCCACTTGATGAGCTTGTCGAAGTTGCGGAAGGCCTGCTCGAAGCGGCCGCTGATATGCGACGATTCCAGCGCCTCGCCACGGTAGAAGGCGATCGACTCGGCATTCTCCCGCACCCGGATCAGGCTGAAGCGGAAGTCCGCCTCGCGCTTGAGCTGGAAGAAGTTCAACCCGATCAGCACGCGCCCGAAGAAGTACATCGAGACGAAGCTCCCGGCGATGGCATAGACCACCAGGAAGTAGACCAGCATCTGGGAAATCGACCACAGCACGGCGCTGAAGGCAATCAGCTGCAGCAGCGCGCCGATGCCGATCGACAGGAAATACAGCGATTGCTTGGTGAAGGTGTTGATGTCTTCGCTGATGCGCTGGTCCGGATTGTCGATCGCCGCGTTGGCGTTGAGCTTGTAATAGGTCCGGTCCTTGAAGTACCCGTCGAGGTAATGGCGGGTGAGCCATCGTCGCCACAGCAGGCCCAGCTTGTTGCGCAGGTAGTAGTAGGAGGAATAGACGGGAACGGCGCCGAGCAGGATGTATAGGCACTTCTGGATCGAGCCCCAGAAGCGGTCGGCATCTTGCGCCGCCAGGGCCGAAGTGAATTCGCCGGTCTGTTCGTTGATCCACACTTCGGCCTGCGTCTGGCCGAGCAGCAGCAGGATCAGCAGGAGCAGCAGGCCGGACGCCTTCCATCGCTCACGCGAAAACCAGTAGGGGCGGGCAATGGCCCAGTAACGGGTCCACACGTGGCGCGTGGGGGCGCCCGGACGTTTCTTGCGGGTTGAAGTGGTGCCGGCAACCCTTGGCTCGGGCACGACGCTCATCTGACTCTCCAGCGCAGACGGATTCCCCGCCGCCACGCACATTCGTCGTGCTGCCACGAAGCGGACCAGCAGGAGAAATCTCTGGATGAAATATAGGCCAGCAAAATCCACGCCTGGCCAGAATTCATCCACGCGGCGCTCGTTTTTTTCGCGCCGGCGCGCGGTGTGCAGTGTTGGCGGCAACGTCAAACGAGCTCGGAGCCAGCAGGTGACCGAGCCGCTGCAAGCGAACCCTGCAAGCCTTTCCCAGCGTATCTGCAGTTTCCGCTTCGATGCGTCCCTTTCTGCTATGGATTCGGGTTCGAGTGAACGCCGTGTAGCGTGCGCCCGGCCCTGAACGACACGTCGTCACTGACGGGCGGGCCGGGATGACGCGCGCTCCACCCGTCAGCCAATGTGGGTGACCTCGGGGCGATGTGCAGGTGCGGCTGCGGTCTTGAGGCAGGGCTTGCTCGCCTTAAGGCCGCAGCGCCTGTCTCAGTCGAGGGTAATCTTTCCCGCCTTGACGATCTGGCCATAGCGAGCGATGTCGCGCTCGATCACCTTGCGGAATTCCTCGGACGAACCGCTTGCCGGCACGAAGCCAAGGTCGGTCAGCTTCTTTGCCACGTCGGGACTGCGCGTTGCCGCCGCGATTTCCCTGGCCATGCGGTCAACCACGGGCGCGGGCGTTCCGGCAGGTGCCAGCAGGCCAGTCCAGGAGCTCATCACGAAGCCCGGGAAGCCCGATTCTTCCATGGTCGGGATATTCGGTTCGCCCGGCCAGCGCTTGGCCGAGGCGACGGCCAGCACATTGATCTTGCCCGACTTCACGTGCGGCATCGGCACCAGCAGGGGATCGAATGCCACCGACACCTCGCCGGAAACAAGCGCCGGCAGGATCGGTGCGCTGCCGTTATACGGCACATGGGTCATCTTGACCTTCGATTCCATGGCAAACCGCTCGCCCGTCAGGTGCGCCGAGCTACCCACGCCGCTTGAGCCGAATGTCAGCGTATTGGGATGCTTCTTGCCATAGTCGACCAGTTCGGCAACGGTCTTCGCGGGCACCTTCTTGCTCGCGAACAGGAACAGCGGCAGCTCCGCCATCTCGGCCACCGGCACGAGGTCCGAAGGCTTGTAGCTCAGCTTGGAATACAGCGACATGTTGGCGCTGTAGGCCGCGAGCACCGAGACAAAGGTATAGCCGTCCGGCGCCGAGCGCGCGGCAACGCCAACGCCAAGCGTACTGTTAGCGCCCGGCTTGTTCTCGATGATGATGGGCTGGCCGAGGCTTTGCGATACTTTCTCGAACACGACCCGGGATACCGTGTCGGTGGACCCGCCGGGGGTATAGGGAACGATGACCTTGATCGGCCGGGTCGGCCAGGCGTCGGCCGCAAATGCCGCATGGCCGATAACGGCACTCGTGATGGCGAGCGTCACCAGACGGACGCTGCGCGCCGCGCGATTCGAAATGCTCAACTACGTCTCCTGCTTTGGCAATATCTCTTCCTGCCATTGGGGCAGGGGTTCCAGCGATGAATCCGCCGATCGATTATGCCGGAGTGGCCGCGGCCGGTACTTGCCATGAGGCTGCAGCGGATCGCATTCCGTGAAGTCAGTGTGCGATAAGCGGTCGAGGGGCAGGAGGGCGCCACGCCGCACGGCGTTGCCTGCACCGAGCTGTACCGCCTGCTTCCGGCCGCGCTTCCGGCTGCGCTTTCGGCTGCGCTCCCCGCGCGGCACTAAACCACCGACGGGCCCACGACCTTCGCCTCGACCACAGCGCCGGCGCGGGCCACCTCCTGGTCCAGCAAGTCGATGATGCCGGCGACGCCGCGCAACTCGCCCATCCGCACGCCTGCCAGCGCGAGCGCCAGCGGCATCGCGGGTGCGGCGATGTGTTGTCCAATTGCCGCCACGTGGCGGTCCTGCCGTTCGATCAGCCCGCTTTCGCCGCCGCTGCTGGCGCGCAATGCCTGGCCAAAACCCCATGCCGCGGAACGCGTCTGCACGAGCGCCGCGCCGATCAGCATTTCGTCCAGGCGGCCGGCCACCCGGTCCGCCAGCCGCAGCAGCGGCCAGACGGCGGCGAGCCGGTCCTGTACCTCGTCGACCATCAGCAGCAGGAGATCATTCACGCGATCGAAATCCGTCCGGGGCAGCGGGTACTCGTCCAGCGTGCGGGCCGCGGCGATTCCCAGGTCCAGGTTGATATGCGCATTGATGCCGAGCAGCAGATGCTGCGATACCGTGGGCCTCCAGCGCCCTGCGGCATCGAAGGCAACCTGCCATGCACGGGTCACCGGTGCTGCGCCAAGGTGTGCCGCCAGCGCTTCGAAGTACCGGCCGGCGAACAGCACCACCAGGCGCTCGGCCGCCTCGGGCTGCTCGAAGGCCCCGGCCGCGAGAGCACTGCGGGCGCGCAGCGTGACGCCGCGGTAGAGCGCGGCAAAATAGCCGAGCCGGCTTGCATGCTGGCGCGCCCAGGCCAGGATCGCATCGAAGCGCGCGAGGACCGCTGCGCCGTCGGGCGGCGGCACCGGGTCGAGCAGGACGCTCATTCGCCTATCGTGACGTGTTCGATCCCGCCATGGTCGTCGAGCGCAATCGAGACCGGCAGGTTATCGTCGCGCGCCTTCTCCAGCAGGCGCCTCAGGCGCTCGTCGTGGCGCTTCACGGGAACCTCGCGCTGCTCGTCCAGCACCGCGGCGAGCAGCCGCCCGCGGGCATCGAAGCGCAGGGCCGTGACGAAGCCCGTCAGCAGTCGGTGGCCGCCTCCCGGCTGCTTCTCCACCACGATCCCGCCCAGCGTTTCCGCGTCGGGCTGGAAGGTCAGCACCTCGCGCGCACCGGGGAAGGTGTCGTTGGCAACGGAGATTTCCGCAACGGCTTCGAACGGGCTCAGCACCGTGAAGCGCACGACTTCGATGCCCGCCCCGAAGGCGATCTGGGTTGCGGCACAGAAGGCCGCATCGTGGATCGTTACCGCTACCCTGTAACGGCGGCCCGGCCAGAAGCGGGCGGGCTCGACCGTGAGGCGCGGGTCGCGCGGGCGTCCGACCTGCACCGAGGTGAACTCCATGCGCGCGACCTTGTGCTTGCCTTCCAGCAGTCCCTTCAGCTCGACGCGCAGGGGCGCGATGCCGGGCTGCGGGAAATCCGCCTTGGCAGCGAGCGCGCCGTCCTGCTGCGGTTGCATGGGCCAGGTGCGGCCGGTGAAGTCGCTCAGCACCGCTTCAAACTTGCCGGCGGCCGCCTTGCCCCGGAACATCGGCGTCGCGGTGACGACGCTGGTGTCCTGCGGATCGAGCTGAAAGGGATCGACGCGCAGCAGGATATCGAACTCCGGGCTGACCGAGCGCGCCATCAGGTTCATGCGCAGCGGCCGGAATTGCGGATCGCCGGCAACGCGCACACGCCAGGTACCGGATTCGGGGGACGGAACGTGCAGCGCGGTCATCCATCCCACGCCGATCTCGAAGGCACCGTTGATTCCGTGGCGAAACGACGTGCCGGACGGCGAGGTGGCTTCGATCGAAGGGCGGCCGGGGTGATGCCACGTCAGCCCCAGCAGCAGTTCCTGCGAGATGTCGTCGACATCGACTTCGAACTGCGCCTCGTTGATGCGGTGTCGCGACCTTTCGCCATTGTCCGCCGCGGCCAGGGTCGGCAGGCTGAACTGCTCCCACAGCAGCCTGGAGGCAGGCCACGCCAGCGGCCGCAACGGCAGTATGCCGTTGTTGTTGACGACCTTCATCGAGTTCGTCATCAGCGCTGCCGAGGTATCCGCCGCATACGACGGCGTGGTGCTGATCGTCTTTACGGTGCTGCCGAAGGGCTCGGCTTCACCCACCAGGTCCGTCAGCGTCGCGTTGAGCAGATCCGAGCCGATTCCCTGCGCATTGAGCGCGATGCCATTGCCTGCCAGCAGCACGGCAAAGTCGATGCCCTGTTCGAATTCATAGCCGCTCTTGGTCAGCAGGCCGTCATGCTGGATCGTCTGGTTGCCGTCGGTGAACAGCACGATCTTCTTCTTGTACACCGCGGGGAACAGCGGTGGAGGATTGGCGACCATGAAGTCGGCCACGGTCCGCACCGCATGGAAAATATCCGTCATGCTGCCGACCGCTCCCTGCACCGAAGGCTGGTCTTCGATGGCGCTGACCACGTTCTTCCAGATCGTAGTGTCGCCCACCGGAAAATTTCCCTGGCCGATCAGTCCCTTGGTCTGCGTGGCGAAGTACCAGAACGAAACCGCCCAGGTTTCGTTGGACGACGAGGTCTTGTTCTCGATCTCATCGATGATGTACTGCACCGATTCCGAGGCCTCGACGATCTTGTCCTTGGAGGAGCCGTTGCCAGCGCTGTGGAACATCGAGCCCGAGGCATCGATCAGGATAGCGAGTTGCTTGGCCATGCCGGTGCTCCTGTTCGGACGGATAGCGCTTGCGCGACGGACAGGGGCATGCGTTCGGACCCCGGTTGGCAGTTAGTTATAGTGCGTCGGGCGTGACCGGGAGGCCGGCTGTTGCTTTTCTGTCTATCTCCCTGGTGCAAGTGAAGATCGTGCAGATCTCATTTGCAGCGAATTTGCGCGAGTCATTTTGCGCGAGTCATTCGCGGTGCAATGTCACGCTCGCACTTCACTCTCAGTTCGTCGCGAGGGTCTCACGCATTCTGCACAGGCTGGGCCTGCACCGGATCCGCATGAATCTGCATCACGACCTCTCGCTTCTCCAGCAAGTGGTGCCGCAGGATGCCGGCCAGCTTCTTGCCATCGCGCGCCTCGAGCGCGCCGATCATGCCTTCGTGCTCGTCGACGGCACGGTCCCACTTTTCCGACTGGAAGTTGGAGCGGAAGCGCAGCGCCTGGATGCGCCGGTTCAGCGCGAGGTAGGTCTGGCTTAGCGCCGAGTTGCGCGCGGCGGCCACGATCAGGTTGTGGATCTCCTGGTTGCGGGCGTAATAGCCGGGCAGGTCCTTCTGCACGCGGCAGGCCAGCATCGAGTAGTGCAGCGCCTTGATCTCGGCGAACTCCGCCGGCGTCATGCGCTCGCACGCCAGTTCGCCGGCGAAGGCCTCCAGGCCGCTCAGCAGCTCGAACATTTCCCACACTTCGGTCTCGCTCATGCGGGACACACTCGCGCCGCGGTTCGGCCAGATGTCGATCAGGCCTTCCGCCGCCAGTACCTTGAGCGCCTCGCGCAGCGGCGTGCGCGAGATGCCGAGCGTCTCGCACAGCTCGCGCTCGTTCAGCTTCATGCCCGGCGACAGCACGCCTTCCACGATGAACCGGCGCAGGTGCTCGACCACGACGTCGTGCAGGCGCTTGCGCTCGAGCCTGGGCATGAGCGGGTCGGATGGTCTGTTTTCGGCGTCGAGGGGATTTTGCATTCAATTTTTCCATCTTGCGGAAGCTGGCTCAATTGTATCTCAAGGCCAGAATGCTCAGCCAATATAAGGGTTAACGCGGCGAAACTTCGGCTTGAGGTACTCCGGGTGCCGGTGCTACAGTAAATTGAATTCAAAATTCAATATTCAACCCGGAGACGCCATCCCATGATCCATCTCGATTTCCATCCGGCTGGCCGCCACTTCCTGCAGATTCCTGGCCCGAGCCCGGTGCCCGATCGCATCCTGCGCGCCATGAGCTACCCGACCATCGACCACCGCGGTCCCGAGTTCGGCGCGCTGGGGCGGAAGGTGCTGGCCGATATCAAGAAGGTCTTCAAGACCGAGCACCCGGTGATCATTTACCCCGCGTCGGGTACCGGCGCCTGGGAGGCCGCGCTGGCCAACACGCTGAGCCCGGGCGACCGTGTGCTGATGTTCGAGACTGGCCACTTCGCCACGTTGTGGAAGAAGATGGCCGAAGCGCTGGGGCTGAAGCCCGAGTTCCTGGGCCTGCCGGGCCTCGAGGGTTGGCGCCGCGGCGTGCAGGCCGACATGATCGAGGCGCGGCTGCGTGAGGACGCGGCCCACGGGATCAAGGCGGTCTGCGTGGTGCATAACGAGACGTCGACGGGCGTGACCTCGAACATCGCCGCGGTGCGCAAGGCCATCGATGCCGCTGGCCACCCGGCCTTGCTGCTGGTGGACACGATCTCGGGCCTGGCCTCGGCCGACTACCGGCATGACGAATGGGGCGTCGATGTCACGGTGTCGGGCTCGCAGAAAGGCCTGATGCTGCCGCCCGGCATTAGCTTCAACGCGCTCTCGCCGAAGGCGATCGCGGCCGGCCGGAGCGCGAGGCTGCCGCGCGCGTTCTGGGACTGGACCGAAATCATCGAAGCCAACAAGAACGGCTACTGGCCGTATACCCCGAACACCAACCTGCTCTACGGCCTGTCCGAGGCGCTCGACATGATCCTGGGCGAGGGGCTGGACAATGTCTTCGCCCGCCACCAGCGCCTGGCGGAAGCCACGCGCCGCGCCGTGCGCGCATGGGGCCTGGAGATCCAGTGCGCCGACCCGGCCGTGTACAGCCCCGTGCTGACCGGCGTGATGATGCCGGAGGGCGTGGACGCCGATGCCGTGCGCAAGCTCATCTATGAGCGCTTCGACATGTCGCTGGGCCAGGCGCTCGGCAAGATGCGCGGCCGCATGTTCCGCATCGGCCATCTGGGCGACTGCAACGACCTGACGCTGATGGCAACGCTGGCCGGCTGCGAGATGGGGCTGAAGCTGGCAGGCGTTCCTGTCGCAGCGAGCGGTGTGGCGGCGGCCATGGATTACCTGGCGTCGCACGCCGATATGCCAATGCTGAAGGCGGCTGCCTGAACACAGCCGCATAGGCCGGCGCCGGGAGAGGCCGGGCCGGCGTGGCAGCGCCATATCCACGCACCACAAGCCCATGCCATCACGTGGGGTGATCGGCAGGGGCGCCTGTTGCCTGCGGATTCACGCAGGCATCCACCGACGTTCGCCCAGCCTGGCACAAGCCGGCTGTTTGCCATGAATACCTTTACTTCCTCCACGCTGGTCAAGCCGATCCACCTGGTGTCCTCACAGCACCGCGCCGTGTCGCCGCTGTCCGCGCTGCTGCGCAAGGAACTGCGCGGCGACGTGCTGTTCGACCGCGCCGGCCGCGGGCGCTATGCCACCGATGCGTCGATCTACCAGATCATGCCGATCGGCGTGGTCGTGCCGCGCGACCAGGCCGACCTGCTGCGCGCGCTCGACATCGCCCGCGACCAGCGGGTGCCGGTGCTGGCGCGTGGCGCGGGAACCAGCCAGTGCGGGCAGACCGTGGGCGAGGCGCTGGTGATCGACAACAGCAAGTGGCTCAACAACGTGGTGGCGTTCGACGCGGCGGCGCGCACGGTGACGGTGGAGCCGGGCATCGTGCTCGACCACCTCAATGCCTGGCTCAGGCCGCACGGCCTCTGGTTCCCGGTGGACGTGTCGACCGGCGCGCAATGCACCATCGGCGGCATGGCCGGCAACAACTCGTGCGGGTCGCGCTCGATTGCCTACGGCAACATGGTGCATAACGTGCTGGCTATCGATGCCGTGCTGGCCGACGGTAGCCAATGCCATTTCGGCTCGCTGGCCAAGCCGGTGGCGGCGGGGCGCGCCGAAGGCATCCTGCGCGGTCTGGAGCGCATCGCCACGCGCGAGCGCGGCGAGATCGCCGAGCGTATGCCCAAGGTGCTGCGCCGCGTGGCCGGCTACAACATCGACCTGTTCGACTGCCAGAACCCGATGGCCTATACCGACGATGGCCATGCCAACCTGGCGCACATCCTGGTGGGGTCCGAGGGGACGCTGGCCTGCAGCAGGCAGGTCACGCTCAAGCTGTCGCCGCTGCCGGCGCACAAGGTGCTGGGCGTGGTGAATTTCCCCACGTTCTACCAGGCCATGGACATGACGCAGCATATCGTCAGGCTGCGCCCGGTCGCGGTGGAACTGGTCGACCGGACCATGATCGACCTGTCGATGGAGAACCCGGCCTTCCGCCCGGTGGTCGAGCGGGCGCTGAGCGGTGATCCGCAGGCCATCCTGCTGGTCGAGTTCGCCGGCGAGGACCGCCAGGCGCTGCTGGCGCAGCTGGAACAGCTGGCCGAACTGATGGGCGACCTGGGCCTGCCGGGTTCGGTGGTGAAGATGCCCGAGGAGAAGGCGCAGAAGGCGCTCTGGGATGTGCGCAAGGCCGGGCTCAACATCATGATGAGCATGAAGGGCGATGGCAAGCCGGTGTCCTTCATCGAGGACTGTGCCGTCCCGCTGGAACACCTGGCCGAGTACACGCGCCGGCTGACCGAGGTCTTCCACAAGCACGAGACCGAGGGCACCTGGTATGCCCATGCCAGTGTCGGCACGCTGCATGTCCGCCCGATCCTGGACATGCGCCGCGACGGCGCGGTGCGCATGCGCGAGATTGCCGAGGAAGCGGCCGAGCTGGTGCGCGAATACAAGGGCGCCTATTCCGGCGAGCACGGCGACGGGCTGTGCCGCGGCGAATGGGTGGCATGGCAGTACGGCCCGCGCATCAATGCCGCGTTCAGCGAGATCAAGGCGCTGTTCGACCCCGACAACCGCTTCAATCCCGACAAGATCGTGCGGCCGCCCAGGATGGACGCGCGCGAGAACTTCCGCTTTGCGCCCGGCTACGCGGCACTGCCGCTGACGCCCGCGCTGGACTGGTCGGCCTGGAACGTCCGCCGCGACCCGATGACCGGCGCGGAAACCGCGCCCGGCACCGGCGCCGATACGGCCACGCACGGACTGGCCTCGGCGGTGGAGATGTGCAACAACAACGGCCACTGCCGCAAGTTCGACGCCGGCATCATGTGCCCCAGCTATCGCGTGACCAAGGACGAGCAGCACGTCACGCGCGGCCGCGCCAATACCCTGCGGCTGGCCGTGTCCGGCCAGCTCGGCAGCGAAGGGCTGGCCAGCCCCGAGGTGAAGGAAGTGCTGGACCTGTGCGTGTCGTGCAAAGGCTGCAAGCGTGACTGCCCGACCGGCGTCGACATGGCCAGGCTGAAGATCGAGGCGCGCCATGCATGGGCCACGCGGCACGGCACCAGCCTGCGCGAGCGCCTGGTTGCGTACATGCCGCGCTATGCGCCGGTGGCGAGCCGGCTGTCGGGACTGCTGGCGCTGGCGGACAGCATCCCGCTGGTCTCGGGCTGGGTGAAGTGCGCGCTCGGGTTCGCGCCGGAACGGTCGCTGCCCCGCTTCCGCAAGCCCTTCCTGACAGCGGGCATGGACGCCGGCAAGCCCGCGGGCACCCGCGAGGTGCTGCTGTTCGTCGACACGTTCAGCAACTACATGGAACCCGAGAACGCCCGCGCCGCGCGGGCGGTGCTGGAGGCGGCGGGCTATACCGTGCATTTCAACACCCGCGCGGGCGAGCGGCCGCTGTGCTGCGGCCGGACCTTCCTGGCCGCGGGGCTGGTCGACCAGGCAAAGGAAGAGGCCCGGCGCATGCTGGACGCGTTCCGTCCCTATGTGGCGCGCGGCGTGCCGGTGGTGGGGCTGGAGCCGTCCTGCCTGCTGTCGCTGCGCGACGAATTCCTCGGCTACGGCTATGGCGACGAGGCCCGGCAGCTGGCCAGCCTGTCATTCCTGTTCGAGGAATTCCTGGTCCGCGAGCAGCGCGCGGGCCGGCTGGAACTGCCGTTGCAGCCCCTGGAGGCATCGGAAGCGGTGGTGCACGGACACTGCCACCAGAAGGCCTTCGACGCCTTTACGCCGGTGCAGACCGTGCTCGCCTGGATCCCCGGGCTGAAGGTCGCACCGGTGGAATCGTCGTGCTGCGGCATGGCCGGCAGCTTCGGCTACGAAGCCGAGCACTTCGCGGCGTCGAAGGCCATGGCCGAGCTGTCGCTGCTGCCCGCGGTGCGCAAGCGCGCCGCCGATGCCATCGTGGTTGCCGACGGCACCAGCTGCCGGCACCAGATCCTGGACGGCGCCGATGCGCAGGCCCTTCATGTGGCGCGCGTGCTGGAAATGGCGCTGGCAGGAGGCCGCGGCGGCTGAGGCAGCAGGCGCATCGCAGGCACGGACAACAAAGTCAAGCCGCAACCAAAGCGGATCAGAGTACCAACCAGAGTACCAATCAGAGTACCAATCAGAGTACCTAAGCCAAAGGAGACAAAGGATGCAACGCAAGATCGTCAGGAGCACTCTCACGGCCGTGGCCTGTGCCACCGCCTGCCTCGGCGCCAATGCATGGGCGTGGGAGCCGGCAAAGCCGGTCGAGATCGTCGTGCCATTCAGCGCCGGTGGCGCGTCGGACCAGATGGCGCGCGCCATCCAGGGCATCATCGCCAAACACAAGCTGATGAGCCAGCCGGTCATCGTGCTGAACAAGGCCGGCGCCAGCGGAGCCGAGGGCCTGATGGACACCAAGGCGTCGCAAGGGAATCCCCACAAGCTGCTGGTCGCCTCCTCGGCGCTCTATACCGTGCCGATGGTCAGCCACCTGCCGTTCAGCTGGCGCGACCTGACTCCGGTGGCCATGGTTGCCCAGGACGAGTTCGTGCTGTGGACCAATGCCGCCGGACCATACAAGTCGGTGCCGGAGTTTGTCGACGGCTCCAAGGCGAACGCGGGCAAGGTCAAGGTAGGCGGCACCAGCTCCAAGCGGGAAGACCAGATCATTACCTCGCTGGTCCAGAAAAAGACCGGCGCGAAATTCATCTACGTGCCGTACAAGGGCGGCGGCGAAGCGGCGACGCAGTTGTCGGGCCAGCATATCGACGCCAACGTCAACAATCCGTCGGAATCGGTCGGGCAATGGCGCGCCGGCGAACACAAGGCGCTGTGCGTGTTCGCGCCGGAGCGGATGGCCTACAAGGCCAAGGTCACGCAGGCCCAGGGCTGGAACGATGTGCCGACCTGCAAGGAGCTGGGGCTGGACGTGCAATACCAGATGCTGCGTGTCTTCATGATGCCCGGCGGCGTCACACCCGAGCAGCAGAAGTACTACGTCGACCTGATGCAGAAGATCGTGGCCACGCCGGAGTGGAAGGAATACCTGGAAAGGAACGCGCTCAAGAACGAGTTTCTGACGGCGAAGGCGCTGACCGACTTCCTGGCGAAGGACGAGGCCGCGCACCGCGACATCATCAAGGAGGCGGGCTTCGTCGCCGCGCGCTGACGAATGCGCTGAGGAGTGCGCTGAAGAAGCGCGCCGCATTCGCAAGGCTCCGGCGCCGGCGCCGGAGCCGATGGCTGATGGGATATCAAGGGGCAGAGATGGATTCACAGCATCAAGGAGAGCCGGCTGGCGCCGGGCTCTCGGTCAAGGCCGTGGAGCTTGTGGTCGCGCTATGCCTGCTGGCAGGCGCGATCGTGGTGATCTGGAGCAACTACAGCATTGGCGCGGGCTGGGCGCCGGACGGGCCTGAAGCCGGCTACTTCCCGATGCGCGTCGGCATCATCGTGCTGGCCTGCAGCGTGCTGGTGGCGATGCAGGCGCTGCGCGGCGACGGCAAGGCGGTCTTCGCGACCTGGCAGCAACTGCGGCAGGTCAGCGTGATCGTGCTGCCGCTGACGGGGTATGTCGGCCTGATCGGCGTGCTCGGCATCTACGTGGCGTCGGCGATCTTCATCGTCGGCTTCATGGTGTGGGTGGGCAAGTCGGGCTGGCCCAGGGCCTTGCTGATTGGCGCCGGCATCAACCTGTTGCTGTTCTGGATCTTCGAGATCCAGTTTCGCGTGCCGCTGCCCAAGGGGCCGCTGGAAGCTGCGCTGGGCTACTGAGGAGGCGCGATGGAAGAAATGAACGCATTGATGGGCGGCTTCGCGGTCGCCCTGTCGTGGCAGAACGTCGGCCTGATGTTCGCCGGCATCCTGCTCGGGATCGTGGTCGGCGTGCTGCCCGGACTGGGCGGCCCGAACGGCGTGGCGATCCTGCTGCCGCTGACGTTTTCGATGGACCCGGTCTCCGCCATCATCATGCTGTCCTGCATCTACTGGGGAGCCTTGTTCGGCGGCGCGATCACCTCGATCCTTTTCAATATCCCCGGCGAGGCGTGGTCGGTGGCCACGACCTTCGACGGCTATCCGATGGCCCAGCGGGGCGAGGCCGGCAAGGCCCTGACCTCCGCCTTCACCGGCTCCTGCCTGGGCGCGATGGCGGGGGTGCTGCTGATTACCTTCCTGGCGCCGATGGTGGCGAAGTTCGCGCTGCGCTTCGGGCCGCCGGAGTTCTTCGCGGTGTACCTGCTGACGTTCTGCAGTTTCGTCGGCATGGGCAAGGAGTCCAAGCCGAAGATCCTGATCGCGATGTGCCTGGGCTTTATCCTGGCGGCGGTCGGCATGGACACGGTATCGGGCACGCTGCGCATGACCTTCGGCTCGCACGAGCTGCTGCGCGGCTTTGACTTCCTGGTCGCGGTGATCGGGCTGTTCGGCATCAGCGAGATCCTGATGACGATGGAAGAGGGCGTGGCGTTCCGCGGCAAGCAGGCGCGCATCGACCTGAAGGTGGTCCTGAAGACCTGGGCCGAGCTGCCGCGCTACTGGATGACCGTGATCCGTTCCTCCGTGATCGGCTGCTGGCTCGGCATTACCCCGGGCGGCGCCACCGCGGCCTCGTTCATGGGCTACGGTGTCGCCAAGCGCATGGCCAGGAACCCGGACTCGTTCGGCAAGGGCAACGTTGAAGGCGTGGTGGCACCTGAAACCGCGGCGCACGCAGCCGGCACCAGCGCGCTGCTGCCGATGCTGGCGCTCGGCATCCCGGGCTCCGCCACGGCGGCGGTGCTGCTGGGCGGCCTGATGATCTGGGGCCTGCAGCCGGGGCCGCTGCTGTTCGCCGAGCAGGGGCCGTTCATCTGGGGGCTGATCGCCAGCATGTACCTGGGCAATATCGTCGGCCTGATCGTGGTGCTGTCGACCGTACCGCTCTTTGCCGCGATCCTGCGCATTCCCTTCTCGATCATCGCACCGCTGATCCTGGTGATCTGCGCGATCGGGGCCTACACGGTGAACGGCGCGCTGTTCGACGTCTGGCTGATGCTGGTCTTCGGCGTGATCGGCTATGTGCTGAAGAAGCTCGACTATCCGCTGGCGCCGATGGTGCTGGCGCTGGTGCTGGGCGACCGCGCGGAAGACGCTTTCCGGCAGACCATGCTGGTGTCGTCCGGCGAACTGGATGTGTTCTGGTCGAACGGGCTGGTCGGCACGATCATGGGCCTGGCGATCTTCGTGCTGGTGTGGCCGCTGGTGAGCGACCTGCGTTCCAGGGCACGGGCAAAGGGCATCGCCTGATGTCCGGGGAGTCCGCGCATCGCCGTGACGCGCGGTTTTCCCGCGGTTTTCCCGCGGTTTTCCTTCAGGCCCGGTATTTTTCCCACATTTCCCGGAGAACCGATTCCGGCGGCGGCGCCGATGCGAAGCCTGCGACATTGCCGAAAACGCCGAGGATGCGCCGCCTGAAGGCATCGAGGTCGGCTGTCGGCTCAGGCGAGGCACTTGCGCAATCGATGATCGTATGCAGTTGCCCGGCGGAGAGGCCGGCGATGGCAGACCACAGGTCGTCGGGGCTGGCGCAGGTACATGGCATGAATGGGGCAAACATCGGTCATCCTCAACGTGGACCCATGATGGCTAGCGAGCCGCCGCGCTGCGCTTGTTTGCGTCAGGGTACACGGCCGCCTGGAACGGTTCGAGCCCGATCCGCGCGACCACGTCGACGAAGCGCTCGGCATCGCTGTCGCGGTGCGCGAGATAGGTGCCGATCAGCCGCTCGACCACGTCCGGCACCTGTTCCTGCGCGAACGACGGGCCGATGATGCGGCCGATCGCCGCGCCGCCGCCCGCGTGGCCGTCCCGGCTGTCGGCGCCGTTCTGCCGCCCGCCGATGGTGACCTGGTACCAGGCCTCGCCGGCCTTGTCGACGCCAAGGATGCCGATATGGCCGACATGGTGGTGCCCGCACGAATTGATGCAGCCCGAGATGTTCAGGTCGAGCTCGCCGATGTCGTGCACATGGTCGAGATCCTCGAAACGTTCCTGGATCGCCTGCGCCAGCGGAATCGACACCGCGTTGGCGAGCGAGCAGAAGTCGCCGCCCGGGCAGGCGATGATATTGGTGATCCTGCCGACATTGGGCGTGGCGAGGCCGGCAGCATCCAGCGCGCGCCAGAGCGCGGGCAGGCCGCTGCGCCGCACGTCGGCCAGGATCAGGTTCTGCTCGTGCGAGACACGCAGCTCGCCAAAGCCGTGCCGCTCGGCGAGCTCGGCCATCAGGTCCATCTGCCCGGCGGTGATATCGCCGGGTGCGGGGCCGGTTGCCTTGAGCGACGCGGTCACTGCCGCATAGCCGGGAACGCGGTGCGGATGGACGTTGCTGCGCAGCCAGAGCCGGAATGCGCGGTCGGTCCGGGCGAGTTCCGCGCTCTCATCGGCATCGTGCGCCGCGGCCGGATCATAAGGCGGCACCGTGAAGCGCGCCGACACCGACGCGACAAAGTCTTCGGTGACGGTATCCGGGCCGCCGCGGATGCGCTGCCATTGCTCCGCAACCTGCTCGCGGAACACCTCCGGGGTGAGATCCTTCACCAGGATCTTGATGCGCGCCTTGTACTTGTTGTCGCGCCTGCCATGCAGGTTGTAGACCCGCAGCGTGGCCTGCAGGTAGGTCAGCAGGTCCTGCCACGCCACGAAGGGATTGATCAGCTTGCCGACCATGGGCGTGCGTCCCATGCCGCCGCCGACCCACACGCGGAAGCCGACCTGCCCGTCCTGCTCCACCGCCTGCAGTCCGATGTCGTGCACGCCGACCGCGGCGCGGTCGGTGGTGGCGCCGCTGATCGCGATCTTGAACTTGCGCGGCAGGTAGGCGAACTCGGGGTGCAGCATCGACCATTGCCGCACGATCTCGCACCACACCAGCGGATTTACCAGCTCGTCGGGCGCGATGCCGGCGAAGTGGTCGGTGGTGGTGTTGCGGATGCAGTTGCCGCTGGTCTGGATGGCGTGCATCTGCACGGTGGCGAGTTCCGCGAGGATGGCAGGCGCGTCTTCCAGGCGCGGCCAGTTGAACTGCAGGTTCTGCCGCGTGCTGAAATGGCCGTAGCCGCGGTCCCAGCGGCGCGCGATCTCCGCCAGCTTGCGCAGCTGCCTTGACGCCAGCATGCCGTAGGGAATGGCCACGCGCAGCATGGGGGCATGGCGCTGGATATACAGGCCATTCTGCAGCCGCAGCACGCGGAATTCTTCCTCGTCGAGCTCGCCGTCCAGGAAGCGGCGGGTCTGGTCGGTGAACTGCACGACCCGTTCGTCGACCAGCCTCTGGTCGATCTCGTCATAGACATACATGGTGAAGGTCTCCTTGCGCCCGGGCGCTAGTCTTTTGCCCGTGCCCGTTCGATGGACATGTCGGTCGGCATCATGTTGAGGTCGGCGTTGTGCATCACCCACAACGAGCCGGCGACGACGATGACGATCAGGAAGCCGGTGCAGGCGAAGATGGCGGTGTTGCCGCGCTGGCCAGGACCGGTGCCCAGGTGCAGGAAATACACCAGCTGCACCAGCAGCTGCGCGACGCACAGGCCCACGACCAGCGCGATCGCGGCGTGGCTCTGCAGCGCGCCCGTCATGACCGTGGCAAACGGCGCCACGGTGAGCGCGACCGACAGCAGCAGGCCGATGGTGTAGCTGCGCACGCTGCCATGGCTGGGGTGCTCGCCCGGATGGACTGAGTGAAGATGGGACGGCTTCATGCGAACTCCCGCAGGTAGACGAAGGTGAAGACGCAGATCCAGACCAGGTCCAGGAAGTGCCAGAACAGGCTCAGGCACGCCAGCCGGCGGCGCACGATGTCGTCGAGGCCGAAGCGGCGGACCTGGTGGATCATCACCGCCAGCCAGCACAGGCCCGCGGTGACGTGCAGGCCGTGGGTGCCAACCAGCGTGAAGAAGGCCGACAGGTAGGCGCTCACGCCGGGGCCGGCGCCCTGGTGCAGCAGGTGGGCGAACTCGTAGACCTCCATGGCGACAAAGAGCGCGCCCAGCACGAAGGTGGCCGCCAGCCAGCGGATCATGCGCGGCGCGGCATTAGCGTCCTGCCGCAGCATCGCCAGGCCGAAGGTGTAGCTGCTGAGCAGCAGCACCATGGTTTCGGCGAACACGAACGGCAGCTCGAACAGTTGCCGCCCGCCAGGCCCGCCAGCGGTGTTGCCGGACAGCACGCCAAAGGTGGCGAACAGCACCGCGAAGATCAGGCAGTCGCTCATCAGGTAGAGCCAGAAACCCAGCGTGGTATGGGCGGCGGCATCGTGATGGCCGTGGTCGGCGGCGTGGGTGGTCGCGTGTGTGGCGTCCGGGCCCGGGTGGTGCAGGGTAGGGGATAGCGTCGGGATCATGGTCAGGCAGCTTGCTGCAGTTGGGCGTAGCGGGCGCGCTCGATGCGCTCGACTTCGGCGGCGGGGACGTAGTAGTCCACGTTGCGGTCGTAGCTGCGCAGCACGAAGGTTGCGATCGCGCCAACCAGCCCGGCAACGGCGACGAGCCACATGTGCCAGACCAGCGCGAAGCAGAACACCAGCCCGAACACGGACACGAGGAAGCCGGTCGCGGTGGGGCGTGGCATGTGGATGTCCTCGTAGTGGGCCGGCTGGCGCCATGCGCGTCCGGCTTCCTTGTCGTCCCAGTGCTGTTCCAGCGAAGTGATGTGCGGCACCTTCGCGAAGTTGTAGAACGGCGCCGGCGATGCCGTCGACCATTCCAGGCTGCGGCCGTCCCACGGGTCGCCGGTCAGGTCCTGGTTCTGCTTGCGGTCGCGGATGCTGACGGCCAGTTGCACGATCATGGCCAGGATGCCGGCGCCGATGACGAAGGCGCCGATCATCGCCACCACCAGGTAGGGATGCCAGTCCACATTGGCGTAGTGGTTCATCCGGCGCGTCATGCCCTTGAAGCCCAGCACGTAGAGGGGCATGAAGGCGAGGAAGAAGCCGGCCAGCCAGCACCAGAACGAGACCTTGCCCCAGAACTCGTTCAGCTTGAAGCCGAACACCTTGGGGAACCAGAAACTGATCGCCGCCAGGCAGCCGAACAGTACGCCGCCGATGATCACGTTATGGAAGTGGGCCACCAGGAACAGGCTGTTGTGCAGCACGAAGTCCGCGCCCGGCACCGCCAGCAGCACGCCGGTCATGCCGCCGACCGCGAACGTCACCATGAAGCCGATGGTCCACATGGTCGAGGTATGGAAGCGGATCCTGCCCCGGTACATGGTGAACAGCCAGTTGAACAGCTTCACGCCGGTGGGGATCGAGATGATCGACGTCATGATGCCGAAGAAGGCGTTCACGTTGGCGCCCGAGCCCATAGTGAAGAAGTGATGCAGCCAGACGAAGAACGACAGCACGCCGATCGACGAGGTGGCATAGACCATCGACTTGTAGCCGAACAGCGGCTTGCGCGAGAACGTGGCGATGATTTCCGAGAACGCGCCGAACGCGGGCAGGATCAGCACATAGACCTCGGGGTGCCCCCAGATCCAGATCAGGTTCACGTACATCATGGCGTTGCCGCCCAGCTCGTTGGTGAAGAAGTGCATGCCGAGGTAGCGGTCGGCGGTGAGCAGGGCCAGCGTGGCGGTCAGCACCGGGAAGATGGCGACGATCAGGATGTTGGTGATCAGCGCGGTCCAGGTGAAGACCGGCATCTTCATCAGGGTCAGGCCCGGTGCGCGCATGCGCAGGATCGTGACGATGAAGTTGATGCCGGTCAGCGTGGTGCCCAGCCCCGATATCTGCAATGACCAGATGTAGTAGTCGACGCCGACGGTGGGGCTGTAGCCGAGTTCGGACAACGGCGGGTAGGCCACCCAGCCGGTCGCAGCGAAGTCGCCCACGAACATCGACAGCATCACCAGCACCGCCCCCATGGCCGACAGCCAGAAGCTCAGCGAATTGACGAACGGGAAGGCCACGTCGCGCGCGCCGATCTGCAGCGGCACGATCACGTTCATCAGCCCCACCACCAGCGGCGTGGCCACGTAGAAGATCATGATCACGCCATGGGCGGTGAAGATCTGGTCATAGTGGTGCGGCGGCAGGTAGCCGGCGGCATCGCCGTAGGCGACGGCCTGCTGCGTGCGCATCAGGATCGCGTCGGCGAAGCCGCGCAGCAGCATGACCAGCGCCAGGATGATGTACATCACGCCGACCTTCTTGTGGTCGACCGAGCAGATCCATTCGGTCCACAGGTATTTCCACTTGCCGAATTTCGTGATCGCGCCGAGCAGCGCGGCGCCCAGCACCAGCACCACGGCCAGCGTCACCATGATGATCGGCTCGTGGTAGGGGATCGCCTCGAGGTTGAGTTTTCCTAGCATGTCATTGCTCCATGCGGCCGGGGAGCGCCGACGGGACGCGTTGGAAGGCCTGCAGTGATTCGGGGGTGTTGGCGCGGCAGATCGCGCCGTTGGCCTGCATGGTCTTGTCGACGACCTGGTCGAACAGCTTCGGTGTCACCGATGCGTAGAGCGTGACGGGGTCCTTGCTGCTGGGCTGCTCCAGCGTGCGGTAGGTATTCGCGTCAAGCGCCCGTGCCGAGGCCCGGGCCTTGCCGATCCACGCGTCGAAGTCCTCGCGCGAGGTCGCCAGTGTCTTGAAATGCATGTCCGAGAAGCCCGCGCCGCTGTAGGCCGCGGACTGGCCGAGATAGATGCCCGGCGTGTCGGCGATCAGGTGCAGGCGGGTCTGCATGCCCGCCATGGTGTAGACCATGCTGCCAAGCTGAGGAATGAAGAAGGCATTCATCATCGATTCCGCGGTCAGCCGGAAATTGACCGGCGTGCCGACCGGGATGGCGAGCTGGTTCACCGAGGCAACGCCGTATTCGGGGTAGATGAACAGCCATTTCCAGTTCAGCGCGATGACATCGACCTGCAGCGGCTTGACCTTGGACTCGAGCGGCCGATAGGGGTCGAGCTTGTGCGTGGAGTCCCAGATCAGCACGGCCAGGCAGGCCACGATCACGCACGGGATGCCCCACACGACGATCTCGATCCTGGTCGAGTGCGACCACTTGGGCGCGTAGGCCGCGCTGGTGTTGGTTTCACGGTAGCGCCAGGCAAACCACAGCGTCAGGAAGATCACCGGGATGACGACCATCAGCATGACGAACAACGCGATCAGGATCAGCGATTTCTCCTGCTCGCCGATGCTGCCCCTGGGATTGAGCAGTTCGAGGTTGCAGCCGCCGAGCAGGGCGCTCAGGCCGGCGGCCAGCAGCAGGGCGCCGATGCGCAGCGGCAGGGGCGATGCACTGAGGCTGGGAGAAGGGTGGGGCAGCGGGCCTTGTCGATCTTTGTTTGCCGGCCCGGCGGTAGGTTTGAGCATGTCGGACACCTTGGTTACGGATTACCGAAGGCATCCGGCCACGCGCTCCGATTCAAGTGCTGGGTTAGCCCCGCGCGGGCGTGGCTTGTATGGATTCCTTCGGCAATGTCTGGCATGCTAGTCGAAGACAAGGGCCATACATCGAGGAGAATTTTGGCGACAGGACCCATGCAAGATGAAGGAATCGTGGCCAAATGGGATCTGCGGATCACGGCATCCGGCGGCGCGCGCTATCTGCAGATCGTCGACTTTATCGAGCGGGCAATCGGCGAAGGCCGGTTCGTGGCCGGCGACCGCGTGCCGCCGCAGCGCAACCTGGCGAAGTCCCTCGGCGTCGACCTGACCACCGTCACGCGCGCCTATAACGAGGCCCGGCGGCGCCAGCTGATCGAAGCCAGGGGCGCGCTCGGCACGTTTGTCGCCGCGCCGCGCGCGGAACTCGCGCGGGTGGTCGACATGAGCATGAACGTGCCGCCGCCGCCGGCGGGCGTGGATTTCCAGGACCTGTTGCGGCGCGGCCTGAACCAGGTCCTGCTGCGCAGCGACCCGCACCTGCTGATGACCTACCAGCTTGGCGGCGGCAGCGCTTCGGACCGGTCGGCCGGGGCGCTCTGGCTTGCGCCGATCTTCGGGCAGGTCGACGCCGCGCGGCTGGTGGTGTGCCCCGGCGCCCAGGCAGCGCTGGCCGCCGTGATCCTGAGCCGCACCCGGCCCGGCGACGCGATCGTGACCGAGCCCCTGGCCTATCCGGGCATTCGCGCCGCGGCGGCGCAACTGGGCCGGCGCGTGGTGGTCGCACCGTGCGACGCGGACGGGATGCTGCCTGATGCGCTTGCCGCGGCGCGCGCCGAGGGGGCCACGCTGGCCTACCTCAACCCGACGGCGCAGAACCCGACGACGCACACCATGCCGGCCTCGCGCCGGGCAGAGATCGCCAGCGCCGCGAATCGCTGCGATATCGCCTTGCTGGAGGACGACCCGTACTGGCTGCTGACGCCGTCAGCGCCGCCGCCGCTCGCCACCTTTGCGCCCGAGCGCACCTGCTACGTCGCGACGCTGTCCAAGGCGCTCACGCCGGGCCTGCGCACGGCGTATGTGCTGTTGCCGGAGGGGAGTGGTGGCGAGGACCTGCTGGCATCGCTGCGCGCCTTCGCGCTGATGGCCGCGCCGATGACCGCGGCACTTGCCACGCAATGGATCCATGACGGCTCGGCCATGCAGCTGCTCGACGGCATCCGCACCGAAGCGCTGGCGCGGTGCGCGCTGGCAAGCCGATGGCTGAGCGGGATCGGCCAGCTGCCGCCCAGCGCCATCCACGTCTGGCACCGCCTGCCCGCGCAGTGGTCGGCGCAGCAGCTCACCCGGGCCGCGCTGGCGGAAGACCTGCGGGTCACGCCTTCCGACGCGTTCTGGGACGGGCCCGACGCGCCCAATGCCATCCGCATCTCGCTGGGCGGCGTGGACAGCCACGCGCAGCTGTCGCTGGCGCTGAGGAAGCTGGCGGCATTGCTGGAGCGCCGGCCGGCGTCGGGCGTGGAGATGGTGGTGTGAACCGCCTGGCGTCGCGCAGGCGGCGCCGACATCAGGCGTGTAAAACGAAGTTGATCACCGCGTCAGAAAACTCCGCCGGCAGTTCCCAGTTCGACAGATGCGCCGCATTGAGCGCGAGATAGTCGGCGTTGGCAATCCCATTAGCCAGCTCGCGCCCCTGTTCGGGCGTGGTGGCGGCATCCTGGACACCAGCAATCACCAGCACGCGCGCCTCAATGCCGGCCAGCAGGCCGCGCAGGTCGGCATCGCGCACCGCGGCGCAGTTGGCGATATAGCCGTCGGCATCGGTCGAGGCGAGCATCGACAACACCGGCGCCAGGCGCGCCGGATCGCCGGCGAGCGCGGCGGGAGTGAACCAGCGGGCCAGCACGCTCTCGGCGATGGCCGCCATGCCTTCGGCCTGCACGCGCTCGATGCGGGTGTTCCAGCCGGAAGGCGGGCCGATCAGCGCTGCGGTATTGGCCAGCACGAAGCGGCCGAAGCGTTCGGGGTGATGACGTGCCAGCCAGATGCCGGTCATGCCGCCCATCGACAGGCCGCAGAAGTGCGCGCGCCCGATGCCGGCGTGGTCCATCACCGCCAGCACGTCGGCGCCCAGCTCGGCCATGCCGAACGGCGCGGCCGGCACGGCGGAGGCGCCATGGCCGCGCGTGTCGTAGCGCAGCACGCGGAAGCGCTCCAGCAGCGCCGGCATCTGCGGATCCCACATCGACAGGTTGGTGCCGAGCGAATTGGACATGACCAGCACCGGCGCGCCGGCCGGGCCCTGGAGTTCGTAGTGCAGGCGGAGCCCGTCACGGGAGGCAATGCTCATGACGCGGGCCTCGCTCAGCGGATCGAAGAGGGATGCGGCGCCAGCGGCGTGACGGCGATCTTCATGTACGGGAACAGCGGCAGCGCCGACAGCAGGTTGTGCAGCGCCTCGTTCGACTCGACGTCGAACACGCTGTAGTTGGCATACTCGCCGACCACGCGGTACAGGTGCAGCCACTTGCCCTGGCGCTGCAGGTCCTGCGCGTAGGCCTTCTCGCGCGCCTTGATCTCGTCGGCCTGCGCGGCGGGCATGTCGTGCGGCAGGTTTACGTCCATTCTTACCAGATACAGCATCGGGTTCTCCTCGTTTTAGTCCGGTGGTGAAAAATCAGTCGCGCCGATAGTGCGCCAGCTTGTCTTCGTCGAGCGCGATCCCCAGCCCCGGCCCTTGCGGCAGGTGCAGCGCAAAGTCACGGTACACCGGCCGCTCCACCACGATATCGTCCTTCAGCAGCAGCGGCCCGAACAGTTCGGTGCCCCAGGCCAGCTGCGGCAGCGTGGCGAAGCCGTGGGCCGCGGCGATGGTGCCGACGCTGCCTTCCAGCATGGTGCCGCCATACAGCGCGATGCCGGCCGCGTCGCCGACCGCGGCAGTGCGCAGCATGCCGAAGATGCCGCCGGACTTGGCGATCTTCAGCGCGAACACGTCGGCGGCGCCGAGGCGGGCCAGTTCCATCGCGTCCTCGGGGCCGCACACGGCTTCGTCGGCCATGATGGGCACGACAAAGCGCGCCGCCAGCCGCGCCAGCGCGGTGCGCTGCTCGCGCGGCGTGGGCTGCTCGATCAGGTCGATGCCGGCCGCTTCGAGCATGGCAATGCCGGTGGCGGCTTCCGCTTCGTTCCAGGCCTGGTTGACGTCGACGGTGACGCGGGCACGGTCGCCCAGCGCGCGCTTGATCGCGGACACGTGGGCCACGTCCTCGCGCACGCCGCGGCGGCCAATCTTGAGCTTGAAGGTGTCGTGGCGGCGCTCGGCCAGCAGGCGCTCGGCCTCGTCGATGTCGCGCGCGGTATCGCCGCTGGCCAGCGTCCACAGCACCGGCAGCGTGTCGCGCACGGCGCCGCCCAGCAGCGTCGACAGCGGCACGCCCAGGCGCTTGCCCTGCGCGTCGAGCAGCGCGGTTTCCAGCGCCGACTTGGCGAAGCGGTTGCCGCGCGCGACCTTGTTCAGCCGTGCCATGGCCGCGTGCACGTTGGTGGCATCCTGCCCGAGCAACGCCGGCGCCAGGTAGGTGTCGATGGTCAGCTTGATGCCCTCGGGGCTTTCATCGCCATAGGACAGGCCACCGATGGTGGTGGCCTCGCCGATGCCTTCCACGCCGTCGCCGCAGCGCAGGCGGACGATCACCAGTGTCTGCCGCTGCATGGTCGCCATGGCGAGCTGGTGCGGGCGGATGGTCGGCAGGTCGACCAGGATGGCCTCGATCGACTCGATGGCCGTGGGGCTGGATTGTGTTGCCACTTTCATACCTTCCTGATGCAGTTGAATGTTGCATCGGAGTATGGATGGCTATTTTTCGGCTGTCCAAGACCGTTGTCGTCTGATTTGATACTTCAAGAGTATGAATTGCCGCCGGCGCCTTATTCCTTCTGCGGGGGCAGGTAGGCCATGCCTTCTTCCTCGTAGAGCTGGTAGATCATGTCTCGCAGCGAGTGCAGGTCGGCCGACTCGTCCATCATGCGGGTGCTCATGATGATGGGCGACACCAGCTTGGGATCATCCAGCTCCTTATAGGTCACGTCGTCCCGCTTCAGCCCGTAGACGCTGCTGGGCACCACCGAGATGCCTTCGCCCATCGCCACCAGCCCGAGCGCGATCTGCAGCTCGCGCACCTCATGCAGCCGGCTCGGCTTCAGCGCGCGGTCGTGGAAGGCGGCCCGTATGGCAGCTTTTACCTTCGCCCCGTGACGCGTCCGGTGCTGTTCCTCGCGGGCAGTACCGGCATTGCACCGTTCCTGTCGCGATGATTGCGCGCATCCGGTGCGCATGGTCTACGGCGTCACGAATGATATCGACCTTGTGGGCCTGCCTCGCATTGGACATCCTCGTCAACAATGTCGGCGGCACCATCCGATACGCAGCCTCATACATCACCGGTACGGTCTTGCCGGTCGGCGGCGGGGACCAGGGCTGACTGCAAGCGCCGGTGTCCTCCGTTGCGGTGCGGGCGGGATAACGCGCGCTTGCCTATAGTGAACCCAGCCATGCAGCCAGCCGGCCCTCGGAGACTGCAGCGGCCGCGGGAGGCGAGCCATGCAGATTGCGTCGATCGACACCATCGTGCTGCGCGTGCCATTCACGGTCGGCGGGGTTTCCGCCGCCGGTGTGTGGGGCGGGGCGGGCTTGCAGGCCGCGGATTCGCTGCTGGTCCGGGTGACCACCGACGACGGCATCGTGGGCTGGGGCGAAACCTTCGGCTTTATCGGCATCCCGATGGTCAAGGCGGCGCTCGACGAACTGCTGGCGCCCGCGTGCATCGGCATGGATGCCACGCAGCCCGAGGCGCTCAGCCTGGACCTGCAGCGTCGCTTCCACGTCTTCGGGCGCAGCGGCGCCGTGCTGTACGGGCTGTCGGCGCTTGATATCGCGCTGTGGGATATCTGCGGCAAGGCCGCCGGCCTGCCGCTGTACCGGCTGCTGGGCGGAACGCGGCGCGAGCAGCTGCCGGCGTATGCCAGCCTGATCCGCTACGCCGACCGGGCGGCCATCGCGGCCAACATGCGGCGGGCGATCGCCGACGGCTACCGCAGCGTCAAGCTGCACGAAGTCGACTTCGGCGTCATACGGGCCGCGCGAGACGCAGCCGGGCCGGATATCGAAATCACGCTGGATGTGAACTGTCCCTGGTCGCTGGCCGAGGCCATCGACATGGCGCGCGCACTGGCGCCGCTGTCGCTGCGCTGGCTCGAGGAGCCGCTGTGGCCGCCGGAGAACTACGCCGGCCTGGCCGCGTTGCGCCGGCTATGCAGCATTCCCATTGCGGCAGGTGAGAACGCCTCGACGCTGATGGACTTCCACCAGATGCTCGGCGCCGGCGCGGTCGACGTGATTCAGCCCAGCCCGGCCAAGATGGGCGGCATCAGCCCGCTGCGCAAGGTGTTCGCGCTGGCCGAGGCACACAACACGCAGGTGATGGTCCACACCTTCTACGACGGCCCCGGGCTGCTGGCCAGCATCCATGCCACGGCGGCGCTGGGCGATGCGCGTGCCATGATCGAATGGCGCTACTTTGACATGGAGGCCACGGTGCTCGGCGAGGCGGTGCTGCCGCGCGACGGGATGATCCGGGTGCCGGACGGGCCGGGGCTGGGCATCGATCCCGATCCTGAGGTGATCCGGCGCTACCAGGTCGGCTGAAAGGCTTCACCGGGAACGCGGCCCCGCACGCCGCGGTATCCAATGCGTGCACCAGTTCCGTGCCTGTCTTGTGCCGGCGACGGCGGCGAGTCAATGCAGGCAAAGTTGCCCGCGGCCCAACGATTTGGGGAAAGTGCACGGCCGGTACCAACACCGCGCCTGTTCCGCCACACGCGTGCCAGCGAGGGGGGCCGGCGAGCCGGCCGGCTGTCGATTCCCGCGCCGCACGCCCGGAACTGTCATGCGAGGCGGGTACGCTGCACATCCCGCGAGGCCTGGCAGCAAACTTGCTTATTGATTGCATCTGGCCGACAGGGGACATTCATCCGTTGGGAGAAGCCATGCATCAAGCACGCATCACCGCGCACAAGGGAATTCTGGTTGTCGAACTGGTGCCTGACCAGGAGAACGGGGAAGGGACCCCGACCAACAAGCTTCGCAACCTGGCCACGGTCATCCATGACACCGGACGGCACCTGGGGGTTTCCGAAGAAGCCCTGGTGCTGCTGAAGATGGTGAAACGCGGCCTGGACCGCATCGGCGACTTTGCCTGGTTCAGCAGCGACGACGGTACGGACCATTTCGCCTGGCTGGGCGGCCCGAAGCGGCTGGTAAATCCCGCGTCGGTGGCGGCTGCCCGGGACTATGCGATCCTTGCCCACCGGGTTATTCCGAACCAGGTGCCGGACGGCGCCAGGATGGCGATCGAGACGAACTTCTGAGTCCGCCGCCGCGCGCACGGAGTGGGAATGGGAAGCCGGCACGGCCCCTGGCGCCGTGGCGCGGCTGGAATGCCAGTGGGTCCATTTGGTATACTTCAAGGCAATTTCCGGCCCTTGCCGGGCCACCCATACCAAAGATCCGCCATGACCCAACCGCAGAAGCAAAGCATGGCCGCCGAGATCCGCGCGGCTATCGAGGCCGAGATCGAAAGCGGCGCATTGCCTCCCGGCACGCCGCTGGACGAGCGCAGCCTGGCAGAGCGCTTCGGCGTATCGCGCACGCCGGTGCGGGAGGCGCTGCAGCAGCTCGCCGTGCAGAATCTCGTGCGCATCGCCCCGCGCGTAGGGGTCTTTGTCTCGCGCATGTCGATCACTCAGTTGCGGGAGACGCTGGAACTGCTTGGCGAACTGGAAGCGGTTGCCGCCAAGCTCGCCGCGCGGCGCATGGACGACGAGCAGCGCCTCCGGCTCAAGGCCAGCATGCAGCAGTGCGCCGAAGCGTTCGTCCAGGAGGATGGCAAGAAGTTCGCCGAGGCCAATGCCGGCTTTCACGACCTGGTCTATGCCGGCAGCCACAACGAATACCTGGTCGAGCAGATCCAGGGCATCCGCCGGCTGATGCAGCGCTACCGGCCCAAGATCTTCCTGACCCAGGGCCAGCGCCAGCGCGCGCTGGCGGACCACCAGCGCCTGGCCGATGCGATCCTGAGCGGCGACGAGGCCGCGGCGCATGCGGCGATGCTGGAGCATGCGCCGGTGGGAACCACCGGGTTCTCGGAGTTCCTGTCGACGCTGCCGATGAGCTACCTCGAAACCGACAGCGGACCGGCCGCCGGCCTTGCGCCCGCCACCGGCAAGCGGGCCCGGCGGACCGGGACGGAAGAAGAGGGCGAAGCCAGGCCGCGGGCCCGGCGCACGCCAGGCCGCGTCAGCACGGCCTGAATGACGCGTCCCGCCGGCGCTCAGAAGCGGTGCCGCATGCCGACCGCGACGCCAAACTGGCTGTCCTCGTTGGGCGCGATCCGGTAGGCCGCCGTGGCCCCGTTGAAGTTCTCGAAGTTGAGGGCCGCGTTCCTGGTGAAGGCTGCACTGAGATAGACATCGGTGCGCTTGGACAAGCTGTAGTCGGCGATCATCGTGACCTGCCACGGGTTGGCCGGATCGGTCGGGGCGCTACCCGCGGCGCCATAGACCGACCTGAGCTTGTCGTAGTAGACCGCGCCGGTCAGCTGCAGCGCCGGGGTGGCCTGGTAGTTGAGGGCGAACCACCAGAGGTCGTCGCGCCCGATGGCGCCTGGCGTCGCGACATCGTTCTTGCCGTAGCGGTATGCGGCCTGGGCCAGCAACTGCGGCGTGATCTTGTAGCGCAGGCCCAGCGCGGCCTTCTGGTTCCGCTGGTAGTCGCCCGCCACCTTCGGGCTGTTCACATTGTCATAGGCCGCCGCGATGCCGAACGCTCCGATGCGGTAGTCCACGCCGGCACCGTAGCCGGCGGAACCCGTCATCGAGCCTGGCTGCTCGCCGAAGCTCCAGTGCAGTTGGGTGGACAGCGGGCCGAAGTCGCCCTGGTACTTCACCATGTTGTCCTGGCGCAGCCCCATGCCGGCGATGGTGGTCACCGGTTCGTACAGGGTCGCGTACGCGGTGGGCGAGTAGTTGGCCATGGTCAGGAACAGCGACGAGTATTGCCGGCCGAAGGTCAGCTTGTGCTGGCCCGCCGCCAGACCGACCCAGGCCTGGCGCCCGAACAGCCGGCCGCCCTGCGTGGAAATGCCGGTGTCGACGCTGAAGCCGCTTTCCAGCGCGAAGATCGCCTGCTTGCCGCCGCCCAGGTCTTCCACCCCGCGCAGGCCCCATCGGCTCGGCGACAGGCCGCCTGAACTGAGCGCCACCTTCGACTTGCCGTCCGGCTGCCCCGTCGCCAGGTTGTTGTTGCTGTACTCGATATTGGCATCGACCACGCCGTACAGCGTGACCGAAGCCTGCGCCGTGCCGGCCAGGCCGGCCAGGGCGCACGCGATGCCGATGGTGCGTTTTTTCATTGATTTTCTCCTCCAGGATGAACGGATTGCGCGGCTGATCCCGCCGCTGCATCGGGATGCCATTGCGCGAATGGCGTGAATGGCGTGAATGGCGTGAACGAAAGGGCTGGAAACGGAGTGTTCTGGCGGCACGAACCCGCGCCCGGGGCGCAGCCCGGCCGGGCTGCCGATCCTTCGGGCGACTGCTTTTCTTGCGTGGCGAGGGGTGGAAAACTCAGGCAGGCACGATGCCAGGCTCGAGGTCGGCGAAGCGGCGGCCTTCGCGTGCCAGGCGCTGCAGCAGCGCGGACGGGGTCCACCAGTAGCCATGGCGGGCGTGGAAACGCTCGATGTCCGCGCAGACGTTGGCCAGGCCCAGCCGGTCCGCCAGGTACATCGGTCCGCCGCGGTGCGCCGGGAAGCCGTAGCCGGTCACGTACACGATGTCGATATCGCTCGCGCGCAGCGCAACGCCCTGTTCGAGCAGCTTCGCGCCTTCGTTGATCATGCCGTACAGGCAGCGCTTGAGGATCTCTTCCTCGTCGACCGGCTGGCGCTCGATGCCCAGCCTGGCGGATTCGTCGACGATGAACTGCTCGACCACCGGATCGCGCTGCGGCGTGCGGCTGCCCTGTTCGTAGCGATACCAGCCAGCACCGGACTTCTGGCCCAGGCGCCCCATCTCGGTCAGCTTCAGGATGAGGTCGTTCCAGCGCCGGTCGGTGGGGCGCGTCGCCACCTGTGCCTTGCGGGTCTGGTAACCCACGTCGTTGCCCGCCATGTCGTGCACGGCGAAGATCCCCATCGCATAGCCGAAGCGTGTCAGTGCCTGGTCGACCTCGTGCGGCAGCGCGCCTTCCTCCAGCAGGAAATGCGCCTCGCGCGTGTAGTTGCGGAACAGCGCGTTGCCGATGAAACCCGGATAGACGCGCGCGAGCACCGAGACCTTGCCCAGGCGCCGTCCGAGGTCCATCAGCGTCGCGGTCACGTCCGGCGCGGTCCGCTCCGCGCGCACGACCTCAAGCAGCCGCATGACATGGGCGGGACTGAAGAAATGCGCGCCGACCACATCCTGCGGCCGCTGCGTGACCGCGGCGATGGCGTCCACATCCAGCCCCGAGGTATTGGTGGCCAGGATCGCGCCGGGCCGGGCCAGCACATCGAGCTTGCGGAAGATCTCCTGCTTGAGCGCCATGTCTTCGAACACGGCTTCCACGATCAGGTCGGCCTGCGCCACGTCGGCGAGATCGACCGAGCCGCGGATCAGCGCCAGGCGCTCGTCCATCTGCGCCTGCTGCAGCCGGCCGCGCGCCACGCTGCCCGCATAGTTGTCGCGCACGCGCTGCAGGCCACGGTCCAGCGCGGCCGCCTCGGCATCGATCACGGTCACCGGGATGCCGGCATTGGCGAGCGCCATCGCGATGCCGCCGCCCATGGTGCCGGCGCCGATCACGGCCACGTGTTCCACCGGGCGCAGCGGCAACTCCGCCGGAATGTCGGGAATCCTGGCCGCTTCGGCCTGCGCCATGCGGATGTGCGCCTGCGCGGCGTCGCGTTCCGGCTGGCTCACGGCGTTGCCGGCAAGGGTAGAAGTGGGGTTGGTCATGGCCTTAGTCCTGTTTGCCTGCCGGGGAGACCAGCGGCTGGGCGCGTCCTTCGACGAATTCGCGCAGCCGCTCGGCGGTTTCGGGGGAACGTTCCATGTTCGAGTTCAGGTACTCCATGAACAGGCCGTCGTCATGCGACAGGTCGTTGATGCGCGGCAGCACATTGGTGATGCGCCAGTTGGTGTCGGGCGTATTGCGGGCGATCTTGGCGGCCAGCTCGCGGGCCTTGTCCAGCGCCTGCCCGGCCGGCACGACATAGCGCACGATATGCTCGCGCTCGCCCTCGGCTGCCGACAGCAGGCGGCCGGTCAGCATCATGTCGGCCATCACGGTGTAGCCCACCACGCGCTGCACGCGCACCGTGCCGCCGCCGCCGACAAAGATGCCGCGCTGGCCTTCGGGCAGGCCGAAGAAGGCGGATTCGTCCGCCACGCGCACATGCGCCGCGGTGGCCAGTTCCAGTCCGCCGCCGACCACCGCGCCGTGCAGCGCGGCGACGAAGGGGATGGGACCGCGCGCGATGATGTCGAACACGGTGTGCCAGGAATGCCGCTGGCGCTTGCGTGGCCGCGGCGCGGCGCCTGCCGCGCGCGCCAGCGCTTCCTTCAGGTCCAGGCCCGCGCAGAAGTTGCTGCCATGGCCGAACAGCACGCCGACGCTGGCTTCTTCGCCGGCTCGCACCACGGCGTCGCGCAGCGCCCACACCACGTCTTCGTTGATGGCGTTGCGCTTGTCCGGGCGGTTCAGGCCGATCAGCGCGACCGGTCCGTCGAGTTCATAGGTAACCAGTTCGGTGCTCATGATGGGGTTTCCAGTTGGCAGGAGCGGATATCGCTCGTTCGTTCATTCGATCGGTGGGTGGGGCAGTCACAGGTCCAGCACGAGCTTGCGGCTCCTGGCGCCGGAGCAGCAGATCATCATGCGTTGGTTCGTGGCCTTGTCCGCTTCGCTGAGCACCAGGTCGCGATGGTCCGGCACGCCGTCGAGCACGCGCACCTCGCAGGTGCCGCAGATGCCTTCCTGGCACGAATACGGCGGCTCGATCCCCTGGCCGAGCAGGCAGTCCAGGATGGTCTGCCCCGCCTGCACTTCGACGCTGCGGCCGCTGCGGGCCAGCTCGACGGTGAAGCCGCCCTCGGTGGCGGCGCTCTCGCGTGCCGCGAAATACTCGCGGTGGACCTGCCCGGGGGGCAGGCCGGCAGTGGCCTGCTCGAACGCCTCCAGCATCGGCAGCGGGCCGCAGCAGTAGACGTGGGCGCTGGCCGGCAGCGCGCGGACGATGCCGGCGATGTCCAGCATGCGTCCGCCGGGCTCGCGGTCGAAGCACAGCTGGACTTCGGCGCTGGCTTCATCGCGCAGCGCCTGCACGGCGTCGAGGAAGCCGGCATTGCGGCGCGTGCGTGCCGCGTAGTGCAGCTGCCAGTGCCGGCCGAGCGCCTGCAGGCGGCGGATCATGCCGAGGATCGGCGTAATGCCGATGCCGCCCGCGATAAACACGCTCAGCGCGGCCGACTCATCGAGCGGGAAGTTGTTGCGTGGCGCGCTGATCGCCAGCGTGTCGCCCGGGCGCAGCACCTCGTGCAGGTAGCGCGAGCCGCCGCGGCTGTCCGGATCCTTGTTTACGCCGATCACGTAGCGGTGCCGCTCGTGCGGCGCGTTGAGCAGCGAGTAGTTGCGGATCAGGCCGTTGGGCAGGTGCACGTCGATATGGGAGCCGGCCGAGAACGGCGGCAGCATCTTGCACGGCGGCTCGGGCCACAACTCGTAGCTGAGAATGCCGTCGGCCTCCCAGGCCATGGACTTGACCCTGACCTGCAGTGTTTCGGAAATGCTCATGGTGCTTCCTTCGGTTCTTGCTGTCGGGCGGGGTTCTTCCTGCCGGGCGTTGTCATTCCGGGCGGAAGCCGGACGACCTGATGATGGGTTCCCACGTCGCCAGCTCTGCGCGCTGGCGACGGGCCATGTCCGCGGCGTTGAGGAAGTCGGGCACGACCGACAGGCGCTGCATCAGGAAGGTCCCGGTCTCGGGTGCGGACAGGATTTTGCGCAGGGCCTGCTGCATGCGCTCGAGTTCGGCCGGCGGCGTGCGGGCGGGCGCCCACATCGAGGTCCAGCCTTCGGCGAACGGCATGTTCACGCCTTGCTCGGCCATGGTCGGGATCTCGGGGGCCAGCGGCGAGCGTTTGGGGCTGAAGATGCCGATCACGCGGACCTTGCCGCTGCGGTGGTACTTCATCATGTCGTCCAGCAGCGTGACGGCCGCCGGCACATGGCCGCCCACCAGGTCGGTGATCATCGGCGGGGTGCCCTTGTAGGGCGCCGCGGTCAGCGCGATACCGGCCGCCCGCGCGAACTGCATGCCGAGGAAATGGTTCTGCCCGCCCAGTCCGGGCGTGCCGAAGGTGGCTTCCGCCGGATGGCTTTTGGCCCAGCGGATGAACTCCTGCGCGTTCTTGCCGGTATCCGGGCGCACGGCCATGCCCAGCGGGTACGACACCAGCCCGGCCACCGGCGCGAAGTCGCGCCACAGGTCCCATTTGAGCTGCTTGCCGAACACCAGGGTCTGGAAGGTCGGCGTCGCGTTGGGGGCGATCATATAGGTCAGGCCATCGGGTTTGGCCGCCATCAGCACGTCGGCCGCGATGCGGCCGCCCACGCCGACATGGCTTTCGATGATGACCGGCTGGTCCAGCAGTGCGGGCAGCCGGTCGGCGAAGTAGCGGGCGATCGCGTCGGTGCCGCCGCCGGGCGGCAGCCCGAGCAGGATGCGGATCACCGGTTTGCCCTGCATGCCGGCGTACGCCGCGGGGGCGGCCGGGGCGGCCGGGGCGGCCGGGGCGGCGATGGCGGCACAAGCCGCCAGCAACAGCCGGCGTCGGCGCATGCTTGTCATGCTTGTCTCCGTTTCTCTTTGTCGTAGTGCTTGTCGTAGGCGTGTGCGTTTCAGCCCGCCTGGGTCAGCACGCGCCAGTCGGTGCCGGCGGGCAGCACCCCGCCGACCGATACCGCTTGCGTGTAGTCGAGCTCGGGGTTGTCCGCCAGCGTGGGGGTCTTGCCGGCCATGAACTCGCGCACCGACTTCAGCAGCGCCTGGCGCACGCGCAGCACGGCGCCGTCGGCCGAGCACAGCTGTTCGGTGGTCCGGTCGGCGATCGGGCCCTGCCCCAGGAACATGGCGAAGTCTTCGGTCCCCAGGTGCTGCGGAAAACCGGTGGCGTGGCCGCGGCGCATCAGGTCGCGGTTCTGGCCCCAGTTGTTGTCGGGGCCGCCCGGCGGCAGCGGCGGGAAGTTCCACACGTCCGGCGTGGCCGACATCACCGTCATGCCCAGCGGCCGGTGCGGGTTGAAATGGACGAACCAGGCGCGGTGCGTGACGTCGTCGACCGGCGTCGAGAAGAACACCGTGCCGGGGCCCTTGGCGTCGGGGGCGCAAATGATGCCGTACCACGGCATCACGAAATTGTTGACGCGGGCATAGACCTTGTCGTCGGCCAGGGGGCGGATGGCGGCGTAACGGTAGCCGTAGGGCCGGTCTTCGAACTCCAGCCGTGGCGCCAGGGCCTGCGTCATGTGCAGGCGCTCGTTGCCGGAGCCGGCGGTGATCTGCGTGGTGGACTCGTGCAGCACGCCGACGTGCGAGGAATCCATCGAGGCTTCCACGCCCTGCACCCAGTTGGTCGGCACTTCCTGGCTGGTGACCGAGCGCTGGTCTTCCGGCAGGCTGGTGAAAGGCAGTTCGGGGAACTTCGGTGCCTGCTCGCCCTTGCCCAGCCACACCCAGACGATGCCGCCGCGCTCCTCCACCGCATAGCGGTTGACGCGCACATGCTTGCAGAACTGCGCCTGCTCGCCGGTGTGGTTGGGCGCCTCCACCACCTCGCCGCGGGTGTTGAGCTTCCAGCCGTGGAAGATGCAGCGCAGGCCGTTGTCTTCGTTGCGGCCCATCAGCAGCGAGGTCTTGCGGTGCGGGCACAGCTCGTCGACCACGCCCACGCTGCCGTCGGTCGCGCGGAAGGCCGCGTAGTTGCTGCCCAGCAGGCGCACGCGCACCGGCGCGCCGTCCGCCACCAGCCTGGCCGACGGCACCGCCGGCAGCCAGTAGTGCTGGCGGATCATTTCGCCCATCGGCGCGCCGCCTTCGACGCGGGTGAGCAGGTCGTTGTCTTCGCGGGTCATTGCCATGTCAGCACTCCTCGTCCTTGCGGAAGGCGCGCGAGTAGAGACGGGTGCAGTTGCACTCGAAGATGTTGCGGCGCTGTTCCTCGGTCAGCCAGTCGATGCTTTCGATCACCGGCTTCATGTCGTCGAAATCGCGGCCCGAGACCGGGTCGCGCGCGCTGCCCGTGCCGGGCTTCTCGGTGCCGAACAGCACGTTGTCGGTGCCGGCCACCTTGAGCAGCAGCTCGATTGCCTCGCGCGAGTAGTTGCAGGTGTCGAAGTACAGGTGCCTGAGCTGATCGTCGAAGCTGGTGGCTTCGCCCTTGCGCACGTTCCACGCGCGGAAGCGGCCCATCTGGTAGGGAATCGCGCCGCCGCCGTGCGCCACCACGATCTTCAGGTCCGGGTACTTGTCGAACACCTTGGCGCCCAGCAGCGAGACGATGGCGATGCTTTCCTCGTTGATGAACTTCAGCGTGTACGACTCGCGCGCGCTGCAGCTGCCCGCGGAGTGGATCAGGCCCGGCACGTCCAGGCGTGTCATGGCGTCGTAGAGCGGATACCAGAACGGGTCGCCCAGCCCCGGCGGGGTCGGGCCTTCGCCTTCGGTGGGATCCGGATTGATCAGGCAGCCGACAAAGCCCAGTTCCTTGACGCAGCGTTCCAGCTCGGGCACCGCGCGCAGCGCCGGCGATTCATCCATGTACTGGGGCAGGCCCGCCACGCCACGGAAGCGGTCGGGGAACAACTCGACAAAGCGCGCGATCAGGTCGTTGCAATGGCGCGACCACAGTTCCGTGACGCGGCCGGGCTTGACCGAGTGCATCTGCAGGTAGGGGCGCGGGGAAATGAACTGCACGTCGGTGCCGACGTTGTCCATGCTGCGCACCAGCTCCTCGGCCACCTTGCGCACCGATTCATCGGGGATGCGCGGCGTGGTCGAGGGATTGGCGCGGCCGCCGACCAGTTCCGCCATGTAGCGGAAGCTCTCGGGGGGCATGACGATGTGGGCGTGGGAATCGATGATCATGGGTTTCAGCCTTGGGTATCGCTGGCCACCACGGCCAGGCATTCGAGTTGCAGCAACATGCCGTGCTGGAGGTCGTGCACGACGATGTGCCGCGCGGGGCGATCGCGCGGGTCCGGGAAGCGGCGCAGCCATTCGCCGTTGATGGCATCGCGCACGCTGTCGTCCTTCACGTACACGGTGAGCTTGAGCACATCGCCAAGCGAGGCACCGCCGGCATCGAGCACGCACTGCAGGTTGTGGAAGGCGAGCGCGGCCTGCGCGGTGGCATCAGGCGGCAACTCGCCGCTGCGTGCGTCCTTGCCGGCGATCGCCGACGTGCAGATCAGGTTGCCCACGCGCGCGCCGACCGGGATCGGAGCCTTGTGCGCGAGGCCGGGAACATCGAGTGAGCGGAGCGGACGGGTCATGGAGTCCTCTGTCAGGAGAGTTCGGCGCCGTGGTCGCCGTCGAAGAAATGGCGGGGAACGGTGGCCAGGAATTCGGAAAAGCCGGTGGTGCCGGCCGGCACGTGCAGCAGCATGGCCTTGCCGGCCTGTGCCTCGTCGCCGGCCTGGATGGCGCGGGCGATCTGCTGGTGGTCGTGCAGCGACCTGGCGATCTGCGCCGGGCTGATGAAGTCGCGCGTGCGATAGCGCTGCAGGCGCCGGCGCGCGTGGCGGATGTGGTCGGCCAGGTAGTCATTGCGGCTGCCGGCATAGATGGCCTCGTGGAACACCACGTTGGCGGCCGCGTATCCGGCGGCGTCGCCGCTGTCGGCGGCCGCCTGGCAGCAGCGCAGGCCTTCGTCGAGGGCCGCCTGCACGGTTTCGTCGATGCGCCGCGCGGCCAGCCTGGCGCTCAGCGATTCCAGTTCTCCCACGTATTCGAGCATCGCCCGCACCTTGGCGATCGACATGCGCGCCACCGTGGCGCCCTGGCGCGGCGACATGCATACCAGCTCGCGCGCGGCCAGTTGCTGCAGCGCCTCGCGCACCGGCGTGCGCGACACGCCGAAGCGGTCGGCCAGTGCGCGCTCGTCCAGCAGCGCGCCCGGCGGCAGCACACCCTTCTCGATTTCGTCCTCGAGCGTGGCCCGGATGTCGTTGGCCAGGCCGGCACGCACCGGCGCATCAGCGGCGGCGGTGCCATGGCCTGCCGCCGGGGCGGGCAAGTGTGGGTGGAGTGCGTGCGAAGTCATTGGTGTTTCTGCCGGTCGGCGCAAAGCAAGTCTCGTTGCGAAAAAATATACAACACATGATTTGTGGTATGCAAATAAAGATTTCAGGCATTCTGTTTTGGTGGGCCCGATACGCCGCTGGCAACGCCCTGGCGCCATGCCCGCCGGCGGGCGCCCGCGCCGCCTCCACCACCTGCCGTGGCGGCGCGGCATCGCCGCCAATGCCTTTGCTGGCGCGGAAAAGGCGTCCTAATCTGTTGCTGCGGGAGAGGCCCGGCGTGCTGTGTCTTCGGCGCCGCGCCGTCCGCGGGCCGGCAATCTTCGGCTAGGGAAAACACCAACCAAAGAATGCCAAGAATTTTATGTGGTGTGTTGAAATTGGTATTCTGGTATGCCAGAATGAACTCAACGAACCTGATTCACGAACCAACCACGGCTGCGTGGGGCCTGCACGGCCCGGGCCGCAACATCCAACAGGAAGCTGCAATTCCATGAACAGTCCCACTCCCGTCCCTGCATCCGAGCTGGTGCCGGTGGATCGCATCCTGAAGCCGCGTTCGATCGCCATCGTCGGCGCCTCGGCGGACCCGAGGTCGTTCGGCGGCTTCGTGCTCGATAACCTGGAGCGCTTCGGCTATGCCGGCGCCATCCACCTGGTCAGCCGCAGCAGCACCGAGATCAACGGCCGCGCCTGCGTGAAGACCGTGGATGAACTGCCGGAGGGCATCGACCTGGCCGTGCTGGCCATTCCCGAGGCCGGCGTGCTGGATGCGGTGCGCACGCTGGCCGCCCGCCGTGCCAGCGCGGCGGTGTTGTTTGCCTCGGGCTATGCCGAGACCGGCGACGAAGGCCGCGCGAAGCAGGAGGAGCTGGCTGCTGCCGCGCGTACGGCCGGCATCGTGCTGCTGGGCCCCAACTGCATGGGCTTCACCAACTTCGAGGCCGGCGTGCCGGTCACCTTCGAGCCGGTGCAGCCGTATCCCTGCGGCGGCCGGCCCGGCATCGGCGTGGTGGCGCAGAGCGGCGCCATGGCGGCCAACCTGCGCGATGCCTTTATCGGCCGCGGGCTGCCGATGACGGCCACGGTATCCACGGGCAACGAGGCGTCGGTCGGCATCGAGGATGTGCTGTCGTATTACATCGCCGATCCGCAGACGCGCGTCATCGCGGTCTACGCCGAGCAGGTGCGCAGGCCGGGCCTGTTCCTGCAACTGGCGCGCGCAGCCCGCGCCGCCGGCAAGCCCGTGGTGATGCTGATGCCGGGCCGCAGCGCCCGGGCGCGCGAGGCGGCGCAGTCGCATACCGGCGCGCTGGCCGGCGACCACGCCACGGCGTCGGTGCTGCTGGCGCGCGAGGCGGTGGTGCTGGTCGACTCGCTCGACGAACTGTTCGACACGGCAGCGATCCTGCTGCGTTTTCCGGTCCCGCCCAGCGGCGGGCCGGCCTTTATGACCGGATCGGGCGCGATGAAGAACATCGCGCTCGACTTCTGCGACGGCCTCGGCCTGGACCTGCCCGCGCTGACCGCGCCGACCACGCAGCGCCTTACCGGGATGCTGCCGGGCTACGCCGTCGCCGAGAATCCACTGGACTACACCACCATCGGCGTGCGCCAGCCCGGCCTGATCGGCGACATCCTGCTTACCATGCTGGCCGATCCCAACGTCGGCAGCATCGTGCTGAGCATTCCGGCCGGCCCGCAGGTGGCCCAGCGCGACAAGGCCGAGCACATCGTGCCGGCGCTGGCCCGCGCGGACAAGCCGGCGGTGCTGGTGGTGACCGGCGACAGCGGACCGATCGAACCGTTCTTCGTGGAGGCGATCCGCGCCAGCGGCGTGCCGTTCTTCCGTTCGCCAGACCGCGCGCTGCGCGCGCTGGCGCGGGTGGCCGCCTACGGCGAGGCGCTGCAGCGTGCGGACCGTGCCACGCAGGGTGCGCCACGCGCGCTGCCGCTGCCCGGCCCAGTGCCGCCGTCGGGTGTGTTTGCCGAGTACCAGGGCAAAGCCTGGCTGGCCGGCGCCGGACTGCCGGTGCCGCAGGGTGGCCTCGCCGCCAGCGCCGATGAAGCCGTCGCGGTGGCCGCGCGCATCGGCTATCCGGTGGTGATCAAGGCGCAGGCCAGCGAGCTGCCGCACAAGAGCGACGTCGGCGGCGTGATCGTCGGACTGGCGGACGAGGCGGCCTTGCGTGCCGGCTGGCAGCAGCTGCACGACAACATCGGCAAGCACCGTCCCGGCCTGCGTCTGGATGGCGTGCTGGTCGAGGCCATGGGCCCGCGCGGGCTCGAACTGGTGGTCGGCGCGCGGCGCGATGCCGACTGGGGGCCGGTGGTACTGGTGGGCCTGGGCGGAGTCTGGATCGAGGCGCTGAAGGACGTGCGCCTGCTGCCGGCCGACCTCGCGGAGGCCGACATCCTGCAGGAACTTGGCCGGCTGAAGGCGGCATCGCTGCTGCGCGGCATCCGCGGCGCGGCAGCGGTCGACACCGCGGCCATTGCCAGGGTGGTTGCGCTGATCGGCGAGCAGATGCGGGCCAATCCCGAGATTGCGGAGATCGACATCAATCCGCTGGTGGCCTATCCCGATCGCGTGCTGGCGCTGGATGCGCTGGTAGTCCTGCAGCCGCAGGCGGTCCTCCTGAAGCCGCAGGCATGAGGCAAGCACCATGAGACTGACTTTTTCCCCCGCAGAAGAGGCCTTTCGCCAGGAAGTGCGCGCCTTCGTGAAGGAACACCTGCCTGCCGGCATCAAGCGCAAGGTCGAACTCGGCCTGCGGCTCGAACATGCCGACTACGTGACCTGGTTCCGCATCCTGGAAGCGCGCGGCTGGCTGACGCCGGGCTGGCCGGTCGAGCACGGCGGCCCGGGCTGGACCCACGTGCAGCGCTACCTCTTCGATGAAGAGACCATGCTCGGCGGCGCGCCGCGCATCATCGCCAGCGGTATCCAGATGCTGGGACCGGTGCTGATTGCCTTCGGCACGCCCGAGCAAAAGGCCAGGTACCTGCCCGACATCCGGCAAAGCAACACCTGGTGGGCGCAGGGGTTTTCCGAGCCGGGCGCCGGTTCGGACCTGGCCGCGGTGCGCACGACCGCCGTGCTGGAGCCCGACGGCAAGCATTTCGTCGTGAACGGTCACAAAGTGTGGACCTCCTACGCGCACTGGTGCTCGATGATGTTCGCGCTGGTGCGCACCGATCCGGATGCCGCCAAGCCGCAGGAGGGCATCTCCTTCCTGCTGATCGACATGAAATCGCCCGGCGTGGATGTGCGCCCGATCCGCATGCTCGAAGGCGGCACCGACCTGAACGAGTGCTACCTGGACAACGTGCGCGTGCCGGTCGGGAACCTGGTCGGCGAGTTGCACAAGGGCTGGTCCTACGGCAAGTACCTGCTCGGCCATGAGCGCACCGGCATCGCCGGCATCGGGTCGTGCAAGCAGCAGCTTGAGCGGGCACGCACGCTGGCCGTACAGCAGGGACTTGAGCACGACGCGGTGCTGCAAGCGCGCCTCGCGCAGTTCGAGATCGAGCTGCTGGCGCTGGAATTCACCGCGCTGCGCCTGCTGAGCCCGAACCAGCAAAGCCGCGTGCCGGCCGTCGAGGCCTCGATGCTGAAGGTGCGCGGCACCGAATTGCGCCAGGCCATCTATGAGCTGCTGGTGGAGATCGCCGGCCCGCATGCGGTGCCGTTCGACGAAGGCGCGCTGCTGGGCGAGGGCGGTGATGGCGGCGATGGCGCGGACGCAGCCAGTCCGCCGGAGCTCGCCGCGCTGGCGGCCAACTACCTCGATGCGCGCAAGCTGTCGATCTACGGCGGCGTCAATGAAGTGCAGCGCAACCTGATCAGCAAGGCCTTCCTTTCGGCCTGACACCGTACCCGACCATGGATTTTTCTCTTAGCGACGAACACCTGGCGCTGCGCGATGCGGTGCGCCGATTCTGCGACGGCGAGTATCCCGCCCACCGGCGCGGCGAGGCCGAGCCGGCTGGACTGGCCGCCACGCGCTGGGCCGGCATGGCCGATCTGGGCCTGCTCGGGCTGCCGCTGGCCGACGATGTCGGCGGCAGTGCACAGGGCCCCGTGGAAATGATGCTGGTGGCGCAGGAACTCGGCCGCGCGCTTGGTGGCGCGGGCTGGCTCTCCAGCGTGGTGCTGGCCGGCCAGTTGCTGGACGAGTCCGGCAGCCAGGCCCAGCGCCAACGCTGGCTGCCGGCGCTGGCTGCCGGAAAAGCGCGCATGGCGCTGGCATGCAGTGAAGCCGATGCGCGCTATGACCTGTCCCGCGTCGCCACGCTGGCGCGGCGCGAAGGCGCGGGCTGGGTGCTGGACGGCACCAAGACCCTGGTGCTGGAGGCCGGCAGCGCGGACGTGTTCCTGGTTGTCGCGCGTACCGCCGGCGATGCCGACGACGATTCCGACGACGATTCCGGCCTCTCGCTCTTTCTGGTCGAGGCGGGCGCGTCCGGCCTTTCGCTGAAGGAATTCAGCACGCTCGACGGTCGCCGCGCCGCGCACCTCACGCTGCGTGGCGTGCGCGTAGCGGCCGATGCCCTGGTGGGAGAGGCCGGCGCCGCGCTGCCGCTGGTCGAAGCCGCCACCGACCGCGCCAGCGCCATGCTGTGCGCGGAGGCGGTGGGGGCGCTGGAGGTGCTGATCGACCTGACCGCCGAACAGCTCAAGACCCGCAAGCAGTTCGGTACCACGCTGGCCAGGTTCCAGGTGCTGCAGCACCGCATCGCCGACATGCTGATCGCGCTGGAGCAGTGCAAGTCGATGGCCTGCGCTGCCGCGGTGGCGGTGCTGGAAGGCGAGCCGGCGCAACGCCGCCGGCTGGTATCCGCGGCCAAGGTGCTGGCCGGCCAGGCTGGCCGCCAGCTCGGGCAATGGGCCATCCAGATGCACGGTGCCATGGGCATGACCGACGAATGCCGCGTGGGGCACTACGCCAAGCGGCTGATGGTGATCAACCAGCTGTTCGGCGACGCCTCGCACCACCTGCGCCGCTTCGGCGGACAAGCATAGCCGCGCGGACCGCGCATCCATAAAGATAAAAGGAGACAACGCATGGCCATTTTCAAGACCCTCAGGACGGTGTGCTGCGCGCTGGCGCTGGGCTTTACGCTGGCGGCCCACGCCCAGGACAAGCAGCCGATCCGGCTGCTGGTTGGCTTTCCGCCGGGCGGCTCCACCGATACCGTCGCCCGCGTGCTGGCCGACAAGCTGCAAGGCGTGCTCGGCCAGGTGGTGATCGTCGACAACAAGCCTGGCGCGGGCGGGCGCATCGCCACCGGCATGCTCAAGCACAGCGCCCCCGATGGACTGACCTACATGGTGGCGCCGAATGCCACCGCGATCTTCCCGACGCTGCTCTATCCGCCGGCAACGCTCAAGTACGACCTGCTGACCGACCTGAGCCCCGTCGCCGTGGTGATTTCCTACCCGCTGGCGCTGGTGGTGAGCAGCCAGACCGGCGTGAGCAACGTCAAGGAATACGTGACCTGGCTCAAGGCCCACCCCAAGGAGGCCGTGTTCGGCAGCGCCGGTCTTGGCGGCCAGACGCACTTTACCGGGCTGCAGTTCGGCAAGGCAGCCGGCGTGCCGCTCAACGTGGTGCCGTACAAGGGCAACGGGCCGCTGGCGACGGACCTGATCGGCGGCCAGCTCGCCGCGGCGGTGATGACCGCCGGCGACATCCTGCCGCACACGCGCGGCGGCAAGGTGCGCATCATCGGCGTGTTCAGCGCCAGGCGCTCGCCGCTGCTGCCCGATGTGCCCACGGTGGCCGAGCAGGGAGTCAAGGTGGATTCCGGCGAAGCCTGGACCGGCGTCTGGGCGCCGGCGAAGACGCCCAGGGCCGAACTCGAACGCATGCAGGCAGCGCTCGGCAAGGTGCTGGCCATGCCCGACGTGCGCAGCATGCTGGAAGAAAAGGCGGTGCTGCAGCCGGACTACCGCGACGCCGCGGACCTGGACCGCCTGCAGCGCAAAGAGCTGGCCTACTGGGGCCCCGTCATCAAGGCCAGCGGCTTCAAGCCAGAACAGTGACCCCTCCATCCATCCCGCTATGACTCTGAACGGATCCGCATACATCGTGGGGGCCTACGAGCACCCCACCCGCAAGGCCGACGATCTTTCCGTGGCGCGCCTGCACGCCGACGTCGCCCTCGGGGCGCTGGCCGATGCCGGCCTCTCGGCAAGCGACATCGACGGCTACTTCTGCGCCGGCGACGCACCCGGCCTCGGCACCACCACCATCGTCGAATACCTCGGCCTGCGCCCGCGGCACGTCGATTCCACCGAATGCGGCGGCTCGGCGCCGATCCTGCACGTGGCCCACGCCGCCGAGGCGATTGCCGCGGGCCGCTGCAACATAGCGCTGATCACGCTGGCCGGGCGTCCCCGCGCGGCGGGCGCGGCGCTCTCGCTCAAGGCGCCGGACCCGGACGCGCCCGAGCTGGCGTTCGAGCTGCCGTTCGGTCCGGCCACGCAGAACCTGTATGGGCTGGTGGCACGGCGCCACATGCACGAGTTCGGCACCACCAGCGAGCAGCTGGCGTGGATCAAGGTTGCCGCCTCGCACCACGCCCAGCACAACCCGCACGCGATGCTGCGCAATGTGGTGACGGTCGAAGACGTGGTGAATTCGCCCATGGTCTCCGATCCTCTGCACCGGCTCGACTGCTGCGTGATGAGCGACGGCGGCGGTGCCCTGATCGTGGCGCGTCCCGAGATTGCCCGGCAGCTCAGGCGCCCGCTGGTCAAGGTGAAGGGCACCGGCGAGGCGCCCAAGCACGCCATGGGCGGCAAGATCGATCTGACCTGGTCCGCGGCGGCGTGGTCCGGCCCCGCGGCATTCGCCGAAGCCGGGGTGACGCCAGCCGACATCAAGTACGCGTCGCTCTACGACAGCTTCACCGTCACCGTGCTGATGCAGCTGGAAGACCTCGGCTTCTGCAAGAAGGGAGAGGGCGGGAAATTCGTCGCCGACGGCGGCCTGATCTCCGGCGTGGGCAAGCTGCCCTTCAACACCGACGGCGGCGGGCTGTGCAACAACCACCCGGCCAATCGCGGCGGCGTCACCAAGGTGATCGAGGCCGTCCGCCAGCTGCGCGGCGAAGCGCATCCCGCCGTGCAGGTCAAGGACTGCGACCTGGCGCTGGCCAGCGGCATCGGCGGCGCGCTCGCCTCGCGCCATACCGCGGCCACGCTCATCCTGGAAAGGGTTTGAAACCATGAGCACCACTACTACCACCAGCACCACCAGCACCACCAACACCGCCGCGCGCAAGATCCCCGCGCCGCGCACGCTGCCGGAAAGCCTCCCATTCTGGGAGGCCGCCGGCCAGGGCCGCCTGCTGGTCAAGTTCTGCCTGGACTGCGGCGAGGCACATCACTACCCGCGCGACATCTGTCCGCACTGCCAGTCCCTGCGCACGGAATGGCGCGAGGCCAGCGGCCGGGGCACGGTCTATTCGCACAGCACCATGGGGCGGGCCGAGGCGGCCTACACGCTGGCCTTCATCCAGCTGGACGAGGGCGTGACCATGATGAGCAATCTGGTGGACTGCGATCCGCGCGAGGTGGCCATCGGCCAGCGCGTGCGGGTGGTGTTCAAGCCCAGCGACGGCGGCTACGCGGTGCCCATGTTCACGCCGGCATGACCTGAGAGAGTTGAAGATGGAAGACAACGCAACCAACCCGCGCCAGGCGGAACCGAAGCGCCACGGACCTTTGTCGCGCTTCACCGTGATCGACGCCTCGCGCGTGCGGGCCGGCCCTACCGCGGTGCGGCTGTTCGCCGACATGGGCGCGCGCGTGATCAAGCTGGAGATCCCGCCCGGCGCAGCCGGCGGCGACGACATGATCGGCGGGCGCGACCACAACCGTGCCGACTACGAGAACCTGCATCGCAACAAGGAAAGCCTGACGCTCAACATGAAGTCGCCGCAGGGCGTGGCGATCCTGCATGACCTGGTCAGGCGCGCCGATGTCTTCATCGAGAACTACCGGCCGGACGTGAAGCATCGCCTTGGCATCGGCCCCGATGCGCTGCGCGAGATCAATCCGCGCCTGGTCTACGCCAGCATTTCCGGCTTCGGCCAGGACGGTCCCTATGCGGGCTGGCCCGGCTTCGATTCCATCGCCCAGGGCATGGGCGGCCTGATGAGCGTGACCGGCAAGCCGGGCGAAGGGCCGATGCGGGTGGGCATCCCCATTGCCGACCTGTGCGCCGGGCATTTCTGCGCCATGGGCATCCTGACCGCGCTGCTCGAACGCGAAGCTTCGGGCCAGGGGCAGTGGGTGCAGACCTCGCTGCTGGAAGCGCAGATCGCCATGCTGGACTTCCAGGCCGCGCAATGGCTGATCGACGGCAAGGTGCCGGCGCAGAGCGGCAACGAGCATCCGCTTACCGTGCCCACGGGCGTGTTCGCCACGCAGGACGGCTACCTCAATATCGCCGCGATCGGCCAGACCATGTGGAAGCGGCTGTGCGAGGCACTCGAAGTGCCGCATCTCGTCGATGAGCCGGGCATGGGCTCGGACCCGGAACGCGTGCGCAACCGCGACGCGGTCAATGCGGCGATCGAGGCCGCGCTGCGCGGGCGCACCACCGCGGAGTGGACCGAGCGCCTGCTCAAGGCCGGCGTGCCGTGCGGGCCGATCCACAGCATCGACCAGGTATTCGCCGACGCGCAAGTGCGCCACCTGGGCATGGCATGGCCGATGCGGCATGCGGAACTCGGCGACGTCTCGCTGGTGGGCCAGCCCATGCGCCTGTCGCGCTATCCGCGCGAAGCGCCGCCGCGCATGGCGCCCGAGCAGGGCGGCGATACCGACACCATCCTCGCGGAGCTTGGCTACAGCGCGGCGCGCATCGCCGAACTGCGCGCGGCATACATCGTTTGATCGAAGGACATTCCCATGGCAAAGATCGTTGCCGCATTCGGCTCTTCCCACAGCATCATGCTGGCCGCCCAGCGCGAGGACTGGCAATACGGCTTCCCGCAGGTCGATCCCAAGAACCCGTATTACTTTGACCGCGCAGGCGAGCCCACTACCTACGAGAAGCTGCTTGCCGCGGCGCCAGCCGAGGCCGAGGCCATGGTCACGCCCGACCGCATGGGCGAACGCTACGACCGTGCCGAGGCCGCCATGGACGAGCTGCGCGAGCGCATCCGCGCCGCGCGGCTGGACGTGCTGCTGGTGGTGGGGGACGACCAGACCGAGCTGTTCCGTACCACCAACAACCCGGCCTTCGCGATCTACTACGGCGACACCATCCGCAACGCCAAGCGCGACGTGGGCGCGAACGACGGCTGGTACAAGAAGGCCCGCATGGCGCGCCAGGAGCCGGAGGCCGACCGCGACTACCCCGTGCATGCGCCGCTGGCGCGCTGGCTGATCCGCGCGCTGTGCGACCGCGATTTCGACATCACCGCGATGGACGGCCTGGAGCGCGGGCAGTTCGAGGGCCACGCGTTCTCGTTCATCCACCGCCGCTACCTGCAGGACATCGACCTGCCAGTGGTGCCGATAGTGCCGGTGATCGTCAACACCTTCGACCCGCCCAACCAGCCCACGCCGCGGCGCTGCATCCAGCTCGGCGCCGCGCTGCGCGAGCTGATCGCGGGCTATCCGGAAGACCTGCGCGTGGGCGTGCTGGCCTCCGGTGGCCTGAGCCACTTCGTGGTCGATGAAGCGCTGGACGAAGCCATCATCGCCGCGATCCGCAACAAGGACACCGCCTTCCTGGCTTCGCTCGATCCGAAGCAGCTGCAGGCCGGCAGCTCCGAGATCCGCAACTGGCTGATCGCGGTGGAAGCGGTGCGCGAGCTGGACCTGGAATGGGTCAGCTACGTGCCGGGCTACCGAACCCCCGCGCTGACCGGCACCGGGCTGTGCTTTGCCGCCTGGCGCACGCTGGCCTGAGGCGTACCGAATCCCGCAATACAAGACAAGACAAGACAAGGCAAGACGACACCATGACCCAAACTGATTCCTACGTACAGCGCCTGCGCCGGCTCGATTGCTGCGCCGTCTCGGACGCACTCGACAAGCTGCAACTGCCCGGCGTGGTCACGGGCCTGCCGCAGCGCAGCGGCGCCGGCCGCATTGCCGGGCGCGCCATCACCGTCAAGCTCGGCACCGGCGCGCCGCCGGCGGGTCCGGTGCGGCACCTGGGCTGCACCGCCATCGAAGCGGCCGGCCCCGACCACATCATCGTGGTCGAGCAGCGCAGCGGCGTCGAAGCCGGCAGCTGGGGCGGCCTGCTGTCGCTGGGCGCCAAGGTGCGCGGCGTGGCCGGCGTGGTCGCCGACGGCCCGGTGCGCGATATCGACGAGGCCATTGCGTTCGACTTCCCGGTGTTCAGCCGGGGCCTGACGTCCTTCACCGCACGTGGCCGCGTGGTGGAGAAGGGCACCAACGTACCGGTCGAGATCGCGGACGTGACCGTGGCCGGCGGCGACTACGTGCTTGCCGACCGCAGCGCGGTGATTTTCATCGCGGCGCGCGATATCGAGCGCGTGCTCGACACCGCCGAGGCCATCGTCCTCAAGGAGTCCGCGATGTCGAAGGCCATCCTGGCCGGCACGCCGATCGGGCAGGTGATGGGCGGCAACTACGAACACATGCTGAAGGACTGAAGACCATGAGCGAATCAACGGACATCAACGTGGGTCGCGCGGCGCGGCTCGATACCGCCACCCTGAGCGACGCGCTCGACAAGCTCGGCATCGCCGGGCAGTGCTACCGCATCAAGCCGCGCGGCGACAGCTTCGCCATGGCGGGGCGTGCCTGGACGCTGCTGTATGGCCCGGCCGCCAACCCGCCGGGCACGGTGGGCGACTACATCGACGACGTGCCGCCGGGCAGCGTGCTGGTGCTCGACAACGGCGGGCGCGACAACGCCACCGTGTGGGGCGACATCCTCACCGAGATCGCGCACCGCCGCGGCATCGCCGGCACCGTGATCGACGGCGTGTGCCGCGACGTGGCGCTGTGCCGCCAGCTCGGCTACCCGGTCTTCAGCAAGGACCACTGGATGCGCACCGGCAAGGACCGCGTGCAGGTGGAAGCCACCAATATCCCCGTCAATATCGGCGACGCGCGCGTGCAGCCCGGCGACATCGTGCGCGGCGATGCCGACGGCGTGGTGGTGATCCCGCGCGAGCATGAAGCGGCGGTGCTGGACACGGCCGAGGCCGTCGAGCACGCCGAGAACGCGATCCGCGAAGCCGTGCGCGGCGGCATGCGCCTGGACGAGGCGCGCCGCCAGTTCCGCTATCACCAGCTGCAGACGAAGGGGGCATGAGCATGAAGGAACATGACGCAGCCAGCACCACGCGTGCTGATTTCGAGCGCGTGCCGGCGGGGGTCGCCGCGGCCGCTGCAACGCTGCCAACCGCTACGCTGCACGAGGCCGGCGGCAAGATCGGCGTGCTGCCGCCGGGGATCAAGCCGGTGGCGTCCCGCTTCCGCCTGTGCGGGCCGGCGCTGACCGTGCACTCGCCCGGCGGCGACAACCTGTGGCTGCATCGCGCCATCGAAGCCGCGCGTCCTGGCGACGTGCTGGTGGTCCATGTCGGCGGCGCCTACGAGCATGGCTATTGGGGCGAGATCATGACCACCGCCGCCAGGGTGAAGGGCCTGGCGGGGCTGGTGATCGACGGCTGCGTGCGCGATGGCGTGCTGCTCGACGAGATCGGCTTCCCCGTCTTTGCGCGCGGCCTGTGCATACGCGGCACGGGCAAGGACTATGGCGCCATCGGCTGGCTCAACGAGCCGGTGCTGTTCGGCGAAACCCGCGTGGAAGCCGGCGACCTGATCGTGGGCGACGCGGACGGCGTGGTGGTGGTGCCGCGGCGGAGCGCGGCCGACGTGGTGGCGCGCGCGCAGCAGCGCGAAGCCGCCGAAGCCGCGATTCTCGGCCGCGTGCGCGCGGGCGAATCGACCATGCAGATCTATGGCTTCCACTGACGGCATGAACAAGGCGAGCGCGCCGGGGCAGCCGCCCGCCCTCGTTATCGACGGTGCGGTGGCGGTCATCACGCTGCGCCGGCCCGAGGTTGCGAACCGCCTCGAGCCGGAAGACCTCGACCTGATGCGCGAGCACATCGCCGCCGTCAATGCCCGCGACGAAGTGCTGGTGCTGCGGATCGAAGCGCAGGGCAGGCATTTCTGCAGCGGCTTCAATATCGGCAAGGCAGGCGGCAGCGATGCCGGCGAGCGCTTCGAAGCGCTCGCCAACGCGCTCGAAGCGGCGCGGCCCGTCACCATCGCGGTGATCCAGGGCGGGCTCTACGGCGGCGCGTCCGATCTCGCGCTGGCCTGCGATTTCCGGCTGGGCGCGCAGGGCGTCGACATGTTCGTGCCGGCGGCGCGGCTGGGGCTGCTGTTCTACCGCGGCGGGCTCGAGCGCTATGTGGCCCGGCTGGGCCTGGCCACCGCCAAGCGCGTGCTGCTGGCTGTCGACAAGCTCGATGCGGCGCAACTGCAGGCATGCGGCTTCCTCGACCACCTGGCCGCCGATCCGCAGGCGCTGCGGGCGCACGCCGCTGCGCTGAGCGAAAAGCTGGCCGGCATGGCGCCGCTGGCCCTGCTGGGCATGAAGAAGTACCTGAACCGGATCGCGGCCGGCACGCTCGACCCGGCGGAGATTGCCGCCGATATTGCGCGCGCCGAGGCGTCCGAAGACCTGCGCGAAGGCTCGCGGGCCTGGCTGGAAAAACGCACACCGCGCTTTCGCGGCTGCTGAGAAGAGAGGATCGGGAATGACATCGTCGACGACATCGGTTGATATGGCCTCGGACAACTACTTCGCCAGGATGCAGCGCGGACAGGTGCCGCCGCCGCCCATCTGTGAATTGCTTGGCGGCAGCATCGGCGCGGTTGACCTGCAGGCGGGAACCCTGGAATCCGCCTATCACGCCACGCCGGCTTTCCTGAACCCGGCCGGCCAGGTCCAGGGCGGCATGCTGGGAGCGATGCTCGACGACGTGACCGCCATGTTGGTGACGGCCACGCTGGGCGAGGAGGAATTCTGCGCAACGCTGAACCTCAACCTCTCCTTCCTGCGGCCGGCCAGGACTGGCGTGCTGCTCGGACGCGCCAGGCTGGAGCGACGCGGCAGGAACGTCTGCCACGTCGCGGCGGAGCTGCTGCAGGACGGCCGGGCGGTCGCCACCGCGACGGCAACCTGCATGGTCGTCAGCCGGGTATCTGGCTGACCGGTGCGCGCGGAATGACCCGGATCCCGATATGAGCCGGCGCTGCCAGGCCGCCGCCCAGGCATTCAGCGCTTGCCGCCGGCTTGCGCGGCGAACGTCCGCCATTCCCGGAACACGGCATCGAGGCAAGCCGCGGTCGCGCAGCTGTCGCGCTTCCTGCGGAACGCGGAGATGTCCGCCTCGGTGATCGTGCCGGCCTTGAGCTGCCGCTGCTGGTCGGCATGGATGCGCTGGTAGCCCATCGAAAACAGCGCCGACTCGCAGATCAGCCGCTGCGATGGCACGCGGCCGGCCGGCGCAGTTGACGGGTCGCAGTCGATATCGGTGGCGGCATGGGCGGCGCCGGCGAGCGCAAGGGCAACGGCGCCGATGCAGCAGTGCATAAAGCGGGAGCGGAAAAAGCGGTTCATGACGACTTATGCAGCGGCACGGCCTGGCGGCGCCGTGGTGCCGAACTGCTTGCGGTAGGCGGATGGCGAAATGGCAAAGGTCTGGGCAAAGTGCTGGCGCAACGAAACCGCCGAGCCGAACCCGACCAGTCCGGCAATCACGTCGACGCTCTTGCCGGTGGTCTCCAGCAGCCGCTGCGCCGCGGTGAGCCGGTGGTTCAGCAGCCACTGCGTCACCGTGGTGCCGGTCTTGGCCTTGAAGCGCCGGGTGAAATTGCGCCGGCTCATGCCTGCCTTGTCGGCCAGCAGGTCCAGCGTCAGCGGTTGTTCCAGGTGCTCGATGGCCCAGTCGAGCGTGGTGCTCAGCTTGTCGGCACCCGCGGTCTGCGGCAGCGGCTGCTCGATGTACTGCGCCTGCCCGCCATGCCGGTGCGGCGCCACCACCATGCGGCGCGCCACGCGGTTCGCGACGTCCGCGCCATGGTCGCGGCGCACCAGGTGCAGGCAGCAGTCCAGCGCGGCGGCGGTGCCGGCCGAGGTCAGGATGCTGCCATCGTCGATGTAGAGCGAACGGCGATCGAGCCGGACCCTGGGATAGCGCGCGGCAAAGTCATCGGCCCAGACCCAGTGGGTGGCCGCCGGCCGGCCGTCGAGCAGGCCGGCCTCGGCGACCACGAAGGTGCCCAGGCACAGCCCGGCGATGCGCGCGCCGCGGGCACTGGCGGCCTGCAGTGCCGCCAGCAAGGCCGGTGACGGACGTTCCGCGGGGTCGCGCCAGGCCGGCATGATCACGGTATCGGCCTGTTCGAGCGCGGACAGATCGTGCTCGACCTCGATGCGGAAGCCCGACATGGTCCGGATCAGGCCGGTCTGCTCGCCACAGATCAGCAGCCGGTAGCGCGGCACGCCCAGCATGGCGAGATCGTCGCCGAACACGATGCAGGGCACGGACAGGTGGAACGGGCTGATGCCTTCGAAGGCAATCACGGCGACGGTGTGCATCGCTTCCTCGCAAGCAGGGGCGTCTGAAGTTGGCCCGATTCTAGCGGATGTTGTCCATCGGGACGCTTTCGGGGCGGCGGCGGTCGTTGGAAACTGCGTCCAGCGATGTGGCCGCGGCGGCTGACCCGCCAGGCAAGCACGCTCTCCTTCCCATCACGACGAGGACAACGATGACACACCCGACGATCCGCACCCTGGCCGGCGCCAGCGCCCCGACCGCGATCGCAGCCGCCAGCACGGCGCTGCTGGTGATCGATTTCCAGAACGAGTACTTCGACGGCAAGCTGCCGATCCCGGACGGCGCGGCCGCGCTCGGCAACGCCCGGCGCCTGGTCGCGCATGCGGACGCCGCCGGCATTCCCGTCTTCCACGTCCAGCACCTGGCGCCGGTGGACAGCCCTGTCTTTGCGGAGCAGGGCGCCAGCGCGGAGTTCCACCAGGACCTGCGTCCCGCGGGCCACCACACGGTGGTGCGGAAGACTTCGGTCAGCGTGTTTCCCACCACCGACCTGGACCAGCGCCTCAAGGCCGCCGGCATCAAGACGCTGGTCATCACCGGGCTGATGACGCACGCCTGCGTCGCGGGCGCCGCGCGCGATGCGGTGCCGCTGGGCTATGGCGTGATCGTGGCGGAAGACGCCTGCGCGACGCGCGACCTGGACCGGCCCGGCAGCGTGGTGCGGCATCGTGACCTGCACCAGGCTGCGCTGGCGAGTATCGAAGACACGTTCGGAGACGTGCTGACGACGGAGCAGGTGCTCAGGCTGCCGGTGGTCTGACAGCGGGGGACGCGTGCCCGCCCGCTGACGCCGTGCGCCTGCAGGACTACGGTTGCCCCTTGGCCAGCCGCATCGGATCCACCAGGCGGTCGAACGCCTCGCCGCTCAGCAATCCCAGCGCGATCGCCGCTTCCCGCGGCGAGATGCCTTGCGCCAGCGCGTGCCTGGTGATCCGCGCCGCCCGGTCATAGCCCAGCACCGGGTTGAGCGCGGTGACCGCCAGCAGCGGGTTGTCCAGGTTGCGCGCCAGCCGTTCAGGGTTGACCGCCAGCCCCTGCACCAGCCGCAGGGCGAAGACGCGTGCGCCGTCGGCCAGCACGCGTATCGACTGCAGCACGTTGTAGATCAGCACCGGCTTGGCCACGTTCAGCTCGAAGCTGCCGGAGGCGCCCGCCATGGTCACGGTGACGTGGTTGCCGGCCACCTGCATGGCGGCCTGCGCCACGACCTCGGCGATGGTCGGATTGCGCTTGCCGGGCATGATCGACGAGGTCAGGCCATCGTCCGGCAGCACCAGCTCGCCCAGCCCGCAGCGCGGGCCCGAGCCCAGCCAGCGCAGGTCGTTGGCGATCTTGGTGAAGGAGACGGCAACCACGTTGAGCACGCCCGACAATTCGACCAGTGCATCGTGCGCGGCCATGCCCTCGACCTTGCAGGGATTGGCGCGGAAGGCCTGGCCGGTCAGCTGGCTGGCTTCCTCGCAAAAGGCCTCGGCAAAGCCCGCCGGTGCGTTCAGGCCCGTGCCGGCCGCGGTACCGCCCTGCGGCAGCACCAGCAGGCGCGGCAGGGTGCCGCGTACGCGCCCGATGGCGTTGTCGAGCTGCGCGGCAAAGCCGTCGAACGCCTGCCCCATGGTCATGGGCACGGCATCCATCAGGTGCGTGCGCGCGATTTTGAGCACATCGGCAAAGGCCCGGGCGCGCTCGCGCAGGGCGTCGCGCAGCAGCGCCAGGGCGGGCAGCAGCCGGTCTTCCAGCTCCAGCACCGCGCTCAGGTGCATGACCGTCGGGAAGCTGTCGTTGGAAGACTGCGACGCGTTGACATGGTCGTTCGGATGCACCGGCGCGCGCGTGCCCAGCGGCTGGCCAAGCCGCTCGTTGGCGCGGTTGGCGATGACCTCGTTGGCGTTCATGTTGGTCTGCGTGCCCGAGCCGGTCTGCCAGATCGTCAGCGGGAAATGGCTGTCGAAGCGGCCGCGGCGCAGCTCGTCGGCGGCGGCGACGATTGCCTCGGCGATGGCGGTGTCGAGCACGCCGCAACGCAGGTTGGCCCGGGCCGCCGCCATCTTGTGGACGCCGAAGGCATGGAGCAGGCAGTCGGGAAAGCGCTCTTCGCCGACCTCGAAGATCGCCAGCGCCCGCTGCGTCTGGGCGCCCCAGTAGCGGTCGGCGGGGATGTCGACCGGCCCGAAGGCGTCGTTCTCTACGCGGTATGCCGTCATGGCGCTCAGTCCAATGAGATATTGGCCTTGGCCGCCACTGCCTTCCAGCGCGTGATCTCTGCCTGGGTGTGCTTGCCGAGCGCGCTGGCGGTGTACTGCTCAGGCGGCAGCAGCTGGATCGCCTGCGCCGACATCTTGCCGGTGAAGGCCTTGTCGGCCATGACCTTCAGGTAGGCCTGCTGCATCTTGTCGATGACGGCCTGCGGTGTGCCCCTGGGCGCGTAGATGCCGTACCAGGTGCTGGCCTCGAAGCCGGGCAGCCCCGATTCGGCCAGCGTGGGCACGTCCTTGAGCTGCGCCACGCGGGTCGCCGAGGTCACCGCCAGCGGCCGCACCTTGGATTCGGTGATCTGTGGCAGCGCCGTATTGGTCTGGTCGAACATGCCATCCACCTGCCCGCCGATCACGTCGATCAGCGCCGGGCCGGCCCCCTTGTACGGCACCAGCGATACCTGCATGCCCGCCGACGAGGCGAACAGCGCCGCCACCAGGTGCGAGGTGGAACCCACGCCGGCATTGCTCAGGTTGAGCTTGCCCGGGTTCTTCTTGCCGAACTCGACCAGGTCGCGCACGTTTTTCGCGGGATGGTCCTTGCGCACCATCAGGACCATCGGCGTATCCGGGAAGCGGAACACCGGCGCGAAGTCCTTGACCGGGTCGTAGGACAGCTTCTTGTACAGCGCGGGCGCGGCGCCCATGTAGCCCATGTGCCCGACCAGCATGGTGTAGCCGTCAGCCGGCGCGCGCGCGGCCTTGGCCGTGCCGACGGTGCCGCCGGCGCCGGGCGAATTGTCGATGATGATCGACTGGCCGACCTCGCGCGCGACCCGCTCGGCGATGGTGCGCGCCAGCGCGTCGGTGGGGCCGCCGGCGGCGAACGGGACGATCCAGGTGATCGGCTTGCCCGGCCAGGCCTGTGCCACGGCAGGGGATGCGGCCACGGCCGTGGCGAGTGCCAGCGCCGCGCACGCGGCCACTTTGCGGATGGGGTTCATGGGTTGTCTCCTTGGTTTAATGGCGATGTGTGCCGGCTTGCTGCCTCAGGCCGCGGATTGCTCTCGGGACAGCGCGACAGCGCGGTCGACCATCTGCGGCGCGAGGCCGAGGTAATTGGCTGGATCGGTCATCCGGTCGATGGCGGCGCGGTCGAAATGCTGCGTGACGGCCGGCAACGCGGCCAGCGCGTCGGCCAGCGTGCCGCCGTGCTCGTTGACCGTGCGGCAGGCGTCGTAGACCACGTCGTGCGCCTGCTGGCGGCCGATATGCGGGGCCATCCCCATCATCACGGCCTCGGCCACGATCAGGCCGTTGGAGATGCCGAGGTTGTGCTTCATGCGCGCTTCGTCGACGATCAGGCCGCCCAGCGCAAACTTCGCCTGGTGCAGTGCGCCGGCGGTCAGGATGAAGCTCTCCGGGATGGCGATCCATTCCGCATGCCACGGCCCGGTGGCGCGCTCGAAGTCCTGCACCATTGCGTCGACCATCAGGCCGGCGTGCTGGCGCACCGCCTTGGAAGCCGCCAGCATCAGCTCGCTGGAAATCGGGTTGCGCTTCTGCGGCATGGTGCTGCTGGCGCCGCGGCCCTTGACGAAGGGTTCGTACACCTCGGCGAACTCGGTCGACGCCATGATCATGATGTCGAGCGCGATCTTGCCCAGCGAGCCGGTGATGAGCGCGAGCAGGTTGACCGCTTCGGCAAAGCCGTCGCGTGCCACGTGCCAGGTGGTGGCCGGCACGCCCAGCCCCAGTTCTTGCGCCAGGGCTTCCTGCACCGCGAAACCCTTGTTGCCGCCTTCCTTGCTGTCGCCTTCTCCGCCCAGCGACGCCAGCGTGCCGGCCGCGCCGGCGAACTCGACCACGGCCACGCGCGGCCGCAGTTCGGCCAGGCGCTGCTGGTGGCGGTCGAACATGGCCAGCCAGATCGCCGCCTTGTAGCCGAAGGTCACCGGCAGCGCCTGCTGCAGGTGGGTGCGGCCCGCCATCGGCGTGTCGCGGTGCCTGACCGCGAGGCCGGCCAGGATGCCGCGCAGCGCGCGGATATCGGCGTCGATGCTGTCAAGCGCGTCGCGCACCTGCAGCGCGACCGCGGTGTCCATGATGTCCTGCGTGGTGGCGCCCCAGTGCACGTAGCGTCCGGCCTCGCCGCACATTGCCACCAGCTGGTGTACCAGGGGCAGGATCGGATAACCGACAATGTCGGTTTCCGCGCGCATGTGGTCGAAGTCGATGCGCTCCAGGCGCGACTCGCGGGCGATGACCTCGGCCGCTTCCGCGGGGATGACGCCTACCTTGGCCTCGGCTTTGGCGAGTCCGACCTCGACATCGATATAGCGCTGGATCAGGGCCACATCGGAGAAAATCTGGCGCATGGCGGCGGTGCCGAAGGCATCGCGGAACAGGATCGAGTCAACGACGGTGCTGGCAGTCGGGGCATTTGGGGCCGGGAACAGGGTCATGTTGCTACCTTGAGGGGAAGAGGGCAGTTCATTAATATGTTCGAACATATGCGGCATTAAATATGTTCGAACATATTTAGAAAAGGAGGGTAAACCCGCGTCCGACGAGGCCGCGGGCGGGCAGTCATGAGCAAAACCAATCCGGCAGAGATCAGCAGGCAACTTATCGAGGGCATCACGACCGGCCGCTACGCGGTCGGCTCGCTGCTGCCCACCGAATTCGAGCTGTGCGAGCAGTACCAGGCCAGCCGCTACACCATCCGCGCGGTGCTGCAGGAACTGCAGCAGCTGGGGCTGGTGTCGCGGCGCAAGAACGTGGGCACGCGCGTGGAATCGGCGCGGCCGCGGCCGGTGTTCCGGCCCTCGCTGGCGTCGGTGGACGACCTGGTGCAGTTCGGCGCCGAGCACCTGCGCGTGGTGCAGTCGGTGGAGGAAGTGGCGGTGACGGCAGAGGTGGCGGCCGAAATCGGCTGCGAGCCAGGCGCGCGCTGGCTGCGGATTTCCAGCCTGCGGATGGATGGCGGCAAGGACGGCACGCCGATGGCCTGGACCGACGTCTACGTGGATCCGGGCTATGCCGAGCTCGGCGAACTGGTGCGCGCGTCGCCGGACACGCTGGTCAGCGCGCTGATCGAGTCACGCTATGACCGGCAGATCGCGGAGATCCACCAGGATGTGCGCGCATTCGCCATCGGCGACCGGCGCATCGCCGATGCGCTCAAACTGGAAGCGGGCGCGGCCGCGTTGAAGATCGTGCGGCGCTACCTGGACGCCGCTGGCGAGACGTTCGAAGTCTCGGTGACCGTGCACCCCGCCGACAGCTTTTCAGTATCGATGCGCTTGCAGCGCTCGGCGGGGTAGGGCAGCGCAGCCGATAAACAAATGGCGCTTCGTCGCTCCGCGGGGTGGGCAGGCAAAGTGTTCTCAATTGTTGTCAACGGAAAGCGCCGACAGCCTGGTCGCCGCAGCGCCTATCCTATCTGAAACTCGAGCGAAGAATCGACAGCAAGATCGATAGCCCAAAGGGTGCAGGCGCCACCGGCTGATCTACACCCGCTCTTCTACACCCGCTCTTGATGTGGCCGGCCGCTGGCAACCTGTCATGACAACCCTACGCTTCTCGGCGCTCGCCGCCATAATCGCGACATTCCATGCGCTTACGCTTGGCGCAGTCCGATCAGCAAGTGCCGCGCCGGTGATCGTCGAGGTACGCAACTTCACCACACCGACCCAATGCACCGAGGAGGACAATGTCTCGTTCGTCATGAGTTCGCCGGCAATCCAGCGCTTCCGCGTAGAGGCGCTACATCCGCCATATCTCAGCAAGCTTCGCGGATCCCGCTTTCCGCCGGCGGACTTCTCCAACTGCGATTTCGACGAAAATTCGCCCCGCACGGATCCGGGTCGTCGCTTCACGCCACGTAAGGTGCGAATCTACGACGGGCCTGACTTCGCCATCGAAGGCAATACCTACGAGACGTTCTGGCGGCCACGGTCCGTGCCAGTGGGGGTTTGGGGCAGCGTGTATGACGACTTCCATCTGTTGCAGTTCTACGTGAAGCACCCGCATGCTGGCAAATTGCGCGAGAGGCAGGTGCTGGTGTTGTATCCCCCTGACGGATACTGGCGGGCCAAGCCATTGCCGGCAACACCCGCTAGCAGGAATTCATACGGCTCATCGTTTCTGATCGGCCCGGTCACGGAGGCTGGCAGACCCGTCGTAGAGATCGCAGATATCGATATCGACCCCAAAGGGCGAACCATTCGGCTGCGCTTCGTCGCAGGCGGCGAGGCCAGCGTGAAACTGATCGAAGTGAGCCGCGAGCGCACCGCACTCGATGTGAAATTCAAGCCTGGCTATCGACACTCCAACGTGTCCGCGGCGGGCGGCATGTCAGGCTTCGCGATGTTGCGCTCGATGTATGTCGCCGAAGACAACGCCGATGTGAGCCGCGTCGAGTGGCGTGATGCCGCCGGCCGCGCGCACCACGCCTCTGTGGCCGACACCGCCGCGCTAAAGGCGCGTTCCGTGCGTTTCGGCAGGGTGGTGCCGTCGCGGCATAATGCCGACGCGCCCGATATACGCTTTGATGGCTTTGACGACGGCCGCCCTTGAGCCCATTGAGCCCTTTGAGCCAGGGTACCTCTGATCAACGAGGTCAATGCTTTCGTCCAAGAGCCGCCGCCAAGCGCCGGCACAACATGGCGGCGCCCGTTTTATAGAGGATGAAAGATGAATCGACTTATTGTCATTTCCGGCTGTTCGGGCGGTGGCAAATCCACGCTGCTGGCGGAGCTTGGACGACGTGGCTATCCGGTGGTAGAAGAGCCCGGCCGCCGCATCGTGGCGGAACAAACGCGCAGCGGGGGAGGGGCACTGCCTTGGGTCGATATGACGGCGTTCCTGCATCGTGTGATTGAACTGGCGAGGCGCGACCTGAAGGCCGCAAGCCCATCCGATAAATGGATTTTCCTGGACCGAGGGCTAGTCGATGCGATGGCCGCGCTTCAGCATGTCACAGGTGAACCGCTGTTGAAGGCGCTTGCAGGCGAGGCGCAGCACTATCACCAACTCGCCTTCCTGGTACCACCTTGGCCGGAGATCTACACCCAGGACTCAGAGCGGCGGCATGGCCTGGCCGACGCCATGGCGGAGTACTCGCGGCTTCTTGAAGCGTATCCGGCGCTTGGCTACGATGTCTGCATCGTACCGAAGGCCACCGTTGCTGAGCGGGCCGACTTTGTCCTGGGTGCTCTGCGTACACGCATGCGGAAGTTGTTTGCATAGACGAACAGAAGGCTGAGGGTCGCTGACCGACCCGTTGCCGAAGTTCGATCGCGCGCGGCCCAAAGGGCCGTCCACAAGGGCACAACAGCCAATTCTGACGGCATGGATTTGTGGCGCGCTGTCGGCCATCGTGGACGTCCGCCCACTCTAGTCCCACCACGGCAGAGGCCGAAGGCGTGCTCGGTGTCGAGCTTCAGCATCCTTCGCGTGAGGCGTTGCCGCCGTTTGAACCGGGCGCACATGTTGACGTAGGCTTTCCAAATGGCCTTACGCGGCAATATTCGATTGCCAGTTCGTCGACCGACAGGACCCGCTATTGGCTCGGCATCGGCCTGGCTGCAGCGTCTCGCGGCGGCTCTCGTTTTGCCCATGGGCAGTTGCGGCTCGGTGATTCCCTGCATGTGGGAGTACCGCGATCGTTGTTCGGGCTGGAGGAGGCGGCTCCAGGCCATTTGTTTGTAGCCGGAGGCATTGGCATTACACCGATCCTGAGCATGATCCGCCGGTGTATCGACCTCGGGTACGCGTGGAGTCTGCTGTATTGCGCGCGCTCGCGGCGCCATGCCGGGTATCTTGAGCAGCTCGCGCCATTTGCGGATCGGATCGTGTTGCATGCCGATGACGAACATGACGGCCGGGCCGACTTCGAGGCGGCGTTGCGGCGGATGCCATCGGGCTGGCATGTCTACACCTGCGGGCCTGGTGCCATGATGGATGCAGTGTGCGGTCACGCGCAGACGCTCGGCATCGATCCTCTTGCCGTGCATGTCGAACGGTTCAGCGCCGGTTCGCAAGTGACCGCCGAACCCCACGCGTTTCAGGTGCGTCTGCTCAGGCATGGGGCACGATTCACGGTCCCGCAAGGTGCCAGCATCCTTGGTACTTGAGGCGAACGGCGTGTGCCTTCCGTCTTCCTGCCGCGAGGGGTTGTGTCGAAGCTGCGAAGTCCCGCTGGCTTCCGGCGTGGCCGATCATCGCGACTACGTGTTGAGCGAAGACGAGCGCATCGCAAACAAGTCGATCTTGATCTGCGTCTCTCGAGCGAAGTGCGCGGAGCTGGTTTTGGACATACGAGCGTGCGAGTAAGGGCATGGACTTGAACCAGGTGCCCTTTTTGGCCGATGTAGCTCAGGCAATCCTGTCGCGTTCGCGCGAGTCGGGCGAGGCCGCCAAGGCGGCCCCCTTCGTTGATATTTCCGTACGCGGCCGGCGAGCAGACCGGTGCCTTCGCACTGCCTCTGCCCGGGCCGGGTGCACGACTACGTCAGCGCGCATGCTTCTGGTAGGTCCCGATGAGTTCGGCATGGGCCAGTATGTGCCCCTGCATGGCCTGTTCCAGCGCCGCCTTGTCCGGCTTGCCGAGATCCGGCAGCACGACGTCCAAGGCAAATAGCTTGTGGAAATACCGGTGCCGGCCAACCGGAGGGCACGGCCCGCCGTAATCGGCGCGGTGCCAGTCGTTGAAACCTTCGCGAGCGCCGGGGGGCAAGCTATGCCGGCTCATACCTTGCGCAAGCGAGCCGGGCTGAGGAGGCAGGTTGTACACGAGCCAATGGACCCATGTCATTTGCGGTGACGCCGGGTCCGGCGCATCCGGATCATCGACAATCAAGACCAGGCTGGCAGTGGAGGGTGGCAACCCTGACCACGCCAGGGGAGGTGACACATCGGCGCCTTCGCACGTGTGCACGGTGGGAATCTCCCCGCCTTGGGCAAACGCGGGGGATGTCAGTATGAGCGGCATCGATGGCCTCTGCTGGGCAAGTAGTGCTGTTCCGAACAGCATGGCCGCAAAGGCCAGCAACCTCGGTAGAAGTGCCAATCGCACCATATCTGCCCCCGCCGGCGCATGACGGCTATTCCAACTTAGCCCGGATACAACCCATGCGCAAGGAACCGCGCAGGCTTCCGAACCCCGACCCGCAACAGCCATCGACCACGCCTGCAGTGAATGGCTGTTTCCGTCAGTGAACGTTTCGTTCACCCGTCCCCAAACGTCGCGCTGTATCAGATTGCTTTATTGGTGAAGACCGCGGCCATAACACCAGGGCCGCGTCGAAACGTACTGCCCCGGATCCACGTCTTGAAAGTGCTGGCTAGGTCCGGCGTGATGGGCTGGACGCGCGCACCGGCCCTGGTCTGCCGCAGACAACTGCGCAGGCTGTTGGCATCGGCGTCATGCCAGGCCAGCGACAAGATCCCACTGCTGCACATGGAGGTGGACAGCGTTGCTCCACCACAAATTGCTTGCGTCTTGTAACTACGACTATTAAGATCGTAGTTATGGTGCCGTTCGGGTGCCACCGATATGCCAGGGTGCGCTGCACTGGGCTAAGGGCCGGGGACTGAATGTTCCGATACGCTGAAATAGCGATCGGAGCCTTCATGGCCACTAGCGCACCTGCGACCTCCAGCTTGAGGCTGGATTGAGGGAGGGGCGCATCGACTCGAGAGTCTCAACGATGCATGGAGTGAAGAAGGATGAATCGCAAGTCTCGACAAACGCTGCTCGCCGCTGCCCTCGTGGCGATCCTGGGGGCCGGCGTGGCAGCTTCGGTACTGCGTCCCCGGCACGGCGGGGACGCACAGGCTGCCACGCCGCCGCCCGCCCCGGCGGTTGAGGTGGCGGCAGTGGTGGGCAAGACCATCACCGAATGGGATGAATTCTCGGGCCGCATCGAGGCCGTGGACCGTGCGGAGATCCGTCCGCGTGTGTCCGGCACGATCGAAACGGTGCATTTCCACGACGGCTCGATCGTGATGAAGGGTGACCCACTGTTCACGATTGATCCGCGCCCGTATGCGGCCGAAGTGGCGCGCGCCGGGGCGGCGCTGGCGGCGGCGCAGGTACGTGCGTCGCATGCGCAGACCGAAAAGGCGCGCGCCCAGCGCCTGCTCGACGACAACGCGATCTCGCGCCGCGAGTTCGATGAGCGCATCAACGCGGCCAGCGAGTTGTCGGCCGACGTCCGTGGTGCGCAGGCTGCACTGGAGGTGGCGAAGCTGAACCTGGGTTACACGCGCATCGTTGCACCGGTCACGGGCCGGGTGTCGCGTGCGGAGATCACGGTGGGCAACCTCGTGGCGGCCGGCGCGGCATCGCCGCCGCTGACCACGGTGGTATCGGTGTCGCCGGTGTACGCGAGCTTCGATGTCGACGAGCAGAGCTACCTGCGCTACACGGCGCCGAGCGCTGGCGGCGGCAAGAGCGACCTGCCGGTGTTCCTGGGCCTGGCCAACGAGACTGGCAATCCGCACAAGGGCCGGATTCATTCGATCGACAACCGGCTCGACACGCGCAGCGGCACCATCCGCGTGCGCGCGGTCTTCGACAACGAGGACAGCCGCCTGCTGCCCGGCCTGTACGCGAAGGTCAAGCTCGGCGGCGGCTCGCCGTATCCCGCCGCGCTGGTCAATGACCGCGCCATCGGCACCGACCAGGGCAAGAAGTTCGTGCTGCTGGTGGACAAGGCCAACAAGCTTGCGTACCGCGAAGTCGAACTGGGGCCGACCTACGAAGGGCTGCGCGTGATCCGCAACGGCCTGCAGCCGGGCGAGAACATCGTCGTGAACGGCCTGACGCGCGTGCGCCCCGGCGACACCGTGACCCCCAAGCCGGTGGCGATGGCCTACCGCAGCGAACTGGAATCGCGTGGCAGCTCGACCGACCGCAAGCAGGCCGAGGCTGACGGGAAGGCCGGCGAGGCCGGCAAGGCCACGGTGAGCTGAGTCCCGCCCTCCGCCACAGCCCGAACTGGAATTCTCCCCTGAGGTTGCACATGGCCTCCGCCTTGGCGGACCGCCAGCGGGAACTGCTTTTGCCGAGACCAAGATGAATTTCTCTAAATTCTTTGTCG
>Ga0102589_1000340_pt1 | contig 108664 bp, 117 predicted proteins | sample AraplaMF_Col_mLB_FD_76858 | JGI IMG/M metagenome (GOLD analysis project Ga0102589, IMG submission 76858) | Arabidopsis root microbial communities from the University of North Carolina, USA - plate scrape MF_Col_mLB | ecosystem: Host-associated > Plants > Roots > Endosphere | place: USA...
TGGCCGGACGAAGTAGAATTAATCATGAAAACACTGATGCTGATCATCATCGCCCTCATGGTCGCTTCCATCCTGAGTATCCTCGTCATCAAGCCCTTCGAACAGGGCGGCAGCAACGACGACACGCCGCAAAAGACCATCCAGCAGCCGGAGCCGAAGTAACGCCCCGCAAATTTCGGCGCGCTCTACTTGGCGAAGCGGATTTCTGGCGCCATATCAATAAAGGGTCGAACAGGGGCAGCTTTCATGTTCAAGATTATCGTTCCGGTTTTCACCGCCGCCGCCATGCTGGTGGCCTGCAGCGCTGCTGATAGCGCCGGTCCGACGCCGATCCCGGGAAGCCTCACCTATGGCGGGCCGGCGCGTTCCAAGCTTACCAAGTCGCCACCCGGCAGCTATGTCTATAACAGCTTCTACAATTCGAGCGGCCAGAAGGTGCAGGAGACCTATATCCTGCAGCCGGACAGGACGCTGAAGCTGACGCGGCAGGAAGTGGTTTCAGACTTCGTTCACTAAGCGCGCTTGACAGGAATCACTATCAAGAACATTCAAGGAACGTCTAATTAGTCCGTGCCCCTGCTGCGCGGGCGCCAACCGGACGGCTGGATGTATCTCGAAAAGCTCAACCCGCAACAGCGCATGGCCGTGGAACACGGAACCCTCACCGAGGGCAGCCATGTCGCAGGCCCGCTGCTGGTCATTGCGGGCGCCGGTTCCGGCAAGACCAACACGCTGGCGCATCGCGTCGCGCATCTGATCGTCAAAGGCGCCGATCCGCGCCGCATCCTGCTGATGACCTTTTCGCGCCGCGCAGCTTCCGAAATGGCCCGGCGCGTCGAGCGCATCTGCGCCGAAGTGCTCGGCGCCAATTCCGGCATCATGGCCGATGCGCTTGCCTGGAGCGGCACGTTCCACGGCATCGGCGCGCGGCTGCTACGCGATTATGCCGAGCAGATCGGTGTCGATCCCGCCTTCACGATCCACGACCGGGAAGACAGCGCCGACCTGATGAATATCCTGCGCCACGACCTCGGCTTCTCGAAGACAGAAAGCCGCTTTCCGACCAAGGGGACGTGCCTGGCGATCTATTCGCGTGTCGTCAATTCCGAAAGCGAGCTGCCGCTCGTCTTACGCGATGCCTTTCCCTGGTGCGCGACCTGGGAGAAGCAGCTGCGCGAGCTCTTCGGCGCCTATGTCGAGGCCAAGCAGGCACAGAATGTTCTCGATTACGACGACCTGCTGCTCTACTGGGCGCAGATGGTGGCCGAGCCGATGATTGCCGAGGATATCGGCAGCCGCTTCGACCACGTGCTCGTCGACGAATATCAGGATACCAACCGGCTGCAGTCCTCCATCCTGCTGGCGCTGAAGCCGGATGGGCAGGGCCTGACCGTCGTCGGCGACGATGCGCAGTCGATCTATTCCTTCCGCGCCGCGACGGTGCGCAACATTCTTGACTTCCCGGCCTCGTTCTCGCCAGCCGCCAATATCGTCACGCTCGACCGCAATTATCGCTCGACGCAGCCGATCCTGGCCGCCGCCAACGCCGTCATCGATCTTGCCTCGGAGCGCTTTACCAAGAACCTCTGGACGGAGCGCCAATCGGCCGAACGGCCGCGCCTCGTCACCGTGCGCGACGAGGCCGATCAGGCGCGCTTCGTTGCCGACAAGGTGCTGGAGAACCGCGAAGAGGGCGTGAAGCTGAAGAGCCAGGCGGTGCTGTTTCGCGCCTCGCATCACAGCGGCGCGCTGGAAGTGGAGCTCACCCGGCGTAACATTCCTTTCGTCAAGTTCGGCGGGCTGAAATTTCTGGACAGCGCGCATGTGAAGGACATGCTGGCGGCGCTGCGATTTGCGCTCAATCCGCGCGATCGGGTCGCCGGGTTCCGGCTGATGCAGATCCTTCCCGGTGTGGGGCCTTCGACGGCGCAGAAGACGCTCGATCATATGGCAGCCGATCCGAGCCCGATCCAGGCGCTTGCCGAACTGGCCGCACCGCCGCGCTCCGGCGATGACTGGACGGCCTTCGTGTCCGTGATGCAGGAGCTGAAGACCGGCAAGGCCGGCTGGCCGGCAGAAATCGGACTCGTCCGGGAATGGTATCAGCCACATCTGGAACGGCTGCATGAAGACGCTTCGACGCGCCAGGCCGACCTGCTGCAACTCGAACAGATCGCCGCCGGCTATCCGTCGCGCGAGCGCTTCCTGACGGAACTGACGCTTGACCCGCCGGACGCAACCAGCGATCAGGCCGGCGTACCGCTGCTAGACGAGGATTATCTGATCCTCTCCACGATCCATTCGGCCAAGGGTCAGGAATGGACCAAAGTGTTCATGCTGAATGTCGTAGACGGCTGCATTCCCTCCGACCTTGCTGTCGGCACCAGTGCCGAAATCGAAGAGGAGCGTCGGCTGCTCTATGTCGCGATGACGCGGGCGAAGGACAATCTCGATCTCGTCGTGCCGCAGCGCTTCTTCACACATGGGCAGAATGCGCAGGGCGATCGGCATGTCTATGCCGCCCGCACCCGCTTCATTCCGGCGACGCTCTTGCAGTTCTTCGAAGTCTGCGGCTGGCAACAGGCCAAGGCCGAAACGGCCGCCAGCCAGCACGCGCGTCAGGTTCGGATCGATGTGGGCGCGCGCATGCGCGGCATGTGGCGCTAGAGCGCCAACGGCGTAACGTTGCCGAAAAAGGGCTCGATCGCTTCCGGGGTGACGGCGGCAAGCTCAGCGGGTTTCCATTTCGGATTGCGGTCCTTGTCGATGACGGCGGCGCGCACACCCTCGTAGAAATCCGGCGTCTTCAGGATCTGCATGCAGGCAGCGAGCTCGCGGTTCAGGCATTCGGCGAGATCGGCGCTCGCCCTGCCCGCACGCAGCAGCCTCAGCGTCACCTTGAGACTGGTCGGCGAGCGCTTGAGGATGGTGGCGCGGGTCTCGGCGGCAAACTCGCCCTCCTCCGCCTCCAGCGCCGCAACGATTTCCTCAACGCTGTCGAAGCGGAAGGCGCGATCGATGACCTCGCGGTTGTGCTGCAGGCGGCCGGCATGCGGGTGGATGGCGAGATGCTTCAGCAGCGCATCGACCGCCGTCGAAGACGATCCGAGCGGCATGCGGGCCAGCGCATCGATCATCTCGGGCAAGTGGCCTGAAGAGATCTTGACGTCGGCAAGACCGGCATAAAGCGCATCCGTGGCGTTCATCTCAAGTCCTGTGAGGCCTGCCCAGATGCCGGTTTCGCCGGGCATGCGCGGCAGTAGCCAGGTGGCGCCGACATCCGGGAAATAGCCGATGCCGGTTTCCGGCATGGCAAGCCGGGTACGCTCGGTCACGACCCGGTGGCGGCCATGCGCCGAGAGGCCGACGCCGCCGCCCATGGTGATGCCATCCATCACAGCGACATAGGGTTTCGGGAAATGGGCGATGCGGTGGTTGAGCGCGAATTCCTCGCGCCAGAAGGCTTCGGCATCTTCGGATCCTGAAAGACCGCTCTGATGCAGCGCACGGATATCGCCGCCGGCACAGAAACCGCGCTCGCCCTCGCCGGTGACGACGACGGTTGCGACGCCAGGATCATTCTCGAATTCATCGAGCGCAGCATCCAGCATGCGCACCATCGGCAGCGTGAGGCTGTTCAGCGCCTTGGGTCGGTTGAGGTGGACGATGCCGGCGCTACCGCGCTTTTCGATGAAGACTTCCCGGTCGCTGTTCTTGTGCATGGTCTGCCGCGCCTCCTTGATCAGCTAATCAATAGACAGGCCGGGCACTTCGTTCCAGTGGCTTCAATAGGGAAGCAGCGCGTGAAGCGGTTCATGCGCCATCGCCATGGCATCGCGCTGGAGTGCGTAGTCGATCGCGGCCTTGAGCTTCAGCGGCCTTGAGAAGTGGTAGCCCTGCGCAAGCCGAACACCCATGGCCCTCAGACCGTCGGCTATCTCCTCGCTCTCGACGCCTTCGGCGACCGAGGCAATACCAAGGTTCTGGCAGAGATTGGCAACCGAGCGGGTGATGTTCATCGAACGGATATCGCGATCGAAATTCATCACGAAGGTCTTGTCGATCTTCAGCTTGTCGAAGGCAAGGCGGTGGATATGGCTGAGGCTCGAGAAGCCGGTGCCGAAATCATCGAGCGCGATCGAAATGCCGGCGGCGCGCAGCAGGCCGATCACCTGGTCGGCGGTGTCGAAATCCGAAAGCAGCGCCGTCTCGGTGATCTCGAACTCGATGCGCTTCGGATCGATGCCGGAGCGGTGGATCATCGCCAGCAGGTTCATCGACGTCTCGTGGTCGCAGATGTCGCGGGCAGAGAGATTGAACGACAGGCGGAGATGATCGGGGATCTGTTTCAGCGCATCCAGCGCCTGGGCGAACAGCACGCGGGTCATGCGGCCGATCACGGCGGTGCGCTCAGCGGCGGGAATGAAGGCATCCGGGCTGATACGGCCGAAGCGTGCGCTGTCCCAGCGCGCCAGGGCCTCATAGCCGACAACGCGGCCGCTCTTCAGCTCGATGATCGGCTGATATTCCAAAGACAGCTCGCCGGAGAAATCGTTGGCCTGCAGTTCCAGCTCGATCTGATAGCGCTGGTTGAGGATTTTCTCATGCTCCGAAGAGAAGAACTCGACGCCGCCGCGGCGCTTGCTCTTGACCTGATAGAGGGCGAAGTCGGCCTTCTCGTAGAGGTCTTCGGCCGTGGAATCGCGATCCTCGGAATAGACGATGCCGCAAGAGGCAGAGACCCGCACCGAGCCATCGGGGATTTCAAAGGCCTCTTGCACGGATGCGCAGAGGGCATGCCCAAGATCCGCCACGTCCCTGCGGCTGATGCCCTGCGGGAAGATGAGGCCAAATTCATCGCCGCCGAGGCGTGAGACGACTGCCTCGTTGCCGGCAATTGCGGTAAAGCGGCGGGCGGTTTCCTTCAGCACGAGATCGCCTGCCGAGTGACCGAAGACGTCGTTCACCGGCTTGAAGCCGTCGAGATCGATGATGCCGATAACGGGCGGCTCATCGGGATTCTGCTGCAGCATGCGTTCCAGCGAGAGGAAGAAGCTGCGGCGATTGGCAAGGCCGGTCAGTTGGTCCTGCAGGGCATTGCGGCTGTTGACGAGATTGAGCTCCTCGGCTTCGGCTTGCTTCTTCTCCAGCTCCTCGGTCATCTGAACGAGGCCGGAAAAATTCTGAAAATAGCTGTTGATCACCCTCAGGAAGGGCAGGATCAGGAAGAGACCACTGACCGCAGTGGCGATGAAAACAGGATTGCCCGAGGACACGAAGGTCAGCACCATCGCCGTAAAGGTGATGACCGTGGTGATCGCGGCCGCGATCGGCAGGTGCATGAGACAGAAGACGCAAGAAATGCCGGTTACGACGAGAAAGTAGGCAATCTGGCCCTGCTGATAGGCATTGCCGTAGCTATAGAGCGCGACCGCCCAGACACCGAAAGCAATCGTCAGGATGCAGGAACCCACGATCGTCACGCGCATCAGCCTATAGGCGCGCTCGGGAGTGACGTTTTCCTTGCCGTTGATCTCCCACCAGCAGAGGCGGAAGAGGCAGAGGACGCTGAGGCCTGTCGGGATATAGAGCGACAGCCAGAGCGGTGCGCTCTTGATGTGGGTGATGGCGACGGAAAGCGCGTTGATGATCAGCAGGACGTAGAGGATCGGGATCTGCGTCGACAGAGCCTGAAACTGTGCCATCAAGAACTTCGGGTTGTCTTTTTGCAGCCGTAGCGAAGCGATGAAGCTTTTCATTGTCCCTTTTCCCTTGGCCATAAGGCAGCCAGAGAAAGCTTGATTTTTCCTTAGTTCTGCGGCTTTCCCACGCCTATCCCACGGGGGATGGTAAATGCCGTGTTAGCGCGATCAGAACGACGCGGCAGCCAGCTCGCGATAGATACCCTGCAGATCACCGACGCGGCGGTGCATTAATTCGAGCTCCCAATCGAGCGCGCTGCGCACGATGGTTTCCAGCGCGTCATGCTGCGGAACCCAACCGAGCACGCGGCGCGCCAGGGTTGCGTCGGCGACGACGCTGGCAGAATCGCCCGGGCGGCGCGGTGCCATGTGGATCTTGAAGGAGTGGCCGTGAACGCGGGTCACCATGTTCAGAACGTCGAGAACGGAATAGCCGAAACCATAGCCGCAATTGGCGACCAGCGAACCCTTGCCCTGGCGCAGGTGCTGCAGCGCCTTCAGATGTGCATGGGCCAGATCGGTGACATGGATATAGTCGCGCACGCCGGTGCCGTCATGCGTCGGGTAGTCGATACCGTAGACGTTGACGCCGTCGCGTTTGCCGAGGGCGGCTTCGCAGGCGACCTTAATCAGATGCGTGGCGCCATCGGTGGACTGGCCGGCACGACCCTGCGGGTCGGCTCCGGCGACGTTGAAGTAGCGCAGCGCCACATAGTTGAAATCATAGGCTGCAGCGGCATCGCGCAGCATGAACTCGGTCATCAGCTTCGACTGGCCATAGGGATTCTCCGGATTGAGAGTGGCGGTCTCCTTGACCGGATCCGACGTCTGCTGCGGGCCATAGACGGCGGCGGTCGACGAGAAGACGAAGTGACGGACGCCTGCTGCGATCGAGGCGCTCAGAAGGGCGCGCGTCTTGCCCGAATTGTTGTCGTAATAAGAGAGCGGATCGGCGACCGACACCGGAACGACGGCCGAACCGGCGAAATGGATGATCGCCTCGATGTCGTTTTCTATGAAGATGGTCCGGAGGATTTCGGGGTCTGCGACATCCCCGAGATAAAAGCGGGCTGCAGGCGCCACTGCCCAGCGGAAGCCCGTCGACAGGCGGTCGAGAACAACGACATCCTCACCTGCCTCCAGCAGTGTCCAGACCATATGGCTGCCGATATAACCAGCGCCGCCCGTCACCAAGATTGCCATGTCCCGCATTCCCTGTTTTGTCGCACAGGGGCATGAGACGGGTTTTCCCTTTCGGATTTTCTTATCAAAGGCCCGTTTTGGGCCGTTCCGGCAGGTAAGTTTGCGGGCGTGGTTAGAGGCCGATTTCGGCTTTCGCTACAATTTTATCGAATCGGTCGAATCCGGGGCAGATGCCCGGCTGAGAGAACCGGGCATGCCGCGTTCAGCGGCTCATGATGTAGTCGCAAAGGCGCTCGGCGGCGGTGCGGACCTGAGCGGCATCGCGCAGGAAACAGGCACGCAGGAAAAGTTCGCCGCCGGCGCCGAAGGCTGCACCCGGCGCTAGTCCGACGCCGGTCTTGTCAACGATATCGAGCGCCGCCTTGCGGCTGTCGGTGACGCCATCGATCTTGAGGAACGCATAGAGCGCGCCATCCGGCTTCAAGGTTTCCACGCGGTTGGTGGCGATCAGGGCGTCGCAGAGGATATCGCGGGCTTCGGCCGCCTTGCGGACGTTGGCGGCGACGAATTCGTCGCCGTGGTTGAGCGCCGCAACCGCGCCCTTCTGCATGAACTGCGCCACGCCCGAAGTCGAATACTGGATCAGGTTTTCGAGCACCTGGCCGGTTTCCGGCGGGCCGACGATCCAGCCGACGCGCCAGCCGGTCATCGACCAGTTCTTCGAGAAGGAATTGACGAAGAAGATCTTGTCGCCAGGCTCCATGACATCAAAGAACGAAGGCGCGCGGCCGCCGGCATAGAAGTAGCGGGCGTATATCTCGTCCGCCATGATCCAGAGGCCGTGCTTGCGGGCGATTTCGAGGATCTGTTTCAGATCCTGCTTGGTCGCCGTCCAGCCCGTCGGGTTCGACGGGGTGTTGACGAAGAGGCCCTTCGTCTTCGGCGTAATGGCAGCTTGAATGCGATCGAGATCGACGGCCCATTTGCCGCCTTCGAACTCAAGCTCGACACCGACAGAGCGGGCGCCGGCGATTTCGAGCGCTGCGGCGATATTCGGCCAGGCGGGCGTCAGGTAGACGATTTCGTCATCAGGAGACGTCATCGCCTGCACGGCAATCTGGATCGCTTGCATGCCGGAGCCGGTGACGTAGAAATGCTCCGGAGGAAGCGTCACGCCGAAGTGGCGTGCATAGTAATCGGCGAGCGCCTGGCGAAGCTCGGGAATGCCGCGCTGCCAGGTATAGAAGGTCTCGCCCGCCGCCAGCGCATCGATCGCCGCCTTGCTGATGAACTCGGGAGTCGGCAGATCGCCTTCGCCCACCCAAAGAGGCAAAAGCCCTTCGCGGCCTCGGGCATAGTTGACGACTTCGACGATCCCGCTTTCGGGTGCCGTGATGGCGCGCGGGCTGAGGCTATTGACGATCGACATGAGGCACTCCGGTTTTGGTCTTCATAGAACAGAACCCGGCGCAAATCCCAATGAGAATGCGTGATGTCACATCGATTTTCGTGATGGATGGAGCCCTGCCGGAAAGCAGGGCTCAAACGCCCCTTGGTCAGGCCGGGCGCTTGGCCAGAAGATCGCGGATTTCCGTGAGGAGCGCGACGTCTGCCGGCGGCGGCGCAGCCTCTGCCGCCTTTTCCTCGTTGCGCTCGACCTGCTTGCGCAGCGTGTTCACGCCCTTGACCATCATGAAGATGATCCATGCAAGGATGAGGAAGTTGATGACGACGGTCAGGAAATTACCATAGGCGAAGACGGCACCCTGGGCACGGGCCGCAGCCAGCGTCGGTGCGTTGACGGCCGACGAGAGACCGATGAAGTAGTTCGAGAAGTCGAAGCCACCGAAGATGGCACCAACGATTGGCATGATGATATCGTCGACAAGCGACTTGACGATACCGCCGAAAGCGCCGCCGATAATGACACCGACCGCCAGGTCCATGACGTTACCGCGGGCAATAAACGCTTTGAATTCGTTGAGCATCCGATCTGTCTCCCTCTGATGCGCTTCACTGACAGTCCGTGCGTTTATTAGCTACATCTCCATCACAATTATTCAATTGTTAATTTTGAATAATCACCGGTTCCTGCGTCTTGGACTTAATGCCTAGATCCCCCCAATTTCCAAAGAGGGGGTTTTCACCTAATCTCGCACGCATCAGGGAGACCCGGCGAATGACAAGCCGGTGGAGGATCGATGCTTCCGGGTTGGGTGATCATTGCGTCTGCCTTCGGCTACATGCTTCTGCTGTTTGCCGTCGCGAGCTATGGCGACCGCAAGAGCCGCCGGCTTGGCAGTCTTGAGGTCGGCTGGCCCGTTGTCTATGCGCTGAGCCTGGCGATCTATTGCACGTCCTGGACCTATTTCGGCGGCGTCGGTCTTGCCTCCCAGCATGGGTTGGAGTTTGCCGGCATCTATATCGGCCCGATCCTCGTCTTCACGCTCGGCATGCCGGTGCTGCGCCGGATCATCGAGCTGGCAAAGGCCGAGAAACTGACCTCCGTCGCCGACTTCATCGCGGCGCGCTATGGGAAAAATTCAACCGTCGCGACGATCGTGGCGCTGATATCGCTGGTCGGCGTCATCCCCTATATCGCGCTGCAGCTGAAGGCGATTTCGAGCACCGTGTCCGTGGTCGTGAACCCGCAGGACTACGGCATTGGCAGCGGCAATCTTTATTTCCTCGATCTGCCGCTGATCGTCACACTCGTGCTTGCCTGTTTCGCCGTGATGTTCGGTACCCGCCACACGGACGCCACCGAACATCAGGACGGGCTGATCCTGGCCGTCTCGATGGAATCCGTCGTCAAGCTGGTCGCCTTTCTGACGGCCGGCATCTGCGTCACCTGGTTTCTCTTCGACGGGCCGATGGACCTGTGGGAGAAGAGTGCGGCGAACCCGCTGGTGACGGCGGCGCTGGATTACCAGACGCCGATCAGCCGTTGGATCGTGCTGACGCTGCTTTCAGCCTTCGCTATCATCATGCTACCGCGGCAATTCCATGTGACGGTCGTGGAAAACCGGACCGCGAAGCAGCTGAAGCTCGCGGGCTACCTGTTTCCCCTCTATCTCATCGCCATCAATCTCTTCGTGCTGCCGGTGGCGATCGGCGGGTTGCTGACCTTCGGCGGTGCGGGCAATGCCGACCTCTATGTGCTGTCGCTGCCGCTCGCCGGCCAGATGCCCGTCGTTTCGCTGATCACCTTCATCGGCGGCTTCTCGGCGGCGACGGCGATGGTCATCGTCGATTCGGTGGCGCTGTCGATCATGGTGTCGAACGACATCATCATGCCGATCTTCCTGCGGCGGAAACTCGCCGGGCGCGCCAGCCAGCGCGACGATTTCGCCAAGACGCTGCTCAACATCCGCCGCAGCGCGATCTTCGCGGTACTGCTGCTCGGCTATGCCTATTACCGTTCGACCGACAGCACAGCGGGGCTTGCGTCGATCGGCCTTCTTTCCTTTGCGGCGATCGGGCAGATTGCGCCGGCGCTATTCGGCGGCCTCATCTGGCGGCGGGCGAATGCGCGGGGCGCGATCCTTGGGCTCACCTCCGGCTTCGTCATCTGGTTCTACCTGCTGTTCCTGCCGTCGCTCGGCGGACCTGACTATTCCTATATCGCCAGCGGCTTCCTGGGCTTCCTGTTTCCCGGCACGACGGTCTTCACCGCGCCGGACGCCGATCCGCTGGTGAACGCCACGGCCATGAGCCTGCTCGTCAACACCGCCTTCTTCATCGTCGGTTCGATGACCCGGAATGCCCGGCCGCTGGAGCGCATCCAGGCAGGCATCTTCGTCAAGCGCCAGTCACGCTCGCAATTCGCCACGCGCGGCTGGAAGACGCGGATCAGCGTCGGCGATCTGAAGGCGGCGATCGCCCGCTATCTCGGCGAGGAGCGGATGCAGCGCTCTCTGGCGACCTACGAGCAGAGTTCCGGCCGCAAGCTCGAAGACGACCAGCCGGCCGACATGGCGCTGATCCATTTCACCGAACAGCTGCTCGGCAGCGCCATCGGCTCGTCTTCGGCACGGCTTGTCCTGTCGCTGATCCTGCAGAAGATCGAGGATGCCTCTTCCGATACCGCCTGGCTGCTCGACCAGGCAAGCGAGGCGCTGCAATATAACCAGGATATGCTGCAGACGGCGCTTTCGCAGATGGATCAGGGCATCGCCGTCTTCGACAGTTCCAACCAGCTGACGATCTGGAACCGGCGCTTCCGCCAGCTGCTCGACCTGCCCGAGGATGCCGGCCGCGTCGGCTTCCCGCTGTCCGAGATCGTCGCCATCCTCGGCCGGCGCGGCGACATCGCGCCTGCCGATCTCACGCAGACCGTCCGCCATTTCCAGATGCTCGACAAACCTTTTTCCCTGGTGCTCGGCGGCGGCGAGCGGATCATCGAAGTGCGCTCCAATGCTATGCCCGACAAAGGCATCGTTGCGACCTTCACCGACATCACCCAGCGCGTCGCCGCAGATCAGGCGCTGAAGCAGGCAAACGAGACGCTGGAGCAACGCGTTGCCGAACGCACCGCCGAACTGACGCGGGTGAACCATGAACTCGGCGAAGCGCGGGCCGCCGCCGACGAGGCGAATATCGGCAAGACGCGCTTCTTTGCCGCCGCCGGTCACGACATTCTGCAGCCGCTCAATGCCGCCCGCCTCTATTCCTCGGCACTGGTCGAGCGGATGGCGCAGTCGGACAACGGCCCGATCGTGCGCAACATCGACTCGGCGCTGGAATCGGTCGAGACCATTCTCGGCGCTGTCCTCGATATCTCGCGACTCGATACCGGCGCGATGCGGCCGCGGCTGACGACGGTGCCGCTCTCCGACCTGCTTCAACGCATCGAGACCGACTTTGCGCCGATCGCCCGCGAGAAGAAGTTGAAGCTGGTGGTGATGCCGACGACGCTGCGCGTCCGCTCCGACCCCAATCTGCTGCGCCGCCTGGTGCAGAACCTCGTTTCCAACGCCATCAAATACACGCTGACCGGCAAGGTACTGGTCGGCGTCAGGCGGCGGGGCGACAAGGTGGTGATCCAGGTGATGGATTCCGGCATCGGCATTCCGCCTTCGAAATTCCGCACCGTCTTCAAGGAATTTGCCCGGCTCGACGAAGGGGCCAAGACGGCGACCGGACTTGGGCTCGGCCTGTCGATCGTCGATCGCATCGCCCGCGTTCTGAACCATCCGGTCGAACTGCATTCGACACACGGCAAGGGCACGGATTTCCGCATCGTCATGCCGCTGGATGTGACGAAGGCGGGGAGCGCGCCTGTTGCCGCCGTTGCAGGCGAACGCCAGACGCAGACGCTGCGCGGCCTCAACATTCTCTGCATCGACAACGAGCCGAAGATTCTGGAGGGAATGCGGCTGCTGATTTCCGGCTGGGGTTGCGAGGTGCAGTCGCTGGCCTCGCTCGCGGAGGTCGCCGTTTTCCACTCCGCAGCGCCCGACCTCGTCATCGCCGATTACCATCTCGACGACGGAACCGGCATTGCCGCCATTCTCGATCTCCGGCAGCGTTTCGGGGCCGAGCTCCCGGCCCTGCTGCTGACCGCCGACCGGACGCTGGAAATCCGTGCCGAGGCCGAACGCTACGGCATTGCCGTGCAGCACAAACCGGTGCGGCCGGCTGCTCTTCGCGCCTTCATCACGCAGATTTCAGGGCAGAAGCGGGCTGCGGCGGAATAGCCTTCATGACCTCGCCGACAAGACTGCCGACGCGTTCGATCTCTATCCCGGAACTGAAGAGGATGCGGTAGATGATCGGTGCGACGACATGATCAAGCACGGCATCGACCTCAGGAAAGGCCTCGCCGCGACGGGCTGCCCTTTCTGAGATCACCTCGATCTGCCGACGGGTGAAGTCGCAGCATTGCTGGGCGCTCGCACCGTCCGTCGAGGCCAGCGTGTCGCGGATCATCTGGCGGCCGGGACCGGAGGACATTTCTTCGGCATATTGCTCCGCCCATTGCTGCAGGTCGCGCTGCGCATTGCCGGTATCGACAGGCTGCATCTCAGGCCGCAGGCGCTCGACGGCAACATCTGCCAAGAGTTCGCGCAGGTCGCCCCAGCGGCGGTAGATGGTCGACGGCGTAACCCCGGCTTCGATAGCGATCAGCGGCACGGTGATTTCGGCGCGATCCATCTTCGCCAGGAGATCCTGCACGGCCTTGTGCACCGATGCCTGAACCCTTGCGCTTCTGCCGCCCGGACGCGGGCCTTCCCTGCCTGCCATCTCGTTTACCCTGCCTTTCCTGCCCCGGCTTCCATGGTTCAACGATTCTCATAGAACCATAAACGCAAATTATTTGCTTTTAGCACCACGCCGCCCTACATGAAGCAAACGCAATCATTTAGCTTTAAGGGGTATATAGATGGTCTCGGATCGCAAATCCAGTGAAGCGGATGCCGCAACCCGCAACCCAATCGCCTTTCATGCAGTGACGCTCGCCACCTTTTTCGGTGCGTCGGCGGCGCCGACGCCGCTCTACCGCATCTATCAGGAGAGCTTCTCGGTCTCGCCGGTGATGATCACCGTCGTCTTCGCCGTCTATGCCTTTGCGCTGCTGACGGCGCTGTTGATTGCCGGTTCGATTTCCGATCATCTCGGCCGCAAGCCGGTCATTTTCAGCGCACTCCTGCTGGAGATCGCCGCCATGGCGCTGTTCACCGTCGCCAGCGGTCCCGGCTGGCTGATCGCTGCCCGCATCGTCCAGGGTCTTGCCACGGGCATTGCCGGCGCCTCGATCGGCGCGGCGCTCGTCGATATCGATCGGGCCCGCGGGCAGCTCGTCAATGCGCTCGCGCCGCTTTCGGGCATGGCAATCGGCGCGATCGGCACCAGTGCACTGATCCAATACGGCCCCTTCCCGCTGCACCTCGTCTACGCGCTACTGCTCGTCGGCTTTGCGATCCAGGCGGTGGCGATCTGGATGACGCCGGAGACCGGCGGCAAGCGGCCGGGCATGCTCGCCTCGCTGAAGCCGCGGATCGCCGTGCCGCCGCAGGTGAAGCGGACGCTGGCGCTAGTGACGCCGATCAACATCGCCAACTGGACGCTTGGCGGCTTCTATCTGTCGCTCGTGCCCTCGCTCGTCGCCTCCACCACGGGCAATCACGCGCCGCTGACGGGCGGTTCTGTGGTCACCGCACTGATGATCTCGGGCGCGATCGCCGTCTATCTGCGCCGTGCGTGCGCGCCGCGGGCCAATCTTCGCTTCGGTGTTTCGGCAACGACTGCGGGCATTCTGACGGTCGTCGCCGGCGTGCATCTCGCCAATGTTCCGGTGCTCATCGCCGGCACGCTGCTGACCGGCATCGGTTTCGGCGTCAATTTCATGGGCTCGGTCGGCTCGATCATGCCGCTTGCCAAGGCGGACGAACGGGCCGGCCTGCTCTCGGCCTTCTACATCCAGAGCTATCTCGCCTTCAGCCTGCCCGCCATTCTGGCCGGTTTCCTGGCGAAATCGATCGGTTATGCGCTGACGACGGATATCTACGGCACGGCGATCGTGCTGGTCAGCCTCGCCGGGCTGCTTGGTGTCATGAGGGCGGGAAAGCCAAGCGCGGCGGTTGCATAAAACGCGGCTGCGGCCTCGCGCAAAGGTAGGCTAATGCAAAAGGCTGAATTGCAATAGCGTGCGATCCATCGCCTCATTGAGCCGGGCAACAATCTTCCATCCTCATCGACACGGTCCGCCCTGGGCCCTGGCAAAGCTTTGGTTCATACATGCGCCTGATTGTCGTCAATGACGTATCCGTTGTCCGGGGTGGCGCCACCAAGGTTGCGATCCAGTGCCTGGAGGCATGCGTCGATGCCGGGGTCAACTGCACCTTCTTCGTAGGCGACGACGGCGCCGGATTGAAGGAATACGGGCTCGATGTGCGAACCATTGCGCTCGGCGAAAAGCCGCTGCGCGACGGGCCTGCGATCGCCAATATTTTTGACCGGCATTTCAACAAAAGGGCCTATGAGGCACTCTCCGGTCTACTCAAGGAATCCAGCGACGAAACGGTCGTCCATGTCCACGGCTGGAACCAGATCCTCTCGCCCTCGATCTTCCACGCGCTGTCGCAGAGCAATGCGCGCGTCATCATCACCGCCCATGATTTCTTCCTGAATTGCCCGAATGGCGGCCTCCTCAACTACAAGAGCGGCGAGATCTGCTCGGTGACGCCGATGTCGATCGGCTGCCTGACCACCAATTGCGACAAGCGCAACTATCTCCACAAGCTCTGGCGCTTCCGCCGCACACTGGCGCAGGCGGGTGTCGGCGAGGCCTTCTGGGAGCGGATCGAGGTGATCCTCGCCCATGAGAATATGGAGGCCTATCTGACGCCGGGGCCACTGAAACATTTCCAGACGCTGCGCACGCCGACCGAACCGCTGACCCGCCAGCCGACCGAACCCTGGCTGCGCGACCGCATCATGTTTCTCGGCCGCATGACCTGGGAAAAGGGTGTGCGCACGCTCGGCGAGGCACTGCGGATGACCGGCCAGGCGGCAACGCTGATCGGCCGCGGACCGCTGCTCGAGGAAATGCAGAAAACCCTGCCGCATTGCTGGGTGCCGGGCTGGCTGGATGACGCCACCGTCGCCAGGCTTGCCGGCGAGGCGCGCGTCTTCATCATGCCGTCGCGGATGCCCGAGCCCTATGGGCTGGTGGCCGCAGAGGCGATCATGAGCGGCATTCCGCTGATCGTCAGCAGCAATGCGCTGATCTCCGAAGAGATCGCGGCGAACGGCGCCGGGCTGGTGTTCAAGAGCGGCGATGCCGCCTCGCTGGCCGATGCGCTCAACAAGGTCAAGAGCGACAGCCTTGTCGAAAAGCTCACCGAGGGCGCCCGCGCCTTCGGAAAGAAGATCGCGCCCTCCCGCCAGGAATGGGACCAGCGGATGATCGCGATCTACACGGGGGAAAATGCCTTTCTTGCGGCCTAGGAGGGATCATGGCGCGTGCATTGGTGACTGGGGGATGCGGATTCGTCGGCCGGCATCTGTGCGAACGGCTGCTTGCCGAGGGAATGGACGTCGTCTCTGTCGACCTGATGAAGCCGGGGACTGGCGCGCTGCCGCCATCGCCCAGAATGCTTGCCAACCGCCGCTTCACCTTCCTGCAGGAGGATTGCCGCAGCTATTTCGAGCGCACGGACGAGCATTTCGACTATGTCTTCCATCTCGCAGCGCTGGTCGGCGGGCGCATGACGCTGGAGAACCAGACGCTTCTCGTTGCCGAGGATCTGGCCGTCGATGCCGCGCTCTGGCGCTGGGCGGGCGAGAGACGGCCTGAAAATGTCGTCTATTTCAGCTCGAGTGCCGCCTATCCCGTTTCGCTGCAGACCTTCGAGGCGCAGACGATCCTCTCCGAAGACATGATCTCCTTCGACCGGCCGATCGGCGTGCCCGACCTCAGCTACGGCTGGACGAAGCTGACCGGCGAATATCTGATGAAGCTCTATGTCGAGCGCTATGGCGGCCGCGCCGTCGCCTACCGCCCGTTCAGCGGCTATGGCGAAGACCAGGATCTCGCCTACCCCTTCCCCGCCATCTGCCGCCGCCTGATCCGCGAGCGCGGGGCGCCGAACGTCTCCGTCTGGGGCAGCGGCCACCAGTGCCGCGATTTCATCCACATCTCCGACTGCATCGGCTTCGTCATCGAGACGATGGACGCCATGACATCGGGCACCAGCCTCAACCTCTCGACCGGAGAAGCCACCTCCTTCATCGAACTCGCCAGACTGATCGCCCGCGAACTCGGCTGGTCACCGGAGGTAAACGGCACCGCCAGCCGGCCGGAAGGCGTGTTCTACCGCTGCGGCGACACGGTGCTGCAGCGGGAATTCGGGCTGGCGCCGAAGGTGAGCCTTGAGGAAGGCATCAGGCGGTCGCTGGAGTTCCATCGGGAGATGGAGGTGATGGCTTGAGCCAAAATGGCCCGGCTTCGCCTAACACGGGTAAATAGCAAGCTGCACGCTTAGAATCTTGTTGATTGCTGGATATCCGAAATAACGAAATCTCCTCCTCTGATTGTATCAGGATCCCATACCCAGATATCGTCAAGATATCTGGCGAAGGATATGCAAAATGGCTTTGGAAGCACCCTCTTTGGATTTGCCGACATGGCTAACCGCTTCAATCGACGACTTCAGGCGCGCAGATTTTGAGGCGCCAATCGCTCAATGTACGTCGGCGGATTGCAATGATCTAAGTATCGAATATCGCAGGTTCGTTGCAAATCCAGAAAACGAGGATGAGCTGGCGACAGCGAGGGCATATGCTATGCTGTCCGCAGTCACAAACTTCCATTTCAAGCCAAGCGACCGAAACACGCCCTATGGTCCGATGCTCGTGACAGAGGACAGAAGGTCGGCAATTCCCGAAGACTTCCGTGGTGACCCGCTTCTGGCACTTTCGTATGCCGCCGAGAATGCGACGAGCCCTGTCTTGAGGGCAAGGTTATGTGATGTTTGCTGGCTTCTCGACCGTAAAAGACAGGATTTCGGCCGTGCCGCGATAACGGCTTACGGCGATATAGTGGATGGGCTGCAATCTGGCACGCTAAAAGAGCGCTTCGAGCATTCAAGCGCACCACTCGGCTTAACTGCGCGCGACGCCATCCGCCGAGCACTGTCAATCGCGAGGGCAATCAATTGGAGCAGTGCCGAAGCTGAACGGGCACGCGAACTTGCCTTGAGGACGCAAGCGCTCGCCATTGAAGCTACGAATCCAGTGCCGGTCTACTGGTTCTTCGAAATGGATATCGACTTCAGCATATCCGCCCCTGACCTCTTGGCCGGTAAAATCGAAAACTACCTCAATAGCCAAACGTCGGATTCGTCGCACATGGTTATTGAGCTATGGCGGCTTGCAGCTCGCGCGAGGCACTATGCCAAGGACGATGAAGGCAAGCATCGCTGTCAGGCCATGTCGGCGGAAGCGTTAGCCCATGAAGCAGAGAAGCATACCTCGGCAATGCTGGCGGCACACTGGCTGAGCCAAGCAATTGCCGAATATCATGGCATCCCAGGGAAGCGAGACCGCCGAGCGCAACTTCGCCATAAGCTGATCGATGTACAGGCCTGCATCTCTGAGGAAATGTCACCGTTCTCTCAGACCATGGATTTAAGCGACATCGCAGCCGACGCAATCCGACAGCTCCAATCTAGCGAAAGCCTAGTCGATCTACTTCTAATTTTTGCAAATCTGGACCAATCACCGTCGCCACAAAGGCTTACTGCGGAAGCCAAGAAATCAATCGGCAAGCATCCTCTAGCATCAATCTTTGGTGCATCGTTTCACGATGATGAAGGTAAGGTCACTCACAGGTCTGAAGGTGGCGGCTTCGGAGACCAAGACGGCAGTGGCGCGATATTGCGCCAAATTATGCAACAGGAAAGCATACGCAGAACTGTTTTGGCTAGAGGACAGATTCATATCGCGCGCCATCACATAGCCGAACGGTTTTATATTGGCGACGATACTTTTCATTTTCTGCTTCAACACAGCCCATTTGTGCCTCGCGACCTTTTAGGAACATACAGTAGGGGCTTTGCTAGATTTTTCGCAGGTGACTACACTAGCGCCCTGTACGTCTTGACCCCGATGTTGGAGAACTCGCTCCGCACGGTTCTGAAAATGAACGGATTCGATGTCACGACGTTTGACGACACGAATCAAACTCAAGAAGACGCAACGATATCAGCGCTCTTTAAATCAAGCCGAAAAGAATTGGACCGTATATTCGGTGAGAACATTACGACGGATATAGAGAACGTTTTTCTTCTCAAACCCGGCCCTAGCCTTCGCCATGCGTTGTCGCACGGTCTGTTGAAAGACGACAGCCCCTACGGTCCCGACGCTATATACGCATGCTGGCTCATTTTCCGCTTGTGCTGCATTCCGCTGTTTAGACAAAGGGAGTACATCGAGCTACCGCTGTAGATGGCCATCACACCCCATCAACCCCTTGTTAAACCTTTATTGACCATAATCGCCGCTTCAGGCGCGGTATTGTAGGCGTTCACCGGACCTCTGCTGCCTTTACTCGCGTAAGACGGAGATGGTCATATGGAATGTGCGGCGAAGACGCGGGCGGGTCAGGATGGGAAGGGGTTTGGCCTCTTTTCGGCGCTGGCGCGGCAGGCTGTGCGGGCTCTTGTGGCGTCGTTTCTGGCGGTGCCGGCCTTTCTCGGCTCCGAGCTTGCGGCCGCGGCCGAAGACCGGGCGCTGAAGCTCTATTTCACCCATACCGGCGAGAAGGCGACGATCACCTTCAAGCGTGACGGCAGGTTCGATGCGCGCGGTCTGAAGCAGATCAACCGCTTCCTGCGCGATTGGCGTCGCAACGAGCCGGCGCGCATGGATCCGCGGCTGCTCGATCTCGTCTGGGAGGTCTATCAGAAGGCCGGCGGGCGCGATTACATCCATGTCGTCTCGGCCTACCGTTCGCCTGCCACCAACAACATGCTGCGCACCCGCTCGCGGGTGACGGGCGTTGCCAAGAACAGCCAGCACATGCTCGGCAAGGCGATGGATTTCTATATTCCGGGCGTGCCGCTCGCCAAGCTGCGCGGCATCGCCATGCAGGCGCAGGTGGGTGGCGTCGGGTACTATCCGAAGTCGGGCTCGCCGTTCGTGCATCTCGATGTCGGCCGGGTGCGCGCCTGGCCGCGCATGTCGCGCCAGGAGCTGGCGCGGATTTTCCCGAGCGGCAAGACCATGCATCTTCCCGCCGACGGACGGCCGCTGCCGGGCTATAATCAGGCGGTCGCCGAATACAAGAAGCGCGGCAGCGTGAAGCAGGTCGAGATCGCCTCGGCCGAGGACGACGAGGATACGGGCAGCAGCGCTGCGCTTCCGAGCAAGCTCGCGACGGCGCTGGTCCCGACGCCGCGCAGCAGCGTGAAGCGTGACATTCCGATGCTTTCGGTCGTGCCTGTGCCCGAAAAGCCAGCACCCGAGAGCTATACCAATCTCGCCTCGCTCAGCGTGCCGCTGCCGGTGCTGCGGCCGGGCAGCGAGAAGGCGAGTGCGCCTGTCGATCCGGTGCAGACGGCCTCGATCGATCCGGTCGCCATACGCCCGGAAATCCGCCCCGCCGGCCCCTCCCTCGGCGCCAGCGCGCTTGCCTCTCTGAAGCCGAGCTCGATGCCCGGCGCGCAGGCTGAGCTGATGGCGGCGCTGCCGCTCGCCAAGTCGCCGGAGCTCGATGGCGGCGTGTCTGATATCTCCGACGAGGCGCTGATGGGCTGGGCGCTGCATGGCAACGGCCGCGAGCTCGGCATGAGCGCGCCGCGCATCATTCGCCGGGCGATCCTTGCCGATCACAGCATGGCATACGAGATCCTCGACGACGAAGAGGAAGCCGACGAAGCCGAGTTCGATGTTGACCGCTTCGGGTCCGATCAGGCAGGCTGAGGGGATGGGCGCCATATAGGCGCCGCTCCGCGCCCGATGCTGGCGCGTGCCTGAATGGAGTCTTGAGAATTGAGTACCGCTTTCGTCAAGGAAGAGAGCGCCGAAACCGCGGCAGAAACCCATCTGCCGGACCGGCCGATCTCGCCGCATCCGAACCTCGTCACCGAAGCCGGGCTGAAGGCGCTGGAAGCGCAGCTGCAGCAGGCGCGCGAGGGCGTGGAAGCCGCGGCCGGGATCGAGGATGTCAACGAGAAGCGCCGCCAGACGGCCATTCCGCTGCGCGATTTCCGCTATTTCGCCGAACGCGTGCGCACCGCGCAGGTGATGCCCGCGCCCGCCTCCAACGACATCGTCGCCTTCGGCAGCAAGGTAACCTTCAGCCGCGACGACGGCCGGGTGCAGACCTACTACATCGTCGGCGAAGACGAGGCCGATCCCAAGGCGGGGTCGATTTCGTTTGTCTCGCCGGTGGCGCGGGGGCTGATGGGCAAGGGCGTGGGGGATGTCGTGATGGTGGGCGATCAGGAGCTGGAGATTACGGCGATCGGCTGAGCACGGCCCAAAGGCCGTCATCCTCGGCCCTGTGCCGAGGATCTAACGAGTCCCTTCGTCAGCCGTTCCACGCTGTGTCAGCCGTTGCAGATGCTCGGGACAGGCCCGAGCATGACGGCGTGATGGGTGGGCCGTGGCCTACCAGAGGCGGCTTACGCCGCCTCCTTCTCTCCGCGATAAGGGTCAAAGCGGCCGTAGAAGGTTTCGCCCTTGGCGGCCATGTCCTTCAGCAGCGGTGTCGGCTTGAAATGCGGGCCATAGCTCGCGGCCAGCTTTTCCGCCAGTTCGACGAAGGCCTTGGCGCCCATGCCGTCGATGTAGCTCAGGGCACCGCCCGTGTAGGGCGCGAAACCGAAGCCGAGGATGGAGCCGACATCGGCCTCACGCGGATCGGTGACGATGCCTTCCTCGACGGTGCGGGCGGCTTCCAAAGCGATGGTGACGAGGAAGCGCTGCTTCAACACCTCGACATCCACCTCATCGGCCTTCTTCTGCGGATAGAAAGTCTTCAATTCAGGCCAGAGCGACTTCTTGGCGGGCTTCGGCGGGTAATCGTAGAAGCCCTTGGAATTCTTGCGGCCGAAGCGTCCTTCTTTCTCGACCATGCGGGCGACGAGTTCCATATGGCGCGGGTCGATCGCCTTGTCGCCCAGATCGGCGACGGTGGCCTTGAGGATCTTCAGCGACAGGTCGATCGCCACTTCGTCGTTCAGCGCCAGAGGTCCAACCGGCATGCCGGCCATCTTGGCTGCGTTCTCGATCATGACAGGCGGCACGCCTTCGATCAGCATGTCGTAGCTCTCGGCCATGTAGCGCAGGACGCAGCGGTTGACGAAGAAGCCGCGGGTATCGTTGACGACGATCGGCGTCTTCTTGATCGCGGCGACGTAATCGAGCGCCACGGCGAGTGCCTTGTCGCCGGTTTCCTTGCCGAGGATCACTTCTGTCAGCATCATCTTCTCGACCGGCGAGAAGAAATGGATGCCGATGAAATCGGCCGGGCGCTTCGAGCTCTTGGCGAGACCGGTAATCGGCAGGGTCGAGGTGTTGGAGGCGAAAATCGCGCCCTCAGGCAGCACTTCCTCGACAGCCTCGATCACGGCCTTCTTCACGTCGCGGTCCTCGAAGACGGCTTCGATGACGAGGCCGGCATCCCGGAGATCGGCGTAGTCGGCAGACGGGGTGATGCGGGCGAGGATCGCCGCCGCCTCATCCTGCGTCAGCCGGCCCTTGCCGACGGAATCCTTCGCCAGCCCCTCGCCTGTCGCCTTGCCGTTGTTGGCGGCTTCGATATCGCGGTCGATCAGCGTGACTTCGAGACCCGCGGCGGCCGAGACATAGGCGATAGAGGCGCCCATGAAGCCGGCGCCGACGACGCCGATCTTCTTCAGTTCGGTCTTCGGCTGACCCGCCGGGCGGCGGGCACCCTTGCCGAGTTCCTGCATCGAGATGAACAGCGAGCGGATCATCGAGAAGGCTTCGGTGGTCTGCAGCACCTGGGTGAAATAGCGCTGCTCGATCTTCAACGCCGTATCGAAAGGCACCTGAAGGCCTTCATAGACGCATTTCAGGATGGCGAGCGCGCTTGGATAATTGCCTGCAGTCTCGCGGCGCAGGATCGCCGGAGCGGCCGGCCAAAGCTGTGCGGATGCGGGCGTCCATATGCCGCCGCCGGGAACCTTGAAGCCCTTCTCGTCCCAGGGGGCGACAGGCTTCAGCCCATCCTTGATCATCTGCTTGGCGGCCGGGATCAGCTGGTCGGGTTCGACGACCTGATGGACGAGGTTCATCGCCTTGGCACGCGAAGCGGTCAGCGACTGGCCCGTCGTCATCATCTGCAACGCGGACTGCGCATCGGCAAGGCGCGCAACGCGCTGCGTGCCGCCGGCGCCCGGGAAGATGCCGACCTTGACTTCTGGGAGCGCGATCTTCACCGACTTGGCATTCGAGGCGACGCGGCCATGGCAGGCGAGCGACATTTCGAACGCGCCGCCCATGCAGGTGCCGTTGATCGCCGAGACCCACGGCTTGCCACAGGTTTCCAGCTTGCGGAACAGACCGGTCATGCGACCCACGAGATCGAACAGCTTCTGCGCAGCGGAATCGGGATTGGCGGCCTTCTCGTCGTTGTAGAAGGTGAACATCGCCTTGATCATCGAGAGATCGGCACCGCCGGAGAAGGACGATTTGCCTGAGGTGATGACCACGCCCTTGACGGCGCTGTCGGCGACGGTGGCGTCAACGATGGCGTTGAGCTCCTCCATCACCTCGGTGGTGAAGAGGTTCATCGATTTGCCGGGCATGTCCCAGGTGACGAGCGCGATGCCATCGGCGTCGGTCGCGAGGGTGAAATTCTTGTAGGTGGTCATGGGGATTTCCTCTTCCCTAAATTTCCCTGGCTTTAGAAGACGCCAAACAGGTAAGCACTCACGCCGGCAACGATGACGAACAGCACCAGCAGGGCGCGGTTCTGGCTGCGAAGCCGCCGCGCATGCTCCTTCGGATCTACGTGAAGGGCATCTGCCGCAGCTTTCTTCGCGTCTCCGTTCAAGTCCCGGAGCTGAAAATGCCGTTCCGTCTCGTTCTGGCTCATCGCCTGCTCTCCGCTCGTCAGCCGTCTCAGACGCGTTCGATCACCGTTGCCGTGCCCATGCCGGCGCCGATGCAGAGCGTGACCAGCGCGGTGTTCAGATCGCGCCGCTCCAGCTCGTCCAGAACCGTGCCGAGGATCATTGCGCCGGTTGCGCCGAGCGGGTGGCCCATGGCGATGGCGCCGCCGTTGACGTTGATCTTGTCGTGGTCGATGTCGAAGGCCTGCATATAGCGCAGCACGACGGCGGCGAAGGCTTCGTTGAGCTCGAAGAGATCGATATCGGCAAGCGACATGCCGGTGCGCGCAAGCAGCTTTTCGGTGACGTCGACAGGGCCGGTCAGCATCAGCGCCGGGTCGGAGCCGATATTGGCAAAGGCCTTGATACGGCCGCGCGGCTTCTTGCCGAGACTCTCGCCTCCTGCCTTGGAGCCGAGCAGGACGGCGGCCGCGCCATCGACGATGCCGGAGGAATTGCCGGCGTGGTGGACATAGTTGATACGCTCGACTTCAGGATGGGCCTGGATGCCGACGGCTTCGAAGCCGCCCATTTCGCCCGGCATCTGGAAGGACGGGTTGAGCGAGGCGAGCGCCTGCATGTCCGTTCCCGGGCGCATGTGCTCGTCATGGGCGAGGATGGTGAGGCCGTTCTGATCCTTCACCGGAATGACGGAATTCTTGAAGTAACCCTTCTCCCAGGCCTTTGCGGCGCGCTTCTGGCTCTCGACCGCATAGGCATCGACATCGTCGCGGGAGAAGCCGTATTTGGTGGCGATCAGATCGGCCGAGACGCCCTGCGGCATGAAATAGGCCGGGAAGTTGACCGATGGGTCCATGAACCAGGCGCCACCGGACATTCCGAGACCGACGCGTGACATGCTTTCGACGCCACCGGCGATGACGATGTCATCGGCGCCCTGGGCAATCTTGGCCGCGCCGAAATTCACGGCATCGAGGCCGGAAGCGCAGAAACGGGAGATCTGCATGCCGGGCGCTGTCGTCGAATAACCTGCTTCGAAGGCAGCGGCCTTGGGGATCACGGCACCGGCATCCATGACCGGATCGACACAGCCCATGATGATGTCGTCGATAGTAGCAGTATCCAGCCCATTGCGATCGCGGATCGCTTCCAGCGTCTTGGCGGCAAGGCGCACGGACGGCACTTCATGCAGCGAGCCGTCCTTCTTGCCGCGTCCGCGCGGCGTGCGCACGTGGTCGTAAATGAATACGTCGGTCATCGTCTCTTCTCCCTGGCGGCGCGTGGCGCCGTTCAATTCAGAATGCTTCGGCAGCCAATTCCATCATCGTGTCGGCGCCGGTTTCGATGCGGGCCTTGCGGAGCGCCGTCTCGGGCATGATGCGCTCCATGTAGAATTTGCCGGTGACGAGCTTGGTCTTGAGATAGTCGGCGCGGGCGCTGTCGCCGTTCGCCAGCGCATCCTCGGCAGCCTTCGCCATCTTCGCCCACATATAGCCGAGAACAACGAGACCGAAGAGATGCATGTAATCGGTCGAGCCGGCGCCGGCATTGTCCGGCTTGGCCATGGCATTCTGCATGAACCACATGGTCGCCGCCTGCACGTCGTTCAAGCCCTTCTTCAGGTGCCTGGTGAAGAAGGCGAGCTTTTCGTCGTTGCGGTTCTCTTCGCAGAAATCGCCGATCTCCTTGAAGAGCGCCATGACGGCGCGGCCACCGTTGAGGCCGAGCTTGCGGCCGACGAGGTCGAGCGCCTGGATGCCGTTGGCACCTTCATAGATCATCGCGATGCGGGCATCGCGGACATACTGGCTCATGCCGTGTTCTTCGATATAGCCGTGGCCGCCGAAGACCTGCTGGGCCATGACGGCGTGGTCAAAACCCTTGTCGGTCATCACGCCCTTGAGGATCGGGGTGACGAGGCCGAGAATATCGTCGGCCGTCTGGCGTTCCTTGTCGTCGGCAGAGCGGTGCGCAATGTCGGATTTCAGCGCGGTCCAGAGCAGGAAGGCGCGGCCGGCCTCGTTGAAGGCGCGGATCGTCATCAGCGAGCGGCGGATATCCGGGTGGACGATGATCGGATCGGCTTTCTTTTCCGGCGCCTTCGGGCCGGAGAGGGAGCGGCCCTGGATGCGCTCGCGGGCATAATTGACGGCATTCTGATAGGCGATTTCGGAGATCGACAGGCCCTGCAGGCCGACGCCGAGGCGGGCCTCGTTCATCATCACGAACATGGCGTTGAGGCCGCGGTTTTCGGCGCCGATCAGGTAGCCGGTCGCCTCATCGTAGTTCATGACGCAGGTGGCGTTGCCGTGGATGCCCATCTTGTGCTCGATGGCGCCGCAGGAGACGGCGTTGCGGTCGCCAGGTGCACCGTCTTCCTTCACCATGAATTTCGGGACGATGAAGAGCGAGATGCCCTTGGTACCCTCCGGCGCGCCCTCGATCCGGGCGAGCACCAGATGGACGATGTTGCCGGTCATGTCGTGTTCGCCGGCGGAGATGAAGATCTTCTGGCCGGAGATTTTGTAGCTGCCGTCGCCCTGCGGCACCGCCTTGGTGCGCAACAGGCCGAGATCGGTGCCGCAATGGGGTTCCGTCAGGTTCATGGTGCCCGACCATTCGCCGGAGACCATCTTCGGCAGGTAGGTCTGCTTCTGCTCGTCGGAGCCATGGACGAGGATCGCGGCAATAGCGCCCTGTGTCAGTCCCGGATACATCATCAGCGACATGTTGGCGGCAGAGGTATATTCGCCAACGGCGGCGTGCAGCGTGTAGGGAAGGCCCTGACCGCCGAATTCTTCCGGCACGGCAAGCCCGGTCCAGCCGCCCTGGCAATAGGCATCATAGGCGGCCTTGAAGCCCTTCGGGGTGGTGACGGAGCCGTCGTCGGCACGCTTGCAGCCTTCCTGATCGCCCGAATAGTTGAGCGGGAAAAGCACCTCCTCGGCCACCTTGGCGGCCTCGCCGAGGATGGCCTCGATCATGTCAGGTGTGGCGTCCGCAAAGCCCGGCAGGTTGTTGTAGCGTTCCAGACCCAGCACATCATTCAGCACGAAGAGCGTGTCATTAACCGGGGCCTTATAGACTGGCATCGTTCGAATTCCTCCAATTCGCACACCGGACCGAGACCGGCACATGGGAGTGTCTTACAAAATATTGACGTTTGCGTAAACGTCAAATTCTGCATCAGCGCGAATTTGTGATGAAGATGCCGGCACCCTGGATGGATGGAGACTTCCGCCGTGATATCAGTGAAGTTCGGCCGAAAGCGCGGCATTCCTGCGAACGACGTCGCTCATGGTTTTCAGCAGAGAGGAAAATTCCTCAAGAACGAGAGCACCAGCGCCGTGACCGAGGCGCAGGCGTTGAAAATTAGCTTGTCGAGATTGTCGCTCTGATCGAAAAGGCCATCTGAAAGCTCGTCATCGCGAAGGGTGTGCAGCTCATCGACAATCTTCCGGATCAACGAGCGTCGCTGCCAGCGGTGCATGCCTGAGATGTTGTTCTGCGCATGCCGGATTTCGGACATCAGGTTTCTATGCAAGAATCAGCCCCCGTGAGCGGCGACATTCTACCGGCGTTTTGTAACGCTATCGTGTGAGCCGCGGGCGCAGGCAATTTGCCATCAATTCCTGCTTGGTGGCGAAGTGGCCGAAGAGCTGAACAAGCTCGCGCTCCTGCTTTCGGTCTAGGCCCTGTTTGCGCGCGAAATCGCTGACGCTCCAGACTTTTCTGGCATCCTGCAGCGATGTGACTTTGGGATCGATGTGCGAGCTCATGGGACCGCCCTCCTTCAAGGCGTCAAAGTAACGCCGGAGGCTGCCCCGAGTTCCTGCCGATCACGACTTTTTGCCCTCTGTACGAAAACAGACGAAGCGGCTTAGCGGGTCAGCGCTGCTTCGATCACTGGTGGCGCCGGCTTTGAGAATTTCTTGGCGCCTGCCACGCAGGCAACCACAGCCAGCGTGGCCGCCAGCATGCTCCAGCTGACACTCTCCTTGAGCAGCGTTGCCGCCAGCACCAGACTGAAGAAAGGCTGAAGCAGCTGCAGCTGGCCGACACCGGCAATGCCGCCGAGCGCCAGGCCGCGATACCAGAAGATGAAGCCGATCAGCATGCTGAAGAGCGATACGTAGCCAAGGCCGAGCCAGGACGAGCTGCTGATATCAGAGAAGGTCTGGGGCATGGCGACAACGGACAGAACCAGCATCAGCGGCAGCGAGAGAACCAGCGCCCAGGAGATGACCTGCCAGCCGCCAAGCTTGCGGGAAAGCCTTGCACCCTCTGCGTAGCCCAACCCGCAGACGATGATCGCAGCCAGCATCAGGAGATCGCCGATAGACGTCGTGCCATCGCTCTGAAGCAGAGCGAAGCCGGCAACGATGGCGCTACCGAGGCAGGAGAACAGCCAGAAGACCGGCTGCGGCCGTTCGCCGCCGCGCAGCACTCCGAAGATCGCCGTCGAGAGTGGCAGGAGACCGATGAAAACCGTCGAATGCGCCGAGGTGATATGCTTCAGCGCGATGGCCGTGAGCAACGGAAAACCGATGACGACGCCGAAGGAGACGACGGCAAGCGAGAAGAGGTCGCTGCGCAGCGGACGCTTTTCGCGAAAGAGGATGAGCAGGCCGCCCGCCAGAATGCCGGCGATCGCCGCCCGCGCGACCGTCAGGAACAGGGGATCGAAACCGGCCACCGCAACGCGCGTCGCGGGCAGCGAGCCGCTGAAGATGAGGATACCCATAAAGCCACTCAGCCAGCCGGCTGCCGTCTTGTCCATGTACGCATGCTCCTGTTCTCATTTGCTATGAACCTGAAGGCATGGCATTGCCAGCGACAGTACAGTACAATTTCCCCAAACTGTTATGGACACGGATGCAGTACAGATGGATCAGGTGGTCAAGAATTCGGAGAGCGGCAAGCGTATCGGCGCCGTGATGACGGAGATCCGCCGGCGGGTTGCCGGGCGCGAACTGGTGCCGGGGGCACGGCTGCCCTCGGTACGTGCCTTCGCCAAGAGCATGCATGTGTCGGCCTCCACGGTGGTCGAAGCCTATGAACGCCTTGTGGCCGAGGGATTGATCCGCTCGCGGCCCGGTTCCGGCTTCTACGTTTCGAGCCTGCCGCAGCCGCTGACGCTTTCAGAAATCGGGCCGAAGCTCGACCGGGCTATCGATCCGCTCTGGGTCTACCGGCAGTCGCTTGAGGATAGTCCCGATCTAATGAAGCCCGGATGCGGGTGGCTTCCGGCCGACTGGATGCCGGAGGCGGCGATCCGAAAGGCGCTGCGAACGATCGCGCGCGGCGAAGATGCCGTGCTTGCCGATTACGGCACGCCGCTTGGCCAGCCACAGCTGCGGCAGCTGCTTTCGCGCAAGATGAGCGAGCGCGGCATTCCGGCGGCACCGGATCACATCATCCTCACCGAGTCGGGCACGCAGGCGATCGATCTCGTCTGCCGCTTCCTGATCGAACCCGGCGATACCGTCCTCGTCGACGATCCCTGCTATTTCAACTTTCAGGCGCTGGTGCGTGCCCACCGCGCCAAGGCTGTCGCAGTGCCGATGACGCCGCAGGGACCTGATATCGAAGCCTTCGGGCAGGCGATCGAGCAGCACAAGCCGCGCCTCTATATCACCAACTCCGCCATCCATAACCCGACCGGCGCCACCTGCTCCGCCGTCGTGGCCCACAAGCTGCTGAAGCTCGCGGAACGGGCCAATCTGGTGATCATCGAGGACGATATCTTCGCCGACCTGGAACACGAGCCCTCACCGCGCCTTGCCGCCTTCGACGGACTGGAGCGGGTCGTGCATGTCGGCAGCTTCTCGAAGACGCTTTCGGCTTCCGTGCGATGCGGCTTCATTGCCGCAAAGCCGGAATGGATCGAGCCGCTGACCGACCTGAAAATGGTCACCAGCATCGGCGGCGGCAGGCTGAATGCCGAACTCGTGCTTCTGCTGCTGACCGACGGCAGCTACCGCAAACACCTTGAGACCCTGAAAGTGCGGCTGTCCAAGGCGATGGAAGAGACGATCAGGCATCTGGCGCCGCTCGGCATCACGCCCTGGATCAGGCCGCAATCGGGGATCTTCCTGTGGTGCCGGTTGCCTGACGGGATCAATGCGGGCGATATCGCGCAATCCTGCCTTGCCGACAATGTTGTGCTGGCGCCCGGCAATGCCTTCAGCACGGCGCCCGAGGCAAGCCGGTTCTTGCGCTTCAACGCCGCGCAATCAGGCGACCCGCGCATCTATCGTGCGCTGGAGAAAGCCATCAGGGCCGCGCGTCAGATGCTGGCGATCAGGTAGCGGTCGCGCCCTGCGGCCTTCGCCTGGTAGAGCGCGGCATCGACGACCTTCAGGAGATCGACGCGATTGCTGCCAGACTGCGGCGCCAGGGCGCCGCCGATGCTGAGGCGGGCTCCGACCGACACGCCTTCCACTTCGAACGGTTGGCGGAAAGCAGCGACGAGGCGCTCCGCCACCGATGACAGCGCCGCAGCATTCGGCGGATTGGGGATGAAGACGGCGAACTCGTCTCCGCCCATGCGCACGGCAATATCTCCGGCCCGGATGACGGCGCGGATGCGGTTCGCCGCCTCGCGCAGAACTTCGTCGCCGGCATGGTGACCGAGGCGGTCGTTGATGCCCTTGAAGCCATCCATGTCACGGTAAAGCGCGCCGAAGGTCTGGCTTGCCGCAAGCGACCGCTCGAGTTCGCCATCGACCAGGCTCGCAAGCGCCGTTCGATTGTAAAAGCCGGTCAGTGGATCGGTCATTGCCGCCGCCCGCAGGCTTGTCTCGGCGAGGCCCATGACCATGTTGGCCTTCTGCAGGCGCAACAGCGCACCGGCGACAAGCGCGAAACGCCTGAGATTGTCGATCTCGGCATCGGACAGATCCCGCGGCCTGACATCGAGGATGCAGAAGGCGCCGACGGCCAGGCTGTCGTCCATCTCGATCGGCGCGCCGGCATAGAAGCGGAAATGCGGATCGCCCGTCACATAGGGCATGTCAGACAATTCCGGATGGCGCTGCAGATCAGGAACGATGACGAGATCGTTGGCATAGACGACGCGGGTGCAGATGGAGAGATCGCGCGAGCATTCGGCGAGCTTCATCCCCGCCTGACCGGCAATCCGCTGCCAATCCTCATCGATGATATTGATGGCGGCGAAAGGTGTTTCGAAGACGCCGCGGGCCAGCTCGGCAAGCGCCGCAAGCTCGGACGTCGAGCTACGACTTACGGCATTCAAGGCGCGGACCGCCAGCAGTCGTTCTGCTTCATTGGCGGGGAGCCGGACGACCTGTCCCATTCAAACCTCCGTCAGTTCGCAACCGTTTGCTAAAACATGATGCCACGATTCGTCCGCGCAAGGGGCAAAGTTTGGCGAATGTTAACAAGGCGTTGCCATCAGCAATGTCTGACAGCGGACATTGGCGCGGAAAGCTGGTAAACTGATTTCGGGCTTGCAACCGGAGGAGCGCATGGACGACCGTCAAGCCATTTCAGATCTGATCGAGCGGCAGTTTGCCAGTCTCAGCTGGGCGCATGGCACTGGGCCCGATGCCGAGGGCTTCATGGAGGACTTCCATCCGGATGCCCTGCTGTTTGCCTCGGCGCGTCCCGCAAGGGCACAGACGCCGCGGAAATTCCTGGAGCGCATGGAGGGGCTCTCTCAGACATCCCTGCGGGCTTTTGCAGAACGCTGTCCGGCCCGCGAAATCCGTATCTTCGGCAATGTTGCCGTTGCGGTTGCCGCTTGCGAGAATGTCGAGAACAACCGCCAACATGACCGCAACGTCGAGATGATGCTGCTGGTGAAGGACAGCAGCGGCTGGAAGATCGCCGCGCAGGCGTGGGACAAGATGGGGCCGGACCAGAGCTTTCCGGACTGGCTTTCGTAACGCCGGTTGCTTCCCGCGACAGGTGCGTTACATTTCGTTGGCTAACCGAAGAACGAGCTTGGGAGGAGCGACTTCATGAGACGGATGTGGCCTGAGGAGTTCAATTTCATCCTGAACGGTGCGGAAGAGGTGACGCTGGATATTCCGGCGGTCGTGCACGAAGACGGCTCGCATGGCGAGGCGACACATCGCCAGGCGCTGCGGGTGCGGATTTCGCAGCAGGATTACGAGCGCGTCTGGCCGCTCGCCGAGGCGCGCTACCGCCTCGACGGCAAATTCGCCGGCAAGGCGATCACGCTGATCGCCAATAATCCTCACTATCACACCTGGCACCCCGCCGATGGCGGCACCGCAGACGAAACGTCGGACAGCGGCAGGCACTACACGACGAAATATGTCGTCGTGCATTTCCTGCTGGATGACGTGCGGGAGGCAGCGGCGGCCTGAGGCCGCCTGCCCTTACGCCTCGTCGAGCGCCAGCGTGAGATCGGCAATCAGGTCGTCGGGATGCTCAATCCCGATCGACAGGCGGATCGTTGATTCAAGCACGCCGATGCGCTGGCGCACATCTGCCGGCACGCCCGAATGCGTCATCGTCGCCGGATGAGACGCGAGCGACTCCGTTCCGCCGAGGCTGACAGCAAGCTTGAAGATCTTCAGCGCGTTCAAAAACTTGAACGAGGCCGGCTGGCCACCCCTAATATCGAAAGAGAAGGTTGAGCCCGCGCCGCTGCACTGGGCCGTGAACGTGCGGCCAACCGGCGACTGCGGATCGTTGTAGGGGAGATAGTGGATTTTCTCGACCTTCGGATGCTCGCGCAGGAAACCGGCGACGGCCTCGGCATTGCTGTTGGCGCGCTCCATGCGGATCTGCAGCGTTTCCAGTGAACGGCCGAGCATCCAGCAGGAATGCGGATCGAGCTGCGTGCCGATCGCACCGCGCAGCGCCTTGACCTGCTTCATCAACGCCTTGCGGCCGAGTGCGGCACCAGCGATCAGATCCGAATGGCCACCGACATATTTGGTCAGCGAGTAAAGCGAGATGTCGGCGCCATGTTCGATCGGGCGCTGGAATACCGGGCCGAGCAGGGTATTGTCGCAGGCGATGATCGGCGTATGGCCCTGCTTCTCGCCGATTGCATCGGCAACCCGGCGGATCATCGCGACATCGACGAGGCTGTTGGTCGGATTGGCAGGCGTTTCGATGAGGATGACGGAGACGCGGCCCTTGGCCATCGCGTGTTCGGCAGCGGCCTTCACAGAGCTTTCACTGACGCCATCGGCAAAGCCGACCGCGGAGACGCCGAGATTGAGGAAGGTCTTGGCGAGCAGCGTTTCGGTACCGCCATAGAGCGGCTGCGAGTGCAGGACGGCATCGCCGGGACGGACGAAGGCGAGCAGCGTGGTGGCGATCGCCGACATGCCCGACGAGAAGAGCGCGCAGCTTTCGGTGCGCTCATAGACGGCGAGGCGGTCCTCGACGATCTCGCTGTTCGGGTGGTTGAAGCGGGAATAGACGAGACCGGCGCCCTTCCCTTCCGGCGGCTCCTTGCGGCCGGAGACGTAGTCGAAGAAATCCCGGCCATCCTCGGCGGACTTGAAGACGAAGGTCGAAGTGAGGAAGACCGGCGGCTTGACGGCGCCCTCCGACAGTTCCGGATCATACCCGTAGTTCAGCATCTGGGTTTCAGGATGCAGGGCGTGATTGCCGATATGGGTTCTCGACGGGTGCGGCGCGGTCATAAACGTCTCCTCAAACAATGTCACAAAGTTTGCCTGGCAAATTATATCAGATGCAGCGGCGGGTTCTTGCTATTTGACGCGGCCTGATATTGTTGGAAGCAATTTCTTGCGGAGATCAGCAAAAAGTGACGCAGAAAATTGCCGATACCACCGACCGTCGCATCCTCAAGGAACTGGCGGCCGATGCGCGCATCACCAACAACGAGCTGGCGGAGCGTGTGGGGCTCTCGGCATCGGCCTGCTTGCGCAGGCTGCGGCGGCTCGAAGAAACCGGCGTGATCCAGGGTTATACGGCGATGATAGACCCGGTGGTCGAGGGCTGGACGATGACCGCCATCGCTTCGATCCGGCTCAGCCGCCAGCACGAAGACGAGATCCAGATGTTCGAGGATGCCGTCCGCGGCTGGGACGAAGTGCTGGAATGCCACCTCGTCACCGGTTCGAAGGACTATGTGCTGAAGGTGATGAGTGCAGGGCTCGAACAATACGAGCGGTTCATCAAGGACAAGATCGCCAGGCTGAAATGCGTTGACACGATCGAGACTAGCTTCGTGATGAACACCATCAAGGCGCGGCGCTCCTGAGCGTCAAAAATGCCCACAAAGCCGCAAGTGTTAAAAAATTCTCACGCAAGTTAACGGGTTGTTTACCACGTTTCGTGAAAGGTGCGCGGTGAGCAGTAGTAATCCGCATTCCTTTTCCAAGTCTCGCGTTTTTCGTTGGAATGCCGCTACGCCGTCCAGTTTGAGGAAAGTCTAAAAAACTAAACTCGAATGAAACGGTCTCTCAAGCCAATAGCCGAACCCTGACGAGGGACGCGGCAGACGAAGCGAGCAAGAAGATGAACGGATCGCGATCAAATTCTCCCCGGAGCGCCGACAGGTCCTCCCTCGACGCGCTGAACCGCACGATCGAAGGGCTCGAGGCACGTATCGAAGGGCTGATGGGCACCAATGGTCCGCGGGACCCGGCGCCGCGGGCGGCCGTTCCCGAACGCGATAGCTATACAAGATCCTACGAGCCGCGCCCTGCCGCCGCCGCCGAGCCCCGTCCCGATCCGCTCGCCGAAATCCGCCAGCGCCAGCGCATTCTCGAAGCCGGCCGCGAACGCGCCGCCGCCGAGCGTGCCGCCTACCGCGAACCCGCTCCCGTGATGCGCGCACCGGCGCCGGCCGCCAGCCCCGCCTACAGCGCCTCCAACGACACGATGACCGAAATCGCCGAGGCGCTCGTCAACCTGCGCCAGGACCTGAAACGCGACATCTCCGAGGGTGTGACGCGGGAGATGAACGCGCTGCGCGGCGAGCTCCGCGAGATCAAGTCGAGCGCTCAGGACAACCGTTTCGCCGACGACATCCGGGCCGATATGGGCCGCCTGGCGCACAGCATCGACCAGCTCTCGCACCGCTCCGCAAGCCCTGAGGCCGCCGGCTTGCGCAGCGAATTCGACGAACTCCGCTCGCTGATGGATGGCCTCGCCCGCGAGGATTCCGTGCGCCACATGGAGCGCCGCTGGGACAGCTTCGAAAACCAGCTGCACACGATCGACACCGCCGGGCTGCAAGAAGAGCTGGTTTCGCTCGCCTACCGGCTCGACGATATCAAGCGCCATATCGGCGGCATGGGCGAGAGCCCGGCTGTCCGCGCTCTCGAAGACAAGCTGATCTCGATAGCCAGCGCGATGGAGCAGTTCGGCAGCATGATCCAGCCGCATGACCGGGCGATGTCCGAACAGTTCGCGGCAATGGATACGCGCCTCGACGAGATCAGCCGTGCGATTGCCGCCAGCAGCCGCAACGCCTCCAGCGGCGACCCGGCGCTGATGCACCGCCTCGAAGGCCGGCTCAACGCGCTCGGCGAGCAGATCGATCTGATGGGCCGCAGCGTCGCCAGCCGCACAGCACCGGCCGACGGATTGACCGACCGGCTGGAAATGCTGACGCGCCGTGTCGAGGAGCTTGCCAATACCAAGGCCACGGCTCATCTCGACGAGCGGCTGGAGCAGCTCTCCTACATGCTGGAGCGTGCTCAGAAGACGGCGCCGCAGCCCGACCTCAACCGCACGCTCGCCGACATTTCCAGCAAGATCGACGCGCTGGAAACCGGCGCTGTCAACGACGTGCTCGCCGAGCGGCTCGACTATCTTGCCCGCCGCATCGACCAGATGGAAATGCAGCCGGCTCCGGTCATTGCAGCACCCGCCGTCGACGACAGCGCCTTCCGCCGGATCGAAGGACGCCTGAGCGACATTGCTGCCCGTCTCGAGGAGAGCACCGCGGCACCGGCGACCGACTCCCTGGCACTGAAGGGCCTTGAAGACCAGATCGCCAATCTCTCGGCCCTGCTCCACGAACCGCGCGCCGATGCCGGCATCTCCGCCGATCTCGACCGCCGCATGGGCGCGATCGAAGACTACATGGCGACCAGCGACGAATATATCATCGAGGCCGCACGCCAGGCGGCCGAGGCCGTCGTCGACGCCTATTCGCGCAATGGCGGCCTGCAGGCCGGCAGCGTTCCTGCCGCCGACATGTCGGCGCTGAACGCGCTGGCCGCCGACCTTCGCCACCTCGAAGATCTGAGCCGCAGCGGCGAGGAGCGGACCCACAAGACGTTCCAGGCGCTGCATGAAACGCTCGTCCATATCGCCGACCGTCTCGACGACATGGAAACGCGCAACCGGCCTGCCGCCCGCATGCCGGCCGCAAATGTCGATTTCGACGTCGATCCCTATGCACTGGTTGCGGCCGGTGCAGAGGCGGAAAAGCCTGCCGTGTTCGGCACAAAGGGCGTGGCGGCACCGCACGCCGTAGTGGCTGAAGCCGTTGCGCCGCAGCCGGCACCGGCTCCCGCCGTCAGCCAAACCAGCGCAATCGCCATCGAAGCCGCCACCAAGCCTGCAGCCGAAGCCAAGCAGAGCAAGAGCCTGTTTCTGGCGATCGGCAAGAAGCTGATGCCCGGCAAGAAGGCAGCGAAGGTGGATGTCGCGGAGCGGACCATCATCGATCCAGCTCCCTCGATCGACCCTGTTGACGTCGTGCCCGGCGAAGAGGCCAACGAGCTTCTGGAACCCGGTTCGGGCGCGCCGGACGTGAAGAAGATCCTGGAACGCGTTCGCGCCAGCCAGAGTGCTGCGCGCGCCAATCCGAAGCCCGCCTCGGAAAACGACCGGGCCGACTACATCGCCGCCGCACGCCGCGCCGCCCAGGCTGCCGCGATCGAATCCGATCCGAAGGCTCAGCCGCTGAAGGCGGACAAGAAGGCCAAGGCTCCGAAACCTGCCGGTGGCGCCAGCGCCTTCTCGCGCTTCCGCCGCCCGCTGCTGCTTGCCGCCGGCGCTGTGCTTCTGGCGATCATGGCCTTCCCGCTGGCCCGCACGCTGACGACAGGCCAGAGCGCACCGCCGGCCGACGTCGCGGTGATGAGCGACGCGAACCAGGCTCCGGCAACGGCCGACACTTCCGCTGCCCCGCAGATCGACAACCAGACGACGGCCAATCTCGAAGCACCGACTGCGCCCATGGCTGCCGATCCGGCACCGGCAGCGCCCGCCGATCATCTGACCGACGCCGCGCCGCTCGATGGCGAAGGCGCTGCGACGCTGACGCCGGGCGCTCCGACCCAGGATGCGACGGCCTTTGCTCCGAAGGATGCTCCGGCGACCACCAACGCGGCCCCGGCTCAGCCCGAACTCGCGATCCCCGATGCGATCCAGCCGGCGGCACTTGCCGATGCGGCGCGCAGCGGCGATGCGTTGGCTTTGTTCGAAATTGCAGCCCGCTACAGCGAAGGCCGCAACGGCGTCACCGCCAGCGAAGCCGATGCGGTCAAGTGGTACCAGATGGCCGCCGACAAGGGCTTTGCTCCGGCGCAGTACCGCCTCGGCAGCATCTACGAGAAGGGTACGGGTGTCGCCCGCGACATCGACAAGGCCAAGGGCTTCTACGAGCAGGCCGCCGATCAGGGCAATGCGAGCGCCATGCACAATCTCGCCGTGCTTTACGCATCCGGGGCGCTCGGCCAGCAGGACTATGCGACGGCTGCCAACTGGTTCACCAAGGCTGCCAATCTCGGCATCACCGACAGCCAGTTCAATCTCGCCATTCTCTGCGCCCGCGGCAACGGCGTGGCGCAGGATCTCGGCGAAAGCTACAAGTGGTTTTCGATCGCCGCCAAGGGTGGCGACAAGGATGCCGGCGCCAAGCGCGACGAAGTCGCCAAGGCGATGAAGCCTGCTGATCTCGACAAGGCGAAGGCCGCAACCGACGCCTGGAAGCCGCAGCAGCTAGACAACAGAGCAAACGGCATCGACGTGCCAGACGCATGGAGCGGCAAGGGCACCAGCACCTCCAGCGTCGACATGAAGAAGGCGATCCGCAACATTCAGGCGATCCTGAACAATAATGGCTTCGACGCCGGCAAGCCTGATGGCGAGATGGGCGCAAAGACCGTCACCGCGATCAAGAACTTCCAGAAGTCGATCGGCCAGGATCCGACCGGCAAGATCAATGACGAAACGGTCAAGGCACTGCTTGAGCGCAACGCCAAGAACGCCACCAAGGCTTAAGGCGCCAATTCGGCCCTTGCCCCGGAAATTTGAGGCGACCCTTTTGCCTTCGCCGCAAAAGGGTCGTTTTGCTTTCAGAGTTTCGCGGCGGGATTGATTGCCGGTCGGGGGATTCGTGAGCATTCAGCGGGACAAGGTTCCCTATTTCAGCCAATGGGAAACGCCGGGAATGACGCTGCCCGTGCTTGCCGAAGGGTCTGCGGCGCTGCTGCGCGATCCGCTCCGGCGGCAGTCGGGCGCCGAGACGGTCGAGGACTATGCGCGCTGGGCGGTCAATGTCTGCGGCATGGCCTGCCTGAAGATGATCCTGGCCGCCCGCGGCGACCTGCATCCGACGCTTGCTCTCGCCCGTGCCTGCACCGCCTATGGCGGCTATGTCGTCAACGAGCTCGACGCCTCGATCAAGGGACTGATCTATGCGCCCTTCGTGACCTATGTGCGCGAGCGCTTCGGGTTGTCTGCCGAGACGATGACGGGTGTCGCCACGGAGAGCATTCCCGGCCTGCTGGCCGATCGCCCGTTCTTCATCGCTTCGGTCAATAGCGGCATCCGCTGGCCGGAAAGCATGCCGCCCTCGAAAGGCGGGCACCTTGTTCTGGTGACGGCGGCCTCGGCAGAAGCGATCCGCTTCCACAACCCATCCGGCCATGACGCAGCAAGCCAGGCGGATGTGACGCTGCCGCTTGCCGTCTTCGACAGCTTCTTCGCCAATCGCGGCATCGCGGTTGGCTTCTAACACCTTTCGACACCCGATCATTTTGGAGGTTTTTCATGACATCTTCCCACGGCACGTTGCGCATCGCCGTCCTCTTCGGCGGCCGCTCGGCCGAACATGACGTCTCCGTCATGTCGGCGACGAACGTGATGGGGGGCTGGAGCCTTCCAAATACGAGGCGGTGCCGATCTTCGTGACGCGGGAAGGCGTGTGGCTGCTCAGCCGTTTTGAGAATGGCGTGCTCGCCAAGCCGGCAAGCGGCACCGAGATCGCGCTTGTGCCCGGCGGGCATGGACGGATGATCGCGATCGACGGTGGCAGGATGAGCGATGCCGGGAAGATCGATATTCTCTTCCCCGTACTGCACGGCATTTTCGGCGAGGACGGATCGGTGCAGGGACTGGCGGAAGTGGCGCGCGTGCCGCTCGTTGGCTGCGGCATCCTGGGTTCGGCGACAGCGCTCGACAAGGATATCGCCAAGCAGCTTCTGCGGGCCGCGGGACTGCCGGTGGCGCGGTCTGTGACCGTGCATGCGGATCAGGCGCCGTCCTTCGATGAGCTTGAGAGCGCCTTGGGATTGCCGCTGTTCATCAAGCCGGCACGTCAGGGCTCGTCGGTCGGCGTGCGCAAGGTTTCCGGCAGCCAGGAATTTGCACCTGCGCTTGCGGAAGCCTTCAGGCATGACCGCAAGCTGCTCGCCGAAGAGTTCATTCGCGGCCGCGAGATCGAGTGCAGCGTGCTCGAGGATACCAGGGGCGGCCTGTTCGTCTCCCGCCCGGGCGAGATCATCCCGGCAGAGAGCCACGGCTTTTACAGCTATGACGCAAAATATATCGACGAAGACGGCGCGGCGCTGAAGGTTCCGGCGGAGCTTCCAGCCGAAGTCGAGGCGAAGATCCGCGAGACGGCAGCGCTCGCCTTCAGGGCGCTCGGTTGCGACGGCATGGCGCGCGTCGATTTCTTCCTGACCGAGGACATGAGCTTCCTGATCAACGAGGTGAACACCATTCCCGGGTTCACCGATATCAGCATGTATGCGAAGGCGATGGCCGCAAGCGGTGTCAGCTATCCCGAGGTTATCGACCGGCTTGTCGAGCACGGTCTTGCACGCGCTGGCCTCTGAGCACGAAAATGCCCCTTCCCGGTGTGGTAAGCACGCACCGGGAAGAAAAACGAAGCGACTTCGTCCACTCTTGTCACAAAACCTGAAAAAAGCCGGATTATTCGGGAGTTATCGCTCGCGGAATGTGCGGCCTGGATGTCGTTTCTCGAAAGCCTCTGGCAACGATTTCCCATTATGATGCGCCATTCGAACGGGACAAGCGCGCCTGCCCGGCGGGGGCAGTGAGTAATCGGGGTCGGTTGTGGCAATCTATCTGCCCATCGCAGAATTGTCGGTGAACATCTTCATCATTCTCGGTATGGGCGCCGCTGTCGGCTTCCTGTCGGGCATGTTCGGCGTCGGCGGGGGCTTCCTGATCACGCCGCTGCTGATCTTCTACAACATCCCGCCCGTCGTTGCCGTCGCCACCGGCGCCAACCAGGTCGTGGCCTCCTCTATCTCCGGCGCGATCACCCATTTCCGGCGAGGGACGCTGGATGTGAAACTCGGGTCGGTGCTGCTGATCGGCGGCCTGTCGGGCGCCACTGTCGGTATCTGGATCTTCTCGCTGCTGCGCCGCCTCGGCCAGCTCGATCTCTTCATCTCGCTGCTCTATGTGGTCTTCCTCGGCACGGTCGGCGGGCTGATGCTGCTGGAGAGCGTCAACGCGATGCGCCGTGCGGCGAAGAACGTGCCGCCGACACCGCGCAAGCCCGGACACCACCACTGGGTCCACCGCCTGCCCTTCAAGGTGCGGTTCAAGAAATCGAAGATCTATCTTAGCGTCATCCCCGTCATCGCCCTCGGCTTCGCGATCGGCATCCTGACCTCGGTCATGGGTGTTGGCGGCGGCTTCATCATGGTTCCCGCGATGATCTATCTGCTGCGCATCCCGACCAACGTCGTTGTCGGCACCTCGCTGTTCCAGATCATCTTCGTCACCGCCTATACGACGATCGTGCAGGCGGCGACGAACTTCTCCGTCGATATCGTTCTCGCTTTCGTCCTGATGGTTGCCGGCGTCATCGGCGCGCAATACGGCGTGCGCGTCGGCCAGAAGCTGCGCGGCGAACAGCTGCGCGCACTGCTGGGTCTCCTCGTTCTTGCCGTTGGCATCCGTCTGGCGATCTCGCTGGTGGTAACGCCGGCCGATATCTATTCGATCGTGATGGGAGGCAATTGATGCGCTGCCTTCCTGCTCTCGCCCTCTCGATCCTTATTGCCTTGCCAGGCATCGCCGCGGCGCAGACGCTGCTTCCGGGGCAGAATGTGGAAAGTTCGCGCGAGGGGCTGGAGATCGGCACTTCGACCAGCGAAATCGCCATCACTTCCGACTTCAAGGGCGCCGACCTGACGATCTTCGGCGCCGTGACCGAGACCGACCAGCTGCTGCTCGCCGTCGGCCAGTATGACGTCGTCGTCGTGCTCGAGGGGCCGCGCGAGAATGCGACGGTGCGCAAGAAGCAGCGCGTCTTCGGCATCTGGATCAATACCAGCTCGATGACCTTCGAGGCCGTGCCGCATTCCTATTCGATGTCGAGCTCGCGGGCGATCGACGACGTGACGACACCGCTCGACCTGACGGACGAGGGCGTCGGTATCGACCATATTCCGCTGACGCCCGTCGGTTTCGTCGGCGATGGCAGCAGTCTCGGGGAATTCCGCGACGCCTTCCGGCGGCTGCAGCAGAGCGGCGGGCTCTACGAGCGTGACCCTTCCGGCGTTCGCTTCGTCAGCTCCAACCTGTTCAAGGCAAGTCTTCGCCTGCCCGCCAACATTCCGAACGGCGTGCATACGGTGCGCGCCTACCTGTTCAAGAGCGGCAAGCTGGTGAACCAGAAATCCGTGCCGCTGCGCGTCATCAAGACCGGCATCGAGCAGATGATCACTGATGCTGCGCATGAGCGGCCGATCGAATACGGTGCATTCGCCGTATTCCTGGCGCTGGTGACGGGCTGGGCCGCCAGCATCGTGTTCCGCAAGGATTGATCAGGCGCTCTTTTCGCGCGATGCGGCCTCGTTGCGGGCCTGCGTCAGGCGGGCAAGCACGGATGGCGCATCCGTCGGCAATGGAGTGCCAAGATGCCTGGCGCGCAGCTCGTCCATGAAATCCGACCATAGCGGCGGCCCGCCTTCCTCCAGGATTTCGGCACGGATCGCCAGATCGTTCGAAACCGGCAGATACTTGCGGCCCCAAGCGCCCATATGCGCCAGAAGCGGCACGAGTTCGATCGCCATCTCGGTCAGGCTGTAGACCGACTTCTGCTTGTGGCTCGGGTCGTCCTCCTTCGTCAGCAAGCCATTCTCGACCAGACGGCGCAGGCGATCGGCGAGAATGTTGGTGGCAATGCCCTCGTTGGAACCCTGCAGCAGCTCGCGAAAATGGCGCCGGTTGCCGAACATGATGTCGCGGATAACGATCAGGCTCCAGCGGTCGCCGAGGACCTCCAGCGTCAGATTGATGGGGCAGCCGGAACGGTGCTCTTCACTCATGCTCATCCTCCAAAAGCCGCTTGCATTTTGCCATCAGGGCATCGGCTGTTCAATCAGGTGTGTGCCGTAGCGGCTCTGCCCCGCTCCCGCCTTTTGAGGGACACAACTTCGCCTTTGAATAAAAACCGGTCTTTAACGTTTACCAGTTAGTAATCTCTCGAAACGAGAGGTTCTGTTTTGCGTATCCGTACACTTCTCGCCCTGGTGCTGCTGGCGCTCGTTGCCGGCTGCGCAACGGCACCCCGTCAGACCCGGAATATCTGCGCGGTTTTCGACCAGCGCGACGGCATTTTCAGCAGCTGGCAGCGTTCCGCCGAGAAGGCGCAAGCCAAGTACGGCATCCCGGTGCCGATCCTGATGGCGACGATGTATGTCGAATCCGGCTTCCAGCCGAATGCCCGTCCGCCACGCACCAAGCTCTTCGGTTTCATTCCCTGGAAACGTCAATCGACCGCCTATGGCTATTCGCAGGCGCTCGATGGCACCTGGGACCACTATCAATCCGCAACAGGCAACTGGACCGGCCGCCGCACCAACTTTGCCGACGCCATCGATTTCATCGGCTGGTATCACTCCGAAAACAGCAAGGCGACGGGCATTGCGCCGAACGACGCCTACAGCCTCTACCTCGCCTATTATTCCGGCCCGACCGGCTACCGCCGCGGCGACTGGCGCTCGAACGGCCAGCTGCAGAAGACGGCACAGAAATTCGCGACCATGGCGGCGAATTATCAGCAGCAATTGCGAGGATGTAACTGAGATTTCCTTCTCCCCTCGGGGAGAAGGGAGCTACCCCAGCAAATTCCCAAACCTGACGGAATAGATGCGGTCGCGCCCCAGCAGATGGGCGACAAGCGAGGTCTTGTCGAAAAGACCCTTCATCGCCTTGTGGCCGAGATCGAGACCGCCGCTCATGACGCCGAAGGCAGGCATCAGCAGGCGGGCGCCGTCGGTGGCGAAGCAGGGACGGCGGATGGATTTTTCGCGGCGGCGGACGGTGGCGGCCGGATGCAGATGACCGGCGATTTCGCCCTGCTGCAATCCATCCTTCGGCTCGTGACGGAAAGTCAGGCCGCCATACTGGATTTCGTCGGCGCAGATGCCGGGCAGATCGACGGTGCCGTCAGGGTCGTGATTGCCGTTGATCCATATCCATTCACGGCCGCGGGCCATGCCTGAAATCAGCGTCCGGAAGGCTTCAGGCAGATATTCGGAGCCGACGCGATCATGAAAATTGTCGCCGAGCGAGACGACGATTTTCGGATCGTAGCGGGTGATGACGGCAGAAAGCACCGTCAGCGTCGCCAGCGTATCGTAGGGCGGCAGCATCATGCCGCGGCGGGCGAAGGCGGCGCCCTTCTCCAGATGGAGATCGGAGACGACGAGCATGCCGGAAGCCGGCAGATAGAGCGCGCCGAGCGGATCGCAGACAGCCGCAACACCATGCACAGCGGTTTCGACACCGGGCATTGCCACCAATCCATTCAGTTCGCGCGCCAGCGCCAGGCGGTTCATTGCTGTCTTCTATCCTAAATCTTCAGCTCATCGCCTCGGCGATGAGGTCGTCTGCCGCTTCGGCAAGCAGCGCGTCATGGGCTTCGCCCGGCACTGCTTCCTTGCCGATCTCGAGCATGACAGGCACGGCGAGCGGCGAAATATGGTCCAGCGCGCGATGCGTGATGTGACCCTTGATTCGTCTCAGCATATCGCCAAGCCGTGAAATATCCAAAAGTCCGGTGCCGGCGTCCTGCCGCGTCGCCTGCAGCAGGATATGGTCTGGCTCGTGGCTGCGCAGCACGTCGTAGATCAGATCGGCCGAGACGGTGACCTGCCGTCCGGACTTTTCCTTGCCCGGATGACGGCGCTCGATCAAGCCTGCAATCACGGCACAATTGCGGAAGGTGCGCTTCAAAAGGAAGGATTCGTCGAGCCAGGCCTCAAGATCGTCGCCGAGCATATCCTCGTCGAAGAGATCGGCGAGGCTGAGGCGGCCGCTCCGGATCATGTCGCCCATATTCTCAAGGCCCCAGATGCCGAGCGAATAATCGGTGCAGACGAAGCCGAGCGGCTTCGCACCGGCGCGCTCAAGGCGCCGGGTCAGCAGCATGCCGAGCGTCTGGTGCGCCAGCCGACCCTCGAAGGGATAGGCGACCATGTAGCAGCGGCTGCCGCGCGGGAAGGTCTCGATCAGCAAATCGTCGCGCTTCGGCAGCATCGACTTGTCCTTCTGTATCGACAGCCAATCGCGCACCTGATCCGGCAGATCGTCCCACCGATCGGGATCGGCGATCATCGAGCGGACCTGATCGGCGAGATAGGTCGAGAGCGGGAACTTGCCGCCGGCATAAGAGGGTATCTTGGGGTCGAGAGAGAAGGCTTGAGAGGCCAGAGCCTCGTTCTCCCGGATACCCTCGAAACGCAACACCTTGCCGGAGAAGATGAAGGTATCGCCGGGCGAGAGCTGCTCGAAGAAATATTCCTCCATCTTGCCGAGCACCGCGCCGCCGCGGCCGATGCGCCCGCCTTCACCGCGCTTCACCATCTTGAGGTTCAGCATCGGGCTTTCGACGATGGTTCCGAGGTTCAGCCGGTATTGCTGGGCGACCTGCGGATTGGAGACGCGCCAGAGGCCGTCCTTGTTTCTGCGGATGCGGGCATAGCGCTCGTAGGTGCGCAGCGCATAGCCGCCGGTAGCGACGAAATCGACGATCCGCTCGAAGGTCTCCCAGGAAAGAGACGCATAGGGCGAGGCGCTGACGATCTCGTCATAGAGCTGCAGCATGTCGAAGGGTGCCGCGCAGGCCATGCCGAGGACGTGTTGGGCGAGCACATCCAGCGCGCCCTGCCCGACCGGCGGCGTGTCCTGGGCGCCGATGTAATTGGCATCGAGCGCTGCCTGACATTCCATCACCTCGAAGCGGTTAGCGGGAACGAGGATCGCCTTGGAGGGTTCGTCCATACGGTGGTTGGCGCGGCCGATGCGCTGGGCAAGACGCGAGGCGCCCTTGGGCGCACCGACATGAATGACAAGATCGACGTCGCCCCAGTCTATGCCGAGATCGAGCGTCGAGGTGGCGACGACGGCACGCAGCTTATTGGCGGCCATAGCCGCTTCCACCTTGCGCCGCTGGCTGACGTCGAGCGAACCGTGATGCAGGGCGATCGGAAGGTTATCCTCGTTGATCGTCCAGAGCTCCTGAAAGAGCATTTCGGCCTGCGAGCGGGTGTTGACGAAGAGCAGCGTCGTCTGGTGATCGAGGAGCTGTTTGTAGACATCGGGGATCGCATATTTGGCGGAATGGCCGGACCAGGGGATGCGCTCTTCCGTCCTCAGGATCGAGATTTCAGGCTTGGCACCGCCTTCGACGGTGACGAGGCCGGCGTGATGTTCCCGCCCCTCTTCCTGCGCCACCAGCCATTTCTGCAGGTCCATCGGCTCGGCGACCGTCGCTGACAGGCCGATGGTCTGCAGATTTGGGGCCAGCCTCCGTAACCGGGCGATGCCGAGCGACAGCATGTGGCCGCGCTTCGAGGTAACGAGCGAATGCAGCTCGTCGAGCACGACGTATTTCAGATTCTTGAAGAAGCGTTCGGCCTCGCCATTGGCAAGCAGCAGCGCCACCTGCTCCGGCGTCGTCAGCAGGATATCGGGCGGATTGAGCTTCTGGCGGTGGCGCTTGGCGCTCGGCGTATCGCCGGTGCGGTTCTCGATAGTGACAGGCAGGCCCATCTCCTCGACAGGCTTGGTCAGGTTGCGCTCGATATCGACGGCGAGCGCCTTCAGCGGCGAGACATAGAGCGTGTGGATGCCGGTGAAGGCCGAGCCCGGCGGGATCTTGCCGCGGCGGGTGAGATCGGTGAGCGCCGGCAGGAAACCGGCGAGCGTCTTGCCGGCGCCGGTCGGCGCGATCAGCAGCGTGCTTTCGCCGGCCTCGGCGCGCGCCAGCAATTCCAGCTGATGCGCGCGCGGCCGCCAGCCCTTTTCCGCGAACCAGCGGATGAAGGGGGCAGGCAGGGCGATGCTGGTTTCGGCGTCGAACTGATCCACGCCATAAAGGTAGTGATATCAGGGCAAAAGAGAAGACGCGCTAAGCGAGCCGAACTGCGGTGTCTCGAATTTCGCCGCATTGCCGGATGCGTCTGGGCTGAGATGAAAATGGAAGGGATACCAATGCTGGCGCGCAGGACGATTCTCGCAGCAATGGGTGTGGGTCTGCTCCCGGCGAGGCTTTGGGCAGCAACGGCACCTGAGACAAGCCTGACGCTCTGGCCCGATACGCCGCCTGAGGGCGGCGGGCCATCCGGCGATGTCGAGGAGAATGCCAAGGGCGCCATCAGCAATATCGCGGTTCCCAAGATCGACATCTACCAGCCGTCCTCACCGAACGGCATGTCGGTTCTAATCGCTGCCGGTGGCGGCTACAAGCGGATCGAGATGCGCAACGAAGCGCTGCCAGCCGCCCGCTGGCTGAATGCGCGTGGCATCACCGCCTTCGTGCTCTCCTACCGGCTGCCGGATGAGGACTGGGAGGCCGGTCCGCTGGCGCCACTGCAGGATGCGCAGCGGGCGCTGCGGCTCATCCGGGCCAATGCCGGGAGGTTCAAGATCGATCCCGGCCGGCTGGGCGTGTTGGGTTTTTCGGCGGGCGGGCATCTCCTGGGCATGGCGGCTGCGCGGTCAGCCTTCGCGTCCTATGCGGCGATCGACGATACCGATGCGCTCTCGGCGCGGCCTGCCTTCGCGGCCCTTATCTATCCCGTCATCACGTTGAAGCCGCCCTATGAGCATACGTCGACGCGCAAGGTGCTGATCGGCACTCATCCGAGCCCCGCCCTCCGTTCGGAATGGTCGGTCGAAGACCACGTCAAAGCCCGCTGCCCGCCGGTCTTTTTGGCACAGGCGGAAGACGACCCGGTTTCCGATCCGCAAAATACGCTGATCATGCAGACGGCGTGTGAGCGGGCGCATGTGCCGGTCGAGCTGCACCGGCTGGCCGATGGCGGCCATGGCTTCGGCATGGGCAAGCCCGGCAGCGCCTCGATGCAATGGCCTGGCTATTTCGCCAGCTGGCTCGACAGGCAGGCCCTGTCCCCAGGCTGAAAATCGGCACGTTTCAAAAGCCTGTTGACTCCCGCGTTAATCATGGATATTTTTTATCCATGATTTAGGGAGGTGGTTTCGATGAAACTCAGCGACGGTGTCGAGCAGGCTATCCACTGTGTGGCGGTTCTTGCCGGCCTTTCCGCCGATGGCGTGCTTTCGGCGGCAGCCCTTGCGGAATTTCACGGCGTTTCGACCAGCTATCTCCTGAAGCACTTACAGGCGCTATCAGGCGCCGGTCTGGTCAGAACGGTGCCGGGGCCAAAGGGCGGGTACCGGCTGGCGAAGGAACCAGGCGAGATCTCGCTGCTCGATATCGTGCTCGCCGTCGAAGGACCGGCGCCCGCCTTCCGCTGCAACGAGATTCGCCAGCGCGGGCCGAACCCGCTGCCGCAGCGCTATTTTACCAAGCCGTGCCAGGTCACGGCAGCGATGCTGAAAGCCGAGCGCGCCTATAGGGCCGAGCTCGCCAAGACGAAGATCGCGGACATTCTGGCGGACCTTTCTGCCGATGACGACGGAGGTGTCGCCGCCCGCGGCTGCGCCTTCATGGAACTGCACGAACGCAAAGCAGTGGCTCGCTGAGCCTTAACCCCCAAGGAGAATGACGATGCAACCCCGTTTCAATTTCGCCAAAGCCTCGCAGGATGCCTACAAGGCCGTCGTTGCCCTCGAACAATATGTGCAGACATCGGGCCTCGAGCGCCGCTTCATCCACCTGATCAAGCTGCGGGCATCGCAGATCAACGGCTGCGCCTATTGCGTGGACATGCATGTGAAGGAAGCCCGCCACGACGGTCTCTCCGAACAGTGGATCAACCTGATGTGCGTCTGGCGTGAATCGCCTGTTTACGACGCGCGTGAACGGGCGCTGCTGGGCTGGGTCGATGCGGTCACGAACATCGCTTCGACCGGCGCCCCGGATGCCGATTTCGAAGCATTGAAGGCGCATTTCAGTGAGGAAGAGATAACGAAGATCACCGTTGCCATTGGCACGATCAACGTCTGGAACCGTCTCGCCGTCAGCTTCCGGGCGCAGCACCCGATCGATCAGCCGGCAAAGGCTGCCTGAGCTTGCGAGCCCCTCTCTCCAGGTGGCGAGAGGGGTTCATTCATCAATTCGTCTTGGGTGCGGTCTGGACCGGCCGTTCGGCGGAGGGATCAACGCCATTGAAGAACTGGCGGAGGGTCTGGGAGATTTCCTCGGCTGAGGCACCCTTCGCGTATTCTTCCTTCATGCGGCGTCTGACAAGCTTTTCCAGTTCTGACATATCGTCACCTCATCATTTCCGGCGCGAGGTAAGTTTCGCGCTGCAGCATCGATGAGGCAAGTTACGATTTGTTCACACGCGCTCACAGCGCGATGTAGCGATCGGCGCGATGGTTGATCGTGAGAAAGAGATTGAGCACGACGGCGCCCAGCACCGAATAGAAGACAACCGGCGGCGTGGTGACGAAGAAGGCTGCGGCAAGCACGCACATATCGACCGCGAGCTGCACGAGACCGGCGCGAATGCCGAAGCGCTCCTGCATGTAGATGCCGAGAATGCCCACACCGCCGAGGCTTGCGCGGTGGCGATAAAGCGCCAGAAGACCGAAGCCCAGCAGAAGACCGCCGAGGAGAACCGCCCAGGCCGGATGGATCGTGGCGATCGCCATGACCTTCGGCTGCAGGCTTGTCAGCGCCGAGGTGAGGCCGATGGCGATGAAGGTCTTGATCGTGAAGGCGATGCCCAGCCGCTTCCACGAGAGATAGAAGAACGGCAGGTTCAAGACGAAGAAGGCCAAGCCGAAATTGATGCCGAAGGCATAGTGCAGCAGGAAGGCGATGCCGGCGGTGCTGCCGGTGAGCAGGCCGGCGCTGGCGAGCACATAGAGGCCGAGAGCCGAGATGAGCGCGCCGGAGAAGATGCCCTGCACGTCCTCGACCGGGGTATGGCGGGTGGCCGTGGTGTTCCAGAAACCGAGGGCACTGATGAGCTGGGTCATGTCGCTAATCTCCAAACGGCAGACGAGTTCAAGAGCGCCGGAGAAGCTCCCGCGCGACGGATTTTCGATGATGAGAGGGCCGAGGCGTTCCTGCTGTTCGCAGCGCCGGTCAGCTGATGGCGGAATTATTGGGCTTTTCGCAGGTGCGAGCAAGCGAAATATGTAAGCAATACTGACCTATTTCAAAATCGCAACAAAGATGCGCTCAGCCAATCCGGCGCGTAAGGAAAAGAATGCCGGAAACCGGTTTGCCGCCATCTTTGCGAATGATGGTTTTCTCGATTTTCAGCACATCGAAGCCGTAGCGGGCGCAGAGACCCCGCACATAGGCTTCGGAATGGGCGTAGCGCAGCGACGGCGCCAGATGAAAGCCATCCCCTTCACCGGCATCCTCGACCGAAAAGGCGAAGTCCGCGCCTGATGCCGCAAGCCGAGCGGCGATCAGGAAGACGCTTTCGAGATTGCCGAGATACATCAGCACATCGGCGGCCGTGACGAGATCGGCGCGGCTCTGGGGTTCGCCCGAGAAGAGGCCGGAGGCTTCCGGCTCCAGCGACAGGTCGGCCTGTGCCAGAAGCGCGTAGACATGCTTCTCCTCGGCCTTGGCCAGCATGTTCTGCGAGAGGTCGTAGCCTTCCAGCTGCGCCACTTGGCCTGCGATCTCAGGCCCGAGCAGGCCGGTGCCGCAGCCGAGATCGACGGCGAGCGCATAGTGCCTGCCGGTCGAAGTGACGAGGGCGGCGAGCTTTTGCGGCACGGAATAGTCGAGCTTCTCGACCAGCGAGGTCTCGAAGCGGCCTGCATAATCGTCGAAGAGCCGCTCGACATAGCGGCTCGGCGGCTGGTTCGGGGTTTCGGTTTCGCCGAGCAGCGCGAGCTTCAGCGTTGCGCCGAAGATATCGTCGGAGTCGAGCGCCAGGGTTTTCCGATAGGCTTCCGCAGCCTCAGTGCGATGGCCGGCCTTCTCGCGGTAGGTCGCCAGACGGTACCAGCCGGCGGCCCAGCCGGGTGTCAGCTCCAGCGCCTGCTCCATCAGCTCGGCGGCCGCATCCGGCTCGCCGCCCTCGTCGAGCATCTTGGCGTAATCGGCGCGGCGATCGGCGATGACGTCGCCGGAAGTAAGCTGGCTCTGCTGCATGGTGAGACCCGTTGAATGCCCGCGCATTTGGCTGCGGCCACAAAAAAACTCAAGTCCTATTTCAGAGGCGGAGCCGTCGGCTCTGGAAAAGGCTTGCGGGCAGCGATTCGCGACCGTATCTCAGAGCAAACAGGAGATGTGAATGTCCGATCAGGTGAACAAGTTTCTCGGCGACTCGCTCGGCCGCACATTGGTGAAGCTCTTGGTGGTTTCGCTGATCGTCGGCTTCGTGATGACGATCTTCGGCTGGACGCCCTATGAGATCGTCTACGGTATTCGCGATTTCATCCGGGAAATCTGGTATCGCGGCTTCTCGGCCCTCGGTAAGGTCGGCGACTATCTGCTCCTCGGCGCCACGATCGTCATTCCGATCTTCATCATCATCCGTCTCTTCAATTACCGCCGCTGAACATGACCATCACAATCGTTTCCCGGCGCAGCCTCCTGCGTCTTTCCGGTCTGGCGCTCGTCGCCGGTGTCGCAAGCTGCACTACCACGCCCAAAATGTCCTCGACGCCCTCAGACGGCCAGGACGAGACAGTGGCTGCGCTGCCGCTGGTCAACCAGCTGCGCGCCAAGAACGGCCTGCCGCCGCTCAGCATCGATCCGGCCGCAAGCACGGCTGCGATCTTCCAGGCAAAGCGCATGGCGAGCGCCGGCAAGATGGCGCATCTGATGGGCATGTCCGACAGCTTTGGTGCCCGTGTGAAGGCGAGCGGCGTACAGCTGCCGGCAGCTGAGAACATCGGCGTCGGCCAGAAATCGGTCGATGGTATCGTCCAGGCCTGGATCAACTCGCCGCATCATCTGGAAAACATGCTCGGCCGCTATAGCGGCGTCGGCGTTGCCGTCGCGCATAATCCATCTTCCAACAACTGGCCCTATTGGGCCATGGTGCTCTCGAACTGAGGCGATTCTGCCTCCTGATCCGAGGCAGGCATGAGCGCTACCAGCGAACGCAATCTACTGGCATTTGACGTCACGCACCGGCTGGTGATATCGATCGCCATTCCGATGACGCTCGGCTTCATGACGACGCCGCTGCTCGGCCTGGTCGATACCGGCGTCGTCGGCCATATGGGCCAGCCGGATGCGCTGGCGGGTCTCGCCATCGGCGCCATGCTGTTCGACCTGATCCTCGGCAGCTTCAACTTTCTCCGCGCCTCGACAACCGGCCTGACGGCGCAGGCGCTCGGGCGCCACGATCTCAGCGAGCAGCAGGGCGTCTTTTGGCGGGCCTTCGTCTCGGCGATCGCCTGCGGGCTGGCGCTTCTCTGTCTTTCCCCGCTGCTTCTGGTGGCGGGGTTGAAACTGATGGGGCCGGACACAGCAGTCGCACAGGCAACCAGCACCTATTTCTCGATCCGCATTCTCGCAGCACCCGCCGCCCTCGCAAACTATGCCATTCTCGGCTTCGTGCTGGGCCGCGGCCAGGGCACGATCGGTCTGGCGCTACAGATCCTGATCAACGGCATCAATATCGTGCTCGCCATCTATCTCGGCCTGGAGCTCGACTGGGGAGTGGCGGGCGTCGCCTGGGGTACGATGGTGGGCGAAAGCGTCGGTGCGCTGGCCGGTCTCGCGATCGTCCTGCGCAGCTTCAAGGCGGGCGACCGGCCGCGGCGCACGGAGATCTTCTCGCGCCACCGTCTCTCGGAGCTCTTTGCCCTCAACCGCGATATCCTGATCCGCACCGTCGTGCTGATTGGTTCCTTCGCCATCATGACCCGGATCGGTACGAGCTTCGGCGCGGTGACGCTCGCCGCCAATGCGGTGCTGATGAACTTCTTCCTGCTGTCCGGCTATTATCTCGATGGCCTCGCGAATGCCGCCGAGCAGATCACCGGACGGGCGATCGGTGCCGCGCACCGCCCTGCTTTCGACCGTGGCCTGAAGCTGACGGCGATCTGGTCATTCGGCCTGGCCGCCGCCGTCTCCGCCTTCTTCTTTGCCGCGGGTCCCTGGCTGATCTCGGTGCTGACGACCTCGGAAGACGTTCGCGCCGCCGCCAATACCTACATGCCCTGGGCGGCGATTACCGGCCTGACAGGCGCGCTCGCGTTCCTGATGGACGGCGTCTTCATCGGCGCCACATGGTCATCGGACATGCGAAACCGGATGCTGATGTCCTTTGCCGGATATCTGGCGGCACTCGCGGTCTTCGTGCCGCTCTTTGGAAACCACGGGCTGTGGCTGGCGATGAACGCCTTCCTGCTGTTTCGCGGCATCTTCCTGGCGATGCTGGTGAAGCCGCGGGCGGATCAGACCTTTGCGGCCACCCAGTGATCCAATCTGGTGTCACGGAGCTCGCGGATCGACGTGACCCTCTCGCGATCGAGGAGCTTCGACAGGCCGCGAACGATATCGCCGGGCAGGCCCGGACCTTCATAGACCATGCAGGAATAGAGCTGCACGAGATCAGCGCCAGCCTTGATCTTCTCCAGCGCCGTCTCAGCCGATGATACGCCGCCGACGCCGATGATCGGCAGCGAAGGGCCGACGCGCTTGCGCATGCGGGCGAGAACCGCCGTCGACTTGGCAAAAAGCGGCGCGCCGGAGAGGCCACCTGCTTCCTTCGCCTGCCGCTGATCTTTCAGCCCATCGCGCGCCAGCGTCGTGTTGGAGACGATCAGGCCGTCGAGCGCATGAGACAGGACTTCGGCAGCGATATCATCCATGCCCTCTTCCGTGAGATCGGGCGCGATCTTCAGGAAGACCGGGATCTTGCGTCCGGCGTTGGCGGCCTCTTCGTCACGCGCGGCAAGAACGGCCGACAGCAGCGCGGCAAGACTTTCGCGCGCCTGCAGGTCTCGCAGGCCGGGCGTGTTCGGCGAGGAGATATTGGCGGTGAAATAGCGGGCGACGGAATAGAAGCGGCGGATGCCGGTGACGTAATCACCGATGCGGTCCTCGCTATCCTTGTTGGCACCGATATTGACGCCGATGATGCCATCGCCGCGGATCGGCGCGAGGCGCTGGAACGCCGCCTCATGGCCCTCGTTGTTGAAGCCGAGGCGGTTGATGACGGCATTGTCCTCGACGAGGCGGAAGATGCGCGGGCGCGGATTGCCGGATTGCGGCTTGGGGGTGACCGTGCCGATTTCGGTGAAACCGAAGCCGAGCCGCAGCAGCGCTTCCGGCACCTCGGCATTCTTGTCAAAGCCGGCGGCCATGCCGAGCGGATTGGCGAAGGTAAGGCCGGCGACGGTTTGCGCCAGCCGTGGATCGGCAGGGATGCGGCAAGCCGGAACCAGGCCGGATTTCAGGCCGGCGATCGACATGCCATGCGCGGTTTCCGGATCGAAGAGGAAGAGGCCCTTGCGCGTCGCCTGCTTGAAAAGATCCATCATCAGATAAGCTCCGGAAAGATATGATTGCCTGCCTCGTCGAGCAGCAGCGGCTTTTCCCAGATGACGGCCGAAAGCGGCAGCTCGCCATAGAGATGCGGGAAGAGATCGCCGCCGCGCGAGGGCTCGAAGATCAGCTTTTCGCCGAGCTTTGCCGTGTCGGCAGCGACGAGCATCAGGCCTGTCTGCCCCGCGAAATAGAGCGCTGCTGTCTGGCGCGCCTGGGCTGCGGTCGAGAGATGGATGAAGCCGTCGTTGAGATCGATCCCGGCGCCGCGGAAGACGCCCGCCTCCCGCGCCTGCTGCCAGACGGTTTCCGTCACGATCTTGTAAACCGCCGGTGTCACGGTCATGATGGCCTCACGATTGGCTGATCCTGGTTGCCAGCGCTTTGCCGCAAAGAGACGGCGATGTCCACGGCCGGCAGGCGAAAAACGACAGCCGCACCGAAAATCCGGAGGATGATCAGATGAAGACGATCGCAATCGGACTTGCCACCCTGCTTTTCCCCGCCACGCTGCTTGCCGCCGAGCCCGATGCGGCGCGTTTCCAACTCGAACGCAGCGGCGATCATTTCGTGCGCCTCGACAAGCAGACGGGCGCGATGTCGCTCTGCGAGGAGAAGGACGGGTCGCTGGTCTGCCGTATGGCTGCCGATCAACGGGCGGCCTATGAGGACGAACTCGACCGTCTCTCGGACCGCGTCAGCGCGCTCGAGAACAAGAGCATCGTCAACAAGGCGCTACCCTCGGATGCCGAAATCGACCGCTCGATCAGCATCATGGAAAGGATGATGAAGAGCTTCATGGGCGTGGTGAAGCAATTCCAGGAGGATGAAAAGACAGCACCTCTTCCGCAGAAGACGTGATTTGATATAGTCATATAAGGATGGAGACATGTTTGGCGGTCGCCGCCACGCATGCGAGGACAGGATCGAGCTCTTGGGAGGGAGTGATCGATGCAGGGACAGACGATCATCATTGCCGACGATCACCCGCTTTTCCGGGACGCATTGCGCCAGGCCGTATCCGGCATGGACGGCGAGCAGACCATCATCGAAGCCGGTGATTTCAGCGCGGCCCGGGCCGCGGCCGGCGATCATTCCGATGCCGATCTGATGCTGCTCGATCTTGCCATGCCCGGTGTCAGCGGCTTTTCCGGACTGATGTCGCTTCGTTCGGAATATGCCAGCCTGCCAATCGTCATCATCTCGGCCACCGACGATGCGACGACGATTCGCCGGGCGCTGGAACTCGGCGCCTCGGGCTTCATCTCGAAGTCGTCGGGGATCGACGACATCCGCCGCAGCATCCAGACGGTGCTTTCAGGCGATATCGCGACACCGGCGAACTATCGCGACGGCCAGGAGCAGGACCCTGATGTCGCCGACCTGATTCACCGCCTGCACACACTGACACCGCAGCAGAGCCGCGTGCTGACCATGCTCGGCGAAGGGCTGCTGAACAAGCAGATCGCTTATGAACTCGGCGTTTCCGAAGCAACGATCAAGGCGCATGTCTCGGCCATCCTGTTGAAACTGAACGTGGACAGCCGCACCCAGGCGGTGATCCAGCTCGGCAAAATCAACATGGCCATGGTCGCCTGATCCAAAACAGGATTTTATTCCTCTATCCTCTTTACTATGCGTGAGCTTGGCGTTAATCTTTCCGCCGACTGGAGAGTAGCGCTCAGGGCGCAGGATCACGCACGATGCTGTCACACGAGCAGATTTGGGGAGCGATCGACAGGCTTGCCGAACGGCACGACCTGACGCCGTCAGGTCTTGCCCGGCGCGCCGGCCTCGACCCTACCTCCTTCAACAAATCCAAGCGCCTCTCGGCCGACGGCAGGCTGCGCTGGCCATCGACGGAATCGATCGCCAAGGTACTTGATGCGACCGGCGCATCCATGGAACAGTTCCTGACGTTCATGCGCCCGGCAACCAGCTTTTCGAGCGTTCCGGACGGATCGTTTCCGGCACAGGGCAGCTCCATACCCCTTCTCGGCTTTGCACAGGCCGGTGCTGGCGGCTTTTTCGACGATGGCGGCTTTCCGGCCGGCCAGGGCTGGGATGTCGTCGAATTTCCTGCCGCCCCCTCGCAGAAGGCGGGTGTCTATGCGCTCGAAGTTCAGGGCGACAGCATGATGCCGCTCTACCGGGACGGCGACGTGCTGATCGTCGAACCCGGCGCGCAGGTTCGCCGCAACGACCGCGTCGTCGTCAAGACGCGCGAGGGCGAAGTGATGGCGAAGGTGCTGCTGCGCCAGAGCCCGCGGACCATCGAGCTGATGTCGCTCAATCCCGAACACCCGAACCGGATATTCGAGCTCTCCGATGTCGATTGGATTGCCCGCATCATCTGGGCCAGCCAATAGGAAAATCTTCCATGCGGCCTGCGGCACTTCTGACAGCTGTTGCGGGTATCGCCATCGTCATGGGCACCCTGACGGCCGGACGAGAGCGGTTTTCAGGGCCGGATGCTTCGGCCGTTTCAAGCGAAGCAGCCGCATCTGATGCGGGAGGCGCCGACGCTGCTCCCCCACCGCCAACCACAGATCCGCAAGCCAGCATGAATGCCCGACCGGTCGATGATGCGAGCCAGTTCTATCCGGCACAGGTCGAGGGCAAACCTCTGGAGCGCGTCGCGGCGCCGGAGCCCGAAAAGCCGAAGCCGGAACCGAAGAAGGATGCCGTCCTGCCGAGGCCGGTTCCCGACAGCGCCGGCGTGCTTGCCTTCGGCGACCGCAAGCTCGCGCTTTCGGGCATTATCGCCACGCCTGACGACAAGATCTGCAAGGATGCGGATGGCAGCGAATGGCCATGCGGCATGCTGGCCAAGACGAATTTCCGGCTGTTCCTGCGGCTGCGCTCGGTCACCTGCGATCTCGACGATGCGAACTGGTCAGGCACAGCAACGGCGAGCTGCAAGATCGGCGCACAGGATCTCTCCGCATGGCTCGTCGAAAACGGCTGGGCTGAGGCGGCGGCCGGCTCGCCGCTGACGGAAGCGGGCGAGAAGGCCAAATCGGAGCGGAAAGGCATCTTCGGCGAAGACCCGCGCAAGGGCGCGCCGGTGGCGCCGCCACCCGATCCGCCCGCGGACAATCCTCTCGATCCGCTCTGACAATCCCTTGTAATGCCACAGGCCAATTCCTAAACTTCGGAAGAACAGAGGGAATAAACGCAATGAACAAGCCGCTTTCCGCCCACGACGCCCTGATCTACGTGATGGTCATGGCCTCAGCCGTCGACAGCACGATGAACGACCGCGAGATGGAGCGTATCGGCCAGCTGATCGGCTTCCTGCCGGTCTTCCGGGATTTCGACGACGAAAAGCTGATCCCGATCGCCCGTGATTGCGCCTCGCTGCTCTCGGGCCCGGAGGGGCTGGACGTGGTGCTGGAGACCGTCAAGGATACACTGCCGGCAAAGCTTTACGACACGGCCTACGCGCTGGCCGTCGAGGTGGCGTCCGCCGACCTTTCGGTCAAGGCCGAGGAACTGCGGCTGCTCAGCATGCTTCGCGACCGGCTCGGGCTCGACAAGCTGACTTGCGCGGCGATCGAGCGCAGCGCCATCGCCCGCTTCCGCAAGGGCTAGAGCGTTTCCAACCAGGAAACGCTCTAATACAAACCGTTCGGGAAATAACGTAGGTAAATTTCCTGCAGGCGGCCGTTGCGCGACAATGCCGACAGCGCATGGTCGAGCGCAGCGGTCAGGATCGCATCGTTCCGGCGCAGCATGATGGTCATCCCCTCGCCCAGGAACTGCTCCGAAGGATAAGGGCCATCGAAAAGCGAGCAGCATTTTGCCGATGCCTGGGATGATACCCAGAATGAGAGCTGCAATGCATCGGCGAAGGCGGCATCAACCTTGCCGTCTTTCAATGCCGTCAGCAGCGCCTCCTTGCTGTCGAAACCAACGGGCTTGATCGCCGGAAAATAGGCGGCAAGCATTGCCTCGTGCACCGTCGCCTTGACGACGCCGACCTGTCGTCCGGCCAAGGCGGCGGCACCGTTGCCCTTGATATCGGCCTTGTCATTGCGGGCAAAACGCGCGGGAAGCATCAGATAGGGCCGCGAAAAGGTAAAGCTGCCGCGCAGCTCCGACGAGACCGCAAGCCCGGCAATGATGGCGTCGCCCTGCGAGCCCGCCAATGCCTCGGTCAGATCGGCAAAGGGCAGCGCCTGAATTTCGCATTTGGCGGCGATCTCCAGTTCATTGCAGATTTCGCGGGCCAGATCGACGTTGAAGCCGGCGAGCTTACCGTTCTGATCGGTAAAGTTGAAGGGCGGGAAATCAACAGAGGTCAGGAAACGCAGCCGCACCAGCGCCGAGAGATCCGGCTTGGCAAGGCGTTCACGCGAGTCGAAGAGCAGCGGCAACGACGCTGACGGCTGCTGGGCGCTGGCGCCCGACGGCAAAAACACAACCAGCGACAGAAAAAAGGTAAAAAATCCCCTAAAAGCTAGGGATGCAATTGAAGATTGTGTCACTATTATCCAGCCTCGCGTTAGGGGCAGGGCGTCGCCGCTTCGGTGACGGTGTATCAGAGTCATGCGTATCGGGGAATATGCGCCCGGCAGCGCCGCCGATGGCGTGCGGGTAAACCATGGCCGGAATATCCTGATCGCCTCCGCCTCGCCGGAGGATGACGACCTGTTTCGCGCGGAAGCCCGCGTTCTGCTCGAGCTCGGCATCGGCAAGCCGATGATTGCCGAGGCAGCACGGCTTGCCCGGACGAACGGAACGTCGATCGAGGAGCAGCTGCTGGCCTCCGGCTGGCTGCTGCCGGAAAATTACTACGCCGGCCTAGCACGGATGCTGCGGCTTGAATTCATCGCCGAACTCGACGCCAATCTCATCTACGACAGCGACGGGATCGACACGCAGCTGATCGAACAAGCTGCTGCGGCTTCAGTCTCAACCACTGAATGTGCATGTGATCGTGCCGCAAGCGCGTCAGATTCCAGCCTTGCTGGCAAGGCTCGCGGCGCGGCCGGATCTCAGAACGCAAATGAAGGTCGCGACGCCCGCGGAAATGCGGCGAGCGATCTGGGAGCGCGGCGCGCAAAGGCGCGTCAAGCAATGCGTCAACACCTTGTTCGACCGCGACCCGGATTTCAGCGCCCGTATCGTGCTGCTCGGCAAGCAGGGTTTCGTGGCCGGCGTGGCCGTGACGGCCCTGACGTTCGGTCTGCTGACCAGCAGCGACGTTCTGCTCGCGATGCATATTTTCCTTTCGCTCTTCTATATGGGGGCAATGCTGATCCGGGGAATGGCCCTGGCGAGGCCGGCGCCGCGCTTCAATCTGCGGCCGGAAGACGACGCTCCCCTGCCGGTCTATACGGTGATGGTCGGCTTGTACCGGGAAGCAGCCATTGCGGGGCAGCTTGCCGCCTGTCTCAAACGCTTGAATTGGCCCGTCTCGAAGCTCGATATCAAACTGGTCTGCGAGGCTGACGATCGAGAGACAATTGCCGCTTTGAGGGCCCAGGATCTCGGGCCACATTTCGAGATCGTCGAGGTGCCGCCGGCACGGCCGCGCACCAAGCCGAAGGCGCTGAACTATGCATTGGCCTCCGCCCGCGGAGACTATCTCGCCATCTTCGACGCCGAAGACCGTCCCCATCCCGATCAGCTGCAAGAGGCCTATGCAACTTTCGCCAGAGCGCCCGACGACGTCGTTTGCCTTCAGGCGCCGCTGATCATTGCCAATGCCCGGGATTCCTGGATCTGCACGGCTTTTGCGCTGGAATATTCCGCACTCTTCCGCATGCTGTTGCCGGCACTCGCGATGTTCCGGCTGCCGATGCCTCTTGGCGGTACGTCCAACCATTTCCGAACGCGGGTGCTGCGGGAAATGGGCGGCTGGGATCCGCATAATGTCACGGAGGACGCCGACCTCGGGATGCGGCTCTATCGCAGAGGCTACCGGTGCGGCGTGCTCAGTTGCCATACGCTTGAAGATGCGCCTTCGACAGCGAAAACCTGGCTTCATCAGCGCACGCGCTGGTTCAAAGGGTGGCTGCAGACGTGGCTGGTGCTGATGCGCGACCCGCCGCAGCTTGCCCGCGAGATGGGACCGGCGGGCTTTGCTGTCTTCCAGCTGCTGATCGCCGGCATGCTGCTATCGGCGCTTGTTCATCCCTGGCTGCTCGTGTTCATCGGCACCGCGCTCTTCGAGCTTTTCCAGCGCGAGACGGTCAAGGATCCCATGCACTGGATCCTCTTCACCATCGACAGCGCCAATGTCATCGGCAGCTATCTGATTTTCCTCCTACTCGGGCGGAAGCGGATGACCCGATGGGAAAGGCATGCGCTTGGCTGGCGCTGGCTGGCTCTGCCGCTTTACTGGCTGATGCTCTCCATGGCGGCATGGCGGGCCGTCTGGCAGCTACGCAGCAACCCGTTCTTCTGGGAAAAGACGCCTCATGCACCCAGCCGCGCGGCCGCGTGAATAGACGCGATGATATTTTTGATCCCGACGCCGTCGCAGCCGCTTTTCTGTGGTTTGGCACGGCGCCGTTAGCGCCGCATTAAGCTATCTCGATTCTTATCAGCCACGACGGCACCGGCCCCGACACCGCCTGCATGATGCGCGCTCGTCTCGCCTTTTCCAGGGTATTTCGAAATCCGCAAAAACACGGCAGATCGCCGCCGAGTTTCAAACATCGACTTCAATCTCCAGCCGTGCGCCAGCAACAAGCCGCGGCAAACGCAACGGGCTTTTCCATGCTCAACCATCTGAAGATCCGGACAAAAATCCTTTCCGTCATCGCGCTCCTCGGCGTGATCACGACGGCCGGCTTGGGATATATCATCACCGAATTCCGCGCTACCGACGTCAAGTACAGCGCCTTTATCGACCATGAAGCCCTGGCGGCAATGCAGGGGTCGCGAGCCAGCGCCTCGCTCATTTCCTCCGTGCTTCAGACGTCCGCGCTTGCTAACATGAAGCCGGATACCCCGGCGTTCAAATCGGCGCTCTCGACCCCGAGCAAGATTCCCCAGGCCCGGGACCGCCTGCAACAGGCGGCCGATCTGGTGCCGGAGCGCAAGGAGACGATCAGCGAACTCCAGAAGGGCATCGACGAAATCGAGACCCTGTCGATGAAAGTCGTGGAGGCCGGCAAGGCCGGTGACATGGGTGCCGCCCAGCTGGCATCCGCGATGATGGTCAACAAGCTCAACGCGCTGACCCCGAAGATAACGGCCAACAACGATGCGATGATGTCGATGCTGAACGACGGCGGCGACGCACTCTCGGTATCCGTCAACCGGCGCATCAATATCTGCCTTGCCGCCATTGCCGCCGCCATCGCCGCGGCCATCGCACTCGGCGTCTACGTGGCGCAGGCCGGCATTACAGCACCGATGTTGAGGCTGCGCGAACGGATGACGTCGCTTGCCGAAGGCCAGACAGATGCGGACGTGCCCGGTCTCGACCGCAGCGACGAAGTGGGCCAGATGGCGGCTGCCGTCGCCGTCTTCCGCGACAACGCCGTCGAGCGCCGCCGGATCGAGGCGCGCGCCGAAAGCGAACGCAATCTCAGCGAGAACGAACGCCGTCAGCGCGAAGCGGAAAAGATCCGCGAGGCCAACGAGCTTTCCCGTACCGTCGATGAATTGGCAAGTGGCCTCAAGCGCCTTGCGGCCGGCGACCTCGTCTCACGGATCGATCAGGCTTTCCCCGAGCATCTCGAAAGCCTGCGTGCCGACTTCAACAATTCTGTCGACCGCCTGAACCAGACGATGAACGCCGTCGGCGCCAATGCCCGCGCAATCGGTGCCGGTGCCAACGAGATTCGCTCCTCGGCCGATGAACTGTCGCGCCGCACCGAGCAGCAGGCGGCCTCGGTCGAGGAGACCGCCGCCGCTCTCGAGCAGATTACCACGACGGTCAGGGACGCCGCCCGCCGGGCGCAGGAGGCGAGCCAGCTCGTGACCCGCATGCGCGGCGGCGCGGAAAAGTCAGGCGAGATCGTCCAGAAGGCGGTCAGCGCGATGCAGCAGATCGAGCAGTCGTCGGTCGAGATCGGCAATATTATCGGCGTCATCGACGACATCGCCTTCCAGACCAATCTGCTGGCGCTGAATGCCGGCGTGGAGGCAGCGCGTGCCGGCGAAGCCGGCAAGGGCTTTGCAGTGGTCGCTCAGGAAGTGCGCGAGCTCGCCCAGCGCTCGGCCAATGCCGCCAAGGAGATCAAGTCGCTGATCACCAATTCCGGCACGCATGTGCAGACGGGCGTCACCCTTGTCGGCGAGACGGGCAAGGCGCTCGAAGCGATCGTTGGCGAAGTGCAGGAAATCAACCAGCACGTCCACGCGATCGCCGAAGCCGCCCGCGAACAGTCGACCGGCCTCCAGGAGATCAACACCGCCGTCAACACGATGGATCAGGGCACGCAGCAGAACGCGGCGATGGTCGAGGAGAGCACGGCCGCCAGCCATAGCCTGGCAACCGAAGCGGCCTCTCTGAACAACCTGCTGTCGGAATTCAGGCTGAACGGAACCGGCGGCTTCGCGGCAGCGGCCCCTTCGTCTCAGGCAGCAACCCGCCCGATCGCCTCGCGTCCGGCAACGATCCAGCCGGCGGCGCCTGCCGCCAAACCCCGCCCCGCCTCGGTCCGCGTCGCCAACCAGTCCACCGCAAGACCGGCGGCCTCGCCTGCCCGCGCACTCGGCCAAAAGCTCGCCAGCGCCTTCGGCATGAACGGCCAGGCAACGGAAGGCAAAGATGCCGATTGGACGGAATTCTGAGCGGGTCATGCCGACAACAACAATGAGCGGCTTCGGCCGCTCATTTCATGGTTGCTCTTTTCAAGCTTGCCATCTGCCTCAAAAACTCCCGTCTGGGCTGGGCGGGGCTCCCAAGCAATTCAGACCCGGGAGCGACATGCCCAATCACGCCAGCTTGGGCACCGATACTAGCTCGTGCACCGATCTCGAGATGGCCGGCGATCGCTGACTGACCACCAAGGCGAACGAAATCACCAATTTGCGTTGAGCCCGCGATGCCGACTTGAGCGACGATGATGCAATGTTGCCCGATGGTGACGTTGTGGGCAATCTGCACGAGATTGTCGATCCAGGTACCCTTACCGACTATCGTGTCTCTCGCGGATCCCCGATCGATTGTGGTGTTCGCACCGATCCTGACGTCATCCTCGATGAGCACTCGTCCAAGCTGCGCCACCGCAACGAAGCCTCCGGCCGAAACGGCAAACCCAAAACCTTCTTGGCCAATCCTGCAGCCGGGACCGATCTTCACGCGCGATCCGATAATGGCGTGACTGAGGGTTGCCCCAGCTTGGATATGGCAATCCGCCCCGATGACGACGTCGCGCTCAATGACAACGTTCGATCCAACCTGTGTTCCAGCGCCGATGGAGGCTCCCGCCTCGACGACAACATTGGCACCGATGCTCGCCGTCGGATCCACGAGCGCCAGATCGTCAACTGTTGCAGTTGGGTGAATTCCTCCTGACGGCTCTCTGTCGGGATGAAAGAGATGGCAGACACGCGCCCAGGCAACGTATGGTTCGAGAGAGCGGATCGCGATCGTGCCGTCTGGAACGGCAGCAGCAAGAGACGGGTGGACGATGACGGCACCAGCGCGCGTCGTTCGAAGTGAATCCAGATAGCGCCGATTGTCGAGGAAGCTGACTTCGAACTCGGTCGCCTCATGGAGCGGCGCTACCCCTCCCAAAGTGACTTCACCATAATCTGCCTCGCCGCCGGAGCAGCGAACGACAGTCTCCAGACTGAATGGACCTTTTCTTATGAAAAAACGAGCGTCGCCTGCCAATACCATTCCTCTGCAATACGAGGCGCGCGGGTATCGCAGAGTTTCGGACTGCCCCAGCCAACCATAGGATTGCCAGGTGACCGACACTCCTTTGATCGCCCGCCGCAATCCTTCGAGTTCACGCTTATGGCTGGTTTCCGGGCTTAGAAGCTCGCCTGAATAGGCGTGTCCGACACCTTCCCAGGCTTTGCCCAGTGGCCATCGTCGGATTGCAGCTTCATTACCGTTGCGGGGGCAGCGCCGGCTTCTACCGACTTCCCAATTATTCACCCGAGAAACCCGGGCGACACCTTAAGCCTTCGCAACTGATCATAACCGCGGAGGATTCACAAGGTGGTAGACCAAGGGCTTGCATCATGGATGCAAGCCCAGGACTAGAACGCGTCATAGTCCGCAGCAGGGTCGCGCTCCTGCCACGCGCGGCGAATTTGTGAAAATTCTGAGACAAAAACGTTTAGCGGTCTGTATAGTGTGAGCAAGACAATGATGCCCAGCGCAACAGGGTAAACTGTTGCCTTTTAGCCTCAGTGATGTTCGATATCAGCGAGCGGCCCGCAGCAGTTCAGCACTGACGCGCCACGAGCCTCGCTTCCGCAGCCAAGTGGCCGCGCTGTTCAGCCCTCCGAACGGGAAGACATGGATTTGCGAGACAAGAGAAGGTCGATCTTGCACCTGACGTTCGATCGGAACAACGAAGGTGTCAGGGGAGTACCCGGTCGCCAAAGTCAAAAGACTTCCGGAATGTCGCGTCAACATTGAAAGCGAATTGCCGACTCCACAGAGCCTTCCATACTTGATGAGCGTGCTGATCTTCGCAGGACCTGCCACGCCGATGTGGATCGGAATATTCAATCCTGCTTCCCGGAGCGCGTCCGCCCAGCAGAGCGCCTTGGATGCATCAAATCCAAACTGTGTCACGATCCGAAGACGGGCGTCAGTGCGCTCGGCAAATTCCTTTTTCTGGCGAAGAGCATCAAACGCCACCGCGTCCGAGAAGTCAGGGCTGCCCTCGGGATGCCCCGCGATCGCAACATCGGAAATTCCAAAGCGGTCGAGAACTCCTGTCTCGAGCAACTGCAATGAAGATGCGAATGGCCCGGCCGGAGCCGGCAGTCCCCCGCCGACGACGAGAACATCGTTCACGCCGCCTTCCTCGACGAGACGGCGGACACCACGTTCCAGTGCTTCAAAAGATCGGATCCTTCGAGCCGCCAGATGGGGTACGGAAAAACAGCCAGCATCGCGCAGACGACGTGAAGCGATGAGCATCCCGTCTTCGACACCGTCGGATCCGATGTCAGCGAGATAGACGCGGGTCCCTGCCGGCAACATATCTCTCAGTTCGTTGAGCCCTGGTACCTGCCTGGGGAGCATTTCAACTGAGGCAGGCAGTGCCTGAATAGGATTCAGTAGATTTGTCGTCATGAACTCATTCGCGGCATATAGCCGAAGCTTACTGATTTATTGGACAATGACCAAATCGACGGGCCGATGCTGCGATCACTGCGCCATTTGATCGCCCGGACGCGCAGCTAAGCAGGATGGCGTGAGCTTTAGGAAAGCCTCAATGCACATGACTTCATCAACGTCCGTACGCTGGAGATAGCAGGAGCTATCCGTCTATCACTATTGGCGATTTCCTGCCGCGGAATTGATTCAAGTCGATGATCTTTGCATTTACCGCGATGACCCGATGTCGAGCGAGGATTTGAACAATTGGGTCGTTCCTGGAACGCGTCGAACGCGTCTTGATGACGGAGGCAAGTTCCTTCGCTTCGCTGCTGCATAGACGGCATAGGTTGGCTCGCCAGTTTAGGTCACGCGCTGTCGAGGGCGCCCACGCCTGACTGCGGACGATGACGATGAGACGGGATGTGATTTCGTCCCATGCCGCCTCGGGCAGCGCGCTCGTGGCCACCCCGGCAGCATTGGCTTTCCGCTTGAGGATGACCTTGCCCCAATAATGCGGGCTGGTCAGACGCACCAGCAATGTCCGCAGGCCGAAGTGAATTTTCGATACCATGGAAGATGCCCCACGCGAAAAAAACGAACCTTGTACCCTTGGCTGGTAAAATCGATACCCAACTGCGTCAGCTCAGCCCTTCAGATAGCGACGCATGCAATAGAGCAGCGTTGCCCGTTCCTCATTCTCGCGAACGTCGATCACGCGCCCGAAGAGAATCCGATGCGTCGCCTCGTCGACGGCTTGGGAAAGCTCGCATTCGAAGCTGACGGAGGCGTCGCCTAGCACTGGAACGCCCGTCATACCCTCCCGCCATTCGCCGAGCGCAAATCGGTTTTCCATCGGCGTCCCTCCGCCGAAGCGGTTCGAGATGTCCTCATGGCCTGGCATCAGCGTATTGACGCAGAAATGGCGAGCGCTCTCGAACGCATGAAAACACGAACTCGCGCGATTGATACAGACGAGCAGCGTGGGCGGCGTGTCGCTAACACTGCAGACTGCCGAGGCGGTAAAGCCGTAGCGAGCCCCGCGGACACTGGTGCTCACAACATTGACCGATGTGCCGAGACGCGACATTCCATTGCGAAACGTGGCTTTGTCGACAAGGTCGAAGCGATGATCCAGCATACTCACGTTGATCCTCTCAGGCACGATCTGGAAGGGCACAATATTAGCTGTCGGCCTAGGTCGATGCCGTCCGCCCCCGTCCCGGCAGGATCAGCAAGCGCTGGGCAATGGCGCATCAGGTGACACGCCGTCGTCCGGAGGACCCGAAATCAACGACGCTAGGCCGAGAGTTCTCTTCTGACGATCTCCGCGCCTGCACTCAAAGCGTTTAGCTTGCCTCTTGCCACCCGTCGAGACAGGGGTGCCATTCCGCAGTTCGTGCAAGGGCACAGGTTCTCGGCATCGACAAATTGAAGTGCTTTTCGCAAGGTGTTGGCGACTTCCTCCGGCGTCTCGATGGTGTCACTTGCGACGTCGATCGCCCCGACCATCACCTTCTTGCCGCGAACCAGTTCGATGAGGTCCATCGGGACATGGGAGTTGTGGCATTCGAGCGAGATCATGCCGATGCTGGATCTCTGCAGCTTGGGGAGCGTTTCCTCATATTGCCGCCATTCCGAGCCGAGGGTCTTCTTCCAATCGGTATTGGCCTTGATGCCGTAGCCGTAGCAAATATGGACGGCGGTCTCGCACTTGAGCCCTTCGATGGCTTTTTCCAGGGTGGCAACACCCCAGTCATTCACCTCGTCAAAGAAGACGTTGAATGCGGGCTCGTCGAACTGGATGATATCGACGCCGGCAGCCTCCAGTTCCCGTGCTTCCTCATTGAGGATCTTGGCGAACTCCCATGCCAGTTTTTCCCGGCTTTTGTAGTGGCCGTCAAAGAGCGTATCGATCATCGTCATCGGACCCGGCAGAGCCCACTTGATGGGCTGCTTGGTCTGCCGACGCAGAAACTTGGCGTCTTCGACAAAAACGGGTTTCTGACGAGACACTGCGCCGACCACCGTCGGAACACTCGCATCGTAACGATCCCGAATCCTGACGGTCTCGCGTTTTTCGAAATCGACGCCATCGAGGTGCTCGATGAACGTCGTGACGAAATGCTGGCGCGTCTGTTCGCCATCGCTGACGATATCGATGCCTGCCCCACGCTGATCGTCCAGAGACAAACGCAGAGCATCCTGCTTGCCCTCGATCAGTTCCTCGCCCTGCAGTTTCCAGGGCGACCAGAGCTTCTCAGGCTCAGCGAGCCAAGAAGGTTTCGGCAGGCTGCCGGCGGTCGACGTGGGCAACAGTTTTTTCATGTCAGGCAACCTTATGCTTTTGGTGCGTCAAAGAACGGAAGAGGAAGACAGTTGCTCAAGAACGGCCTTGTATGGCTTGATGAAGTGCTCTTCAGCGAACCTTCCCTGCTCGATCCCAAGGCGGCTGCGCTCCTCCCGATCGTAGACGATACGGGTCAATGAGTAATCCGAGTGCTTCAGGCTTGGCTGGTAGCATGCCCCTGCGGCGGAATTGGCATTGTAGATTTCAGGGCGGTAGATCTTCTGGAAGGTCTCCATCGTGCTGATCGTGCCGATCAGCTCCAGATTGGTGTAGTCACCGAGGAGATCACCGAGGAAATAGAATGCCAGAGGTGCCACGCTGTTCGGCGGCATGAAATAGCGGACCTTCAGACCCATCTTCTGGAAATACTGATCGGTGGAGGAGAATTCATCCTGCAGGTACTCGACCCCAAGGACAGGATGCTGATTGTCAGTCCGGTGATAGGTCCTGCTGCTTGAGGCGCTCAGGCAGATCACTGGGGGTTTGCTGAAGTTCTCTTTGTAGACCTTTGAACTCAGGAAGCTCTTGAACAGGTTCCCATGCAGATCGCCGAAGTTCTGAGGTGTGCCGAACGCAGGGCGATCCTTATTGAACTCAGGCAGCACCACGCTGAAGTCGTAGTCGCGGACGTATGAGGAAAAGTTGTTCCCGACAATGCCTTCGATGCGTTCGCCCGTTTGGCGATCAACGATATTCGTTTTCAAAACCTCGATCAGCGGGAAGGCATCATTGCGGCCTTCGGCGCCGATGCTCATCTCGACCGAGATGATTTCGAGTTCGACGGAATAGCGGTCGCCTTTTGGATTGTCCCAATGCGCCAGGGCGTTGAAGCGATTATCAATCATCTTCAGGGCGTTGCGCAGGTTTTCCCGACGGTTCTCGCCTCTGGCCAGATTGGCGAAGTTCGTCGTAATGCGGGTGTTCTCCGAGGGGTGATAATCCTCGTCGAAGCAGAGGCTCTTTATATTGAATTGGAACTTGTCGTTCATCTGATCTAGCGTCCTAATTCCTGAGTTAAATCCTTGCGACGCCAGTCCGTTTCGGCGTTTCCTGGACGTCGTTTTGTGGTTCTTCTCAGTCAGCGACCTTCATATTCTCTGGTGAGAGCGGTGCCTCCCTTATGCCCGAGCCGCGTACTGACGAATATTGATTTGATCTCATCACAGCATGAGCCACGCTCATGATTGGGGCCGGACGGCTTTTGCGGCCCAGATGATCTGATCCCTATCGGTGGATCGAACACTTGACCCGAGGCTGGGCATGGGACATTGCTTTGCCGTCATGGTTCTGCGGACTCCGGTCCGGAGCTAAGAGGGAATTCGGTTTGATGCCGGAGCTGCCCCCGCAACTGTAAGCGGCTAGTGAACGCCCCTATTGTCACTGGGTTATCTCGGGAAGACGGGCGAGAGCAGTCATCCGCGAGCCAGGAGACCTGCCACGACAGATAACGTCCACGGGCGGGGTGTCCCGGAGTGCCGCTTTCGCGTCAGCATTCCCGTGCCGTCGTCTCTGCGTCATCCCCGCCCTGCCAGAACCAGATGGCAGTGCCGATGACAACTACAGACACGATGGACAAGCATGCTCAGCAGGGGGCGGCGACCCGGCTGATCGATATCGTCTTCCCCGGTGACACCAACCATCACGGGACTCTGTTCGGCGGCACTGGCCTCGCGCTTATGGATCGCGTCGCCTTCATCGCCGCGACCCGCTTCGGTCGCACGCCCTTCGTGACCGCTTCCTGCGAACGCATCGATTTCAAGCAGCCAGCGCGCATCGGCCAGATCGTCGAATTCACGGCGAAGCCGATCAAGGCCGGACGCCGCTCACTGACCGTCGAGGTCGAGATGGTGGCAGAGAGTATCGTCGGCCGCCAACGGCATACCTGCACGCGGAGCATTTTCCACATGGTCGCCATACCCGAAGGTGACGACGCCGCGAATTATCGTTTGCCCGAATTGCTTCCGGAAAAGCCTTCCGATCCGAGCGAAGAGGTTACCATGGTCGAGATCGTTTTCCCGGATCAGGCAAACAGCGTCGGCCGAATGTTCGGTGGCGAAGCAATTGCCTACATGACCAAGGCGGCATTCGTCGCCGCTTCACGCTACTCTGGCAAGCTGGTTGTCCTCGCCTCGTCCGAGCGTATCGACTTCGCAAGGGGCATCGAGATCGGTGAAATCGTCGAGGCTGAGGCACGTGTCGTGCGCGTGGGCCACAGTTCCATCGCCATTGAGACAAGGCTCTGGTCCGAGAACCTTCTGACGGGCAAGAGGCATGTTACAGCCACGGGACACTTCAACATGGTGGCAGTCGGCGAGGACCACCGCCCGGTGGCCGTTCGCGATAGCGACCCGCACGCAATCGTTCCCATTGAGCAAGGAAGGGCATAGGCATGTTGGACAGGCAACATCTGGCAATCCTTCGTGAAGTCGATCGTATGGGCAGTCTGACGGCCGCAGCGGAGCGGCTGAATGCGACCCAGCCGGCTCTCAGCCACACGATCCGCAAGCTGGAGGAGCGTTATGGCGTCGCCATGTGGGAGAAGGATGGTCGCAACCTGCGCCTCACCGAGGCCGGGCGCTACATCGTCAAACTGGCCCAACGCGTGCTTCCTCAGATGGAAAGAGCTGAGGATGTCCTGTCGGACTACCGCTTTGGGCAGCGAGGTTCTCTCAGGATCGGAATGGAGTGCCATCCCTGCCACCAATGGCTTATGGGGGTCACAAAACCATACCTGGTAGACTGGCCGGACGTGGACCTCGAACTCACGACATCATTTGCGTTCGGGGGCGTTGCGGCGCTGAGCGGATACGAAATCGATATCCTGATCACACCGGATCCGATCGAGGCGCCAGGCATCCATTATCTGCCGGTGTTCGACTACGAACTCGTGCTTGCTGTACCAGCCGATCACCCGCTGGCGCTCAAGAGCCACGCCGAGCCTGCAGACCTGCTGAACGAGACGCTCTTCACCTATCCGGTACCGCCGGAGCGGCTGGACGTATTCACCCAATTTCTGGTTCCCGCCAATTGCCGCCCGCGACACCACCGGAATGTCGAAACCACGGAGATGATGCTCCAGCTCGTGGCAGCAGGTCGTGGCGTCAGCGCGATCCCGAGTTGGCTCGTGCGCCGGGAAGCTGCGGAGCTTGGTGTGCGTCCTGTTCGGATCGGCGAGACCGGGATAGGCAAGAGCATTCACCTCGGTCTGAGAAGTGGCGACGAGGCGATTGATTTCATCGCTGGGTTTCTCGCGACCTCGCGTCAGGCACAAACGTGACATGGCGCCGACGCTTATGGAAATATGCCACAGCGAGGAAACGCGGCTGGAGCGGGTGAAGGGAATCGAACCCTCGTATTCAGCTTGGGAAGCTTCGAGAACCTTAAGCGAAATCAAAGCGGCGTTTCACTAATACCGGCCCTCGCCCGACATGTCTGGCGAGGGCTTGAAACGCTTGGAGGATGCATGACGCATCAGGTTTTTATTTCATCAGCCGTGCCACTTGCCAGCGAGAAAACGTTCGCCGAGGCCGCCGCCAGCTACCTCAAGCATGGCGGCGATGGGAAGCACATCCAACCGATTATCGACCATTTCGGAAATCGACCGCTCGCCTCGATCTTCCCTTTCGATGTGAAAGAGATGGCGGCGGCGCTCTACCCGACGCAGAGCAATGCTACGCGGAACCGCCAGGCGTTGACCCCGGCGCGGGCGGTCATAAACCACGGCTACGAGCGAGGCTGGTGCAGCCTTATCCGCATCAGGAAACTCAAGGAGGAGCCGCCACGGCGAAAGACACCCGCTTCACCGGTCTGGATGCATGCATTCATCCGGCAGTGCGCGAAGGACGATCTGCCGCACGTTGCAGCGATCGTGCTCTTCATGTCGCAGACGGCGGCCAGAATCAGCGAGGCAATCAACGTCCGCTGGAAGGATGTCGATCTTGCCGGGCGTCGGGCGCTCCTGGTCAAGACAAAGACCGGCGCGAATTCGCTCCGCCACCTGACGGACGAGGTGGTGCGGCGGCTGCACGAACTGCGAGGAGATGCAGCTGCGGAGGATAGAGTCTTCCGTTATACGAACCGCCATTCGGTCAACGAGCGAATACATGCTGTCTGCCGCCGGGCGGAGATCAGCTATAAGTCCAGCCATCTCTGCGGCAGGCATACCTTCGCGACCAACGCGATCGATATGGGCATGGACATCAAAACGGCTATGGATGCAGGTGACTGGAAGAGCCCTGAGGTTTTCCTTGGCACATATGTTCACCCAAGGCAGAATGCAGGCCGAATGGTTGCAGATCGCTTCAACGGTATGCAATTTCAAGATGCGATCTAGGAATGTGAAGCTATGGCAAGGCAGCGCACCGGTGACCAAAAGCTCGGCGGCACGCAAAAGTTTGTTCGGGTTCCGCTTGATCTGCTTCAGCGCGTACTGGACCAGTTCGAGCTCGAAACGTTCGGTGATGATTACGCTAGCGAGCAGATGCAGGAAGAAGCCAAACGGATGCGCAGGGAAATCGCAGAGCTTCGGCGAATCGCTGGAATAGATCGAGGTCGCACAGAGGGATAAGGAACGCGCACATGACAAACATGATTGAACGCATCACCGCAGCGATCGAGGACGCAATCACGTCGGAGGGCATGAAGGACATCGGATGGGTGGGCGATCGAGAAGGATCGATGCTGCCAGTTGATGGCAAGATAGACCTGACACTGATCGCCAAATGCGTACTAGGAGCAATGCGCGAGCCCACCGATTACATGACCGACGCAGGGATTGCGCCTACATATGAGTGGATTGATGATAGCCCTGCTGAAGTTTGGACGCGCATGATCAACGCGGCGATAGCGGACGAAGGTTAAAGATGGCGCCCCATGCCGGAGTGCCAGAAGCCGGACGGATCAAGAGCTTGCCGAATTGTGAGGCAGAAACCAAAAGCGCAATATCGCTATGCTTTTCGCGGCAGCTGCCTCACGCGATCTCGTATATTTCCGCCTTATCGGCACTGTCCCGCAGCCCCTTGTAGCTCGCGTGTCGCAGCTTCCCGTCAGCCGTCCAGGCTCGATATTCGATCTCAGCGATCAGCCTTGGCCGCGTCCAGACGATATCCTTCCGCCGGCCGGCATATTCGACCGCTGGCTTTTTCGTCACCAGCTTGTCGAGCTCCTCTCGCAGTTTCCACGTTGGCGCTTCCTTGAAGCCCGTTCCGACCGAGCCAACGTAGACCAGCTTGCCGCCGCGTCGAGCCGCCAGGAGAAGCGAGCCTATCCCGGCGCGAGCCGACATCGAGTGCTCATAGCCGACGATCGCGAAGCTGTCGGACTGAATGCATTTGACCTTCACCCACTCGCCGCCACGGCCCGATCGATAGGGCGCTTCCCGATCCTTTGCGATGATCCCTTCGAGGTCATGCTCGCAGGCTATCCGGAGAAGCGCCTCGCCGTCGGCGTCCACCTCTTCGGATAGCCGGATGGCGCCCTCGCCAGTGATCAGGCTTTCGAGGAGGTGCCGGCGGGTTGAGAGTTCGGTCTCGATGAACGAGTGACCGTCGAAATAGAGGAGATCGAAGGCCATGAAGATAGCGTCGCCCGACGTCGCCTTCCCATGCCGTCCGCCGAGCGACTGCTGCAGCGCGCTGAAGTCCGAGCGGCCCTGTTCATCCAGAACGACCGCCTCGCCGTCCAGGATGGCCGTGGAGACGCCAAGGGACTTTGCTGCGGCTTCGATCGCGGGAAAGCGGTGCGTCCAGTCGTGGCCGCCCCTGGTGATGATCCTGACGCCGGTCGGCTCAATATGGACGGCTAGTCGGTATCCGTCCCATTTGATCTCGTAGGCCCATTGATCGCCTTTCGGCACTCTGGCCTTGAGAAGCGCGAGGCAGGGCTCGACGCGATATGGCATTGGATCAAGGGGGAGATTTGGCTGCGTTGGATCGCGCGGTTTGCGCGGCCGGGATCGAACCGGCTTGTCTGTCTGCAGGAGAGGTTTTGACTTGGGCGGCTTGGTCATGCCATGCAGTGCATCAGCAAATGCTTAAGATGCCGTGCACCCATGCCTGATGCCTATCAGCCGCTTTACCGATGGCGCCGAACACAGATCGACGAGAACGACCCGCCGAGCGATGACGATTGGTCTGGGTATGATGAAGAGGTCTGTATCGGTCGGATACAGAAGCAGGCCCATGGGCCGATGAAGGGGAAGTGGCATTGGGCAGGTGGGGGACCGCGAACCCGAAAGCGCCTACTGCCTCACACCGGCTATCTTGCCGAGGGTCGGGAGGCCATGCGGGCGGTAGAGGAATACTACCACGGCCTGATGAGGTTGAATGGGCTTAAGGGCTCGAAGCAGCCTTAGTCCTATCCGTTTTCGCAAAAGCAGGTGACAGCCCAGAAGAAATGCTTGAATGACGAAAAATGAAGAGCCCCAACAGATTCGGTCAAGAGATGCTTTTTGAGGGATGTCATGATGATGCGTAGAGCTTTACTCTTTTTTTGCGCGATATTAACTGGCTGCGAGCAAGAGATCAGCGCTCCGGAACTAGCGAAATGCACCACGTTCGCCACAGGTGAGACTTTCATTGTCCGGAAGCGAGACATGCATGTTGATGGCAGCAAGTTAGTGATGGTCGATATCGAGGGCAAAGCTCATGTTGCTCCTCTGATCAGCAATGGCAGCAACGATTATGAGGGGGAATGCGATCCCATTCAGGATGAGGAAGAGCCCTTCTAGCAGATTTGCGGAATATCGGCTGCGGTCCCGCACTCTCTTCCTAATCTCGCCCCGGTCGCAACACCGGGGCTTTTATTTGTCTGTGACTAGGTCGTCACGCTAGTGTCACGTGACAAGCATCATTCAATGTGGTTTTCTTCTTTCGCGAATGGGCCTTTATAATCCCATTAAAGTCTGACCTACCGGGCGGGCGAAGCCAGGGCCTGACCGATGCTTGTTCGAGAGGGGAAACATTGAGACAGTTCATTGAGGCGGGACGCCAAGCAATAGAACAGGGTAACTTACACGCCGCGCTTTTCATTGCCTTGACGATGCCTGACATCTGCGGGTCTTTAGAGACCCCTAATGCCGGGAATGGCGAACGTTACCGGAGGTGGGTGACCAAATGGGTTGAGCCAAGGTTCATAGTCAATTACGGATCTCCACCTGCCGCCACGCGCTTCATTACCGCCGATGAGTTGTGGAATGCAAGGAACAGCATAATTCACAGCGGAAAATCTGAAATGAGGAGCGGTGCAACACAGCTTAAGAACATCTTTTTCTTCGATGACAGCATAGATAGCCACTTGAACAGATACAGGATCAACGGCCGGTCTCTTTTGCAAGTTAGGACTAGCGATTTTTGCGCCGAAATATGGCTTGCTGCTGAAGATTGGCTTGCGGCCACATCTGGAGACAAGGAAATCGCAGGCGCGCTCAATGACCTACTCACGATTCGAGCGCCAGGCTATTCGAGTGATGGAATAGTGTTTGGATAACGGCCGGTTTTTGTATGCGTGAGGGCCCGCCCGTTCATTGAGTGGTGAGCCCTTTTTTGATCTCAGCCAGTCGAGATCGACAATCCGATCAGGATGCCGGCGACCATGCATCCGATGCCGACGGCTGCGACGATCGCCCATATGGCGCGGTTCTGTATCGTATCTCCTTTGACGCCCGGCGCGCTCAAGAAGAGCATCCCGGCAATCATGTAGCTGTAAGGCCAGAACCCGGCGGCCGGGCTCACTGCCCAACTGTCGGGCCGACCAGCCCAATTGAAGCTAATGACATAGATCCGCTGGCAGAGAACGACGAACCAGACGATGAAGATGGCAAGGATTAACTGCCATTCGCCTGTGTCGGCATTTTCCTTGACGGCCCGATAGGCCGAAGGGCCCCAGGTAATAGTGATGATTATTGCCGTACCAAAGGCCAGCGAGTTAAACACGTCCCGCAGAAGCAGCGGCGGAACGATCATCGATGCAATCCAGTATGCGAGGAAAGCGCCAACGGCGAACACGACAGCGCGGTTCGGGGTGAGGCTTCGTATCATTTATCGTTCTCCCGACACTATGCTGAGGACATTCCCCGCCAACTCCTGGCGGATTTCCCAGGATCGACGCTCGACCCCGAATTTCGCTTGAACAAGATCCGTCACTGCCGCGCGGATTTGGCGTTCTTTCACATGATTGCCGACCGCAGGCTCGACACTGTCTGAAGTCACGGGTTCGATTTTTGTATCGAAGAGCCGCTTCATGCTTCTCAGGAATGCCATCAGAGTGCCTTCCTTGCGTTGACCGCGGCGACAAAGGCGTCGAGAGAGCGTTCATTCGCCTTGATGATCTCGAAACCGACCCGCGCTTCGTTGATGCGAGCGTCATAGAGCTTCTCGACCAAAGCGTCCTTGGCCGCGAGCTCGACCTTGTGGGCGGCACGCTCGCTTTTCATCTCCGCCTGAAGCTTCAGAATATACAACGCCAACGCTACGCAGATCGATCCTATGATCCCGTTGGCAAAAAACGGCGACGCTATGCCGCTTACGATATCTGGCTGCATTCCATCCCTGCCCTTAGAAAGCCTCAGCGGTTGCCGCGTTCTGCTTGTTGTAGTCGTCTGCCCACGCCTGGCAGTCCCTTGCCAGTTGATCGCGGTTATCGGCGGTCACCTCCCAGCGGAAGCGGAAGACGACCCACGGTTCATCGCGGAGTTTTACGCGCTCGACGAGCGCCGTGCAGGCGGGAGGGAGTACCAGCCTGCGCCGCTCCGCCTTTGCCTGCCCTTGCGTCACCGCGGCCTCAGAGACCCGCTTGCCGGTGTCATCGGTGGTCGTGCACCCGGCGAGGAGCGCCGCGAGGAGGATCAGCGCTTTGGTGTCCATTGGAAATCCTTTGCATTGGGCCGGCTAAGCTCAGGGTCTGCTTCGGCGTCCTTCAGCAGTGCCTCGATCCGATCTTCGGCGGCCTGCTTGCCTCTCAGTGCGTCAGCAGCGCGGATAGCGGCGTTGGCCGCGGCAACCTCAGCGGCGATCCTGTCGCGCTTTTCCTGAGCCACCTGTGCGGCCAGAGCTTCATACTGGAATGTCGAGACCGTCTTTTCGAGGCGGGCATCGCAGGTCTGCTTTTGCGCCGCAGTCGCGATCCGTACTTGTTCGGCCGCGTAGGAGTGAACCTTGCCGGTGGAGAGGTCGCCAAGCACAGGCACCGCCGACAGGTACGGAATGCGCCATGCGCCGGGAATGCCCTCGTAGTACCCGAGCAGGCCGAGGGCGACACACCCGCCGAAGCCGAGATATCGAGCGATGGCGTAGAGGATCGTCATGGTTCCACCTTCACGCTCGTATCAACGGCGCCTTGATCAACGGCTTGCTGAGCAAGATCAGTTTTGCGCTCGGCATTCCGTTCCCAGACAGCACCGAAGACATAGGACCCGATGATGCCGCCCATCAGCAGGATAAGGTTCATCGCAATCGTGTCGCTGAGAGCGATCGGTCGGCCCCATATCGAGAGGTAGGTGATGATGCCGGCAGACCAAATCAGCACCAGGATGATGATACGCCGACGAACCGCCCAGTCTGGCGACGCTACGTGGTCCATGAATAGCTTCATCAGGCGGCATCCTGCAGGCCGTCATAGAAGCGCTTGGCATAGCCAGCGACATCATTGGCGCGATCGGTACCGTTGATGATGCGGCGAGCGTTCACCCAATCGGAGCTCTTTGAGGTGAAGTAGTCGGCGAGCTTCTTGCCGGTGAACAGCCCGCGAGCCATACCCTCGAACATGATCCTCACCGCGACGTCATCACGCATCGCGAGAGACGGGTTGCCAACGAGATCAGCACCGACGATCGGCCCCATGGTCTCATAGTTGACCTTGTGGGTGAGCTGAACGAGCCCGCGACCAAGCCACGACTTGCCCTGAGCGTCCTTCCGCCAATATGGCGTCTTCACCCATTTGAGTTTGCCAGCGGCGAACGCTCGGTCGAGGATTGCTATCGCAGAATCGTCCGTCGAGGCTTTTGTCTCGCGGATCGGCTGCATGGTGAAGGCAGTCTCGTGGAAAGCCGTTGCCAGCATGTAGGCCAGCCACCGCGGATCGATGACCGCCTTTCCTGCCTCGTCGAGGATGGCTTCCATGCCTTCAACCTGGCTCTGCGATAGCGACCCGCTGAACAACGAGGTGCGCACCGCAGCGAAGAACTTCGCTCGGTTCATTGGGAATATCTCCGATGTTGTTAGAGCGAGCGACGAGGCTCGCGTTCACTGCAAAGCCCCACGCATGGCGTTGGGCACTTTCGATCTCTTAATTAGCCAATCTGATACCCAACGGGCCTAGACTCGCCGCGCTTCACGCAATATGTCCGGGACAACTAGAAATTTGATTTTCTCAGCGGGGTTGTGGAAAATGAAAAAGCTGCGCGATTTTATCCTTGATCATCCGGCCACACTCGGGACAGTGCTCGTCATCGCAAGTGCTATAATTACGCACTATGTATTCGATATCTCTTTCGGAACGCTCGCTTTTATAGTTCTTTCCGTCGCTTTGGTGGTCGCTGGACTGATCTACGACGCGGGTTGAAAGTTCGCCCGGTTTGGTGGTGCCGATCCCGAATAATTTTGGTGCTTGCCTTTATTGACGCCATTGACGTGAATTGGTTTCACCCTGTACTTGGGGCAACGCTCGGGGAAGCCGCGTCGCGGTACTGAACTATCGGCCTCCCCGCCTTTGGGGATCTTCAATGCTTTATTCTTCGTCGCTTCAACGCGCTGCCTTTTTGGTAGGCGGACCTTTCGGTTGCTATGTCGTTTACAACGCCGCTTTCATTTGGCGACAGTACGACCCTGACAAATACGCGGCTTTGGCTCAGTACTATGAATGGCCCGGCCTGTTCCTCACACTGGCGGTTTACACAGCAGCTTTCGCAATAAGCGTCTGGGCAACTTATCGATACATTCCGGCCTCTCCTTCCAAGACAACATATTCGAGCCTAAGCCGCGCATCCCTCGCGCTGATGCTGGCCGTTACAGCGGCATTGATGGCGCTGACGATCTACCGAGTGTTCGGAACACTTCTGCCTAGCTCTCTAGCCGACGACTTTAGCCGCTACTACGCCGTGAGTAGGCGGGGCGGCGCATGGATGATCCTTGCAGCGTACGCCATTCTTTATGCATTTTTGCTGGACATGTATTTCGGCGGCGTGAACCGCTGGAATTCTGCGGCGCTCCTGGCGAGTGTCGTCCTCAACTTCGTCACTGGCGGACGCTCGCTCTTGATGTGCGTTTTGCTGGCCTACATGTTTTTGCTGTATCGCCAGCGTCCTGCTTATCGTGACCTCTTTATTGGTATCGCAGCCGCGGCAATCGTTGCGCTACTAAGTTTCGTGTCTGTTACGGAGTTAAGGCTTCCGGACGAAGATCAGTTGCCACCAGTTCAGGACCAAGCGGGCACCCAAGGAACACCTCGGGATATTGATGAAGAGATTGCCGAACAGACGGCCGAAGCCCACTACGAGATGAACTATAACTCGGCCTTTGTCATGAACGACGTTCTTGACGGCTTGAATGAAGGACGCCTGACTGCATACCCACATTTTATTGTGGACACCATGAATCTTATGCCGCGCTCTATCGTCCCCAACAAGCCGCTCTCGACTTCGGATACCCGAGCTGTTTACCCTGCAGTCGCAGCACGCGGAACGACGATGAGCTTTCCCCTTGACGCCAACGTCGCAATGCACCTCGGAGCGTGGGCGTTCATCCTGGGGCCGATCGTTGCCGCTTTGTGTCAGTTGGCTTTTGTCTGGGGAGCATCTCGGCGGATCGGGCTTGTTTCCTTTCTGGCGTTCTTCTGGGGAACCATGTTTTTGCTGGCCGCTCGTGGTGGCATTCTGAACTATAGAATAGTGCTTCACTCCCTGATGATCGCCGTTATGTTCTTTGCGTACAGCCAAGTCGCAAAGGGCTTTCTGGCGGGATGGTTTATGGCCCGCCAGAAAACGGCTTAGTAGATTGTCGGCGCCGTTGGCACGATGCTCGCGCCAGCGGTCGCCGCAAGAATTTCAGCAATGGCAGAGGTTGTTAGGGCTACGCCGGCGCTATTGGTCACCGTTACATTGATATTCGCTAGCCCCGATCCCCCATCAGCAACAGCGACGCTATGGGTTAGAGACGAGTAACCGTCCAGCGCTTGAGCGGAAACACCCGCTGTCACGGCGGAAGTTAGCGCCCCGCCCCCATCTCGGCAGATGGCAACGTCGAACTCCTCGATCTTGGTTGCCGCGGTTGTGGAGCTTCCCACACCGAACGTAACCAGCTTCAGCTTCAAGGCCGCGCGGCCATTGTTTGGCACCGCGACTGTCAGCATTGTTCTTGGTGTCGCGCTGTCCATGTCTTGTCGGGTACGGGTCAACCTGCTGGGCTGACTGAGCAGCGGAAACGTGTTTCCCCACAGATAAGCTTGTCGCGGACTCATCTGGGGATACTCGATGCCCGAGGTTGCATCCACAAGGGTCAACTGTCCACTGTTGTAAGTGTTGGCGTTGATCCCGCATATCGCCGTCACGAGAGCGGGATCCGCTTTTAACCTCAGCATGATTGGCCCTAAGGAGCCACCGCCTGACTTCGTGTCGAGGAGACGCGGCATAGCGGCGAGGCCACCGGCATACGAGACATCCGCCTCGACCCATGAAGGCTGGGACGCGGCCGATGCTCCGCTTATGAAATCCAGATAGTTAAAGTCAGCCAGGCAGTTAAACTGCCCATAGATTGCCGCCTTGGCTATGATCACACCGTACATCGTGCCCTTAAAAAGGCCGCCGACCAAGCCGTAGTTGTCATCGTTTACGACCCGCAGATCGCCGATGTATAGGCCAGAGCCGCGGTCGCCGGTTATGATGCCGGCCTTGAACCGATCCGCCGATGCCAGCCATGCTGGGCGACCGCAATTATTGAGAACGGCGGTCCCAATCGTCGTTGACATGCGATTTGGGAGCATCGCACTTGAGCCGGCATCCGTGCAGTCGATGTTGAACGGCATACCAACGTTCTTCATGACCACCTTGCCGTAGGAAATGTGCTTGGCCGTCGAATTGGCCGGCAGTGCCTGGCTATTCACCCCGATTGAACAATTGCTGATGTAGAGCTCATCTATGTGGATGTCTTCACAAGAGCCACCCTCAAACTGAACGGCTCGACCACCCTTATAGGTAGCGTCATAGAGGGAGTTCTTGATGCGCGTTGCACCATGGAAGCGTCCGGCCGTGAAATTCGTAATCGCAAGACCATTCATAGCGGCCTTACTATTCAAGTCGAGCTTGAGATCCCACATGACGACGTCGGAGACCGGCGAACTTCCAGACAAGTCCAAATTGTATCTACCGGTAATAAAGCCACCAATCTGCGGTGACGAGCTCGCGGCTACCAACTCGCCAAACTCCAGACACCTCATGCGCGCACCGATCTTCATCATCAGGTAATCCTTGATGAAGTACCGTTGATCGACCAAGAGCGTGAACCCGAAATCGGCGCAAAAGTCGAAAGCCTTTTGGAACGGCCCATTCGGATTGATCGTGAAGGGACCCGTTCCCTCGGTGGTGCTCGCGTTAATCGGATTGGCTGCGTCTGAGACAAATCCGAACCATGCTCCAAGGATGCCCGTGGTAGGCCACATGCCGCTCCTGATCCAAACATAGTTCGAGTCCTGGGTGGACGGCACAGATACGGCCTGCAGCACATCGGCAGATACCATTGCCTGCATCGAAGCCGAAAGGCTTGAAATAAGGTGCAAGCTAAACTGACCCTGACGTCCAGCCTCCTTCAGGTAGGCCGAGGCAACCGTTCCCGTGTTAAGCGCCTGCATTGCAGCACGCGTCGCTGGAAACGCGTTTGGCACCGCACTCAGGGCGGCATCGCGAGCGTCTTCCGCGCGGTCGGCTGCTTCTTCCGCCGCTGCGACGATTGCCGCCGATGCCTGATCCGACAGCAGCCGAAAATTCGCGCCGTCATCCACATACGAAATCATCATGTTCGCCAGCAGGCCGCCGGGCGCGATCTGATTGCCCGAGCTGGTCAGCAGAGGCTTTGCAGCCGTGCCGTTCTCGGAGATCGTCACGTTTCCGGTGTTTGCCCGGAAGACGTTGGCAACGCGCAGCGCAAAGGCCGAAGCGGGGATGGCCGAGGTCAACTGGATCGCGTTCGCTGTGCCGGCGCCTGCATCAATGAGCTTCACGAAGCTGTAAGGCAGATCAGCCACGCGCGTCCAGGAACCAGTGCCCGACGCCCCGACCTTCATGTAAACGCCGTTGTAGGCGACGGTGGCATCACCGATCACCCAAGCGATTGTATTCGCCCCGCGCGCGAGATCAGCAAAGAGCGATGCCCGCGAGGTGTAGATGAGCCCGCCGGTCGAGATGAAGGCATTGATGATGCTTTCAACCCAGGTGCCCCATGCGCGGATGTCCGATTTCTTCGGCTTCTGCCGCCCTGAGGAGGGAACGCCATCCGTGACGAAGTCGCGCCAGATCTGTGCAGCGGTCTGCATGAGGCCCATAGATGTCTCCATGTGAAATCGACCCGGCATGGTGATGCCAGGCAAAGTTGATGCTATAGAATGAAGGTCAGGCGCCCGGCCGGTTGCCGATCAGCCGCAGAGGAATGGTCAGGGTCTGCCCTACCCCGACGCCGGGAATGACGTGGTAGATTTCAACTTTGCCGTCCTCTGTGACCAAGCCAGTCCCTTCGAGGATGACGCCCGACAGGATCGACACGCCGGTCAAAGTCGGGCGGCCTCGACGGTGCACATAGACGCGATCTCCAAGCTTGGCTGCCGATATGGCAAACTCCTTGATGCGAGGAGCAAGGCTGAGAGCGATCACAGAGCTGTAGACGATATCGACATCCACGATCCATGCGACACTTGCCGCCTTCATCGCAGCATCAGCCTGCAGGGCGGCTTCTCGCCAATCGATCTGCTCGGTCGGGCTCATGTGACCACCTGCGTCAAGGTTGCCTGCGCCGCCGAGGCCACGCCGGAGCCGTTCTCCGCTCCGCACCAGTATTTCCATGTGCCGGCGCCTGGTGCATCGGTTATCGAGATGACCTGATTGGCAGTCACCTCGAAGGTTCCAATCGCCGTGGCCGCCGCGAAGCTCTGCGCGGTCGTTCCTCGCCGGAAGACGAGCCTGCGTGTGTTGTCGTTCGCCGATCGGGCGCTGAATGACACGTTGGGCGTTGCAAACGAGATCTGCGGATTGACGGGCGTACCCGGCGCCGTGGCATCCGACGTCGCGGTTCGCGTGATATCAGCAGTTGGCGGAGATTGCGTACCGCCACCCCATGCATAGAGCCGGAACTTGTATTGCTTGCCATCCGCCAGATAGGCCGATCGAAGCGACGTATCGCCCGCATTCGACATCACGCTGCGCACTGGCTCGCTGCCGTCGACCGGCTGCCACTCAAGTTCATAGGTCAGGGCATCTCCGGCCGATGTCCAGCTGGCAAGGCCGAAACAGGCCGATTGGCCTCCCGCTACAACCTCGCGATTGATCACGACGTTGAAACCTGATGGCGCTGCCAGCTCGTCAGGCGGTAGCGGGATCACACTTGATCCAGGCGCGCCTTCCTCGACGGCGGCATTGAATGCGTAGAGCGTCGGCGGAACAATTATGCCAGAGAACTCCATAGTCATATTTCGGAGCGAGAGCTTCGGTGTCGAGGTGATCTCGATCACTACCTCGCTCATCTTCGGCGGGTAATGCACCTTGACGAAACGGCGATAGGGAACGTTCTTGGCCGGTTCGTAGTGCGCCAGGATCGAGACACGCGGTGCGTTCGCCCGGGTAAATGTGATCTTCTGCAGGCGCTGCACATGGTTGTGGCTCTGGATCGCGCCGTTATCCAGCGTCTTCGTGCGCTCGGTATCTTCCCCGACATAGGGATCGCCATAGATCGCCGCGTCCGCCTGGTTGAAATCGGCGCTCATATCGACGTAGCGTCCCCGCACTGCAAGGACGGTCGAGCTGTCGCGGGTATTTCCGTCGAGGCTGGCGCTGATGATATCGGCCTCGACGAGGCGGACGTCGGGCTCTTCGTATTCGCCGGCATGAACGCCGATCAGGCCATCCGGCCGCTCGAAGACGACAAGTTCCGCAGCCTGGTCGATCAGCTGCCCGACCTCGACCGGATTGTTCTCGGCACGAAACCACAGGCCGCCCCAGTACCGCCGCTCCGCCCCGCCGGTGCGGGTCGTCACGATCTGATCGCAAACGTTGGCGGCATTCGACCAGTCCGGCGCATACATATCGTCCTGCGAAAGCTTTCCGCCGACAGGGTGCGTCAGGTGCCAGTATCGCATGAGCGCAAGATTGCGGCTGAACGCGGCAGACCCGTTTCGAGGATCGAAGAGCAGCGCTCCATCCATGACAGAAGACGGTTGCGGCATCTGATTCGGGAAAACCGCAAGATAGTATTTTTGCGAGGCAGTCCTCGCGATCATCAGGATCGAGCCAAGGCCGTCGCCACGGTGCGCATTGCCCCAGATCGTCGGGAATGCCGCTACCACCTGAGCATATGCGGTTTCAGCGTCGAGTCCGAGGCGGCTTAAAATGGAGACATAACGGTTCGATCCGCGCACGAAATGCGCTGGAGCGATGACGTCGCCGTTTCCATCGAGCGTGACTTTCTCGTCATGCAGGTAGTGCTGCACATAGCCCTGAATGCGGTGCGCCGCCATGACGATGATATGATAAGCTGCCCCGTTCGATTGCTCGAGAAAGACGTAATCGCCACCCTTCTTCACCCGGCCCAAGACATATGTCAGCGACGGGACATTCTGCTTCAGGTTATAGCTGCCATCCTCGGGCTTCGGCACGGAAGGCTTTTGCACGAACAGACTCTGGAGGGCCGAGGCGCCGAACGCGAGACCGCCGAGAGCGAGCGCATAGGTGCCGAGATAGAGGGCAGTGGCCCCGAACGCGGTAGTCGCGACCGACGAGACAATAAGCGCGACTGTTTCGATCAAGCCAGGCACGGTTCACAGTCTCCAGATTGCGAGGGGGCGGGCAGCCACTGGGCCGACCGAATTTACGAAGCGGACAAGCCATCGCTCGCCATCGAAAATCGCCCCGAATTGGCGATGGATCTTTTTCTGGCTGCCGATCACGCCGATATCGCCGCAGGCCGGTTTCTGGACGGGCTTTCCGCAAATCCGGTCAGCGCACACGCCAACGAGAGAGACGACGCTGCCAGCGGCTTCGATATGCCTGCGAAACCCTTCTTCGCTGTCATAGGTACCGCGCAGATGCTCGGCAGGATCGCGATGCCCCAGCCAGATCGCCCAGGACGCCAGGAAAAGGCAGCAATCCACCTTTCCCGGTTCCCAGGGCTTGGCCGAATACGGCGCAAGGAATTCTGAGAGTTCCCGCATCACCAGTTCGGCCACCGGATCGTTTTCGACAGCATGAGAATGACGCGCTCGCAGAAGCGATCGAGCACGGCCGATGGGTTCAGGATCTTCGATCGAGCCTTCTGATCCACATCCGAAAGCACGGCGCCGTTCGTCAGCGTGCGCAGCGTGAATCTGTTGGTCACCTCGACGGTGATGGTGGACCTGATGCCGGTGTCGCTTGCCTGGTCGCCGAAAATGAGGTTGTCGATCTTGCCGGTGAATTTCACATCGGGCGTCCCGACCGGCTGATCGTATTCGTCGCAGTCTTGAATGAAGATGCGCAGCCGCGAGCCCTTGATAGTGCCATCCTGATAGTCCTTCCAGACCGCGTCAGAGGTGGCCTTGTCGATGCCCGAGAGCACGAGGGACAGCGTGAAAGCCTCAGCGTTGATCGCCATCTCAATCGTATCGAGGGCGTCTTCCGTCAGCACGCACGCCCGCCAAATGTTCCCGCCCTCGTCGAGAAACGGCCCGCCCGATCCATCCCAGAGCCTGATGATGCCCGATGGCAGATCCACCTGGCACAGGACACGCAATGATTTGATCGCCATCAGATGAGCCCGAGCGCCAGCTGGTTCCAGTAATCCGTCGCCTCCTGGAAGCTGACGGACGGAAAGGTGTTCTTCCGAGCATTGTCGGGTTGCAGATCCATGCCACTGTCGCTGGCAAGACGGCAAAGGCAGGTCGGATGGTCAAATTCGAGTTCGGTCCCATGCGGTATAGCCTCGCGCACGGTCGGCGAAATCGGCACAGTCCAGACATCGCCGTCGATGTCTATGACGGGCCCGGTCTCATAAAGCGCGTGGCCGCAGGAGAAACGAATACCTACGAGATTGGCAGCGGCGTTGATGATGCGCAGCCGGATCACCGTCGCTCCCAGCGGAGTAAAGCCCTCCGATATGACCGAGATGGCGCCCTGAACATACGGCGTGTCGTCGCTGAAAAGTGCGTCATCGTCGTGAGGCACTTCCCCCTGCGCCTCAAAGGCGCCGGAAGCATAAGGCGCAGACAATGACGCAGGCACTGGCACGGCAATCAAGCCCACCCGGCCGCCGAGCTTCTGCCGGATCGCCTGCCACGTCTGCCACTGATCTCGGAAACGGTTCTGGATGATGACGTTTCCGTATTCGATCGCCCAATAGCCGAGATCAGTCCGCACTGCCGGCTCTATGCCGCCGAGAGATCGTCCGCCGCTGCGGGTAAAGGGAACGATGTTTGCCGATGGCTGCTGCGGGTGCAGCACGCAGAAAGGCCAGACAATGATATCAGCCACGATAATCCCCACCCGCCGTGTTCCGCTGGTACTGCGCCACGGTCGGCATGACCTGCTTGTTCGATTGCTTTACCGCGACCTGCACGATCGTGCCGCTTGCGGTCCGGATGCGTTGGTCGGCCACTTCGGCGATAACCGAAGGGTCAGCCTGGAGATTGACCGTCACGACCTCATTGCCGCCACCGCCCCGCATCTGCGGAATACGCGGCTCCATGAGCTTGACCGGGATGTGCCGGCCGTCAGGCAACGGCACGGCGGCCTCTGGACCGGCTTCGCCAAAGATTGCTGCCGTTTTCGACACGCCGCCCCTGGCGAAGGTTTTCAACGGCTGCGGCCGCCCGTATGCGGCGACACCGCCATCTGCAAACCCGAAGAGCCCACCCAGCAATCCGAAGATACCGCCGCCACCGCCGCCAGTACCGAAGATCGCGTTCAGACCGACGTCGATCAGCTTGTCGACAACCTTGTCGAGGGCGCCGGCCAGCGCTTCGGCAGCAGACTTGCCGCTCCTGAGATCGCTTATGAAGCCGCCAACGATATCGCGGCTCGCATCCCGAAACTCGACTGCCGACTGCTTCAGGCGCTCCTGCGATGCCTTCAGGCTCTCGCTGGCCGATGACGCCTTGGCGTAATTCGTCGATAGCGCGTCGATGCTTGCGGCAAGCTCCGGCGTCACGGTGACGCCAGCCTTCTGCGCTTCCGACAGCAGCTGCTGCTGGATCTTCGCCTTTTCGACGGCAAACCCATAGTCATTGATCAGCGGATTGAGGCGCGCCTGCGCAGCATACTCGGCGTTGAGGACGTCGATCCGCTTTTGAATGTCAGCAACGTCGCCTTGGAAAATCTGATCGGGCGAGCGGCGCGAACTTCTGCCGAGGCCTGCATCCGACATGGAGACGCCCGTCCCGGAAAGATAGGCCTGCGCCTCCTGCTTTCGGCGATCAGGGTTCGCGGTCAGGCTGGCAATTGCCTGCGCGACCTTCGCAGGGCCGTTCCCCTCCTTGATCGCTTTAACGACAGCATCCGGAAGCGAGCCATAGTTATATGCAATCGATGTCAAAGCGGCCTGCTGCGCGTCCGACAGGCTCTTCCAGGTCTCAATGCCGATCGCCTTCTGAATGCCGTCCTGAAACTCGACGATGCGCCTCGACAGATCGCGCTCCGCATCGTCGAGGGTGACGACGGTATCCTTCGTGACCTTTTCGATGACGCCGTTTGCACGTTGCGTCGTATCGCTGCCAAAGCCGACACGAAACGCGTTCACATCCCACTTCGCATTGCTGATGAAACTTTCAAAGCCACGGATCATTTCCGCAGCCGCCGACTTTCCGACAGCATCGAGATTGGATTGCTCGAAATCGTAGCGCGAAGCCTCCTCGCTGTTCATGAAGCGGCCACCGCCGGAGTAAATCGGTGACAGCTGTCCGAGAGGGTTCTTATTGATCTGCGACTGCAGATTATTCAGGTTCTTCGCATACTCCCCGACCTGGCTGAGCGCCTGACCCATAGCCGGAATAAGCTCGGTTTTGATCTTGTCGGCAATCGAGGTGATCGCGTCACCTCCCTGCGTCCCGAGGCCGAGCGCGGAAGCGGTTATCGCCGCAAAGGCCGCCTTGGCCTGATCGCCTGTGAGGTAGAGATCCTTCAGGCGTTTTTGCGTACCCTCCAGCGCTTCCTGCAGCGGCAAGGATTCGTTGGCAGAAAGGCGCAGCTGCTTGGCAAGCTCCCGGATGTTCTCCGGGATGCCCTTCATGCCCTCGATCTTCGCCATTTCAAGCGAAAATTCGCGAAAGTCCGGCACGTCCTGATCGAGCAGGCGCAGCGCCTTCTGAAAATCCTGCACCGACTGCGTTGCGCCGCCGAACTCGCTGACAGGAACGCTGAGAATATCGGAGGAAAGCTCCTTGCTCGCCGCCTCGACAGCGGTCTTGAGGTCGCCGAACTCGTCGCGCAGCTTCTGCAGCGCGATCTGCTTGACGGATTCCGAATAGCCGTCAGCACCTTTCTTCGCGATGCCCCAGACCTCGTCGAACGAGCGGATCAGTTCTGCATGCGCCTTCAGGAGTTTTTCAGCATCTGGAACGTCGGACTTGAGCGTCATCAGGTACTGAACGGCGGCGCCAGTCAGGCCAACGAAGGCAAAGGACGCCAGCGACACCGGATTGACCATGGCCGCAATTGCGCCACCGAGCGTCTTTGCCGCACCGACGAGCCCGCCACCCGTCCCTTGGAATACCTGCGCAACCTGACTGCCCTGTTGCACCATCACGGTGAAGGGCGATGCGCCGGAAAGAAGGCTTGTCGTGATGTCATTCAGCTGGAACGAAAGGTTCGAGACTGCGGCACGCTGCGCGCCGATCGACGCCTCTACCTTCTTACCAGATGACGCAAAGCTGCCGGCGACGTTGTCGTTGGCCTTCTTGAACCGCCCTTCGATACCAGTAGCGCTGTCCCCGGCCGCCTTTGCAATGGCCGCAAGCTGCCGCTCGAACTTCTTCTGGGTCGCCTCGATCGAGACGAGAAGCCGAGCCTGATCTTCTGCATTCGCTGCCACTAGAATCCCTCGATACCGAGTTCAGCCATCAGTTCATCGCTCATGGCAGGAGGTGCATCGTCTTGTGTCTGGTGAGCCTTGCGGTAGCCGTCCATACAGGCGGCAAACTCCCAGAGCGTCATGTCGTCAACGTCGCGCGGCGAGTAGCCTACGACTGCGCCGGCGCCGTAGTAGCTTGACCAGCGAGTTCTTCCGTTAGGGAGCGGGTTTGGTTCAGGATCTCCGCCCCCGCTTCGCGCTCCCCCGGCTGATCATCCGTTTCCCACATGATGAAACGGCGCAGCACTTCTGCTGCCGGTATTGCAAGGGCGTAAGGGCTGGCGATATCGAGAGCGCTGTCGAGGGCTTTCTGTGCCTCTTTCTCGTTCATGCCAGCGCCGACAAGACCGAGGCGGAGCGGCTGAACGACATCGTCGATCTTCCACTGCTGACCGAGCAACCGCATCATGACAACGGCGCAACCTGCGTCGCAGCGCTGCTCGATTGCGCGAAGCTCGCCGATACCCAGGCGGAATTCATGTTCTCCGCCTGGCCAAACAATGTTTTCCGACTGACGCATCAGGCGGCCTTGGCGGTGCGGACAGGCAGGCCGTCGAACTGAATTTCGATCTCAGCCGTGACGCTCGGACCTTTCTCGGCCGAATTATTCAGGCTTACGAGATAGGCATTGCCGGTCTCGTATTCCGTGTCGCCGACCGCCGCCTTCAGGTGACCGACGCGGATCTTCTTGGTCTGACCGGTGTACCACCAGTCCAGCATGGTCTCGTGGCTTTGCGCAGCCCACACGCCAGTGCCGGAGATTGTCACTTCCTGCGACTGCACCGAGCGTTCGATGCTGTTCGGCTTGGACTCGTCGTCGCAATCCGGAACTTCAGACGTCTGCATCGTCGAGGAGCGGTTGACGCCGCGCTGCGTCACGCCGCAGATTTTCGACCAGGTGCCGGGCGTTTCGGTTTCGAATTCCACGACCAAGTGCTGGAATTTCGCAGTAATAGCGTCTGCCATTGCAGTTCTCCATTGGAAGAGCAGACCGGCTTTCACCAGTCGAGCGACAAGGGCTTGCGGCCCGGTTGGATGAGAAGGCTTACGCCCGGTTTTCGCTCTCGCGAGCTTCTGTCGCCCTCCTGCGGGGAGGGCGCACTTTTTCGGCCAGCCCTTTCGAGACGGCCCAATCGACAACATCACTCGGCCACTGCTGGGGTTCGAGCTTCGCCTCGAAGGTGAAGGAATATTTCGAGTGGGGGCGACGGAAGGTTGCGCCCCTGCTAACGACCATCCATGCCATCATGCAGCCTCCGGAACTTCGACCATTGCAACGACCTGAACGATTCCATGAACCGTGTTCGGGTCCGGATCGTCGATGACGCGCCACAGCGTGACGCGAAGCTGCGCCAGGGCATTCTCTGTCAGCTGCAGATCGTCGCGTTCATGCAGTGCCTTGCGCACGGCCTCTACGATATCGTCGCAGCTCCAGCGGTTCGGCTTGCGAGACCAGATATCGATCTGAAACGTCAGCTCCTGCCCATCGACGCAATCGGCGCCGTCATCGACGCCATACACCGGGCCGCGGCTGATATAGGCGTTCTTTGCTCTCCACGGATTGGGACCGACCTTGTCATAGACGGCATCAACGAGCGTCATGACGGCGGGCGTTGATTCCAGCGTATTCTGGATCAGCTTCCACGTCTCGGCGGCAGGGCTGGTCATCATTCGGATGCGCTTTCTGCCTGGACGGCTTTCTTCATGGCGCGGGTAACACGCGATTTGATTCGCTTTCGCAGCGAACGATACGCAGGATAGAAGAACGGATGCGCGGGCTGCTCCTTCGTCCCGAACTCGACCCAGCGCGCATAGTAGGCAGCCTTGCTGCCGGCATAGACTGTGATCTTGAGACCGCGACTGTCTTCGACGCCTTCCGCAACGACGATGGCTCCTTCAGGCGCATCGCCCCACGTCCACGAAATCGACATCTGCAGATCGCCGCGATCGACTGGCACCAGGCGCTTCATCATCGAGACGAGCTCTTCTGCGCTCTTTTCCATCGCTGGCCTGAGCGCTTCCTCGACCCCCTTCGGAATTTCGACCTTCAACTTCCTGTTCAGCGCCGCGATACCCTGAACCATCAGGAGGCAACCCCGGATTCGACCATAATGTCGAGAAACTGGCGATCTTCCGTCGGCGCGATCGAGCGCACTGCGTAGATGGGACCATCCCAATATTGATCTGGGGAGACACCCCGCCATGTGCCATCGCGAGCGTTGCGCATGCGCCAATCCGGCTCGATTTTCAGCGTATCGCTATCACGCCGCACGCGAACGACGATCGGCTGACGGCCTTCGAGTCGAGAAGCAATAACAGCTTCGCCGCCGCGCAAGAACGTAAAGCCGGCACGTCGCTCGAACTGATGGACGAACTGTTCCTGCTCATTGCCGTAGCCGTCAGGCTGCGCAACGCGCTGGTCGAACGCAACGCGCTCGTAAAGTTGACCAGCACCCGGCCCGGCCATTATCGGAAAACCCTGTACGGCTGCAGCAACGCCTCGACACTGAACGGCAAGTTATCGACAGCAGCTCCGACAGAGACGGACATCGGGTTCTTGTACCACTGGGCAACGAGCATCATGATCGCAACCTTGATTGGCGCAGGAGCTTTGTTCTCAAAAACGCCCGCATTGCCGGCCTGCGGAATTCCATATCCGGCGCGGTAACGGATCTTGAGATCGCCATCCCGTCCGCGAATTCGCGGCAGATTGCTCCAATAGAGGGGCGTAGGAACGGGCCAACTCTGCTCGACGCCATCGGGATCAATATATTTCACCGAGATCACTTCAATCTCGGGCGGGAACGGCAGCACTTCGCCGGCGCAAGGCCAACTGCATCTCTGCCATTCAAGAACCTGAACGCCGAGGGCGCGTCCCAGCCAGCCGGCCGGGCCATCTATCCATGCCGTCGCCGCTTGAATGAGCGTCTCAATCAAATCATCGTCGTCATTGTGCTCGACGATGAGATGCTTTTTCGCCTCTTCCTTGGTGACGATCGGCGTAGGCGGTGTGATGACCACGACCTTCATGGATATCCGTCCTCAGGCGTCAACGAGAACGACGAAAGAACCAGTCTTGGTGTTCCCGCCCTGAGAAACGGCAATCTTGATGCGCTCATTACTGATCGCGATCTTGTCGAGAACGGCCGTTCCGCCGGTCGCGTAGAGGGCCGCGGCGCCGGCCTGAGTGTGGACGGGAGCGCGAGGATAGCGGATAGCCGAGGCGTTGACGTTGGCCTCGTTCCAGATACTTTCGCCGGTGGACTCGGCCGTGAGTGTAAAATCGACGCCGTCTGCGTAGGCGTTGGCGCCGTCCTTCACGTACTGGACGCTGTGGATATTGCCGGAAACCTTGTTCATGAATGCAGTGGCTGTGCCGTCTGCAGCCGTTGTGACTGCCAGTTTGAGCTTTCGCATGGCGATCTCCTCGATCGGGTAAAATGTGGATCTGAGTGGCGGCGGCGATCAGGCGGACTGCTCGCGGCTGGAAATATCTTCAGCGATGATCGTCTCGGCTTCGTCGGCAGTCATTTTCGACTTTCCGGAGATCTTCTTTGCCAGGGCGATTTTCTTGCTCTTCGAGAAGTCCTGCCAATTGGCGGCAATTTCGATGGAGCCGGGGTTGCCGACCTGACCAGATGCGACAGCAATGCCGCGAGAGATCAACTCCTTGGCCTCGGCATCCGTAAATTCACCGGTCGCACCGCGCCGAAAGGTGCCTCTGTCATGGCGAAAGGTCGCCAGTGCACGAAGTTTCATTTCGCTTCTCCAAGAGGGAAAGTGACCGCCGCTGACTGCGGCGGCCTATGCGAGGGAAGACCGGCGATTACTCGCTGAACGGTCCGGTGACGAACGCTTCCGGCCGCTTGACGGCGAGCGCCAGGCGTTCTTCGCAGCGGATGGTGATCATGTTCTTTTCGAAGTCGTCGTTGTTTTCGGTGGAAATGACGATGTTCGCATCCTCGCGATCGAAGATCTGAGCCGCGGTGCGGAAGGCGCCGACGAGGAACTCGCCTTCAAATTCCGGCACCTCAGTTGCGACAACAGGAAGCCCCCAGAGAGTGGGCGATGCCAGGCGCAGCGGGTTTGCGAGGATGTACTGACCGTTGGCATCCTTGGTGAGTTCGATCTTTGCCCAGTCGATGAAGTGAAGAACGATGCCAGTCGCCGGGAGGCGAGCGAGCTGGGTCTGCAGCATTGCAAGACGCAGGTCGTCGATCGGAGACTGCATATCGACACTGAAAGCCGGATTGTAGGCCGATGCCTGCGGCACGATACCGTGCAGGTGGACACCGGTGCCGGAGCCGAAGAGGATTTCACCTTCTTCCGCGAACTTCAGGCCATAATTCAATTCAACATCGACTGTGGAGCGGAGCTGCTTGAAGTCGTCGAGGATCTGCTTCGACGCCTTGAACAGATGGGCGATCGTCGAAACCGGCGTGATTTTCGTGTCGAACGAGATGGTCGACTCCGGCTTCTTGGTGTTTTCGGCGACGACCGCAGCATTGTTGGTGAAGCCAGTCTGCTGAACCCAAAAGATCGCCGGCGCATCGGTCTCGCCGGGCGCGATGAGATCACGGATGAACAGACGCTGCTTGGGCATGGTATCGATGCCAGGCAGGCGCTGCGGCTCGACAACGTCCGCGGCGACACCAGTGCTGATGAGCGCGTTGGTTACTGGCACGCTGATGCGCTTGCCCGCCTGAACGCCATTCTTGGCAAATTCCTTCAGGCCTTCATGCTCGATCAGCTGAGCGCCAACGGTTTTTGCCTTCTGCTCTGCGCCGCCGCCGCGACGGGCTGACTTCTGCTCGACTTCGCCGAGGCGCGCCTTCAGTTCTTCGACCACGCCGCTCAGCTCGGTCTGCTTGACGGCCATCTGATCGACGACGCCCTTGGTGTCCTCGGACAGCTTGCCTGCGTTCTTGACTTCCTTCATGGCCTCTTCGGCCTTCTTGGTGAATTCGTCGCTGACGCGCACGAGTTCGTTCGAGACCTGCTTCAGCAGGTCCTTCGTATCATCTGCCATGGTCGGCTCCTGGGTTGGCTGGTTTATGCTCTGGCGAGTTTCAGGCGCGCGAGAGCGAGGTTCAGGTGTGCGCTGCCATCGTCAGCAGCATTGTCGCCAGCGCCCGGCATGGCGTCATCCGCGGCAGCGCTCGGCATGCCATCGGAGATCTCTTTGAGCAGTTTGCGCCGCTCGGAACGAGGAAGGGGACGCCCGGAGGTGAGCGCGGCCTCGAGTCTGTAAAGGGCGGGCTTCGTGTTCGACGCGCCGCCTGAACTTTGCTCGGTATCGAACTCCCGGACCTTGTCAGCGAAACCTTTATCGACGACGCTTTGTCCGGCCATCCATGTTTCGCTATCGAGCATTTTGGAAATGACATCGACCTTGTCGCCCGTCTTCTCAGCAAACATTTCGGCGACAGCCGTATCGAACACTTCCATGATATCGTGGGTTTCCTGCATAACGTGCCGGTCACCGACCGCCACCCACTGAGTGTTGTGAATCATCATGAAGCCAAGCTTGGCGATCTCGATCTCGTCACCTGCCATAGCGATAACTGATGCCGCAGAAGCAGCAATCCCGAGGATCTGGACGGTAACCTTCGCAGGATGCGCCCGCAGCATATTGTAGATCGTCACCCCCTCGAAGAAGTCACCGCCAGGCGAGTTGATCTGAACCGTCACGGGCTTTTCCCCAATGTTGCGCAGAGCGGCCGCTACACGCTTCGCCGTCACGCCTTCACCGGTCCACCAGTCGTAACCGATGACGTCCAAGATACCGATCGTCGCATCGCTCTCAGCCGCAGCCGCCTGCGGCGCCTGCATCGGCACCCACGCCTGAACGGCTTTTTCCGAGAGTGCAAAGGAGCACTTCGCATTTTCAGGGCGATGCAATTCCGGAAGGTTGCGGAGCGTCATTCGTTTTCTCCAATCGGCGGGCCGCCGTTATGACCCAGATTGCTTGTTGGCTGGTCGATAGGCACGTTCTGCGACTGCATGCGGGGCACGTCGCCGCCTGTGACAGGCGGCAATCCTTCGAGGCGCCGCACCTCGTTGATGGTCATCACGCCGGCATTGAGAAGAGAGGTATAGAAGGCAGCGCGAGCGGTGCTGTCGCCGCGCAACAGATCCTCGTAGTTAATCTTGATCGAGAACCGCAGACGCTCTTCCGGTGTGAAAATACGCTTCTCGATCGCCTTCTCAATGCGCTTAAGGTACGAGCGCAGACCGAAGGTGAGCCAGGCCTGCATGACGGCAGTGACACCAGTTCCCCACATCGTCTGACCTTCGCCGGAGTGGCCGATAATGATCGGCGGCACGCCCAGCCAGCGGCAGACTTCCTCGACGTTGAAGCGACGGTTCATGATCATTTCGGCATCTCTCATCGAGAGACTGACAGTCTTGAAATCAACCCCCCCTTCAAGAATGCCAGCCCATGGCGCATTAGGGCCGCTGTTGGCATCGACGAGCGTTGCCTTCGCATCTTTTCGCTGCTCGGGCGTCAATGGACGGGAGCCCGCCGGCATAACGAAGAAACCCTTTGAGCGGATGCCCTTTGAGAAGGCCTGCCCCACTGCTCGTTCGGTCGCAATCGCGAGGCTCAGCGTCTGCCGGGCATAGGCCACAGGCGACAGGCCAACATCGCCATCGCCAAATGCCTTGATATGAAAGACCTTCGCTTCGGGAAGGATTTCCTCCTTGCCGCGGTCGAAGAATTTGTATTCAAGCTCGTCGTCGCTGTTGCGATACACCCGCGTATCGGCAGGCATTCGGTTCAAGGCGACCAGCTTCTTGCCGGAGAATGCCTTTTCAGCGAAGCCGTTGCCTGAGGTGCAAAGGCCAAGAACGCGACCTTCCCAGAACTCGATGCTGGTCTGATCGGCATTGGGGCTGTTATCGATGAGTTCCTGGAGCCAGTGATCCGGCGCTCTGACCTTCACACCATCCTTGGTGCGTTCCATGACGTCGAACGACAAGCTGGCAACGGTCTGCGCGGTGATGCGAGTGGCCGCCCAGTACGCCGAAAGGTTCATTGCACCCTGAGCCGTGACCCGTTCGCCCGCCCAGTTTTCGCCAGCGCCAAGAAGACGGTAAAGCTCTTCATCGCGGGCCGTGAGGAAACGACCGCTAAACCAGTTGGACCAAAAAGCCATCAGGCCATCACCGCGTTTTTGAGGAATTCACCGAGATCACCCGTACTCCCGATCGCTTCCGGGTTGCGGCTCATCAAGGAGATTGCGTTGAACCCGGAAATGACCGGGTCGATCTTGGCCTTTCCGGCGACCTGCTTGGTGATGATGATGGCATTTCCGGCCTGTTGAGCCTTCGCGTTACTGACGCACCAAGACAACAACTTGGAGCCACAATGCTTCATCGTGCCATCCTTCAGCTTTCTCTCGGCGCCCCAGATGGCGCCAGACAGGCGAAAGCCCTGGGAAACGGCTACCAACGCCTCATCTGGAATCCCCTTACCAGTTATCGCATCCACCATCGCGGCCACTCCCTGCGGATCGAGGCCGATCGCACCTTTCTCAGGCATCATCCCATCAGCCCACACGCGCTCAAGAATGGCTGCCACTTCTTCAATGTCTTGAGTTGGCGTCTTGCAGACGACCAAATCGCCGTCTCTGGCAAAGTCGTTGAGGCGCTCAGCGATCTCCTTTCGCAGCCGAAGGACATCAGGCTGCGCCCATGCCTTTGACCACCAAAGCCACTGACGCGTTGTCCGATGTCGACCAAGAAGGGTAAGGCCGAGGAGGTCGTCCAGACCTCCGCCGTCGATTCCTGCGACGATGCAATCGCAAACCGAAAGAAGAAAATCGATGGTGATCCGCGTATCAGATGCGGCGGGCCAGTAGTCCGCACCAATCCAGCGGCCTCCATGCAATGCCAAACCAACCTGAACGTTCAGATGCTGCGATGCCCATATCTGAATTGCCTCGTCGCCCTTTTCCTTCTCCGCCTCGAAGTCAGCAATCATGCTGTCGAGGTGAAGAGAGCGTCCGAGGTTCGGCATAACCAGATGCCAATGCCGAGGATCCATCCACGGCTTTTCCTCATCTACCTGCATCGCCTCCGGAAACTCGTACAGGATCGGAAGCATCCGGATGTTGCCGGTAATTCTTCCGTCTCGTACGCCCCGAGCGTATTCCAGTTCGGACTTGAACGCGCCGGCAGGCTCTTCATCGCTCTGAGTAGAGATGATGATGAACAGGCTGTCGCGTCGACGCACCAAGGCGCCACGGATCTGACGGATGACACGAGTTGCGTAGCTTATACTCCCCATAATGTGGAGCTCGTCGAGCAAAACGATCACTGGCTTGGAGCCGGTCATTACTTTCATGTCGAAGGTTTTGATCTTGATGAACGCCTTCGTCACTCGATCGCGAATGACCTTCTTGTGGTCCTGAATATGGAAGCGCTTCTGAAGATAGCCCTCCTCGTCGTCCTCGATCATACCGACTGCTTGTTGGAAAGCCGCATCGGCGATTTCTTGCGTCGGACCCACGAAAAGAATTTCGGCGCGAGGAATCTTGTTAGCAAGCAGGCAGGTTACGATCAGGCCGCCCGAATACGTGGTCTTGGAGTTCTTTTTGCCGACAAGAGCGAAAATCTCCGAGACATGCCTCACGCCATCATCGTCGACACTACCGAACACAGTTCGAACGATGTCCTTGAACCAAGGCCCGCATGCCTCCCCTAGGGTAGGCTTGTCGTCGATATCCGGCACTCGCAGCTTCTCGAAGATGCGAAGGCCACGCTCAGCTTTCTCCTGGTCAAGGGGAAGGTCCGGTATGATCGAAGCGCCACGCTGCAACCGGTCGAACCAGTCGGGACAAGCAAAGCTCCATTCCGGTGTCATTTCGGCAGGGTTTAATGCCACGCTCATTGGAGAAGTTCACTCCACCCGCTATCGCGATGGCCAGTTTGAGCGTCTTGCTCCAGTTGTGCTTTTTTACCGAGCCGCTCAGCCTTTGGCGCTGGAACGGACCGACGCTGAGGCGTAGCAAGTTGCGCCTTGTCAGCAAGATCAAGGATGCGACCAGTGGCAACCGAGTTGCCCTGACGCATTTTCTGATAGGTAACCATCAAAGCTTCGGCTTCCACGATGTCTGCGCCTGCATCCAGCTCACGGGAAAAATGTTTACGCAGGGTCTTTTCGTCACAACCAATGTAGCGGGAAATGCGCTCATGACTCCAGTTCGCGCAACGCAGGACTGTTACAAGTTCCTGATTTTCCTTCGACTTTGCATAAGAGGGCCGTCCGCGACGATCTTTGAGAGCCTCTATCGGCCGACCGAACAGATCAAGTTCCACCGCATTCTCGTCTGTCTGGTCGTTTTTCTCGTCCATGGCGGAAATAAAATCTCTGCGTGAGAGGGGCGCGGGTCTAGGGGTCGGAGGCCTTCCAGACTTTCGACCCCCCCCCTAATGGACGGTCGCGCCTTCGGTCTCCGATCCTTCCGGACTGAAGGCCTTCTCGAACATCAACTTGAGGCAGTCATTGCAAACGGGCATCTCTTCCCGACCAGGATCAACGTCGTCGAAGTTAAGGACGAGATCGCATCCCACTTCTTCGCAGTAGACGCACAGCGGCCTCAGCTCACCAGCCACCGGACCTCTCCTGCTTCTGCTTCTCGCTGTCGTGGTAGGCCTTGCTGACGCAGTGGAGGTTCTCGATATCCCAGAACAAACGCTCGTCACCATGGTGCGGCGTCTTGTGGTCAGCCACCGGACTGTTCGGCGCTGGGTGCTTGCCGATGCAGAGGACGCCAGTGCGCTGGCAGATGTATGCATCTCGCACCAGCACCTGTTCTCGCAGCTTCTGCCAACGGCTGGTCTTGTACCACTTGCGATGTTCGAGGTTCTGATCACGCTCGCGATGTCGGATCGCTTCAGCTTCCTGCCTGTTGGCCGGCGCTATCTGAGAGAGGCGAGACCCGAGCGTCTTCAGTCGAGGCTGTAGAGATTTCAGCTTGCCCATATCTCTAGATGCAACAAAGGCGACCGTTAGGCCGCCTCGTCATTCATCTGGTCATAGCTTGCGCACTGGCCTTGAATCGGTGCTTCGCAGGTGAAGCTGTCAAGGCGGGGTCCGACCGGTGTACCGACCCCGGAACTTTCGTTCCCACCTGCTACGGCGTTCTCAGGGGCTCACTACGGGATCATCGGATCATCCGTGGGCAGATTTGTAGTCATACCTTCTGAAGGATTGCAAGAGGCAAAAGAGCCGGCACCTTTCCGGAGAACATATTGATCTCAACGACAGCATCGCCTTTGCCGTCATTGCGGCAGGATATGACTTCGCCGTTGAAAGATGCAAATGGTCCATCAGATATACGCACTGTTTCCCCTTTCCTGAACACGACGGTTTGACGCTCCCAATCGAGCTTCCCGCCATCAGCCAAAGCATTGAATCTTTTCACTTCCGAGTGCCCAATCGGGTGCGGACCTTCGGGGCTGGAGAGAATGCCATGCACATGCTCGAAGCTCCTGAGGCTGATGAACGCCCGCTCGTCATACTGAAAGCGAACAAGCACATAGCTTGTCATTACCGGGATCATCGTCGCCGGGATAATGCGACCGCGGCGCCTATATTCGGGTCCTTTTCGCATGGGCACGCACGCCTCGACAGATGCGCTGTCCAATGCTTTTTTCACAGCTATTTCGCGACCCGACATAACGCGAGCCGCAAACCATGGCGAATCATCGGATGCTCGATGTTGGGCATAGCTCAGGAGATCGATCCTGATTCGGCGCATCCGGTCCTCGAACCGCTCTCCAGATCCAGACGCGATCGGCACGCCGTCGAACTTATTATGCTGCATCATCATTGCCCCGAACCTCAATCTTCGCCTGAAACCTTGCCAATGCCTCCTCGACGAGCGTGTCGAGATCCGCGTCCATATCCGCTGGCAGTGGTGGGAACTGCATCCATTCAAGCTTGTCCGGTGCAGGCAGCCACGGCCAGAAACGACGATGGTGAAGCTCCCTCCAAGCTTCCCATTCAGCGCTTCCGACACGCACTTTCTCGAAGTCCTGGCAACGCTCGACAATCCGAGAAGGAACATTGAACCGCTTGCGCTGCATCGTGATCTCGATCAGCTTGGCCGCTTCAGGCCAGCCCTGCTTTTCACGCTTGTCACGCCAGATGATGTCGTACTTCTCAGGCTTACTTTCGATGATCGTCTGCTCAAGCGGCGTGAGCTGAAGATAGCGTTGCGGGCGCAGCAGCTCTGAGAACAACAGCCCACGGCCGGCCCTGGAATAGGCCGTATAGGCTTCCGGCGCGGCCGATGCCTGCGCCTGGACGTTTAGCGCCTGCAGCTTCTCCCAGCGCTTTTCCTTCAGATACCGCGCCGCCGAGCAGAGGTGCTTACGACCCGTGGACAGCGCCGCGTCCTGATACTGCGCCGAGCGCTCCAGCGCCGCAGACCGCTCTTCCGCCGTCAATGTCTGCCAGCAGCCACGCGCTTCCGGCTCGCTGTCGCTGATGGCGGTCTTCCAACCGATGAAGAACCGTTTGAATTCACGCTCTACCGCCTTCCTATCTTCTTCCCCTTCAAAATCGCGCTCGCGCTCTCTCTCTTCTCGGTTAAGGGGAGTGGTTAGGTTGGAGTGGTTAATAGGTGCCGGTCCAGAGTCGGCAGGGGGTGCCGGTCCAGAGTCGGCACCCCCTGCCGGTATATCGGCAGGGGGGGTGTCGATATCGGCCGGATAAGTAGGATCATTTTCCTCGCCGTCTTCGTCATCCCATGCAGTATTTGCAAAGCTTTCCGGATCGCGATCGTAGATCACGCGATATCGATGCGCGCTATCGCGACCATCAGGCGATGCGACGATCCGCTTTTCTATGACGGCCATTTCCGCAAGCCGGTCGAGCGAGGCCTGAATGGTTGAGCGCGAGCAGGATAGCTCGCCAGCCATCTTCACTTGGCTTCGCCGGCACCATCCGTCTTTGCTGCTCGTATGCCTGCCAAGCAGGCAAAGCACCTGTAGATCTTTCCCCTTCAGCCGAGGATCTGTCACGATCCAGCCTGGAATGATCGACAGGCGGTAATGTGGAACTACCTGTGTCATGCCGCCCCTGAGACCCCCTCGCACGCAGCCGCCACTGCGCCTCGCAAATCCTGCGAGGCGACATGCACCTGCAGCATGATTGTGTATGGAAATTGCCCGTCCGGCAGGCGCCGGGCGTTCGTCATGGAAAGAACAGATTCGAGATACGCAACGCCTGCGATCAGCCCTGTCTTCTGCAGCAGCCGCCGGATCGCCATATGCTCGCGGTGGATGACGCCGAGCGGGCAGGCAAACAGCCAGGCCGCCCGCTCTTCGTGGCTGGACGCGTCTGCCAACAACTCGACGATCGGCAGGAGATCACTCAAGAGCGCACCTCTCGGCCACCGTGTTTCACGTTTGATCCGGTGAAACATGTTGATTTGCCGTCTATTTCCGGCTCGATGTAGAAGTGATCAACTGGAACATCCAGCCAGCGGCATAGCGCGATCACCTTGCCGACCGACACCATCTGCCCGCCCATAGCCCGCGAAAGATCGGAAACCGTGACGCCGATCGTCACCGCCAGAGGCCGCATAGCCAGTGTCGGATTGTCGTAATATTTCCGCTTCAGCGCTTGCGCGAAGGAACGGTAGTCATATTCGCCACGCGCGGGGTTATGGCCGTTCTGAAGCCCCGTCATCGACCTTCCTCCTGCTTTCCCTTGTCGAGCAGGCGCACGCCGTGAAATTCCGGGTCCGCGTTCAGCGCGATCCAGATCCGCCGGCGCGGGTCCGCCGTCGAAAGCCTGCCCTGCCAGGCAAGATCGAACTGCTCGTCGCTGACCCCGGCTCGGCGCGATATCGCCGCGCGCTCTTCCTTCAGCGCCGCGTTGAACGTCTTGCGCACCTTGCGGGCGCTCGACAGCTCGGACGGAAAGATCGCCTTGAACCCGGCGATATCGGCGCGAGCGCGCAAGAAGCGCTTCAGCATCGCAGGTGAGAAATCAGGGGTCATGCCGCAGCCCTCCCGTTTGACCACCGGCCGCGATATCGTCCCGGCTGATCGAGCGCGGAAAGCTCCTCTACAGCGCCTTCATCAAGAAGTATGGCCAGCAACGCGTCTGCGGTGGTTGGCCGAACGCCTACGCCTCTGCGAAGCTCGATGGAATCGAAAGTGGGATCTTCGAAGTACATCCGCGAACCGATCCATTCGACTGCAAGGTCGCGTGCTTCCGCGATCCGTTCGTCGAGGCTCTTGCGCGGCGTCTCGCGCGTGAAATCTTCGGTGTCTTCGAACACCATCGGCCCGACATGGCCGCCGGCGCCAGGCGCGAGCGGCGGCAGCTTGCTGTAGTGCTCCCAGTCGATCCGGATCGTATCGAAGGCGCCGTTGCCCCGACCATAGCTGCCGTCGTCGTTCCGCTCCCAGACGAACCACGCCGTGTTCATCTGGCTGCTCGCCTTCGGTCCATCCCATCCGTCGCGATGCATCATCGGCAGGCGACGGGAGAAGACGTAAACGCGGCTCGGCGGATTGTCCTGCATTAGGAAGACCCGGTCGGGATCGTCGAAGCCGCACATGAAGTTGAGGTTCAGCAGCGCCGCCATCTTGCGCGGCTGGTGTACCTTCAGCGCATGCGCCAGGAAGGCGTTGGCGAGATCGCCATAGGGCGGGTTGGTGAAGATGTCATATCCAACGGTGCCACCCGGCGCCGACTGCAGGAAGTCGCCCACCTGCTGCAGCTCGCCGTGCCGGGTCGCGACGCCGCGATCTCGAAGATCGGAAATGATAGCCTCGTATCCAGCTTCTTCGAGAACGGTGAGGATGGCGCCGCGGCCGACTGCCGGCTCTTTCACGATCCCGGTAAAGCTTTCGAGCGCCAGTAGCGACCGCGTCGCCACATCCGGCGTCTCGTAAAGCTGGTCACCACGCTCGTCTTTCGTCGCAGCCTTCGTGCCGATCGCATGTCCGGCCGCCTTCTTCAGCGCCGCCCGGCTTGGCTCCAGCCCTTCTGCGAGACGCGCCTCTACGACACGCTCGATAAATTCCGGTTCCTTGCGAACCGCATTGCGAATATTTCGAGCGGCGTGCAGTTGCTGGCGATCAACGCCGACCTCGTCGAGCGAAAAAACGTTTTCGTCTGAAACATTTTTCGGTCGCCCCTGTCGTGCAATCTCGCCTTTCGCCTGCGCTTGATCGACGGCATCCGCCATCGCGACATAGCAAAGGCTTTCGATCTTCAGCGCTTCGCCTTGCATGCGCCGCGCTTTGTCGACGAGCTCGCGCGATGCCTTGACGCGGTCGGCCGACGCCGCTCCGGCCTTGGCCTGGTCATAGGCGACCGACGAAAGCTTCAGCGCCCGCTCGACATCGCCAGCGTCCAGCAGCGCGCGCGCCGTCTCGATCGAGACCACAAGCTCCGAGTTGTCAGAAGCGGCAACCGGCGCCAGAGCCGCGCCAAGCAAGACCCGCTTTCCTGCCGCGTCCGCACCGCCGACGAGGCCTTCAGCCTCCATGCGCTCGACGAGACCGCAGGCAGCGTTATAGCCGATCGTCAGCCGCCGCTGCAGGAACGACGCCGAGACCTTTCCGGCAGCGCGGGTAATGATGACGGCGCGGCTGTAGATTTCTTCGTCAACCATCTGAGCGCTCCTCGACGAAGCGCCTCAGCATCGAGGCCGTAATGATTTCGCTGACCTTCAGATGATCGTCAGGCGGAATACAGTGACGACTAATTGCCTCAAGTATTTCAGCACTCTGCCGATACTGCCGGATCAATACGGGCAATTCGTACCATGCCAAATCGCTTACGATTTCTCCGCTTGGGAGAGCCACGCTGTCCGCCAAAATCTCGTCGGCGCCGCGTTCCTTGGGGCTTTTGCGACCAGCAATCGAACGCAGTGATGCTCTTGAAGGCTCCAGCCCCTGAGCTAATCGATCTTCGATCACCCGTTCTATGAATGAGGAATCCTTTTTTACGGCATTCCTGAGTTGTCTAGCCTCAGAAAGTCTTTTGCTGCTCACGCCGAGCTCATCAAGAGTGGCGCCACCGGACAGGCCTGCAGGCTGCCGCCCTCTAGCCCTAACCTCTCCTTTTGCCTGACCTTCATCAACGGCGTCGGCCATCGCTATTGAGCACAGGCTTTCTATCTTCAAAGCCTCGCCTTGCAGCCGTCTGGCCTTTTCGACGAGTTCACGAGATGCCTTAACGCGATCGGCTGAGATGGCCGCCGCCTTCGCTTGATCGTAGGCTACGGAGGACACCTTCAACGCGCGCTCGACATCACCTGCATCGAGAAGCGCTCTCGCCAACTCGACGGAGGCAACAAGTTCTGAAGGCATTACGATTGCTACTTCCATCACTCAACCCTCATCAAACGGTCGAGACAGGCCTCGCCCTTCTTGGTCACCCACACGAAATGCCTGTCGCTCCGGTCGCGCCGGGCGTATCCGCCGGCGACAGCGCGCTCGGCTCCCGCAATGTCCGCCGCCAATGCAAGCGGATAGGCCCGCCCGTTCTGGCTGATGAACAGGAGAGCCCGGTGAAGAAGGCGGCGGCCATCGCGGCCGATCGGAGGATCGGTGACCATCTGCATCAGTTCACCTTCGCCCGCTTGAGCCGCGCACGCAGGCTACGCAGCGATGCCTGCAGCCCGTTGCCCGCCTGCTCATCGGTCAGCCCGGCGTCGATGCATTTGGCCGCCGCCATCGTCAGCGCCTTGGCAGCCTCGTCGCCGCTATCCGAAATCTTGTGATCCGCCGCCATCAGCCGATCCCCGCCATCAGGGAATCGAGCCGCCCCAGAATGCTCTGCGCCGCGATGATCCGCTCGCGCACCGCCAGGCGTTCGCCGGCATCGACATGATTGTCCTCGATCGCCTGCACCACTTCACGCACGACATCGTCGAGCACGCCGTCCAGCCGTAGGATCGCCGCCGCCGTCAGTTCGCCGAAGCTCTTCACCGGTTCGCTCTTAACGATCCTGGTCATGGCTTCGAGCAGGAAAGGGTGACCGGTCCGCCGGTCGAGCTCGACCGCGAGATCGAGGCGAATGAAACTCTCGGTCCATTCCTCGCCGGGAGAGGCATACTTCGTCAGTGTCGAAGAGCCGACGCCCAAGGCTTCCGCCGCGCGCTTCACACCGCCCATTGCCTCGTAGGCCGCGGCGGTCGCCGCCTTGATGATACCTGCATCGATGTCAGAAATTGCACGCACGAAAACACCCCTGAAAAGCGGTCAAGGAAAAAGACGGACTGAATGGATTCCGTGAAAGCCGCGCGGGCGCAGCTATTGTCCCGGCATCAGATCACGGAGGGCCGGATGCCTGGACAAAACACAAACTGGTTGCAGGGGCAGGATTCGAACCTGCGATATCGTGGTTATGAGCCACGCGGCTTGGACCGGACTTGCCCACCCTGCCAAAAGAAAGCGCGCCGGACGGTGAAGGTCCGCCAGCCCGGCGCGAGGTGGCGCGGAGAAACACAGAGTGCCCGCGCGGGAACGTCGTCATGCAGCCTCCTTGGCGGAGACCAAAACTTTTCGCAGTCGATCACTGGCAAAAAAATCTTCTGGCCGCAGATCGGCTCCAACTTGCTGCGCATAATGAAGCAGCTTCCGCTGATCCTTTGCCGGAATGACACCGTCCATACCGCCGGCATCCGACGGTTTCATCCATCGATAGACGCGCGAAATGTGCTTCCCTACGAGGCCTGATACCTCGCGTGGACCACCCAAAAACTCAACAACTGTCATTGCAGGATCTAAGCGCATGGTGAATGCTTGCGATAATCGCGAATTAATGTCAACGAAAATTCGCGATAAACGCGATATCAATTTCGCGGAAGTTCGCGAAAATCTAGACATGAGGAACACACGAGACGATTTACGCGACTGGCTGCAACACCAGTTGGATCGCGATGGGCGCGGAGCGAAAGCAAAGCTCGCGGAGTACCTTGGCGTCGGCGCCGACGTGATCACAAGGATGCTCAACAAAGATCCGACGAAGGAAAGCCGGGAAATCAAGGGAAGCGAAGTCATTCGAATGGCTAAGTTTTTCGGCGTCAACCTTCCGAGCTTCATAGATCCCGTCGATGACACGCGAACGGGCCATGGATCTACATCCTTCATTTCTTCATTCGACCCAGACGAAGATCAAGGGTACGGCGACGGAATTTGGACCCCCAAGGTTGCGGGCTCGCTGCCGGAGGTCGATGTGCGCCTGGGTGCCGGTGAGGGGAATGTTGGCGATATGGTATCTCTGCCGGTCGGGGCGCACTCCTACTCAGCTCATAAGGTTGTCGCCGAATGGCTCCTATCGCCAACCTTCCTTCGGGAGGCCAAAGCTAGTCAAAGCGAGACCGTTGTGATGGAGGTTATCGGTGATTCGATGCAGCCGAGCTACATGCCGGGAGATCGCGTCCTTGTGGATATTTCGCAGCGGAACATGATCACAGACACCGTGTACGCTATCAGTGACGGATACACGGAGCCGCAGATTAAGCGCCTTCAAAGAGTGCCGTTCAGCGATCCACCGTTGGTTCGAATCATTTCTGACAACCCGAACCTCGAAGCCTTCACGGTCGAGCTCTCCCGCTTGACGATTGTCGGTCGCATCTGCGGCCATATTGCTCGCAGATAGCTCTATTCCAACGCTTCAAGCAAAGCCCCTTCCACGGGGCTTTTTTTGTGCTCGTGGCGTTAATCGCGATATTCGCGATTACCTGCTTGACATTTTCGCGATATTCGCGATTTTAGTGTTGTCCGGTCGGTCCTCCTCCCTCTGCCGGATGGCTTCCCCGCCGCGGCACTGCACTCTTGCGGGCCGGGCGGGGCGCCTGAGGCGGGAGGCTTCAGGAGAAACCGACATGCAGACCCAGCCCGCTACCCAGCAGCCCTATTCCAGCACCATCGTCCGCGACCGCGCCTTTGAACTTGCACAGATCCTCGTCGATCTCGGCGACATCGCCACGCGCGAGAACATCAAGTCCGAACTCGGCTTGAGCGATGAAGAGATCGATTACCACATCGCCGAGGCCCGCCGCATCGCCTCGCGCATTTCGACCCGGCGCGTGGCCTGATCGCCATCCGCTTCGGTCACCGCCGCGACCAGGAACGCGGCGGGTTCCGAAACGGATGCGAGAGGGCTCCCATGAAAACCATGACAATCAGGCCGATGACGGTTTCGGTCGAATACATCGAGAACCGCCGCCGGATTAACCGCATCGCGCTGGCGCTCGTCGCCGCCTTCCTCCTGTGCGCCGACCTCTACAGCATCAGCCAGGTGCTCGCCTCGATGCAGCGCCAGGCCGAAATCGCCGCGAGGGTCTGATGATCGACGGCTCGCTCATTTTCTGGAGCTCGCTCGCAGCCGCTCTGACCGCAGGCGCAGTGCTCGGCGGCTGCATCGTTCTCAGCAATCTTTCATTCCGCCGCCGCTCCGATGACGAGCGGCCTGATTCTTGGAGGGATCGTCATGGCTGATATCCTAAACTTCCCGCGCATCGACATTGGCCGTCCGCGCCTGACCGTCATCGACGGTGGCGTTTCGCTCGTCGAGCTCGAATGCGACGAGTTTGCAAAGCGCGCCATCGCAAAGGCCGCCGAGAACCTCGCCTCGGCGCAGCTCGATCTCGCCGCCGACGCCAGCCTCGCCATCGATGGATATGGCGGCATCAGCGACCGCATCGCCGAGGAAACCATCGTCAGCGTCGCGATCGGCCTTATCGCCCTCATTGACGCCAAGGGCTGCCGCACCGCCGACCGCCCTCTGCGCGAGCAGCTGCAGGCCGCCATCGACATGCGCGAGGCCCGTCATGGCTGACAGTCTTGTTGTGCAGCCGGTTCGCATGAGGTTGTCGCGCCTCAAGGGTTTCGACCTTCAGGCCAATTCTCTGCGTCTGAATGGCCTTCCAGCCGTCAACGTGGCGCGGCCAACCCTGTTGGGAAATCCATTCGTCCACAACGACCCAGCCGTTGCGGTCGAAGCGTATCGCCGCCATTGCGAGGGCGGAACGCAGTTTTTCGATATGGGTCCCGGCAAGCTGCAATTTGCCGCCAGCCTGCATCGTGGAAGCGTTCATCACGATTGGCCGGAATGGCTAAGATCAGAAGGCCTTCCACGGATAAGAGGCAAGAACCTTGCGTGCTGGTGCGCGCCGGGCAAGCCATGTCATGCCGACGTGCTGCTGGAATTGGCCTGCAGCGAGGTGCGCTAATGGCAACCGCCGATGATCGCCAGCACCTGGCCGCCATTCGACGCCGCATCAAGGATGCGAGCACGCAGTGGCAGGTCGGGCCGACAGGAACCGAGCTGCATGCCGTCTTCATGACGAACACGCCGCCGGTGAGCATGGCGATGCTGACGCCGGATTGCGGCATCCCCGATCGCGATTTTCTGGCGCATGCCCACGATGACATCATTTTCCTTCTGCAGCTGCTGGACACGGCCTTCCGCGAGGTCCGGCGCTGGAAGCCAGCAACAAAGCAGAAGGAACAGCGCGCGCACGAAAACGGTGATTACGCCGCAGAGTGCGCGATGCGCTGCAAGGATCAGCTGTTCCGCCGCTTCCTCGCCGAGGAGAAGAAGCAGGACGTGAGCGACGACGTGCGCGTCGATTCCGCCATTCGCTACCTCCTGAAGGTCGATAGCCGCGGCGAACTCAACAACGATGCCGGCGCACGCAAGCGCTGGTTCGACCTTCGAGGCGAATTCGAGAACTGGAGCCGAACGGCATGAAGAGCCCCAACCCCATCAACTTGATGTCGAGCGCCGAAGTCCGCGCAGCCGGATGGCAAGCCGAGACCCGAGACGCCGATGGTCATGCATGCCGCCTGCACGCGCCGTTCGACAACGACGCAGAGATTGCCTCCCTTGTGCGCGAGGCAATTGAGAACGGCGAAACCGTGACGATCTGGCCGAAAGGCGGAGCGCCGGAAGCCACCCCATCCCCCATTTCACACAGCAATGCCTGGTCTGACATCTACGTCATAAAGGCGGCACTCAGCGACCCTGAAATCGCGCGCTTTCCCGACTTTGTGGAAGAGATCAGCAAGATACTTGCCGAACTCTTCACCTACCGGTCGGGCGCGAGCGGGGCCTCGGCCGCGTTTTCTAAGTCGCCACCGCCCCAGCCTCATGTGATGGGGAGTGAGGCAGAGAAAATCGCCCTGCTCGAAGAGCAGATTGCGGGCCTCGAAGACGAGCTTGACGAGGCGCGGCAGGTGCCTTGGCCTGAATGGTCAATCAAGATCCTCAAGCTGG
>Ga0102589_1000341_pt1 | contig 108509 bp, 93 predicted proteins | sample AraplaMF_Col_mLB_FD_76858 | JGI IMG/M metagenome (GOLD analysis project Ga0102589, IMG submission 76858) | Arabidopsis root microbial communities from the University of North Carolina, USA - plate scrape MF_Col_mLB | ecosystem: Host-associated > Plants > Roots > Endosphere | place: USA...
CAGCCCCTTCCGCCGATACTGCGCCCGGGTGATATCAGTCCAGACCATCTTGTGCTTCGTCGTAGCTCGCAACCACGACCGAATCACAACTGACTGATATCACTCAACTCTTTTCGGGTCAGACACTAAGTTTATCCCTCAGCTCACACGCTGGGGCCTCGATCCTCATCGTCAACGAGCTTCGCATCAATGGCGCCGATTACGACATCATCTCGAAGCCATTCGCGATGATCAATGATGGCGATCGGCCATCCCGGGACCGCCGCAGCCTTCACCCGCCCCGCTTCGGCCGGCGCACCGCCCGCACTTTGCCGCTCTTGCCGCCGCCGCAGAAGAACTGGTCGGCGCCGTCGGATTCGAGGCCCGACACGAAGGTTCCGGCCGGCATCTCCAGGCTCTCCAGCACCGTCCCCGATTGCGGATCAATCCGCCGCAGCTCACTCTCATCGGCCTCCCAGGTGGCGTGCCACAGCTCGCCGTCGACCCAGCTGACGCCGGTGACGTGGCGGTTGGAGTCGATGGTGCGCAGCACCTTGCCAGTCTCGGGATCGACCTGGTGGATCTTGCGGTCGCGGTACTGCCCGACCCACAGCGTGCCCTCGCCCCAGGCGAGGCCGGAATCGTTGCCGCCGCCCGGCGCCGGGATGGTGGCCAGCACGCGGCCGGTCTCCGGGTCGATCTTCTGGATGCGGCTCTCGGCGATCTGGAACAGGTGCCGGCCGTCGAAGGCCGTGCCCGCATGGGCGGCCACGTCGAGCGAGCGCACCGTCTTGCCGCTCTTCGGGTCGAGGGCGTTGAGCCTGTCCCCGGAGGCGAACCAGACATGCTCGCCGTCATAGGTGACGCCGGCCACCTCGTCGACGCCCGGGAACGGCCCGTATTCGCGGATGATCTCGGTCATGGGTCGCCTCCTTGATCGTTGCATGCGGCCATCCTAGCCGTCGGGCAGCAGGGCCGGGAGTAACAAGGCCGTCGTGAAACCGGGCAGGGGCGGGGTCACCCAGCGGCGCGCCCGGCCCTGGCCGAAGGCCTGCACCTTGCCCGCCTCCGCCAGCGCGTCGAGCGCCCGCTGCACCGTGCGCTGGCTCGCCCCCAGCGCCAGCGCGAGGGCCGAGCTGGACCAGGATTCGCCGTCGGCCAGGAAGGCCAGCACCGCCGCATGCCGCTCCTCCACCGGCCGGGCCAGCACCACGACCTCGCCGGCGTGGCGCGGCATGAGCGTGAAGCCCCGCGCCGTCGCGGTCACGCCCGCCAGCGGCCGCAGCGCCGCGCGCAGCCGCCCGATCTCCACCCGCAGCCGCGCCCGGTGCGATTCATCGGCGAATTTCGCGCCGAAGGCCCGCTGCAGCAGCGTGCCCCGCGGCACGTCGCCGGGCCAGGCCTCGGCCAGGGCGCGGGCCAGGGCGAACAGCACCGGGCGCCGGGCCAGCGGCACCACCGTGCCGGCCTCGCGCACCGCATGGCGGCAGGCATCCACCACCAGCGCCGGCGACGCCAGCAGCGCCTCGACCTCCTGCAGCAGCAGCGGCCGCTCCCCGCCGCGCGCGATCAGGCGAGCCGCGGGCGTGTCCAGCATGCGGGACGCGGTCTCGACCTCCGCCGCCAGCGCCGGGATGCGGGCGATGCGGGCGGCATGGTCGGCGCGGATGAGGGCGGCGCGGGCCGGCCCCGTCTGCAGGCGCCGCATCGCGATCCCGGCGACCACCAGCTCATGCGCGGTCCGCCAGGCCGGCGGGAGAGGGGAGGGATCGAGCCCGGCCAGCGCCTGCTCGGCCTCGTCGAGCCGTCCGATCAGCAGCAGGCGCCGGATCGCCAGGGTGCGGGCATGGGCGGCGTTCAGCCGGTCGCCATGCGCGTCCAGCGTCGCCCGCGCCGCCTCCAGCGCCTTCGGCGGCCAGCCGAGGTCGCGCGAGGCCAGGGCGACCTCGGCCTCGGCGACGATGCAGCGGGCGCGGGACACCGCCTCCCGGGCCCCGAAGGCGCGCCCCGCCCGGCGCAGCAGGGACTTCGCCCGGGCGAGGTCGCCGAGCTGCGCCATGGCGATGCCGCGCAGCGCCAGCGCCGGCGCGTCGTCGCGCAGGGCGACCCGGTTCAGGGCGCCGAGCGGATCGCCCGCCGCCAGCGCGCGCCCCGCCGCCGTGATCAGCGAGTCCATCGGAATCCCGTCACACTTGTCACTCCCCGCTATTCGCTCCCCGGCGCCAGTCTAACCCACGACCACCGGACACCAATGGAGAGCGGAACATGACGGCACATCTGATCGGAACCCGCGAGGAATGGCTGGCGGCGCGGCTCGACCTGCTCGCGGCCGAGAAGGAACTGACACGGCAGAGCGACGAGCTGGCCCGGCGGCGGCAGGCGCTGCCCTGGGTCCGGGTCGACAAGGACTACCGCTTCGAGACCGATGACGGCATCGCCTCGCTGCCAGATCTGTTCCAGGGGCGGTCGCAGCTCCTGGTCTATCACTTCATGTTCGGCCCCGACTACAAGGCAGGCTGCCCGTCCTGCTCGATGATCGCCGACAGCTTCAACGGCTTCGCGGCCCACCTGGCGAACCACGACGTGATGCTGTGGGCGGTGTCGCGGGCACCGCTGGCGAAGCTGCAGGCCTACAAGCGGCGGATGGGATGGACCTTCCCCTGGGCGTCCTCGGCCGGCGACTTCACCTTCGACTTCAACGTCGCCTTCACCGAGGTGCAGCAGCGCGACGGGACGGTCGAATACAACTACCGGCGCGGCGGCGATGCCATGGACCTGGTCCCGGTGCCGGAGCCGGTCGCCCAGTTCGCGGCCAGCTGCGGCACCGACGCGCCGAGCTACAGCCGCGACCGGCCGGGCATGAGCGCCTTCGCGCTCGAGGACGGCGTGCTCTACCACACCTACTCGACCTATGCCCGGGGGCTGGACGGCCTGTGGGGCTCGTACCAGTGGCTCGACCGCGCGCCCAAGGGGCGCAACGAGTCCGGCATCTGGTGGCGCCGTCACGACGAGTACGGCCATGGCTGACCTCGCGATGCCTCGTCGCCGCCCGCTCGGCGCGGTCGGCTGGCTGCACTTCGCGGCCACGCCGACCTTCGCGCTGATGGCGCTGGTTACGGCCATGTCCGGCGGCGATGTCCTCTGCTCGGCCATGGGGGCGTCGCCCCTGGCCGGCATGGTGCCGATGTACCTGCTGATGAGCGTCTTCCACGCGGCGCCCTGGCTGAGGCTGATCGCCGGCCGTGATGCAGAGACTCAGCAGCCTTAACCTTCCTGATGGAGATCGATCATGAACGACATCGCGCTGAGGTCCGACACGCAGGACATCGTGGTGGACACCGACTTCCCGCACGCGCCGGAGACGATCTGGCGAATGCTGACCACCAGCGAGCTGATCGGTCGCTGGATGATGGTGCCGACGGGGTTCGAGCCGGTGGCGGGCAAGCGCTTCACCTTCCAGACGACGCCGGCCGGCGCCTGGGACGGCGTCATCCACTGCCAGGTGCTGGAGGTGATCCCGAACGCGCGCTTGGTCCATAGCTGGAAGGCCGGGCATGACGGCAACGCCGGATACGGCTCGCGGCTGGACACGGTGATCACCTGGACGCTCGCCGCAACCGAAACCGGGACGCGCCTTCGCCTGGTTCATTCCGGCTTCGTCCCCGCGAGGAACGGTTCCGCCCTCGCGACCCTCGGCGAAGGCTGGAAGAAGGTTGCCGCGAATATCGGTGCCATCGCCGATGAGCAGGGGGAGGAGGAAGAGACGGGCGAGCCCTGGACCGGCGGATGCGCCTGCGGCGCGATCCGCTACGAGATCGCGGCCGAGCCGGTGTTCATGAATGACTGCCAGTGCCGCGACTGCCAGCTGCGGAGCGGCACCGGCCACGGCTCCTACCTGACCTTCCTGAGCGCCGGGGTGAAGAGGCTGCAGGGCGAGGCCACGCGCTGGAGCATCGTCGCCGACAACGGCAACGTGAAGAGCCACGCCTTCTGCTCTGCCTGCGGATCGCCGGTCTACCTGACCTCCGCGGCCAAGCCCGATTTCTTCACCGTGCACGCTGCCAGCCTCGACGATCCGAGCCGGTTCAAGCCGCAGGTGGTGACCTATCGCATCCGCGGCCACGCCTGGGACAGGATCGACCAGAACCTGCCGCAGTTCGAGAAGATGCCGCCGATGTGAACGGACGGCCCTAGGCCGCCGCCCCATGCTCCTTGATGAAGTCGACGAAGGCGCGCAGCGGCGCCGGCACGTGGCGGCGGCCGGGATAGTACAGGAATGGCCCCGGGAAGCTCTCCCACCAGGGCTCCAGGATCGGCTCCAGCGCGTCGCTGTCGAGATGGGGGCGCAGCAGCCCTTCGAAGATATGGACGATGCCCAGCCCGGCCACGGCCATGCTGATGGCGAGGTCGAACGCCGCGCCGGGCCGGACCATCAGAGGCCCCGGCGGGTCGACCTTGATCGCCTCGCCGTCGCGCTCGAAATCCCAGGTCGGCGTGGCGCCGCCGGCGAACTGCCCGCGCAGGCAGGCATGGGACAGCAGGTCGCGCGGATGCTCAGGCCGCCCGCACGCCGCGAGATAGGCGGGCGCCGCCGCGGTGGCGAAGCGCTGCGTGCGCGGCCCGATCGGCACCGCGATCATGTCCTGCTCCAGCCGCTCGTCGTAGCGGATGCCGGCGTCGCAGCCGGCGGCCAGCACGTCGACGAAGCCGTCCTCGACCACCACCTCCAGCCGGATGTCGGGATAGGCCTTGAGGAACGGGGCCACGACCGGCGGCAGCACGATGCGGGCGGCGCTCGATGGCACGTTGAGGCGCAGCGTGCCGGCCGGACGGTCGCGGAATGCGTTCAGCACGTCGAGCGCCGCCTCCATCTCGCCCAGCACCGGGGCCAGCCGCTCGATCAGGCGCTGGCCCGCCTCTGTCGGGGTGACGCTGCGGGTGGTGCGGTTCAACAGGCGCAGGCCCAGCCGCGCCTCCAGCCGGCTGACGGCGACGCTGAGGCCGGAGGCAGAGACGCCGCCGATACGCGCCGCATCCCGGAACCCTCCGGCGCGGGCAACAGACACGAAGGCGGCGAGGTCGTTGAGGTCCATTGTTCACGACATTCAACAGCCCGTGCAGATTAGGCCGAGTTATCAAACAGGACAATCGCTGCCATATCCGGCTCGTCCCTCAAGGAGCCCCGATATGCCGACCCTTTCCGCCGCGGGCACATTCCCGCTTGCCGATCGCACCGTGAATCGCATGGGCTACGGCGCCATGCAGCTGGCCGGCCCCGGCGTGTTCGGCCCGCCGAAGGACCGTGCCGCCGCCATCGCCGTGCTGCGCGAGGCGGTGGAGTCCGGCGTCGACCACATCGATACCAGTGACTTCTACGGCCCGCATGTCACCAACCAGATCATCCGCGAGGCGCTGCACCCCTATCCGGACGCCCTGACGATCGTCACCAAGGTCGGCGCCTTCCGCGGCGATGACGGCGCCTGGCTGCCCGCGCCGGAGCCGGCCGACCTCGAGCGCGGCGTGCATGACAATCTGCGCAATCTCGGCCTCGATGTGCTGGACGTCGTCAATGCCCGGATCATGGGCAGTGTTCATGCCCCGTCCGAAGGCTCGATCGAGAGGCAGGTCACGGCGCTGGCGGAGCTGCAGCGCCGGGGGCTGATCCGTCATGTCGGCTTGAGCAACGTGACCTCGGCCCAGGTGGCGGAGGCGCGGCGCATCACCCCGATCGTCTGCGTCCAGAACCAGTACAATCTGGTGCAGCGCGAGGACGACGCGCTGGTCGACGAGCTGGCGGGGCAGGGGATCGCCTATGTGCCCTTCTTCCCGCTCGGCGGCTTCACGCCGATCCAGTCCGCGGCCCTGTCGCGGATCGCCGAGGGGCTGGGCGCGACGCCGCGCCAGGTGGCGCTGGCCTGGCTGCTGCGCCGCGCCCCCAACATCCTGTTGATCCCCGGCACCTCCTCGCCCGACCATCTGCGCGAGAACCTCAAGGCGGCGGAGCTGGCGCTGCCGGATGCGACGATGGCCGAGCTCGACGCCATCGGCCGGGCCTGATCAGGGTCGGGGCATCGCCGGCAGGCCCTCGCGCAGCACCCCTATGGCGGCCTCCACCACCGGCGGCCGCCGGTCGCGGGCGAACAGGCCGTATTGGGCGGCCAGCGGCCCCGGCACCCCGGCCTTCAGCACCTTCATCGAGCCCGGGCGGACGGAATCGGGCGGCAGCACGCCGACGCCCAGCCCGTTCTCGATCGCCGCCTGCAGCGCCGTGACGCTCTGGCTGGTGAAGGTGACGCGATGCTCCCGGCCGGAAGCGGCCAGCGCTTCGATCATGCGCCGGCGCCACAGGCAGGGCGCGGTGAAGGCGACGAGGTCGAGCGGCCGGTCGGGATCCGGAATGTGATCGGGCGCGCAGACCCATGGCAGCTCGACCGTCCAGGCGGCCAGGGCATCGGCCTGCACCACCGACGTCGGACCGAGCATGATGTCCAGCCCGTCCTCGCCCCACAGCCGGCCCAGCGCGACGCTGTGCTCGACCACCACGTCCAGCCGGATGTCGGGATAGGCGCGGTGCAGTCGGCCCAGCGCGGCCGGCAGCGCCGTGGTCGCGACCTCCTCGGCCAGGCCGATGCGCACGCCGCCCTTCAGTTCCTTCTGCTGCAGCCGGGCCGCGGCCTCGTCGCCCAGCGCCAGCATGCGGGTGGCATAGCCCAGGAAGATCTCGCCCTCGGCGGTCGGCACCACGCCGCGGCCGGTGCGCTGGAACAGGTGCCGCTCCAGCAGCCCCTCCAGCCGCCGCATCTGCATGCTCAGCGCCGATTGGGTGCGGCCGGTCTGGGCCGCGACTTTGCTCAGGCTGCCCTGCCGGCACACCGCGACATAGGTGCGGAGGAGGTCGAGGCCGATCTGCTCGGATATCATTTTCGCTGAACCCAGATGTTGCCGATATCAGGCTACAGCCAGATCCCATGCCGCGCCATCTCCCGGGTATCAGCAGCGCAGCGAGGGACCTGTGAAAGCGATCCGAGTTCACCGCCATGGCGGGCCCGAGGTTCTCACCTATGAGGAGGTCGGGATCGGCCGGCCCGGACCGGGCGAGGTCCTGGTCCGCAACCGGGCGATCGGCCTGAACTTCGTCGATACCTATTTCCGCATCGGCGCCTATGGGCCGCCCAGCCTGCCATTCATTCCGGGCAATGAGGGCGCCGGCGAGGTGCTGGAGGTCGGGGAGGGCGTAACTGGCTTCGCCCCGGGTGACCGCGTCGCTTATGTCGAGACCCTCGGCGCCTATGCCGAGCAGCGCATCGTGCCGGTGCATTTCCTGGTGCAGCTGCCTGCGGCGATCGATTTCGAGACCGGCGCGGCGATGATGCTGAAGGGGCTGACGGCGCAGTACCTGCTGCGCCGGACGGTCAAGGTCGGACCCGGCCACACCGTCCTGATGCACGCGGCGGCGGGCGGCGTCGGGCTGATCCTGACGCAATGGGCCAAGCATCTGGGCGCCACCGTCATCGGCACGGTCGGCTCGCCGGAGAAGGCTGCGCTGGCCCGTGAGAACGGCTGCGACCACGTCCTCGACTACCAGGATTTCGCCGCGCGGGTGCGGGAGATCACGGGCGGGGAGGGGTGCGACGTCGTCTATGACGGCGTCGGACAGGCAACGTTCGAGGGCTCGCTCGACAGCCTACGGCCCTTCGGCACTTTCGTCAGCTTCGGTTCGGCGTCGGGCGCGATTCCGCCCTTCGACATCACGCTCTTGATGCAGAAAGGCTCGCTCTTCGCCACTTGGCAGTTGCTGTTCGAACATCTGAAGAAGCGCGAGGACGTGCTGGCGATGAGTCGCGACCTGTTCGATGTCGTGGCCGGCGGCGCGGTGACGGTGCCGGTCCATTCCCGCCTGCCCCTGGCCGAGGCCGCCGAGGCGCATCGCCGGCTGGAGGCGCGCGAGACGACCGGCGCGACGGTGCTGCTGCCTTAGGGTTGGAATTGCCATGCCCTGTCCTTTTGAGGAGCGGGGCATGGTGCCTCGCGGCTTGCATTTGTTCTCTATATGTTCTAAATTAAGTCAACATCGACAACGAAGGGAAGCGGAAGGCGAGCTCACTCCAGGAGGCTGGATATGCAGCACGTCTTCGATTTTCTGGGCCCTCCGCCGAACTGGGATCGGTTGTTCTTCTGCATGATGCCGGACGAGGCGGCCGGCGGCAGGGTCATGCGGCTCGGCGACCACATCTTCCTCCAGCATCGCCTGGGCGGATCACGGCTGCGGCGGGACCGCCTGCACATGTCGTTGCACCATGTCGGCGACTATCCGCACCTGCCGAGCAAGGCGGTCTATGCGGCGCGCCTGGCTGCGAGGGCCGTGATGTCGGCACCGTTCGACATCTGGCTCCGCGCCGTCCACAGCTTCGAGCCCGCGCCGCACAAGCAGAACCGGCGACCGCTGGTTCTGCTCGGCGACGGCGGCGAGGCCCTGATGATGCTGTTCCGCACTCTCGGCGCGGCCATGCTTCGGAACGGGCTGAAGGCGGCGGCCACGTTCACGCCGCACGTAACCCTGTCCTATGGCCCGCAGCCGGTCCCGACGCAGCCGATCGAGCCGATCCGTTTTCAGGCGAAGGACTTCGTCCTGATCCGTAGCCGGCTGGGGCTGACCCAGTACGAGGTGATCGACCGCTGGCCGCTGGTCACCTGAGCTTCGGCTGGATACCCGGGACCACTCGCGGTCCCGGGTCGGCCGGGGTCAGCCCGGGCGAGACTCCATCACCACCGAGCCGGTCTCCAGCAGCGATTTGAGGTTCGACAGGATCAGCGGCCAGCCGCCGGACACCGCTTCGATGAACTTCGATTCCTCGCGCTCGATGCTGTGGGTCAGGCTCAGCTTGACCGCCTCGCCGGCCGGCTCGATGTCGATGACGCAGCGGGACCAGCCCTCGTCCTTCAGCTCCGGCCGGAACTCGTTGCGCCAGCGCAGCACCAGGCGCCGCGGCGGGTTGAACTCCAGCACCTCGCCGGTGTCGCCCACCCTGCCGTCCGGCAGGATCAGTTTCCAGGCGCCGCCGACGCGCCAATCGGCCTCGTGGTGGACGCCCAGCCAGTAGCGGGGGGTGAATTCCGGCTCGGTCAGTGCCTGCCACAGCGCGGCCGGCGTGGTGCGGATGAAGGTGACATAGACGAAAGTGCTTCCAGCCATGATGCCACTCCTTGCTGTTGTCTCGGTCGTTCGGGGCGCAGGCGCTAGGTATCGTCGCCGTGCCGTTCGAGCCTCCGCTTGAGCTCCGACAGCGCCTCGAGCCGCGGCTGCTCGAACTTGCGGATCCAGCGCTCCGCGATCGCGTGGATCGGCACCGGGTTGACGAAGTGCCGCTTCTCCCGGCCGTGCCGCTGCCAGGAGACGAGGTTGGCCTCCTCCAGGATCGCCAGGTGCTTGGTCACCGCCTGGCGCGTCATCCCCATGCCCTGGCAGAGCTCGCCCAGAGTCTGGCCGCTCTCCGCATGCAGCCGGTCCAGCAGCTCCCGGCGGCTGGCATCCGCCAGGGCCCGGAACACGGCGTCGTCATCGCTCTGCATCATCGTAATATGCAACCTTTTAGTTGCATGTCAAGACCGGAACCCGGATCGCCGGGGCTGCGCTCCCAGGTGTCGCCGGGATATGCTGCGCGAATGCCGCTTCGCCTGCCGCCGCTCCCCGCCCTTCGCTTCTTCGAGGCGGCCGGGCGCCATCTCAGCTTCAAGCTCGCCGCCGCCGAGCTGAATGTGACGCCGAGCGCGGTCAGCCATGGCATCGTCGGGCTGGAGCGGGCGCTGGGCGTCGAGCTGTTCGTGCGCGAGCCGCGGAAGTTGTCGCTGACCGCGGAGGGGGCAGACTACCTGCCCTATGTCTCCGAGGCGCTGTCGCTGATCGCGATCGGCACACAGCGCCTGCCGCACCACGGGGCGCGCCGGGGCATCACCGTCAGCTGCGCCCCGACCTTCGCCGCCCGCTGGCTGCTGCCGCGGCTGCACCGCTTCGCCGAGCGCTGGCCGACCATCGGCGTCACCGTCGACACCTCGCGACGGCAGGTCGGCTTCCCGGTCGATGGCTTCGACTTCGCCATCCGGATGAGCCGGACGGCCGCCGCCGGTGCCGCGCGGCTGTTCGGTGAGAGCCTAGTGCCGGTGTGCAGCCCGGCCTATCGCGAGGCCATGGCCGGCGAGGGCGGGACGGTCGACCTTCGCCGGGCCGCGCTGATCCATGTCACCCCGGCCGGCGAGGATTGGCAGGCCTGGCTGGAGCGGACCGGCACCGAAGGCGTCGACCTCGCCGCGGGCCTGCGCGTCGACACCATCCAGATGGCGTTCGAGGCCGCCGCGATGGGGCTCGGCGTCGCCCTCGGCCGGCGGCCGCTGGTCGACCACGATCTCGCCTCGGGCGCCCTGGTCGAGGCGGGCCTGCCCGAGATCGGGGCCGAGACCGCCTATTGGCTGGTCGGCTCCGACGGGGCGGACCGCCGTCCGGACCTGCTCGGCTTCAAGCGCTGGCTGCTGCGCGAGGTCGAGGCGTCCGGGCAGGGCACGGCCGCAGGCGGACGCCGGACCGCATAGGCCCGCCGCTACAGGTGAAGATCCTTCACCCGTCGTCGCAACCTTCTCTTTTGCCGTGCCCTTCGCCGGTCGCCATGGTGGGGCCGGGCGAGGAGGGCCCGGACGATGGCGGCGATCGACGGCAGGCGGCTTGCAGCTCCCGGCATCCAGGCCGGGCTGGTGATCCTGGCGGGGGCGCTGATCATGAGCGCCGCCATGGGATCGCGGCAGACCTTCGGCCTGTTCATCGGGCCGTTCTCCTTCGACCGCGGTCTGCCGGTGACGCTGACCGCCTTCGCCATCGCCGTGCACAACCTGGTCTGGGGCTTCACTCAGCCCTTCGCCGGCGCCGCCGCCGACCGCTGGGGTGCGGCGCCGGTGGTCGCCTTCGGGGCGGTCGCCTTCGCCGCCGGCCTGGTCCTCACCGCTTTGGCCTCGTCTGGCGCGATGCTGGTGCTCGGCCTGGGCCTGCTGGTCGGCATCGGCATCAGCTGCACCACTTTCGGCGTGGTGCTGACCGCCCTGGGCCGCGCGGCGCCGCCGGAGAAGCGCAGCATGGCGATGGGCCTCGCCAGCGCCGGCGGGTCGCTCGGCCAGGTGCTGCTGGTGCCGCTGGCGCAATGGGTCACCGATCTCTCGGGCACCGCGGCATCGCTGCTGGTGCTCGCCGGCTGCCTGCTGGCGGCGGCGCCGCTCGGACTGGTCCTCGACCGGCAGCGCCGGCGGGGCGCGCCCGCACAGGCCGAGCCGGCAATGCCACTGCGGGCGGCGGTGGTGCAGGCGCTCGGCCATCGCGGCTACCGCCTGCTGACCCTCGGCTTCTTCACCTGCGGCTTCCAGCTCGCCTTCATCGGCACGCATCTGCCGAACTACCTGCTGCTGTGCCACATGCCGGCCGGGCTCGGCGCCACGGCGCTGGCGCTGGTCGGGCTGTTCAACATGATCGGCAGCTGGGGCTGCGGCTGGCTCGGCGGACGGTTCCGCCAGCAGCAGGTGCTCGCCTGGCTGTACCTGATCCGTGGCGCCGCCATCGCCGCCTTCTTCCTGGCGCCGAAGACGGAGGCGTCGGTGGTGGTCTTCGCCGCCGTCATGGGCCTGACCTGGCTCGGCACGGTGCCGCTGACCAGCGGCCTGGTGGCCAAGGTGTTCGGCACGCGCCATCTCGGCACGCTGTTCGGCGTCTGCTTCCTCAGCCACCAGATCGGGTCGTTCCTCGGCGCCTGGGCCGGCGGCTTCGTCTTCGACGCCACCGGCTCCTATTCCCTGGTCTGGATCGCCACCGCGATCGCCGGGCTGGTGGCGGCGCTGCTGCATGTCCCGATCGACGACAGGCCGGTCGTCGGTGCGTCGCCGGCGCGCCAGGTGGCGTGAAAGGACTGTCCCGCCGCCGGACCGAGTCTATGCTGCGGCTCCAGATTCCAAAGGACCGGCCCCGCGCTTGAGCGAGTACCAGTACTACGAGTTCCAGGCGATCGATCGGCCCCTCGAAAAGACTGCACAGCATGGTTTGACGCCTGTGGACGGGCTCTCAGACCAGCGGCCGTTGAGATCGATTCTCCAGCTCTTCCTCGTCATGGCGAGGAGCGAAGCGACATGGCCATCCATCAGAGGCCGGTGCCGCTGGATGGCCACGCCCCTCCGGGGCTCGCCATGACGGGTGATATTTTCGGGCCGTTGATATCAGAACTCTTCGTCGAATAGCGGCCGCTTCTTCCGCTGCGGCCCGGTCCACACCACGCCGGGAAAGCCCTTCAGCGGCCGCAGCTTCTCGCCCCGATACGTCCATTCCGGCGCCTGCTCGATGGCGATGTGGTACAGCGGCTCGCGGCCGGTGCGGGTCTCGAACAAGGCGCGCGGGATGTTCACCATCTGCGGCGCATGCGGCCGCTCATACAGCACCGGCGTGCCGCAGTGGCGGCAGAAGCTGCGGATCCGCTTGGTGTCCTCCTCGACGAAGCGGGCGAGGGCGGATTCGCCCTTGACGATGCGGATCCGGCTGCGCCAGCACCCGACATAAGTGGCATAGGCGGCGCCATGCGCCAGCCGGCTGTCCTGGGAGTGGTCGTGCCAGGCCCAGCGCGCCGGGACGCCGATCTCGATCCGCACCCGGCCGCACAGGCACCGGCCCTCCGCCACCGCCGCTGAATCCTTCCGCACCTTTCCGACCGTGTTCATTCCGGGCCTCGTCTGTTGCACCCGGAAAGAATACAGGCGTCATCTGTCACGGAGTGTCAGCTATTCCGGCCGGCCGGAAATCGCCGCGGTCCAGCGTATCCTGGCGGCGTCGGGCCGCGTAACGACGGCATCCACCCCACAGCCAGGACGGCGGCATCATGGATCTCAGTTCGGATCTCGACCGGCTCGGCCTGTTCGATACGCGCTACGCCGCCTTCCTGGAGACGGTGACGCATCTCCGGCCGCGGCTGCATCGGTACTGCGCGCGGATGACGGGCTCGGTGCTCGACGGCGAGGACGTGATGCAGGAGGCGCTGTTCGACGCGTTTCGCCGGCTGGACCGCTATGACGACAGCCGGCCGCTCAGCCCCTGGCTGTTCCGGATCGCGCACAACCGATGCATCGACTTCCTGCGCCGCCGCGGGGTGCGGCAGGACGCGGAGGCTGCCGCCGCCGAACCGGATATCGTGCTGCCCGTCGACCCGCCGGGCCTGGGCGTGGGACGGGCGGTCGAGCGGCTGGTGCTGCATCTCCCGCCCAAGGAGCGCGCCTGCGTGCTGCTGAAGGACGTGTTCGACCATTCGCTCGAGGAGATCGCGGAGCTGGTCGATTCCACCGTCGGCGGCGTGAAGGCGGCGCTCAGCCGTGGCCGGGCCAAGCTTGCGGCCCTGCCGGAGACCCCCGTGGCGCCGCCGGCCGCGGTCCCGGGGATGGCGGAGCTGTTGCGCCTCTATGTCGAGCGGTTCAACCGGCAGGACTGGGATGGGGTTCGCGCCCTGACCAGCGCGGATGCGCGGCTGCGCGTCGCCGACTGCTTCGCCGGGCGTCTCGCGGATTCGCCTTACTTCGTCGAGTACGAACGCGGCTCCGTCCCGTGGCGCATGGCGCCGGGCGAGCTGGACGGCGAACCGGTGGTGGTCGTGCTGCATCGGGATGGCGCGGTGGAGTGGAGGCCGGCCTCGGTGGTCCGCATCGGCGCAACGGACGGGCGGATCGACCGCATCACCGACTATTTCAAATGCCCGTGGCTGCTGCCGGCTGCGGCATCCGTATCCTGCCGGCCATGGCAGCCGTAGTGGAAGCGCAATCACCGCCGGCCCTGATCCGGCAACAGCAGGAGAGCGCTTCGATGGCCACCCGGATCGACTTCTATTTCGACCTCCTCAGCCCGTACTCCTATCTCGCCAGCACCGTGCTGCCGCGGCTGGCGGCGGAGCATGCCGCATCGATCCGCTATCGGCCCTTCAGCCTGGTCGAGCTGATGCAGCGCGTCGGCAACCGCCCGACCACGCTGGAATGCCGCAACAAATTTGCCTATGCCATCGCCGATCTGCGGCGCTGGGCCCACAGCTATGGCGTGGCCTTCGCCCCGACACCTCATTTCGAGAGCATCGATTTCGCCCTGCTGGACCGTGGCGCCCTGGCCGCGATCGACGAGGGCAGGGGGGCCGGCTATGTCGAGGCGGTCTATGCCGCGATTTGGGCCGACGGCATCGATCTCGGCCAACGGCCGGAGCTGATCGCTGTGCTGGATCGGGCCGGCTGGAACGGCGCCAGCCTGCTGGAGCGCGCCGGATCCGAAGAGTATGCCGGCAAGCTGGCTGCGAACATCGCCGAGGCGGCCGAGCGTGGCGTCTTCGGCTCGCCCACGATCTTCGTTGGCGACGAGATGTTCTTCGGCAACGACCGCTTCGGTTTCGTCGCCGACGCGCTGCGGGCGGCGGCCTGAAGCGGCGGGACTCCAGGCCGTCGCCCGCAGCGCGGGTGACGGCCGCGTCCGCAGTCCCTATGGTCGGGCCGGCAGGAATCGGCATCACGAGCGGAAGCATGGCGAAGACGGTCACGATCTACGGCATCAAGAACTGCGACACGATCAAGAAGGCGCGGACCTGGCTGGACCAGCGCGGCGTCGCCTATGCCTTCCACGACTACAAGGCGGCGGGGATCGACCGCGCCACGCTCGAGGGCTGGGCCCGCAAGGCCGGCTGGGAGGTGCTGCTGAACCGCGCCGGCACCACCTTCCGCAAGCTGCCGGACCCCGCCCGCGAGGGGCTGACCGAGGCCAGGGCGATCGGGCTGATGCTCGACCAGCCCTCGATGATCAAGCGGCCGGTGCTCGACATCGGCGGCAAGCTGCTGGTGGGCTTCAAGCCGGAGCAGTACGAGGCCGCGTTCGGCTAAGGCCCGCCGATCCGGCCTCCGGACGCGCTCACCCGCGCGGCCGCAAGCTCGATGAAGGCCCGGACCAGAGGCGAAAGGTGCTGGCCGCTCGGGTAGACGGCGTGAAGGCCGCTGGCCGGCATTTCGTGCTCGGGCAGGACATGGCGCAGCCGTCCTTCCGCGACCGCGGCCCCGGCGATGCCGAACGGCAGCTGGGCGATGCCGTGGCCGGCGAGCGCCGCGGCATAAACCGCCTGCATCTCGTTCGCGGCGAAGCGCCCCGACACCGTGACCGTCTCCCCGCCCTCCGGCCCCTCCAGCACCCAGGCGGCGCCCGCGGCCGACGGTCCGGCGATGACGCAATCATGGCGGGCAAGGTCCGCTGGCGTCACGGGCACGCCGCGGCGTTCGAGATAGTCCGGGCTGGCGCACAGGATCCGGTGCGTCGAGCCGAGCCTGCGGGCGATCAGCGTGGAATCCGGCAGCACCCCGGTCCGGAAGGCGAGATCGATGCCGTTCTCGACCAGGTTCAGCCTGTCGTCGGTGAGGCGCAGCTCGACCCTGGTCTTCGGATAGGCGGCCAGGAAGTCGAACACCGTGGCGGTCAGGAAGTGAGCGCCGAAGCCGACCGGCGCCGAGATCCGGATCGTCCCCGACGGCTCCGCCCGCGCCTCCGCCAGCCGCAGATTCGCCGCCTCGATCAGCCGCAGCGCCTGGCTGCTCTGCTCGTAATAGAGGCGCCCTGCATCGGTCAGGCCGAGGCTGCGCGTCGTCCGCTGCAGCAGCCGCACCCCGACCTCGCGCTCGAGCGCGGCGATGCGGCGGCTGACCGTGGTCTTGGGCATGCCGAGCAGGCGGGCAGCGGCGGTGAAGCTGCCGGCCTCGATCACGCGGGCGAAAACCTGGACGTCGTTGAGATCGAGCATTGTAGGTGAATATGGGACAGTGTTTCCCGATTATGCTTCATTATGGTCCGATAGAGAAAGCTCCAATTCTGCTCCGTTGGAAAACGATGGAGCTGACCCATGACCACCAAGCGACATGTCCTGGTGACCGGCGCGACCGGCCAGCAGGGAGGGGCGGTTGCGGCCGCATTGCTGTCCCGGGGCCATCGCGTCACGGCGCTGACCCGCAAGCCGGACGGCGAGGCCGCGCGGCGGCTGGCCTCGGCCGGCGCCGGAATCCGGGCCGGCGATCTCGGCGACGCGGACTCGGTGCGGCAGGCCGCCCGGGGCGTCGACACGATGTTCCTGATGGGCAATAGCTACGAGGCCGGGACGGAGGAGGAGACCCGCCAGGGCATCATCGCCGCCGACGCGGCCAAGGCGGCCGGCATCGGCCACCTGATCTATTCGTCGGTCGGCGACGCGGACAAGGCCACCGGCATCCCGCATTTCGAGAGCAAATACCGTGTCGAGCGGCATATCGCCGGGCTCGGCATCCCCTATACGATCAGCGCGCCGGTCGCCTTCATGGAGAACGCCGTCGCGCCATGGTCGATCGCCGGCCTGCGCCAGGGGGTGCACGCCTTCGCCCTGCCGCCCAAGCGCGCCGTCCAGCTGGTGGCCGTGGCCGATATCGGCGCCTTCGTCGCCGCCCTGGCGGAGCGGCGCGAGCATGTGTTCGGCAAGCGCTTCGACATCGCCGGGGACGAGCTGGCCGGCGAGGACCAGGCACGGATCCTGTCGCAGGCGATCGGCCGCCCGATCGCCTATCAGGAGATCCCGATCGCCGCGATGCGCCAGCAGAGCGAGGATGCGGCGCTGATGTTCGAATGGTTCGACCGGACCGGCTATTCCGCCGATATCGCGGCGCTGCGGCGGAATTTCCCCGAGGTCGGCTGGCATGGCTTCGCGGACTGGGCGCGCGACTTCGACTGGAGCGTGCTGGACCGGGCGCCGTAGGCGCTCACCTCGGATGATCGCCGGCACTGCCGGCGTCCTCGACAGGACGGTCCGGGGCCTGCCAAGGTGCTCGCATGGAAGATTTCAATCCCACCGAACTCCGGCGGATGCAGGGCCTAGCCCAGCAGGTGATGGCACTGCGGCCGGAGCTGGTCAACGGCGACGCGACCGTTGGTGAGCTGGCCTGGGTCTGGGCCAAGGATGTCGACGCGCTCGGCCGGTTCTGGCGGCACCGGCTGTGGGTCGTCGACGGCCGGCTGGCCGCGTGGGGGTGGGTGCATCTGCCGTACCGGGTCCCGCGCAGCGACGGGACGTTCCGCGAGGCCAAGGCGGCCAACCTGATCTGGCAGGCGCATCCGGACCGGCCGGAGCTGCTGGCCGGGATGCTGGACTGGTACGACGATGTCGCGGGCGACGTCGACCGGTTGCTGACGGTGCAGTCCGCGGATGTGCAGGCGCAGGCCATCGTCGCCGCGCACGGATATGCGTTCGACGCGGAAGCCGGTTCGGACAACGGGTCCTGGGTGCAGTTCAACGCGCGGGAGCTGACGGAGGTGCCGGACCCGGTGCTGCCCGAGGGCTTCCGGTTTCGGACGGCCGCGGATGTCCCGGCGGCAGGCGCGGTCAAAGCGCATCGGGACGCATGGCCCACATCCGAGCTCACCGCCGCGGCGTTCGAGCGGGTTCGGCGGACCTGGCCGTACCGGGCCGATCTGCATCCGCTGATCGAGGCACCGGACGGCACCCAGGCCGCGACCGCGATCATCTGGCTGGACGAAGCGACGCAAACCGCCGAGTTCGAGCCCGTCGGCACGCACCGGGACTTCCGGCGACGGGGCTTGGGCACCGCATTGCAGCTGTACGGCATGCATCTGGCCAGGGCGGCCGGCGCGAATCGCATGCTGGTCGCCTGTCTCGGCGCGCCGGCGCATCCGGCCGCCCGGGACCTGTATTACGGCGTCGGCTTTCGCGCCTTCACCCGGGACCTGCCGCAGATCAAGGCCGCGAGATAGCGAGTCCCGCCAAGCGGCTCAAGCCTTCCATTTGATCGAGCAGCCCATCGACGGCACCTGGTCGGCGGGCGCCTGGCCGGTCTCGGCGATCCGGATCATCGCCTCGACCAGCTCGCGCCGCGCATGCGGCGAGGGCGGGGTGGTCCGGCCCTCGTCCAGCCGGCCGCGATATTTCAACTGCCGGTGCGCATCGAAGCCGAAATAGTCCGGGGTGCAGACCGCGCCATAGGCCCGCGCCACCGACTGGTCCTCGTCGTGCAGATAGGGGAAGGGCAGGTCGTGCGCCTCGTCGAAGGCTTTCATCCGGTCGAAGCCGTCTTCCGGATAGGCGACGGCATCGTTCGAGCAGATCGCGGCGAAGCCGATGCCCTCGGCCAGCAGCGTCATGGCGTCGTCCACCAGCCGGTCGATCACCGCCTTCACATAGGGGCAGTGGTTGCAGATGAAGACGATGACCGTGCCGCGCGGCCCGGCGACATCGTCCAGGGAATAGGTCTGGCCGTCGGTGGCGGGCAGGCGGAAGCCCGGGGCCGGCAGGTCGAGGGCAAGGGGCGGGGGCGTGGTGGCCATGGCGCGCATCCTTCGCTGCGGGGATGCTCAGTCTACCCGCAAGCCGGCCTTCAGCGCCAAGCGCAGATGCCCAGCGTGGCGCCCTTGGCCAGCAGCGCCGCCGCCTCGGCCTCCGGCACCGCCTGCGACTGGCCGTCGGCGCACAGCATGGTCAGCTCGGCATGGCCGGCGACGTCCAGCAGCAGCTGGTCCCAGTGCCGGTACTGCACGTCATGGCCTTCGCCCTCGTAGATCCGGGCCTTGCGCAGGTTCGGGAACTGCGACTGCCAGTACTGCGCCTGGTCGAGCGGAACCGATGTGTCGGCGGTGCCCTGATAGACATAGACCGGCACCTCGACCTTCGTGACATCGGCCTTCGGCTCGGTGCAGTAGCGGCGGTATTCGGCGACCTGGCCGCGCAGGTCGCCCATCTGGCCGCGGATGAAATAGGTGCGCACACCCTCCTCATAGGCCCGGTCGGCGAAGCCCGGAATCTTGCGGGTGGGACTGGTCTCCGGATAGGCCCACCACTCTTCCGGGTTCTGCGCCACCTTCATCATCTCGGTCAGCTCGGCTTCCGACATGGTGCAGGCCTTCTTCTCCGGTCCGAAGCCGGAGGTGGCGGCCAGGAAGTGCAGCGAGATCAGCCGGTCCGGCATCTCCGCCGCGATCTCGGCCAGATACGGCCCGCCGCCGGAGATCGCCAGGGCAGCGGTCTGCCGGATGCCGAGATGGTCCAGCACGGCGCGGACCTCCGCCACATAGTCCCGATAGGTCCAGCCCGGCCGGAACTCGGTGTCGCCGAAGCCGTTGCGCTCGACGCTGATGAAGCGGAGCTTCAGCCGGGTGCGCAGGCTGCGCAGATACTCGGTCATGCCGAAGGCGCGGGCGCTGGTGCCGGTGCCGCTGGCATAGAGCACCGGCCGCCAGCCGGGCTCGCCCTCGTCGATGTAATGCACCACCCGGCCGTCCGGCAGCGTCAGCGCCTGCACCGCCGGGCCCATCGGGTCGAAGGCGGCCTGGATGTCGGTGAGATCCGAGGCCGGCACCGTCGGCGCCGGGTCGGCGGCGAAGGCGGGCGGGCCGGAGAGCGCCAGGACGGTGCTGGCGGCCAGCATGGACCGGAACGATCGCATCGCGCTCTCTCCCTGTGGTTTTGTCCTACTTTAGGATCGGAGAGCCCGTGGATTTGACGGTATCCGCCATCGGCCTGACGGAAACCGGCTCAGACTGACAGCCGCATCACGTGGCGCCGGCTGCCGGCGCGACCGATCTCGGTGAAGCCGGCCCGGGTGAAGGCCTGGACGAAGCCCATAAAGCGGTAGCTGGGCGAGTCCGGATCGACCGGATACGCCTCGACCGCCGTGGCGCCCTGGGCCCGCGCATGCTCGACGGCCGCGATGATCAGCCGGTCGGCCAGGCCGCGGCCGCGCAGCCGGCGGGGGATGAACATGCAGGCCAGGGACCAGACCCGGTCCTCGTCCTGCGGGCCGCCGAGCGGGCGGTAACTGTCTCGCGGGGCGATCGAGCACCAGGCCACCGGCTCGCCGTCGCGATAGCCAAGAATCCCGATCGGCACCCCGTCCCGCACCCTGGCATGCAGCGCCGCCTTGCGGCCGGCGCCGTCGAGCTTGACCTCCTGCGGCGTCGCGCGCCAGACCATGCACCAGCAGTATTTCGGCCCGCCGCGGCTTTCGAAAAGCCGCTCGAAATCGGGCCATCGCGCCGCGTCGACGGGGTGGAAGATGAGGCCGTCGGCGGTCATGAGGCCGGTTTGTCCGCCGGCTCTTGCGGCAGGCCGGCGCGGCTCAGGCCATCGAGATAGCGGCGCAGCAGATCCGGCTCGAAATAGTGCAGGGCGTCGGCCACGGTCGAGACGGCGACGCCGGGCCGCGACGCCGTGAACTGCGCCAGCGCCTTGCGTGCAGCCTCGGCCTGGCCGGCATGGGCGAGGAAGGTGGCGAGGTCGCGGAACATCCAGGTCGCCGCCGGCTTCTGGTGCAGCGCCTTGCGGGTCCAGCCGGCCGCCTCGTCGGGACGGCCCTCGGCGAAGGCGGCAAGGCCGAGGCCGATGAAGCAGTTGAAGCTGAAGGGGTCGAGGGGGCTAAGGCGGATCGCCCGTTCGAAGCAGGGTCGGCCCGCAGCGGGATTGCCGCGATAGACGTGCAGGAAGCCGCGGCGCGTCCAGGCCCAGGCATGGTTCGGGTCGAGCGTCAGCGCCCGATCGACGAACTGCTCGGCCCGGCCGACGTCGCCGAACAGCAGCATGGTCGCCGTGGCCAGGGCGCTTAGCGCCGTCGCATCGTCCTGGGCGCCTTCCGACGCCTGCTTGATCAGGACATCGCCCGCCGCCCGCTCGGCCGCATAATCGGCGGCCCAGTTGTAGGTGACCTGCTGCCCATGGGCCCAGGCGGCAAGGGCGGCGGCACGACTGTAGTCGGGGTCGAGCCGCAGCGCCTCCCGCAGCAGCCGGATCGCCTCGGCGTTCTCCGGTTTGCGATGGGCCCAGAGATGCGGCAGGGATTGCAGCATCAGGTCGTAGGCCGCCAGGCTGCCGGGCTTCTTGCTCAGCGCCAGCGCGATCTCCGCCGCCCGGATCGAGGGGTGCAGCGCGCCGGCGACGCCCTCGGCGATCCGGTCCTGCAGGTCGAACATGTCCTCGACCGTACCGTCGAAGCGCCCGGACCACAGGTGCAAGGCGCTGGCCGCATCGATCAGCTGCGCCGAGATCCGCACCCGGCTGCCGGAGATCCGCACGCTGCCTTCGAGCACGTAACGGACCTTGAAGGTGCGGGCGATCTCCCGCGGATCCACGGGTCGCCCGGCGGCGCGATAGGCCACGGCCGAATGGCGGGCGATGACGGTGAAATCCCGGATGCGGGAGAGCGTCGCGGTGATCTCCTCCACCGCACCGTCGGCGAGGGCAGACGCGGCGGGATCGCCCGACAGGTTGTCGAAAGGCAGGACGACGATCGAGGGCAGGTCCTCATCGTCCTCAGCCGCGTCGGCGTCGCGGTTCGACGTTGCGGCAGGTTCGACCTCGGTGCCCGGAGGCGCCCAGATCCAGACCTCCATTGGATCGCCCATGTCCTTCAACGTCTTCATCACCCGGACGAAGGGCGCCGACAGCGATTTGCCGAGCTGCCAGCGCACGGAGTGGGTGATGGCGATCCCGCCCGGCGGCGCCGCCTGCTGCAGGCGGACGACGAAGGCGACGGCGGCCCCGAAGCGGTCCTCGCCCTCGATATAGACGTCGGCGAGCGCAACGGCGGCGCGGACCAGCATCGCTCGTGCGGGCTTCTGCGCATTGCGGATCGCCATCGCCTTCTGGAAGTCGACCGTCCAGCACACGGCGTCCTCGATGTTGGAGAACTCGATCAGCACGCCGTCGCCCATGGTCTTGAACACATGGCCGTGCCGGGCCCGCAGCGGCGCGCCCAGCAGCTCACGGCGGATCGCTGCCAGCGCCGCCAGGGTGCCGCGCTCATCCTCCTGCACCAGCCTTGTGAAGCCGGCGACGTCGAGCGATACGATGACCGTCAGCCGGCGCTGGGGATTCATGGGCGGGCGTCTCCAGCTGCTGAGCCAGCTTGGTGTCTGCTTCCGGATCCCGCAACGCCGGAGAGCCGATCCCGCGTTGCAGTGCACTCATCCATTAGTCGTAACAGTGGCCGGTGTCGTCACATGTGCCAGCCATGCTTGGGATCGGCCGTCGCCGGATCGTAATGCTGGTCGACCAGGTCGATCAGCGAGCGCACGGTGAAGACCGAGGCCAGGTCGTCGCGTGGCAAGTCGACGCCCAGCGCCTGCTCGATGTCCCAGGCCAGCCGCGTGACGTCGGCGGGGGCGAGGCCGAGATCCTCCAGCAGCCGGTCGTCCGGCGTGACGGTGCGGCCCGCCGGCGCCGCGGTGGCCAGCACCCGCAGCACCGTGGCCTCGGCCCGGTCGCGCCCGCTCATGTGGCCGGTTCCAGCGACCCGAGCAGGGTCGGCAGCAGCTCGGACACCGTGGGGTGGATCGGCATCGAGCGCTGCAGCACGTCGTACGGCGCCTTGGCATACATCAGGTCCAGGAGCCCGTGCACCACCTCGTCGCCGCCGGTGCCGAGGATGGCGGCGCCCAGGATCTGCCGCGATCCCGCATCGACCACGACCTTCATGAAGCCCTCGGTCTCGCCCTTCTCGACGGCGCGGCCGACCCGGGTCATCGGCCGCTTGGCGACCAGGATGCGGCGGCCGGAGCGGCGCGCCTCCGCCTCGGTCATCCCGGCGCGACCGAGCGGCGGGTCGGTGTAGAGGGCATAGGCGGGGATCCGGTCGCTGACGCGGCGGTTGTCGCCGTCCAGCAGGTTGGCGGCGACGATCTCGAAATCGTTGTAGGCGGTGTGGGTGAAGGCGCCGCGGCCGTTGCAGTCGCCCAGTGCCCAGATGCCGGGCACGCTGGTCTGCAGCGTGTCGTCGACGGTGATATAGCCGCGCTCGTCGACGGCCACGCCCGCGGCTTCCAGCCCGAGATCATGGGTGTTCGGCTTGCGCCCGACCGCCAGCAGCAGATGCGATCCGGCGACCACCGGCGCGCCGGCGGTGCAGTCGACCGACACCGCCACGCCATCGCCATGCCGCGCCAGGCTGATGCATTTCGCGTTGGTGCGGATGGCGATGCCCTCCTTCTCCAGGAAGCCGGCGACCGCGTCGGAGACGTCCTCGTCCTCGCGGCCGATCAGCCGGGGACCCATCTCGATCACCGTCACCTGGGAACCGAAGCGGCGGAACATCTGGCCGAACTCCAGCCCGATATAGGATCCGCCGACGATCACCAGATGCTCCGGCAGCGTGTCGAGGTCCATCATCGTGCTGTTGGTCAGGAACGGCACGGTTTCAATCCCTGGCATCGGCGGCACCGTGGCCCGGCCGCCGACATTCAGGAAGATCCGCTCGGCCGTCAGGGTCTCGTCGCCGACCTGGACGGTCCTCGGGCCGGTCAGCCGGGCATGGCCCTGGATCACGGTGCTGTTCGCCATCCCGCGCACCCAGCCCTCAACCCCGACCCGCGACTGGCCGGAGATGGCGTCCTTGCGCGCCTTGACCTGCTTCATGTCGACCCGGGCCGGGCCGGGCAGCACCACCCCGAATTCGGCGGCGCGCTGCGCCATCCGCGCGGCATAGGCGCTGGCGACCATGGTCTTGGTCGGGATGCAGCCGGTGTTGACGCAGGTGCCGCCGAAGCGCGCGCGCTCGATCACCGCGACGCGCTGCCCGGCCCGGCTCAGCCGGTCCGCCAGCGCCGGTCCGGCCTGGCCCGTGCCGATGATGATGGCGTCATAGCTGGTCATCGCCGCCTCCCTGTTGCCGGGGAGAGGATAGCGCATCCGGCCGCCGGGGACGGGATCTCTCCGCCCATCCGCTCAGATTGAATTTTTATGACGATCCGTGGCGTTTCGCTATGATATGTGCGCCCACGAGCGAAGGAGGCATGCCATGGCCAAGGGTCAAATGCGCAAGCCGAAGGAAGCCAAGAAGCCGAAGAAGGACGCCGCGCTGAAAAAGGGCGCAGCGGCCTCGGTTTCGGCTCTGAAGAAGGCCTGACGGAACCGGGGCCCGGGCAACCGGGCCCCCGGTTCTCCGCCGGGCCGCGGGCTAGGGGTGGGCGGACTCTTGCTTGAGCGCTCCCGGGATAATTACCACGATCCGATTCTGTCGCTCGGTCACGCGGTCCGCGGTTGGGATGAGCGGATCGTCCTCACCCTGGGCGTGGATGATGAAGAGGTCTTTCGGAACGCCACGGGCAATCAAGGCATCGCGCACCGCCTCTGCCCGGAGGCGTGACAGTTTCAGATTGTCGGCCGTCGACCCCGCGCGGTCGGCATGACCATAGATTTCGATCCGATCGAAGCGGGTGCGCAGCAGGGGGGCGTAGCTATCCAATTGCGATATGGCGGTCGGAGTAAGCTGGGCGCTGCCCGGGTCAAAGAACAGTAACTCGTTCTCGACAACGGTGATCACCTCCTGCGGCCTCGCGTCCGCACGAACACCGCTGACTCCGTCTGGCTTCGCGCAGCTGGCGAGCACTGCGCTCATTAGCACCGTCGCGATTGAGATCCGCATCGGTTTGGTTCCCCCAGGGAGCAAGCCTGAGGGCGGGTCGATCCGGTGTCAATCGTGGGCTCGTTTACCCTCCGAGGAACCGCTCCAGCAGCTTCCGCGCCGCCGCCGTCGGCAGCAGGCGGCCGGCGGCGACCTCGGCCTCCAGCCCCGGCAGTGCCTTGGCCACGGCGGGATGGCCGCGCAGCGCGTCCAGCAGGCCGTCGCCCAGCTCGCGCCACAGCCAGGACCGGGCCTGCTCGGCGCGGCGCCCGGCCAGGGCCTCGCCCATCTGCGCGCGGAACTTGCCGATCATATCCCAGACCTTGTCGATGCCGCGGTTCTCCAGCGCCGAGCATTGCAGCACCGGCGGGGTCCAGCCGCCGGTGCCGCGCAGCAGCGCCAAGGCGTGGCGGTATTCGGCGGCGGCGTGGTTGGCGGCGCCCTTCTGGTCGCCATCGGCCTTGTTGACCACCAGGATGTCGGCGACCTCGACGATGCCGCGCTTGATGCCCTGCAGCTCGTCGCCGGCGCCGGGTAGCAGCAGCAGCACGAAGACGTCGACCATCTGCGCCACCGCGGTCTCGGACTGGCCGACGCCGACGGTCTCGACCACCACCACGTCATAGCCGGCGGCCTCGCACAGCAGCAGGCTCTCGCGCGTCCGCCGCGCCACCCCGCCCAGGGTTGACCCGGCCGGGGAGGGGCGGATGAAGGCGGCGGGGTCGCGGGTCAGCAGCTCCATCCGCGTCTTGTCGCCCAGGATCGAGCCGCCGGAGCGCTGCGAGGACGGGTCCACCGCTAGCACCGCGACGCGGTGGCCGCGGCCGGTCAAGTGCAGGCCGAAGGCCTCGATGAAGGTCGACTTGCCGACGCCGGGCGGGCCCGAGATGCCGATGCGGACGGCCCCGCCGGCGGCGGGCGCCAGCGCCTCCAGCAGCGCCTCGGCCCGCTCGCGATGGTCGGCGCGGCGGGATTCGACCAGGGTGATGGCGCGGGCCAGGGCGCGGCGGTCGCCGCCCCGGATCTGCGCCGCCATGCCCTCGATCGTCTCCGCCGTCACCGTCCGAATCCCTCGCGTGTCTCGCGCAGCGAGGCTAGGCGATTTGGCCTTTCACGGGAACCGATCCAACGGCGGCGACTGCGGCTCGGCGGAAGCGCTGCCTAATCGCTGATGTCGGAACAGATTGCGCAAGCGCGCGAGCAGAGCAGCCGCGATCGCACACAGCGCCGTCACGAGTAGACCAGGCACGTCCCCTTGCGAAGGAGCGCCAAAAATCAGATATGGGAAAGTGAAGCAGCCGAGATAGGAGAGGCCAACGGCAACTGCCGATGGGTAGAAAATCCACAGCAATACTGTCGAAACGATGCTAACAAGGTGGCCGATCCAGAAGATTTGACTGCCAATTCCGGGAAGAATGGTGTTCGCGAGCCATCCCCAACGGAGAGTGAATGTGAACATAAGCCAAGCAAGCAAAAAGAGGAGCAGACAGGTAAGTAGCCAAAATGCCTCGTTCGCCTTCGATGTGCTGCACTTCGACTCCGTCATGATGACAGTTCTCGGTGAGGTTCGAGATGGATGGGAGGGCTGCCGGGGTGCACCCGCCGCAGCCCTGCCCGCTCCGGCAGGTCGGGGGGCTGCTTCAGGTCGCGGACCAGGCCGAGCCGCTCCAGCCCGCGCAGCAGCCACCAGCCGGGATCGGTCTGGCCCGGCTCGACGCCCAGCCGGGCCGAGTCCGGGAAGGCGTGGTGGTTGCCGTGCCAGGACTCGCCGAAGGTGACGAGGCTGCACCAGCGGATGTTGTAGCCCTGCACCGCCACGCCTTCGACCCGCCAGCCCTGGTCGCCGCGGCGATGCGCGACATGGCCGACCAGCCAGTGCCCGGTCAGCGACACCGCCACCCGCATCGGCACGCCCCAGACCAGCCAGGGCAGGCCGCCGAGGCTCCAGAACAGGATGGCCCAGGGCAGCTGCTGCAGCATCCAGCTGCGCTCCAGCACCCGGTAGAAGCGGTCGTCCAGCACCCGGGCCTCCGGCACGAAGCGGGGCGGGCGGTCGAGCACCAGCCGGCAATGCATCTGCCACCAGGCGTCGCGCAGCATGCCGGCGCGATGGGCATGCAGGTCGTGGCACTCCGCCTGGCGCTGCGCCCAGTCGCGGGTGTCGTGCAGCCGCATCATCCCGATCGGCCCGGCCATGCCGACCAGGGTGCCGAGAGTGACCAGCAGATGCTCCAGCCACAGCGGCGCCGTGAAGCTCCGATGGATCAGCAGCCGGTGCATGCCGACGGAATGGCCGGCGCAGATGGTGACGGCGGTGGTGGCGACGAACAGCCCGACCGCGCCCCAGCTGGTGGCGAAGGGGGCGAGGCCGATCGCCGCCGCGGTCATGCCGCCGGTCCACAGCGACCGCGCCGGCGCCCATTCCACCCGGCCGTGCACGGCGCTGGTCTCGGGATCGGCGATCATCCGGGCGGTGGAGACACAGGCCATCGGATCCTCCAGCAGGGTTGCGCCATGCGCTGAGGTTCGGTATTTAGGTATTTACCTAACTATGCGGCGACGAGCCTGTCAATGGTTAGTTAACTACCTAAATGCTTCGCCGGCCCGGCCGGCAGGGATGAGTCATGCAGCGTGTCTTCGAAGCCTTGGCCTCGGCCCCCCGCCGCAAGATCCTGGCCTATCTCGCCCATGCCGAGCTGAGCGCGGGCGAGATCGCGTCGCGCTTCGAGATGTCGAAGCCGTCGATCTCGCAGCATCTCAGCGTGCTCGAAGCCGCCGGGCTGATCGCCGGGGAGAAGCGTGGCCAGTACGTCTATTACCGGCTGCTGCAGGACAATCTGGCCAACACGCTGAACGGCTTCGTCCAGGAGGTCTGCCCGGTCAGCCGGCCGCTGAAGCGAGAGAGCGCGCGGCTGGCCAAGGCGAAGCTGGAGGGCTGATTCAGCCGGCGGGCCCGCCAATCTGCTCTGAGATACGCCTGGCCGCGTCCTGGAGCGCGGCCAGCGCCTCCGCCTGGGAGACCGTGTTGCCCCGCTGCGGCAGGAAGGGCAGGGTCAGCGCCGCCACCGCCAGCCCCGAAGGATCCAGGATGGGCGCGCTCATATCGGTCAGGCCGGGCGCGGTCTCGCTCGGCGCCATGTCGTGGCCGGCCGCGGCGATAGTCTCCAGCCGTGCAAGGATGTCCTCGGCCGGCAGCCCATCCCGCTGCGCCATGACCCGCACCATCTCGCCGCGCCGCGGCTCGCGCTGGAACGCGGCCATGATGCGGGCGGAGACGAGATGCATCGACAGCGGGAAGACCGCGCCGAGCTTCACCGTCCAGCCCATCGGCCGGTCCGGCTCGGCCTGGGCCAGGATCAGGAAATGCTCGCCGCTGGCCATGCTGAGATGGCAGGCCAGCCCGACCTGAGCGGCGAGCCCCTCCATGATCGGCAGCGCCGCCTGCTGCAGGCGACGGGTCGGCGGGTGCTGGGTGCCGAGCTGGAACAGCCGCAGCGTCAGCCGGTATTCGCCGGTCTTCGGGTCGCGGGCGACATAGCTGCGCCGCTCCAGCACGCCGAGCATGCGGAAGATCTCGCCGACCGAGCGGCCGACCCGCGCGGCCAGCGACTTCTGGTTGATGCCGCCCGGCTCGGCCGCCAGCGCCTCGAGCAGATCCAGCCCTTTCTCCAACGCTGGCGCACTAGGCTTGGCGGCGTCCCTGTCGTCGGCGTTGACATCCTGGCTCATATGGTCTTCCATATTTGAAATCATAACGACACCAATGAAATTAATGCATCGCAAAGATGCCCGACATCGGAGGAGCCGCCATGAAGATGCTGTCCCCGGCCGCGGTGGAGCATTACCGCACGCACGGCTATTACGCCCCGATCCGGGTGATGCCGGCCGACGAGGCGACGCAGATCCGCCGCCATCTCGAGGCGCATGAGAGCGTGCACGGAACGTTGAAGGGACCGATGCGCCACAAGAGCCATCTCCTGTTCACCTGGCTGGACGGGCTGATCCGCCACCCCGCCATCCTCGATGCGGTCGAGGATATCATCGGGCCGAACATCCTGGTCTGGGGTTCGAGCTTCTTCATCAAGGAGCCGCGCGACCCCGGCTTCGTCTCCTGGCATCAGGATTCGACCTATTGGGGCCTCGACCCGGCCGACATCGTCACCGCCTGGGTGGCGCTGTCCGAGAGCACAGCCGAGAATGGCGCGATGCGGGTGATCCCGGACAGCCACTTGCTGGACCAGGTGCCGCATCGCGACACCTTCGCCGCCAACAACCTGCTGTCGCGCGGCCAGGAGATCGCAGTCGAGGTCGACGACACGCAGGCACGGATGCTGCAGCTGCAGCCCGGCGAGATGTCGCTGCACCATGTCCGGCTGATCCACGGCTCGGACCCGAACCCGTCGGACAGGCGCCGCATCGGCTTCGCCATCCGGTATTTGCCCACCTGTGTCCGCCAGATCGTCGGCACCCATGACGCGGCGACGCTGGTCCGCGGCGTCGACGAATTCCACAATTTCGAGCCGGAGCAGCGGCCGGACTCCGACCTGTCCGAGGCCGCGCTGGCCTTCCACGCCCAGGTCACCGGCACGCACCAGCAGATCCTGATGCGCGGCACCGGCCGCCCGCCGGCCATGTAGCGGCCCGGCCACCGACCGCCCGTCCCGGGCGGCGGTCCGACAAACCACCGGCCGGCAAAGGCCGGACACATAGGGAGGAGGGACGCCATGGGAGCGCGGCTGCGCTGGTTCATCGTCTTCCTGCTGTTTCTCGGCGGCGGCATCAGCTACCTGGACCGGGCGGCGCTGTCGATCGCGGCGCCGCTGATCGCCGATGACCTCGGCCTCGACCCCGCCCGCCTCGGCATCGTCTTCAGCAGCTTCTTCTTCGGCTATGCCCTGTTCTGCTTCGTCGGCGGCTGGGCCTCCGACAGGTTCGGGCCGAAGAACGTGTTCACCCTGGCGATGACGGTCTGGTCGGTGTTCTGCGGCCTGACCGCCGCCGCCACCAGCCTGGCCTTCCTGCTGGTGGTGCGGGTGGTCTTCGGCATGGGCGAGGGGCCGTTCAGCGCCACCGCCAACAAGGTGGTCAGCAACTGGTTCCCGCGGCGCGAGCAGGCCACCGCGGTCGGCCTCGCCAATGCCGGCCAGCCGATCGGCGCCGCGCTGGCCGGGCCGGTGGTCGGCTCGATCGCCGTGCTGTCCGGCTGGCGCATCTCCTTCATCGTCATCGCCGTGGTCGGGCTGGCCTGGGTCCTCGCTTGGATGCTGCTGGCCACCGACCGGCCGGAGCAGCATCGCCGGCTCGGCGCAGTCGAGCGCGAGGAGATGGAGCAGGAGCGGGCGCAGCCTCCGGCGGTGACCGCCCGGCTGCCGCTCTCGGCCTATCTGCGCCGGCCGGCGATCCTCGCCACTGCCTTCGCCTTCTTCGGCTATGCCTATATCCTCTATTTCTTCCTCTCCTGGTTCCCGACCTATCTGGTCAAGGCGCAGGGCCTCAGCATCGGGACGATGGGCGTGGTCAACGCCATCCCCCGGGTGATCGGCTGCATCGGCATGGCGCTGGGCGGCTTCGTCTGCGATCGCATCTACCAGCGCACCGGCAGAGCCCTGTTCGCGCGCAAGCTGATCCTGGTCGGCAGCCTGGCCATCGCCGCGATCTGCGTCGCCCTGGCCGGCATCGTCACCGGGGTCGCCGGCGTGGTGGCGCTGATGGCGGTCTCGGTCTTCTTCATGTACCTGACCGCCAACACCTACTGGGCGATCATCCTCGACACGGTGGAGGAGGGGCGGGTCGGCAGCGTCGGCGGCTTCGTCCACCTGATCGCCAACCTGGCCGGGATCGTGGCGCCGGCCGTCACCGGCTTCATCATCGAATGGTCCGGCGGCTTCGCCGGGGCCTTCGTCCTGACCGGCGCGATCGCGATCGTCGGCGCGCTGTCGGTCGCGGTGTTCGTGCGCAGCCCGGCACCGGCGGAGCCGGCTTGGCCACGGATGGCCAAGCCGCTGGTCGGATCGCCGCGGTCGTGACCTGACTTCGAGTCTATTTCCCCACGCGCCACTCCACCACGCCGAAATCGGTGACCAGCGCGACGACGCGACCGGCGCTGTCGAGGCCGAAATAGGAGGCATAGAAACCGTCGCCCCAGCCTGAGGAGAACATCGCCACATTGGCATGCCCGTATGGGCGCAGCAGCCACGCCCGGCTGCCGGATGGGGCATTGTTCAGGGCGTCGACCAGCCGCATCGTGGCGGCCTCGTCCGCCGTCGCCGCCAGGTAGGACGTCCGGGTGGCGGCGTCCATGAACGAGCCGGTACCGGTGTCGACGCCATAGCCATGGATGTATCCCGGCTTCAGGTCCTGCAGGGTCTCGCCGGGCCGCAGCGCCATCTCCCAGCGCACGGCCGGCCGGTCGGCGAACAGGATGCGGGCGAAGGCGACGCGTTCGTCGTTCGGCAGCTTCGCCATGGCCAACTGGACCGGGAACTTGCCCGCCGGCACGCGCCGGCCGAACGCCTCGATGCGGTCGCAGAGGAAAGGGTCGCAGGCGACGACCCGGCCGCTCGGCACGGCCAGCTTGCCGATCTCGATCCCCGACAGCGCGATCGGCCCGTCCGGCGGCGTGACGGTGAGGCCGGAGCCGAAGGCCTGTGCGAACAGGACAGATTGCGGCAGCGGCGATGACGCCTCCTCCGCCGGCGCTCGGTCCGCCGGGGCGCAGACCATCGCGAGCAGCAGCAGACACCAGGCGAACGGCCGGACAGATGGGCGCATATCAGAACTCCTGCCGCCGCCGCGCCGTCACGACGCCGCGACCATCTCCGGATCGCGGTTCGGCCGCTCCGGCGCGACCAGCTCGCCGCGCTCCGCCGCCTCCTGCTGCCGGCGCCACATCTCGGCGTAGCGGCCGTCCTCGGCCAGCAGCTGGGCGTGGCTGCCGCGCTCGGCGATGCGGCCGTCGGCCAGGACGATGATCTCGTCGGCGTCGATCACGGTCGACAGCCGGTGGGCGATCACCAGCGTGGTCTTGCCGCGGCTGACCTCGCGCAGATTGGCCTGGATCTCGCGCTCGGTGTTGGTGTCGAGGGCCGAGGTCGCCTCGTCGAACAGCAGGATCGCCGGGTCCTTCAGGATGGTGCGGGCGATCGCCACGCGCTGCTTCTCGCCGCCCGACAGCTTCAGCCCGCGCTCGCCGACCTTGGTGTCGTAGCCGTCGGGCAGGCGCAGCACGAAGTCATGAATCCGCGCCATCTGCGCCGCGGCCACCACCTCCTCGTCGCTCGCCCCCGGCCGGCCATAGGCGATGTTGTAGCGGATGGTGTCGTTGAACAGCACCGTGTCCTGCGGGACGATGCCGATGGCGGCGCGCAGGCTGGCCTGGGTGACGTCGCGGATGTCCTGTCCGTCGATCCGCACCGACCCCGCGGTGATGTCGTAGAAGCGGAACAGCAGGCGGCTGATGGTCGACTTGCCGGCCCCGGTCGGCCCGACGATGGCGACGGTGTGCCCGGCCGGCACGGCGAAGGTGACGCCCTTCAGGATCGCGCGGCGCGGGTCGTAGCCGAATTCGACATCGGTGAAGCTGACCGTGCCGCCCTGCACCTGCAGCGGCTGGGCGCCGGGCGCGTCCGTCACCTCCTGCGGCACGCCGAGCAGCGAGAACATCTTCTCGATGTCGACCAGGGCCTGCTTCACCTCGCGATAGACGAAGCCGAAGAAGTTCAGCGGCAGGTACAGCTGGATCAGATAGGTGTTCGCCAGCACGAAGTCGCCGACCGTCAGCCGGCCCTCGACGATGCCGGCCGCGGCCATCCACATCACCGCGGTCAGGCCGATGGCGATGATCGCTGCCTGGCCGATGTTCAGCAGCGACAGCGACACCTGGCTGCGCACCGCCGCCCGCTCGTAGCGGATCAGCGACGCCTCGTAGCGCCGCGCCTCATGGGCCTCGTTGCCGAAATACTTGACTGTCTCGAAGTTCAGCAGGCTGTCGATCGCCTTGGTGTTGGCCTCCTGGTCGGTCTCGTTCATCTGCCGGCGGTACTTGGTCCGCCATTCCGTCACCCACAGGGTGAAGGCGATGTAGAGGACGACGGTGGCCAGAGTCACCAGCGCGAACCACAGGTCGAGGATCCACCACAGCACGGCGACGACGAACAGGATCTCGACCAGCGTCGGCAGGATGTTGAACAGCATGAAGCGCAGCAGCGTGTCGATCGCCGCATTGCCCCGCTCGATCGCCCGCGACAGGCCGCCGGTCTGGCGGTCGAGATGGAAGCGCAGCGACAGCGCGTGCAGGTGCTGGAAGGTGGCGAGGCCGGTGCGGCGGATGGCGCGTTGCGCCACCTTGGCGAAGATCGCGTCGCGCAGCTCGCCGAAGGCCAGGCTCAGAACCCGCGCCGCGCCATAGGCCAGGATGACGCCGACCGGCAGGATCAGCGGCAGCCCGCCCTTCACCGACAGGGCGTCGATCGCCTCCTTGTAGAAGATCGGGGTGTAGACGCTGGCGATCTTGGCCGCGATCAGCAGCAGCACCGCCAGCACCACCCGGGCCCGCATCTCCAGCTGGCCGGCCGGCCAGAGATAGGGGGCGAGCGAGCGCAAGGGATGACGGCCCTTGGCGGCGTCGATGACGGAAGGGGGCGTGGCGGCGTTCATGGCTCGTACCCTAAGCGGGCGATCCGCAGCCGGGAAGGGCAAAGCCACTGCAGCCGTTAGGCGTATATTGCTAAAATTCGATGATTATGTTGCTATGCAGCAACGCTGTGTGACTTTCACGATCGCATCACGGCAAAAGGACTCCTCTGCGCCCCGTGCCGCGCTACGTATCTGAAGATTGCTGGAGATCCATTGATGCGACGCTTCATTGTCCCGCTTTTGTCCCTGCTGCTTGGCGCGGCTGCCCTGCCGGCCGTGGCACAGGCCGGGCTGACGCCGGCCGCCGCGTCGCTGGACGCGGCCTCCTTGTCCGACCCGCGGGCCGCGATCGAGGCCGTGATCGGCGACGCCGACACGATCACCGTCGGCGGCGTGGTGCTGAAGGCGCGGGAGGTGCGCGGCCTCTATGCCGGCCGCGGCTGGTTCCCGCTGTGGATCGACATGGACGGGCGGCTCGATCCGCGCGTCGAGCCGATCGTGGCGCGGCTGGCCAAGGCGCGTGAGGAGGGGCTGGTCCCGTCCGACTACTATGTCGAGTCGTTGAAGGAGCTGATCCGCTCCGCCGATGCAGACGACGTCGTCGCGACCGAGATCCTGCTCAGCGCCGCGGTGATGCGCTACGGCGTCGACGTGCATTCCGGCCGGCTGGTGCCGCGCGAGATCGATCCGACCTTCGACATCACACCGAAACCGGTCGACCGAGCGGCGTTGGCCACCGCCGCGTCGATGCTGCCCGACCCGGACCGGTTCCTGGCCGATCTGGCGCCGAAGCATGCGTTGTACCAGCAGCTGAAGGGCGCGTTGAGCGGCTTCGAAGCGCTGGCCGAGGCCGGCTGGCCGACCATCCCGGCGGGCAACAGTGTGCGCCCGGGTGAGGAGAGCGACCGGGTGCCGGTGCTGCGCGCCCGCCTGGCCGCCACCGGCGAGCTGGTCGGCGATCCCGCGGACCAGAGCCGGCTCTACGACCCGCAGCTGGTGGCCGCGGTCGAACAGTTCCAGACCAAGCACGGGCTCAAGCCGGACGGCATTCTCGGCCGCGCCACCCTGGCCATGCTGAACCGGCAGGGGCCGGAGCGGATGAACCAGATCGTCGCCAGCATGGAGCGGCTGCGCTGGCTGCCGGACGATCTCGGCCCCGACTACCTGATGGTCAACATCGCCGCCTTCACCATGGACGTCGTCGCCGACGGCCGGCTGGTGCGGACCATGGATGTCGTGGTCGGCCAGCCCAAGAACCAGACGCCGCTGTTCAACAGCGCCCTGACCTATCTCGAGTTCAACCCGACCTGGACCATACCGCCCTCGATCGCCGCCAAGGAGTACCTGCCGAAGCTGCGCAACAATCCGGGCTACCTCGCCAGCCGCAACTACCGGCTGTTCTCCGGCTGGGGCGGCGGCTCGCGCGAGATGAGCGCCGACTATGTTGACTGGTACGGCGTCGGCGCCGGCACCATGCGGTCGCTGCGCATCCGGCAGGACCCGGGGCCGGGCAACGCGCTGGGCAAGGTCAAGTTCATGATGGCGAACAACTGGAGCGTCTATCTCCACGACACGCCGTCGAAGAGCTACTTCCAGCGCACCGACCGCGCCCTGTCGCATGGCTGCGTCCGGCTGCAGGATCCGATCTGGCTGGCCGACTATCTGCTCGACGGATCGCCCGACTGGTCGCCGGCCCGGCGGGAGCGGGTGATGGGCAGCTGGACCCCGACGACTCGGATCAATCTGCCCGCTCCGATGCCGCTCTACATCGTCTACCAGACCGCCTGGGTCGACGGGACCGGCGAGGTGGCGTTCCGCGACGACATTTATGGCATTGACGCCAAGGTCATCGCAGCGCTCCAGGCCCGTGAAACCCGGCGCGAACAACTCGCATCTTCCCGCTGAAATCCTCGTACGATTCGAACGTTGCTCCAAAGGGCGGCCGAATTTCGGCCGCCCTTTTTTATTTTACCTTGATGATTTCGAATGGGCGTAAAATCTATATTATGATTTTTGATGTTTTTACTTTTATCTTCACTAAAAGTGCGACAGATCTACCACAATGTTGCCATTATGTCACAGAGTTTCTTTGTAAATCGACGAAGAAACTGTTGATTCCCGCTTCGCCCTGCTTCACAAAGGACGCCATCGAACGCCCGGTGCCGAGTATAGGCGTGTAAAGCGCCAGAAATGCCGGATGCGCAGTTAGTGAAGTTAGGAGCAGCGGGAACGATGCAGAGACGGCAATTCCTCAGGTTGTCGGCCGGGGCTGTCGCAGCCGCAGCCGTCGCGCCAATCGCACCACTTTCAGCCCTGGCCGCCACCAACCGAAGAACGCTGCATCTCTACGACGCCCACAATCTCGTCGAAATCAAGGAAGAGTACTTCGTCGACGGCTGGTACAACCCGGACGTCCTGGCGAAGTTCAACTACTTCCTGCGCGATTGGCGGTCGGACGAGGTCCGGGCGATGGATCCGGGTCTGCTCGACATCCTCAACACGCTGCAGCGCAAGGGCGGGTCGGACGAGCCGATCCACGTCGTCTGCGGCTATCGCTCCCGGGCCACCAACGCCATGCTGGCTCGCCGCAGCCGCGGCGTCGCACGCAATTCCCTGCACATCCAGGGCCAGGCGGCGGACATCTTCATGCCGAATATGAGCCTGGCCAGCCTGCGCCGCAACGCGGTCGGGCTGCAGGCCGGCGGCGTCGGCTACTATCCGCGCTCGAACTTCGTCCATGTCGACACCGGCGACGTCCGCACCTGGTGACGATGCCGCATCGAAGGGCAGGGGCCGCCGCAGGGCGGCCCTTTTTGTTGCGGCGCCCCGGCTCATAATTCGATCAGCGCATAAGGCCGGCCGCTCGGCTTCTCGATCGCCCAGGCGACGTTGTAGACCGGCGCGCCGCCCGGGGTGTGGCCCTGGTACACGCCGCGATGGGCGTGGCCGTGCACCACCGCGCTCACGGTGAAGCGGTCGATCGTCTCGGCCAGGCGCGACGAGCCGAGGAAGGGGTAGATCTCCAGCGGTTCGCCCTCGATGGTCTCGGAGATCGGGGCATAGTGCAGCACCACCATCGCCCGCTGCGTCTTCACCGTCCGCATCGCGTTCTCCAGCCGCATCGCCTCGGACACGGCGACGGAGACGAACTCCTTGGTCTCCGGTTCGCCGAAGGAGCCCAGCATCCGCCGGCCGAAGCCGCCGGCGAAGCCCTTGACGCCGACGAAGCCGACGCCGTCGATCTCGACCGCGCTGCCGTCCAGCAGCCGCAGCCCCGCCTGGGTCAGGATCGACCGCACCTTGTCGATCTCGCCGCATTCATAATCGTGGTTGCCCAGCACGCCGATCACCGGCACCGGGCAGGCGCGCAGATCCTCGGCCAGGCGTTCGGCCTGCCGCACCGTGCCGGTATCGGTCAGGTCCCCGCACAGCACCAGCGCGTCGGCCGCCTGCGCGATCTCGCCGAACATCTCGCGCAGCGGATCGGACTCGTCCTTGACATGGATGTCGCCGATCGCGGCGACGGTGAATTTTCCGTTCTCCGCCATGAGTCGGTCCCGTTCTCCTGTGTCAGGCGTCGCGCCACTCACCCTCGCCGCCGACATCGGCGAAGCCCCATTCCTCGACCGCCATGGCGTAGTCGACCCGCGACAGCATGCGGCCGCGACACACCTTCATCTGCGGCGGCGGCAGGTCGAGCTGGTGGCGCAGCCGGTCCATCAGCTCGTCCATCAGCCAGCGCGGCACCCGGTTGCGCTCGGTCGGATAGGCCCAGCGGAAGTTGAGCAGATGGACCAGCAGCATCTCCCAATGCAGCTCCATGTAGCCGAGCAGCCGCTGCCAATCGATCTGGTCGTGCTGCTTCAGGATGACATGGATCACGTCGGCGCCGTCGTAGCGGTGGCGCATCTGGATGAAGGCCTTGGACCAGACCAGCTCGGTCGGGGCGACGATCTGAACCTGGGTGCCGAAGACCTCGATCTCGCGGGCATGCTCGAACCACTGGTCGTTCACCGGCATGGTGCCGTTCGACGAGGCGTAGATCACGTCGAAGAAGTGCCGGCCCTTGTGCACCTTGCCGAGCCACCGTTCGTCCTCGATCTCGATCGAGAAGCCGAGGTCGTGGAAATGGCCGAGGATGCGTGGGCTGTCCCCGGCCTTGCAGAAGATGTCCAGGTCCTTGGTCGGCCGCGAGATGCCGGTATAGGCGCTGACGGCATAGGTGCCGGCCAGCAGGAAGGGCAGGCCGGTCGTCGCCAGCTCGCGCAGCGCGTCGGAGTAGAACGCCTCGGCCTGCGGGTCGTGCAGCGTCGGCGCGGCGGCGGCGGTGATCGACGGAATCGCCCGGTCCTCCCGGTTGCGGCAGCAGGCGTTGCAACAACCGGGTAGCGGAAGGGTCGGTTCCGTCGAAGGCTGTCAGGCCTGGTGCTTGGCGCAGAAGCCCTCGGCGTCGAGCGTCCGGAAATCCTGCAGCGCCTGCCGCAGCCGGTCCTGCGGCCAGTCCCACCAGGCCAGCGCCAGCAGCCGCGCCTCGACCGCCTCGGTCACCCGACGGCGGATCGGCCGGGCCGGGCTGCCGGCGACGATGGTGTAGGGGGCGACGTCGCGGGTGACCACGGCGCCGGCGCCGATCACCGCCCCGGTGCCGACCGTGACGCCGGGCAGGACGATGGCGCCATGGCCGATCCAGACGTCATGGCCGATCGCCACCCGATGGTCGCGGCGCCAGGCGAAGAACTCGGCGTCGTCGGTGTCGGCCAGGCCATAGGCGGCGGAGCGGTAGGTGAAGTGGTGTTGCGTCGCCCGCCAGGTCGGGTGGTTCGGGGCGTTCAGGCGGGTGTAGGCGGCGATCGAGCAGAACTTGCCGATCTCGACGCACCAGGCCATCGACCCGTCCATCAGATAGCTGTAGTCGCCGAGCGTCACTTCGTTGAGCACGGCGTTGGCGCCGATCTCGGTGTACGGGCCGAGGCGGCAGCCTGAAACGCGGGCGCTGGGGTGAATGAGGGGATCGATTCCCAGGATCTTCATCTTGGAGCTCCGAGAGAGATTATCCGGAGGTCTAGACGAATCCGATGACGATTATGTGATCGCCGGCGGGCTTCTCGGTGGTCTCTGGACTCAACGATTCCAGTGATCTGGACCTATCGGGATATGCAGTCGTCTGTCACAGTGTCGGTACAGGACAGGAATAATGTCGAAATAGGAAAAAATACTTAGATCCCATCATTATCCGGGAGAGGCGATATGGCGACGATCACCGCGGCCCTTCAGCAGGCCATCGGCATGATCCAGGACTACAACCAGACTCTGGTCCCACCGATCTCGACATCGCTGCAGAACTGCTTCACCGCCGTGCAGCTTCCGACGAAGACCGGTCCGCAGACACAGCTGATGACCGTCAGCACCGACAACGAGCTGATGTGGTTTTTCCCCGATTCGAAGTCCGGCTCGGGCTGGGCCCACGACACCATCTTCGTCGACGGCGCGCCGGACACCCCGATCAGCCGGGTCATGTCCTTCTACCAGGGCGAACAGCTCTACGCCTTCGCCGGCTATGACAATGCCGGGACCTGGCAGCTGTCGGGGATGATGCTGACCGAGGCCAATGGCTGGGTCCCAGTGATCTATGGGCCCAACTTCCAGAATGCGCTGGGCCAGATGGCGCAGCCCGACCTGCTGATCGACACCGACGGGTCCGGCTACATCTACGGCGTGTCCCAGGCTTTCAACCCGCCTCTGTTCTCGATCGTCGGTTTGGCGCCAGGATCGACAAGCTTCTACATTCTCTACCAGGAGCTGGCCCAGCCGGACACCAGTTACAAGCTGCTTCCCGGCGCCGGCGCGGGCGACTTCGTGATCCTCACCCTGAGCGGGTCGACCGCCACCTTCCGCGGCGCCCAGCAGGCCGCGAGCGGCATCATTTCGCTGACCGGAACCACCTATTCAACCGATCTCGGCCTGGGCTCCCTCACCGCCGACGCCGTGATCCCGGCGCCACGCGGCTCGGTGCAGTCGCCGACTTTCCTGCTGCAGGCCAGCAATCAGCAGCTCTATGTCGTGGTCGGCGACGGGTTGCCCGGCTCCGCTGCACCGGCGTTGACCCAGATGACCGGCGGCAACAAGCAGCCGCGCGGAATCCAAACGATGACGGCGGGGCTGCAGGCCTCCGGCCTGTTCACCATCTTCGTGATCGACGAAGCCTCGAACCAGCTGTGGTCGCTGACGCCACCCCTCGACGGCGGCGACTACTCCTGGATTCCGCTGGGCAACCAGGCGATGGCGATCGGCGCCCCCGCCAACATGGCGGCCGGGCCGGAGCTGTTCGTCTACAGCGTAGAGAATACGACCCTGTCGCATGTCGTCCAGGCGGTCGCGACCGGGTCGTGGTTCACCAATCCGATCGCGACGCCATCGCCGACGACCCAGCCCCTGATGGAAGGGGCGAGCTATACCCAGCAGTTCACGGTGGTGAACACGCAGACCGGCGCGGGGCTGCCAGGACAGGTGCTCAACGTCACCGTCGACACGGCACAGGTCCTGGTGATCAATTCGATCGCCTATCACGTCACCCCGACCACGCCCGCGGTGGTGGAGACCGACCCGCTGGGTCAGATCACGGTGGCGGCGCTCGCCAGCGCGTTGGCCTCGCCGGTGCTGACGATCAGCGGCGCGATCCTGGGGGACGCGCGGGCCGACACGTCGGGCCAATCGCAGTCGTTCCGCGGCGACCTGAACCTGCACAAGCGGATCGCCGGGCAGGATTCGAATTTCCCGATCGATGAAGCGTCCCTGAAATCCGCCGGCCTGCTGCCGCAGTCGACCAACTCCAAGGACTCGACCGAATTTGCCAACGGGCTGCAGCAGCTCGGCGGCGTCGCGGTCAACATCGCGACCACGCCCACCGCCCAGACGGTCCGCGGGCCGGCGGCCTTCCGCTTCGACTTCCGGGATCCCAGCGGTCTGCGCTGCACCCGGCTGACGGCGGCCGAGCTTGCCGCCGATCTCGCGGCCCAGACGGTGGAAGAATCCGTCTTCGGCGACGTGTTCGGCGATGTCGCCAACTTCTTCAAGCACTGCTGGGATGGCATCGACTACATCTTGGTCGAGGTCGAAAACGCGGCGGCCGTCGTCGCCAATTTCACCATCTCGGTCGAGAAAAAGGCTCAGAAATTCGTCCTGACCACCATCGACGACATCCGCGACGGCCTGGAGGTGATCTTTCAGGCGGTGGCGAAATTCTTTGATGAGGTGATCGATCTGATCAAGAAGGCGATCGAGTGGCTGAAACTTCTGTTCGACTGGAACAACTATCTCCGCACGAAGGAGATGTTCTCATACTTCATATTGCAGAATATAAACAACGTGAAGACTGCGCTCACCAATGGTGATTTGCAGAAATGGGTGAACAAAGCGGCTGGCGTCCTTGAAAACGAGGTGAAGTCGGCGTTCTCTTCAATGGAGTCGATCTTCGGCCCGACGACCACCTTCAATGGCTTCGTGCCAGCCTCGGCCAGCGGCAACAATCCACAGCTTCAGGGCGCCCCGCCGCTGCAGGCCGGGCCTGCGACAGCGCAATGGCAAGCGAACGGGGTCCAGAATGGCTATGTGCTGTCGAAGACCATTGCGAGTCTCGGCGGCCAGCTCGGCACACTGACCGTTGCGAGCCAGACGGAGGATCCGGGCCAGCAACTGGTCGGTGCCTTCGACGCGGCGTTCACCAAGCGGCAGCTCGGGCAGGCGCTGCAGCCCCTGGAACAGTTCGGGGAGCAAGTCGACTCGCTGTCGTCCTTCTTCGACATGGTGATCTATTCGCTGCTGGAAGCGGCCGAGGCCGTCACCCTGCTCGTCATCAAGGCGATCAACGCCTTCATCGACCTGGCGCTGACTTTGGCGGAGCAGGCCATTGTCGGCATCCTGGACGTGTTCACCCGGAAGATCGACATCCCGGTGATCAGCGCTCTGTACCAGGCGATCGTCCATTCGGAGCTGACGCTGCTGGATGCGCTGTGCCTCTGCGCCGCCGTGCCGGCCACGATCATCTACGACATCCTCTATGGCCAGGCGCCGTTCCCGAACGACTCCGTGGTCGCCACGTTCACGGGCAGTCCCATCCAATGGCCCTGGCAAGGCCAGACAAATATCGAACCCGCCGCTGCCGGCTCCGGCGAACCCTCCGGGGCGTGGTCGGCCCTGTTGACCATGGGCATCCTCGTGGGCTTCGTCTATTCGGCGACCGATATTGCCTGCGACACCCTCAATCTCGCCAGCCAGGCTCAGACTGTCGAGGCGGGGGGAGAGGATCCATTGGTCGGGACGATGAGCTGGATCGAGCTGGTCGCAGCATTCCTGAGCTGGGCCCTGGACGGCCCTTGGTACAGCGCTGCCGATCATCCATCGACAGCGCCCGAGTGGTGGGACTGCAGCGATTGGATGCTCGGCGTCGTGCCCTGGATCGTCGACTGCGTCTTCATGGATGCGTCGCAGGGCAGCCTGGCCCGCTTCGTGACGGGGGTCGGCCCGGCAATCTCGGGCTCGCTGGGGGCGGTCCAGCTCGGCGTCGGCATCAAGACCGCCGTCGAAATCGGTGGCAACCCGGAGTTCGGTCCGGCGGACCAGGCTTCGGCGATCCTCGGTTCGGTCTCCAATCTGGGCAAGTTCTTCACTTACGCGACCTATGGCGGGCCGGAAGCCGGGCTCGTCGGCGGGGTTCTGATGGGCCTGTTCGATCTCGGCGGCGACCTCGGCTCGGCCATTACCAATTTCATCCCGAATAGCGACGACGGCAATTGAGAGGAGGGATATGATGAGCAGACCGGCAATCGCGGCCATGGCTCTTGGCGTCGCCATGGTCCTGCTGGCGGCGGAAGCGAATGTCGCCGCCGCGCAGCCAACGCCGAGCAACGTGCCTGTCGGCATGGTCGCCTATTTCACCGCGTCGGGACAGACGACCTGTCCGTACGGCTGGACGGAGGCTTCCAGCGCCATCGGCCGGCTGGTCCTCCCCGTCGGGACATCCGCGGATGCGGGCGTCTCCGTGGGCACTGCCCTCGAGGATATGACCCCGCCGGTCCACGACCACAATTTCGCCGGCACGGCCTCGGTCGACACGCATAAATCGGCGAGCGGCGGCGGCCACACGAGCGGCATCATCCAGTCGGGCGGCCACAGCATCAGCGGCACCTCATCGGCCGCGGCGCTGAACTATCCCTTCGTCCAGTACCTGGTCTGCCAAGCCTCCCAGAGCACCGGCACCGACGACACCCCCAGCGGCGGCTACGCCTTCTTCAGCACATCGACCGGGGCCTGCCCGACCGGCTGGAGCGCCGCGAACAACCTTAGCGGCTTCTTCCTGCTGCCGGGATCGAACCAGTTCTCGCTCGGGTCGACTGTGGGGACGGCGATCACGGTCAACAGCTCGACCAAGACGATCAACCTGCCGACCCATACCCACAGCTTTTCGACCTCCATCACGGTCGGACAGATCAGCTTCACCGGCATGACGGGCACCAGCTCCGCCAAGGGCAATGCGGATCCCGTGTCGGTGACCGCCACCCTCGCCGCGAACTCCGGGAGCAGCGATCCCGTGGTGCCGGCGGTGACGATGCTGCTGTGCGAGAAGACGGGCGTGACCAGCCTCACCCAGGCGCTGCCGTTCGGCATGTCCATGTTCTTCTCGGCGCAGCAATGCCCGACGGGATTCGGCATCGCCGCGGCGTCGGCCGGCTCCTTCGTGGTCGGCATCGGCGGCACCGGCACCCAGGCACAGACCTTCGGTGGCGCCCCGCTCGTCCCAGGACAGGGCTCGGGGGCATCCGGAAGCCTGCCGATGCCGTCGCACACCCATCCCGTGCCTTCGACTCAGGTCGACCTGGGCAACAACAGCACCTATTTCGCGGGTGGTAATGACTACACCTTCGGCAGAGGCGGAGACTACAACTACAGCGGCACCAGCGGGTCGACCGAGGTCGACTTGCCCTATGCCCCGCTGATGCTCTGCAGCGTCACGCAGAACAGCTAGAGAGCGCGGCCGTCGGATGGCCTGAGACTTGTGCCGCGCCGCCGGATCGCTAGGGTGGCGCGGCGTCCGGCGGTGGGCCGGGCGGTTTTCGTCGGCCGCATGAATGCCCGCATCCTCCCATCTCGGCCTGCCGCCGCTCAACGCCCTCGTCGTGTTCGAGGCGGCGGCCCGGCTGGCCAATTTCTCCCGCGCCGGCGCCGAGCTGGGCCTGACCCAGAGCGCGGTCAGCCGCCAGATCCTGAAGCTCGAGGCCTTCATCGGCGGCAAGCTGTTCCAGCGCACCCCGTCGGGCGTCAGCCTGACCCCGCTGGGCGAGAGCTATGTCGCCGAGGTCCGGCGCATCCTCGGTGATCTGGTGGCGGTGACCCATGGCGTGCGCGGCTCGGCCGGGCCGCGCCAGGTGACGCTGGCCTGCTCGCACGGCATCGCCGACCTGTGGCTGATGCCGCGGCTCAAGGCGTTGGACGCCGCCCTGCCGGGGATCGAGCTGCGCCTCAGGGTCACTGACGACGTCCAGCATCTGCGGCTCGACGAGTTCGACCTGGCGATCTTCTACCGTCGCGAGCGGCCGACCGGCGTGGCGCTGCATGTGCTGGGCACCGAGGAGGTCGTGCCGGTTGCCGCCCCGGGCCGGCCGGCGCTGCAGGACGACCCGGCGCCGACCTTGCTTGCGATCGAGGACTCGCTGCGCGAATGGACGGACTGGCCGCACTGGTTCGGCGCCGCTTCGATGACGATACCAGCAAAGGCCCGGTTCTGGCGGCTCGGCTCCTACGCCCTGGCGGTGCAGGCCGCGTCGCAGGGGCTGGGCACGACGCTGGGCTGGACCTGGCTGCTGCGCGACCAGCTGGCTGCGGGCGCGCTGGTACCGGCGCATGGCGTCCACCTGCGCTCGGAGGGGTCGTTCTACCTGATGCGGCCGCTGGACCGGCATGTCCGCCGGGTGGTGCGCCAGGCGATGGACTGGCTGGTCGCCAGCAACGCCAGCTAGGCGGTCGCCGCCGGCCGCGCCCGCATCCGCCGCGCCTTCACCAGGCCGATGACGGTGAACAGCATCCAGAAGGCCTGGGCCACGAAGGAGGCCAGGTTGAAGCTCCACAGCAGCGAATACATCACCAGCACGCCGCCAACGATGTTCAGGAGCGCGGTGCGCCAATCCGTGATCGCCAGGATCTGCAACTGGGCCAGGGCATAGGCGTGCAGATAGGCCAGGACACCGACCAGGCCGACCACATCCGGCAGACTCACGATTCGACCTCGATCAACGAAGGCGCCTTGCATAGGGGGCCGGCCCGGACAAGTGGCACCGAATCTTGCTCATGGGGTCATGCCCAAAAATCATGTCCGACTTATTGCCGTCATCCACTAGGGTCCGGCCGCTCAAGGCAGCGCGACGCAACGGCTGCCGCCCGGGCGCCACAGAGCGCCACCCACCCGAAAACAGGGATCGGTCATGACACGCAGGGACTTCCCGCAACTCGAAACCACGCGCCGCGGCCTGCTGCTGGGCGCCGCAGGCCTCGCCCTCGCCGCCGGTTTTGGTGGCCGCGCTTTCGCCCAGGACACGCCGCGCAAGGGCGGCGTGCTGAAGCTGGGCATGGGCGGCGGCAGCACCACCGACACGCTCGACCCGCGGGTGATGACCGACTGGGTGCCGCTCAATCAGGCGTTCATGCTGATGAACGGCCTGGTCGAGATCGACCGCGACAACCAGGCGGTGCCCGAGCTGCTGGAGAGCTGGGAGGCCAAGCCGGGCGCGGCGGAATGGGTGTTCAACCTGCGCCAGGGCGTGACCTTCCACAACGGCAAGGCGCTGACGGTCGAGGACGTGATCTACTCGATCAACCTGCATCGCGGCGAAAGCACCTCCGCCGCCCGCGGCATCGCCGAGCAGATCAAGGACGTCCGCAAGCTCTCCGACAGCCAGATCGCGATCGATCTTGCCGGCGGCAACGCCGACCTGCCGTATCTGCTGTCCGACTACCATTTCCTGGTGGTGCCGGAGGGCTTCGCCGACTGGTCGAAGCCGGTCGGCACCGGTCCTTTCGTCTATGAGAGCTACGAGCCGGGCGTGCGCTCGCGCTTCACCCGCAACCCGAACTACTGGAAGCCGGGCTGCGCCAATGTCGACGCGGTCGAGGTGATCGTCATCAACGACGTTGCCGCCCGCACCAACGCGCTGATGTCGGGCCAGGTCCACGCCATCAACCGGCTGGACTTCAAGACGGTCGACCTGCTGAAGCGCAACCCGAAGCTGCAGATCGTGCAATCGGCCGGCGGCCAGCATTTCACCTTCCTGATGGATTGCAGCAAGGCGCCGTTCGCCGACGTCAATGTCCGCCTCGCGATCAAGCATGCGATCGACCGCGAGCAGCTCTTGAAGGTGGCGCTGCGCGGCTATGGCCAGCTCGGCAACGACCATCCGATCCCGCGCACCGACCGCTTCTTCAACACCGAGCTGCCGCAGCGCGCCTACGACCCGGACAAGGCGAAGCACTATCTGCAGCAGGCCGGCTTGTCGGACCTGAAGGTCGAGCTGTCGGCCTCCGACGCCGCCTTCGGCGGTGCGGTCGACGCCGCCGCGATCTTCCGCACCGCTGCGGCCAAGGCCGGGATCGACGTGTCGATCAAGCGCGAATCCCCGGACGGATACTGGGAGAAGGTGTGGATGCAGGCACCGTTCAGCATGGGGTATTGGGGCGGCCGCCCGACCGCCGACCAGATGCTGTCCATCGCCTATGCCTCCGACGCCAAGTGGAACGACACCCATTGGAAGAACGAGCAGTTCGACAAGAAGCTGCTGGAGGCGCGCGGCCTCTTGGATGACGCCAAGCGCAAGGAGATCTACTGGACGCTGCAGGAGATGATCTCGAATGACGGCGGCGCCATGATCCCGATGTTCGGCGACTATCTCGACGGCGTGTCGACCCAGGTGCAGGGCGTGGCGCCGCACCCGATGTTCAACTTCATGGGCGGGCGGCTGGCGGAGCGCGTCTGGCTGGCGGCGTAATGACATCGCTGATCCTGAAGCGGATCGCGCTCGGCCTGTTTACCCTGTGGCTGGTGTCGGTGCTGGTCTTCGCCGGCACCCAGCTGCTGCCCGGCGACGTCGCCTCGGCCATCCTCGGCCAGTCGGCGACGCCGGAATCGCTGGCCGCGCTGCGCCGGGACCTCGGGCTCGAGGTGCCGGCGCTGCTCCGCTACGGCCATTGGCTGTGGGGCTTCGTCCAGGGCGATCTCGGCCAGTCCCTGGCCAACCAGCAGCCGGTGGCGGAGCTGCTGTGGCCGCGCTTCTGGAACACAATGTTCCTGGCCGCCTATGCCGCGGTGATCGGCGTGCCGCTGGCGGTGACCTTAGGCATCCTCACCGCGGTCCGCCGCGGCGGGGTGTTCGACCGGGTGGTGAACATCGTGGCGCTCGGCACCGTGTCGCTGCCGGAATACTTCCTCGGCCTGGTGCTGATCCTGGTCCTGGCGGTGCAGAACCCGGTCTTCCCCAGCCTGGCCGACGTCTATCCCGGCATGGGCTTCGCCGAACGGCTCGACGCGACCACGCTGCCGATGCTGACGCTTCTGCTGGTCACCGTTGCCCAGATCATGCGCATGACCCGGACGGCGGTCCTGGCGGTGATGGATTCGGCCTATGTCGAGACCGCCTATCTCAAGGGCCTGTTGACCGGCCGGGTGGTGCTGCGCCACGCGCTGCCGAACGCGGCCGCGCCGGTGGTCAACGTCGTCGCCTTCAACATCGCCTACCTGATCACCGGCGTGGTGCTGGTCGAGGCGGTGTTCAACTACAACGGCCTCGGCCGCTTCATGGTCGACGCGGTGGCCAAGCGCGACCTGCCGATGGTGCAGGCCTGCGCCATGGTGTTCGGTGCCGCCTACGTCATCCTGAACATGATCGCGGACATCGCCGCCATCGCGCTCAATCCGCGCCTGCGGCACCCCCGGTAGAGCCCCATGAGACGCATCCCGCTCACGGCCTGGATCGGCCTGGCGATCATCGCCCTCAACCTCGCCGCGCTGCTGTTCGGGCCGCTGCTGGCCCCGTTCGGCGAGGAGGACATCCTCGGCGGTCCCTTCGACCCGGCCACGGCGCTGAACTGGTTCGGCCTGGACCAGAACGGCCGCGACATGCTCTCGCGCCTGCTCTTCGGCGCTCAGATGTCGATCGGCGTGTCCCTGGCCGCCTCGCTGCTGTCCTTCTCGGTCGGCCTGCCGCTCGGCTTCCTCGCCGCGCTGCGCGGGGGCTGGGTCGATACCGTGCTGTCGCGGCTGGTCGACACCATCATGTGCGTGCCCGTGCTGATCTCGGCCCTGGTGGTGCTGCAGGCGCTCGGCTCCTCGCTGCCGGTGCTGATCGTGACCATCGCGCTGCTGGACTCCACCCGCGTCTTCCGCCTGGCCCGGATCCTGGGGCAGGGGATCAACGTCATGGAATATGCCGAGGCGGCGCGGCTGCGCGGCGAAGGCGCCTGGTGGCTGATCCGCAAGGAGATCCTGCCGAATGCGGCGGCGCCGCTGATCGCAGAATTCGGCATGCGCTTCTGCTTCACCTTCCTGTTCGTCGCCGGCCTGTCCTTCCTGGGCCTGGGCATCCAGCCGCCCTATGCCGATTGGGGCGGCATGGTGAAGGACAACCAGCAGGGCATCCTCTACGGCCTCTACGCGCCGCTGTACCCGGCCGCGGCCATCGCGCTGCTGACCATCGGCGTCAACCTGGTGGTCGACTGGCTGCTGGCCGGCCGCACCCGGCCGCAGGGAGAGGGACGATGAGCGACATCCTCACCATCCGCGGCCTGCGGGTCGAGGCGCCGGACGGCACGGTCCTGGTGCACGGCATCGACCTCGACCTGAAGACCGGCGAGGTGCTGGGCCTGATCGGCGAATCCGGCGCCGGCAAGTCGACCATCGGCCTGGCCGCCATGGGCTGGGGCCGCGGCGGCTGCCGCATCGCCGGCGGCACCGTGGCGATCGGCGCCCAGACGGTGACGGGAGAGCGCTCGGCCGGCCGCGCCAAGCTGCGCGGCGCCCGCATCGCCTATGTGGCGCAGAGCGCGGCCGCCGCCTTCAACCCGGCCCTGACCATCGGCCGCCAGGTGCTGGAAGGGCCGAAGCACCACCGGTCGATGGGCAAGGCCGAAGCCCGCGCCTGGATGCTGGAGCTGTTCCGGGCCCTCGACCTGCCGGACCCCGAGCATTTCGGCGACCGCTATCCGCACCAGGTCTCGGGCGGGCAGCTGCAGCGCGCCATGGTCGCCATGGCGATGTCCTGCCGCCCCGACATCCTGGTGCTGGACGAGCCGACCACGGCGCTGGACGTCACCACCCAGATCGAGGTGCTGGCCCTGCTGCGCCGGCTGATCCAGCGCTACGGCACGGCGGCGCTGTACATCACCCACGACCTCGCCGTGGTGGCGCAGATCGCCGACCGGATCCAGGTGCTGCGCCATGGCAAGCCGGTGGAACTCGGCCCAACCGAGCAGGTGCTGGCGGCGCCGCGCGAGGATTACACGCGGCGCTTGGTCGGCGAGCGCCAGGCCAGCTTGGCCGGCGAGCCGCGCCGGCACGAGGGCGGCGCCGAGCTGCTGGCGGTCGACGGCATCTCCGCCGCCTATCACAAGGTGCCGGTGCTTTCGGATGTCTCGCTGTCGCTGCGCCGGGGCGAGACGCTGGCGGTGGTCGGCGAATCAGGCTCCGGCAAATCGACCCTGGCGCGGGTGATCACCGGCCTGCTGCCGCCGACCGCCGGGTCGGTGCGGCTGGACGGGCAGGCGCTGCCGGCCTCCTACACCGCGCGCAAGCGGGACCTGCTGCGCCGGATCCAGCTGGTCTACCAGCTGCCGGATGTGGCGCTGAATCCGCGCCAGACGGTGGGCGAGGCGATCGGCCGTCCGCTCGGCTTCTATTTCGGCCTCAAGGGGCGCGAGCAGAAGCAGGAGGTCGCCCGTCTGCTCGGCCTGATCGGCCTCGACCCGGATTTCGCCGGCCGGCTGCCCGGGGCGCTGTCCGGCGGGCAGAAGCAGCGCGTCTGCATCGCCCGGGCGCTCGCGGCCAAGCCGGACCTGGTGATCTGCGACGAGGTAACCTCGGCGCTCGACCCGCTGGTGGCGGAGGAGATCCTGCGCCTCTTGCGCCGGCTGCAGGACGAGCTGGGCGTCGCCTATCTGTTCATCACCCACGATCTCGGTGTGGTCCGCCGTCTGGCCGACCGCACCGCGGTGATGCAGCGCGGCCGGGTGGTGGAGCAGGGGCCGACAGAAGAGATCTTCACGCCGCCCTTCCACGACTACACCGGCCGGTTGCTGGCCTCCGTCCCCGAGCTGCGCCGCGACTGGCTGGACCAGATCCTCGCCGCGCGCGCCACCGCCTGACCGCCTTCATGGGAGACCCCGACATGCCGATCCGCGTCGAGGAGAACATCTGGATTCCGCTGGCCGACGGCACCCGCCTGGCCGCCCGGCTGTGGCTGCCGGAGGGGGCGGAGACGGCGCCGGCCCCGGCGGTGCTGGAGTACATTCCCTACCGCAAGCGCGACGGCACCCGCGGCCGGGACGAGCCGATGCATCGCTGGTTCGCCGCCCAGGGCTATGCCGCCATCCGCGTCGACATGCGCGGCACCGGCGAATCCGACGGCCACATGGCCGACGAGTATCTGAAGCAGGAGCAGGACGACGCGCTGGAGGTGATCGCCTGGATCGCGGCGCAGCCCTGGTGCACCGGCGCGGTCGGCATGATGGGCAAGTCCTGGGGCGGCTTCAACGCGTTGCAGGTGGCGGCGCGCCGGCCCCCGGCGCTGAGGGCGATCATCACCGTCTATTCGACCGACCATCGCTACTCGGACGACATCCACTACCAGGGCGGCTGCCTGCTCAACGACAATCTGTGGTGGGGCGCCATCATGCTGGCCTATCAGGCCCGGCCGGCGGACCCTGCGATCGTCGGCGAGGGTTGGCGCCGGCAGTGGCTGGAGCGGCTGGAGCGGATGCCGTTCTTCCCGGCGCTGTGGCTGCGGCACCAGCGCTATGACGAATACTGGAAGCACGGCTCGGTCTGCGAGGACTGGTCGGCGATCCAGGTTCCGGTGCTGGCCGTGGGCGGCTGGGCCGACAGCTACACCAACGCCGTGCCGCGCCTGCTGGCCGGGCTGAAGGTGCCGCGCCGCGGCATCATCGGGCCGTGGGGCCACGTCTATCCGCAGGACGGCGCGCCGGGCCCGGCGATCGGCTTCCTGCAGGAGGCGCTGCGCTGGTGGGACCAGTGGCTGAAGGGCCACGACACCGGGGTGATGGCGGAGCCGATGCTGCGCGCCTTCGTCGAGGACTGGAACGCCCCCACCGGCAGTCGGCCCGAGACCGCGGGCCGCTGGGTCGGCGAGACGGAGTGGCCGAGCCCGGCGATCCAGCCGCGGCGCTGGGCCCTCAACCCGCCGGGCGCGCTGGCCGAGAGTGCCGGGCCGGAGGCCGAGATCCTCGTCCGCTCGCCGCTCAGCCATGGCAAGGCGGCCGGCGAATGGATGGCCACCGGCTGCCCCGGCGAGCTGCCGGTCGACCAGCGCCTGGATGATGGCGCGGCGCAGCTGTTCGACACCGCGCCGCTGGACGAGGCGGTGGAGATCCTGGGCGCGCCGGAGCTGCTGCTCGACCTTGCCTCGGACGCGCCGGTGGCGCAGCTGGCGGTGCGGCTGTGCGACGTGGCGCCGGACGGGCGCTCGGCCCGGGTCAGCTACGGCGTGCTGAACCTGACCCATCGCGACGGCCATGAATCGCCGGCGCCGCTGGAGCCCGGCAGGCGCTACCAGGTGCGGGTGAAGCTGAACGATTGCGGCCACCGCTTCCCGGCCGGGCACCGCATCCGCATCGCCGTCGCCACCGGCTACTGGCCGACGGTCTGGCCGGCGCCCACCGCCGTCACCCTGACCCTGCGGGCCGGCGCCAGCCATCTCGACCTCCCGGTGCGGCAAGGCGGGGCAGGGGATGCGGTGGCGTTCGAGCCGCCGGTCCGCGGCCCGGCGGCGCCGGCCACCCAGCTGTCGCCCGGAACGATCCGGCGCTATTCGAAGCAGGACCATGTCACCGGCGAGATGACCTATGTCACCGAAGGCATCGGCGGTCTGTTCGGTGAGGGCATCCTGCGCTTCGACGAGATCGACACCATGGCCTCGCACAGCCTGAAGCGCGAGCTGACGATTCGCGACGACGACCCGCTGTCGGCCCGCTATGTCCTCAGCCAGTCCTACGAGATGGGACGCGAGGGCTGGCATATCCTGATCGAGAGCCGCTCGGTGCTGACCGCGGATCTCGACCGCTGGCACCTGACCACCGAGCTGACGGCGAAGGAGAACGGGCAGGTGGTGACCGAGCGGTCCTGGACCGAGGACATCCCGCGCGACCTGGTTTAGGGGCGGACCGGTTTACGCCTGATCGTGAGGCGCTAGAGTTGTCGGCCTGAAGCCAGCGGACCCACGCATGCCAGCCAACGCCGACAGCCCTCGTCCGGGGCTCAGCATCCTCAGCGGGACCGCCAGCGGTCCCGTCGTCGCCATGGACGAGGGGCTGAGCTTCTGGGGCGGGGTCGACGCCACCACCGGGACGGTGATCGACGTGCATCATCCCCGGCATGGCGCGTCGCTGGCCGGGGCGGTCGTGCTGATGCCCACCAGCCGCGGCTCCTGCTCGGGGTCCGCCGTGCTGCTCGAACTGGCGATGGCCGGCCAGGCGCCGGCGGCGCTGGTCTTCTCCGAGCCGGAGGACACGCTGACCCTGGGCGCGATCGTCGCCGCGGAGATGGCCGGGCGGGTCATCCTGGTGCTGCGCCTGCCGGCCGAAGCCTTCGCGGCGGTGGCGGCCGCCGGGACGGCGTCGATCACTCCCGAATCCGTCAAGATCGAGGGCCGGCGGATCCCCATCGCACCGCCGCCGCCCGACGCGCTGGCGCTGGATGCCCGCGATCGCGCCATGCTCGACGGCGCGGAAGGGCCGGCTTTGCGCCAGGCGATGCGCATCCTCACCGCCATGGCGCGGCAGCAGGGGGCAGCGGCCCTTACCGACGTGACGCGCGCCCATATCGACGGCTGCATCTATGCCGGGCCGGCGAACCTCGTCTTCGCCGAGACCATGGAAAAGCTGGGCGCGCGGGTCCGCGTCCCGACCACGATGAACGCCATCTCGGTCGACCGGGAGAACTGGCAGGCCCAGGGCGTGCCGCCGGAGTTCGGCGGGCCGGCGGCGCGGCTGGCCGACAGCTATGTGCGGATGGGCTGCCGGCCGAGCTTCACCTGCGCCCCCTACCTTCTGGACGACCCGCCGGGTCCGGGCGAGCCGATCGGCTGGTCGGAATCGAATGCCGTGATCTTCGCCAACTCGGTGCTCGGCGCGCGGACGGCGAAGCATCCGGATTTCCTCGACCTCTGCATCGCGCTCACCGGCCGCGCCCCTCTCGCCGGTGCCTTCCTGGACGAGCACCGGCAGGCCCGGCGGATCATCGAGGTCGAGCTTCCCGACGGCGCCGGGCCCGAGGCCTGGCCGCTGATCGGCTATCTCGCCGGCCATGCCGCGCCCGACCGGGTGCTGCTGCTGCGCGGGCTGGCCGGGGCGAGGCCGGACCAGGACGACCTGAAGGCCCTCTGCGCCGCCTTCGGCACGACCTCGGCGGCGTCGATGCTGCATGTCGAAGGCGTCACGCCGGAGGCGGGGAGGGAGGTCGATCCCGGCGCCGACCGCGTCGTCATCACCCGCGCGCAGCTGGCCGAGGGCTGGGTCCGGTTGAATGCCGGGCCGGTGGCGGTGGACCTCGTCGCCATCGGCAGCCCGCACGCCTCGCTGGCGGAATGCCGAGCGCTGGCCGATGGCTTGGCGGGCCGCGGGCGGAAGCCGGAGGTCGCGGTGATCGTCACTGCCGGCCGGCAGGTGATCGCCGCCGCCGAGGCCGACGGCACCATGGCGCGGCTCCGTGCCGCCGGCGTCGACCTGATCCCCGACCTGTGCTGGTGCTCGATCTCGCGGCCGGTGTTTCCGGTGGCGACGCAGACGGTCATCACCACCTCCGGCAAATACGCCCATTACGGGCCCGGGCTGTCGGGCTGCGCCGTACGCCTCGGCACCCTCGACGACTGCATCGAGGCCGCGCTCACCGGGCGCGTCCCGCCACGACAGCCCACCTGGCTGTCCTGACTCCTTGCCGTCATTGCGAGGAGGTGAAGCCGACGAAGCAATTCAGGGGCCGGTTCGCATTGGCCCCTGGATTGCTTCGCTGCGCTCGCAATGACGGAATAGAAAGGTGCAACCACTTTAGAGTGAGGTTGCACCTTTTGCCCATTTGGTGGTACTACTCCCACAGACTAAACCCGCGGGGGCAGGGCCATGGGCAGCACGACGTTCGGCGTGAAGATCGATGACGAGCTGCGGGCGCGGCTGAGGGCGGCGGCGGAAAAGCAGGGCCGCACCCCACATTGGCTGGTCAAGCAGGCCATGCTGGCGATGCTCGATCGGGTCGAGCGCGGCGAGACCTTCGGCGGTGCCGAGGAGGCCGACGGCGCCGACCTGACCGATGGCGCGGCCACAGAGGACTCCGGCCCGCAGCCCTTTCTCGACTTCGCCCAGTCGGTGCAACCGCAGACCGTGCTGCGCGCCAAGATCACCGCCGCCTATCGCCGGCCGGAGGAGGAGTGCCTGCCCTTCATCCTGGCCGGCGCCACCCTGCCGAAGCCGGTGACCGACGGCGCGCGGGGCATCGCCCGCACGCTGGTCGAGGCGCTGCGCGCCAAGGGCGTCGGCGCCGGGGTCGAAGGCCTGATCCAGGAATTCTCGCTGTCGAGCCATGAAGGCGTGGCCCTGATGTGCCTGGCCGAGGCGCTGCTGCGCATTCCCGACCGCGCCACCCGCGACGCGCTGATCCGCGACAAGATCTCGTCCGGCGACTGGCAGTCCCATGTCGGCCAGAGCCCGTCGATGTTCGTCAACGCTGCCGCCTGGGGCCTGGTGGTGACCGGCAAGCTGGTCACCACCAACAGCGAGGCCGGCCTGTCCGCCGCCCTGACCCGGCTGATCGGCCGCGGCGGCGAGCCCTTGATCCGCAAGGGCGTCGACATGGCGATGCGGATGATGGGCGAGCAGTTCGTCTCCGGCCAGACCATCTCCGAGGCGCTGGCCAACGGCCGCAAGCTGGAAGCCCGCGGCTTCCGCTACTCCTACGACATGCTCGGCGAGGCGGCCACGACCGGGGCCGACGCCGACCGCTACTACCGCGACTACGAGCAGGCGATCCACGCCATCGGCAAGGCGGGGGAACGGCGCGGCATCTATGAGGGGCCGGGCATCTCGATCAAGCTGTCGGCGCTGCATCCGCGCTATTCCCGCGCCCAGGCCGACCGGGTGAAGGGCGAGCTGCTGCCGCGGCTGACCGCGCTGGCGGTGCTGGCACGCAGCTACGACATCGGCCTCAACATCGACGCCGAGGAGGCCGACCGGCTGGAGCTGTCGCTCGACCTCCTGGAGGCGCTGTGCTTCGACCCGGCGCTGTCCGGCTGGAACGGCATCGGCTTCGTGGTGCAGGCCTATCAGAAGCGCTGCCCCTTCGTGATCGACTACATCGTCGACCTAGCCCGGCGCAGTGGCCATCGGCTGATGGTGCGGCTGGTCAAGGGCGCGTATTGGGACAGCGAGATCAAGCGCGCCCAGGTCGACGGCCTCGAGGGCTTCCCGGTCTACACCCGCAAGATCTACACCGACGTCTCCTTCCTGGCCTGCGCCCGCAAGCTGCTGGCGGCGCCGGACGCGGTGTTCCCGCAATTCGCCACCCACAACGCCCAGACCCTGGCCACCATCTACAAGATGGCCGGCGAGAACTACTATCGCGGCCAGTACGAGTTCCAGTGCCTGCACGGCATGGGCGAGGGGCTGTACGAGGAGGTGGTGGGCCGCGACAAGCTGGACCGGCCGTGCCGGATCTACGCACCCGTAGGCACCCATGAGACGCTGCTGGCCTATCTGGTCCGGCGCCTGCTGGAGAACGGCGCCAACACCTCCTTCGTCAACCGCATCGGCGACCCGGACGTCTCGATCGACGAGCTGATCGCCGACCCGGTCGAGGCGTCGCGCAAGGTCCAGCCGCTCGGCGCCCCGCACGCCAAGATCGCCTCGCCGCGCGCCCTGTTCGGCGACAGCCGCGACAACTCCGCCGGCATCGACCTGTCGAACGAGCAGCGCCTGGCCTCGCTCTCCGCCGCCCTGCTGTCCGGCGCCGATGCGGTGGTTCGCGCCGTGCCGATGCTGGGCGACGGCGACCGCGACGGGCCGGTGCGGGAGATTCGCAACCCGGCCGACCGCCGCGACGTAGTCGGGCAGGTGGTCGATGCCTCGGCAACCCAGGTCGACGAGGCGATGGCGGAGGCCGCTGCCGCGGCCCCGATCTGGCAGTCGACGCCGCCCGCCGACCGTGCCGCCTGCCTGCTGCGCGCCGCCGACCTGATGGAGGCGCGGATGCCGGCCCTGCTGGGCACCATCATCCGCGAGGCGGGCAAGACCCTGCCGAATGCCATCGGCGAGGTGCGCGAGGCGGTCGATTTCCTGCGCTACTACGCGGCCCAGGTGCGCGACCAGTTCTCCAACGACAGCCACCGGCCGCTCGGCCCCGTGGTCTGCATCAGCCCGTGGAACTTCCCGCTGGCGATCTTCACCGGCCAGGTGGCGGCGGCGCTGGCCGCCGGCAACGTCGTGCTGGCCAAGCCGGCAGAGGAGACGCCGCTGATCGCCGCCGCCGCCGTCCGTCTGCTGCGCGAGGCCGGAGTGCCGGCCGGGGCGGTGCAGCTGGTGCCGGGCGCCGGCCCGGTCGGCGCGCGCCTCGTCGCCGACAGTCGCACCCGCGGCGTCATGTTCACCGGCTCGACCGAGGTCGCCAAGATCATCCAGAAGGTGCTGGCCGACCGCCTCGATCCCGAGGGCCGGCCGATCCCGCTGATCGCCGAGACCGGCGGCCAGAACGCACTGATCGTCGACTCGTCGGCGCTGCCGGAGCAGGTGGTGGGCGACGTGCTGGCCTCCGCCTTCGACAGCGCCGGCCAGCGCTGCTCGGCGCTGCGTGTCCTGTGCATCCAGGAGGATGTGGCCGACCGCGTCCTGACCATGCTGAAGGGGGCGATGGCGGAGCTGGCGATCGGCAACCCCGACCGCCTCGCCGTCGATGTCGGCCCGGTGATCACCGACGAGGCGCGGGCGATCATCGCCAAGCATATCGAGGCGATGCAGGCCAAGGGCCGCAAGACCCAGGCGCTGCCGCTGCCGGAGGCGGCGAAGCACGGCACCTTCGTGCCGCCGACGCTGATCGAGATCGACGACATCGCCGAGCTGAAGCGCGAGGTCTTCGGCCCGGTGCTGCACGTGCTGCGCTACCGCCGCAGCCAGCTCGACCGGCTGCTGGAGGCGATCAACGCCACCGGCTACGGCCTGACCTTCGGCGTCCACACCCGGATCGACGAGACCATCGCCCGGGTCTCGCACCGCGCCACGGCGGGCAACATCTACGTCAACCGCAACCTGATCGGCGCCGTGGTCGGGGTGCAGCCCTTCGGCGGCCACGGCCTGTCCGGCACCGGGCCCAAGGCCGGCGGGCCGATGTACCTGTACCGGCTGCTTTCGGTCCGGCCCGAGGCCGGTCCGGTGCCGGCCGATGCCGCCGCGGACAACAAGCGCTTCCAGCCGCTGCGCGACTGGACGGCGGCCCTGCGCAAGGCCGGCCGGACGGCGGAGGCCGACCGTGTTGCCGCGTTCGAGGCGCGCAGCCCGCTCGGCGTGACTCTCGACCTGCCCGGCCCGGTCGGCGAGAAGAACAGCTACAGCCTGGAACCGCGCGGCACGGTGCTATGCCTGGCCCAGACCGCGGCCGGCGCAGCACTGCAGATCGGCGCGGCCCTGGCCACCGGCAACAAGGCCGTGCTGTCGGCCCCGTCGGAGGTCGCCGATGCGCTGCTCAAGACCGTGCCGGCGTCGCTGAAGCCGCTCCTGTCCCGCGCCGACGACTGGGCCTCGGCCGAGGCCGATGCGGTGCTGTTCGAGGGCGACAGCGACGCCCTGCACGCGGTCAACCAGGCGGTCGCGGCCCGGCCGGGCCCGCTGGTCCCGGTCCAGGGCGTCACTCGCGACGACCTCGCCGGGGCCCGTGCCTTCTACGCCCTGGAATGGCTGCTGCTGGAGCGCTCGGTCAGCAACAACACCGCCGCGGCCGGCGGCAATGCCAGCCTGATGACGATCGGGTGATGCATTGGATGGCCATCCGCGGTGCGGGAGGCGCTTCCGCTCCCCGCACCGCGAGACCGGCAGTCTTCCCACTCCAGCAATTCCGAACCGGAGTTGCGCCGAGATTGACATAATTTAAGCAAAGTTGTTTTCTAAAATTACTAAGTAAATCTACAGACTAAAGGAAGATATCCGCATCCTGTGGATTCTCTCGGCAGAAAAGAGAGAATTCCTGAAATCCGACATTGCGGCCGTCCTTTGCTGTGATTGTGCGGTTGGTTTCGTTGCTGACGACGTTCTCTGCCGGGAATGCGAGGCGACGGTCATGAATATGATGGCGAGCGGCTTTGCGCTGAAGCTTTTCGGGAATCCGCGACTGGTCGGGCCTGACGGGTCCGATTGCACGCCGCGCTTGAGGAAGGCGTTCTGCCTTCTCGCCTATCTCGCCCTGCAGCCCAACGGCCAGGCTCGGCGCGAGCGCCTGATCGGGCTGTTCTGGGGCGACCGCGGCCAGGCGCAGGCACAGGGGTCGCTGCGTCATGCCCTGCTCGAGCTGCGGCAGAGTCTCGACGATCACGCCGACGACCTGCTCGCCGCCGACCGTCTCTCCGTGCGGCTCGACACCCGGGCCTTGGCTGTGGACGCCCTCGGCATCGACCGTCTCCTGGCGGCCGGGACCGTGGAGTCGATCCTGCAGGCCAGCGCCGGCTGGACGGGCGAGCTGCTCGACGGCGTCGCATCTCCGGGCACAGCCTTCGACCACTGGCTGGAGGCCGAGCGCGCATCTCGCCAGGCCGCCATTCTCCATGCGCTGGAGGATGCCGTCACGGCGGCCGAGCGGTCCGGACCGGATCGCGATATCGAGGCGCTCGCCCAGGCGCTGCTCCGGGTCGACCCGGCGCATGAGCGCGGGCACCGCATCCTGATCGATCTGCAGGCGCGCAAGGGCGCCATCGGGGCCGCTCTCCGCCAGTTCGAGCAATGCCGCAAGGCCCTGGCCCATGCGCTCGACATCGAACCCTCCGCCGAGTTGCGGTCGCATGTCGATGCCCTCCGTCGTCAGCAGCCGGCGCCCGCGGGCTCGACCATACGGGTCATCCCGCACCGCACGCCCGTGGTGGCGGTGTTCGTCCAGCCCGCCATCGGGCCGCCGGAGTTGGTCCGCGACCTGTCGCAGCTGCTCGAAGACGAGCTCGTCACTGCGCTGTCCCGATACCGGACCTTCTCGACCCGCCTGATCGCCGCGCCCGACCAGGCGGCCGAGCCCTATCTGCTGCGGATCGGCCTGCGGCACGACGGAGCCGCTTGCCGATATGGCATGCGGCTGTGCGACACGGCGACGAACTTGCAGCATCTCGTCGAGGTGCTCACCTTTCCCGCGGTCCCGGACCTCGCCGCGGTGCTGCCCGGCCTGGCGAGCTTCGCGTATCGGGTCGACCATGTGGTCCGGACGGCGCGCACCCCGCAGCTCGGTGAGACCGCCGAAGCCTATGACCTCTGGCTCGCCGGCGACCGGATGGTGGAGACCTTCAGCAGCGAGGCGTTCGACGCGGCCATACCGCTGTTGAACCGCGCCGCATCGGCGGATCCGGGCTTTGCCCGCCCGCTGTCCGGCCTGGCCTCGATCGAGCTCTCGCGGCAGCAGCTCGTGCCCGGCTCACGATGCGACCCGGAGACCTTCGCGCACGCCACCCGGCTGGCCCGGGACGCCATCGCCATCGATCCGTGGGACAGCCACGGCCACATCATCGCTGCCTGGGCCTATCTGCGCCAGCGCATGCCGGAGCAGGCGCGACGCCATTTCGAGCAGGGACGCGCGCTGAACCCCGACGACCCGATGACGCTGATCGCCTGTGCCGAAGGGCTGGCGCATCTCGGCTCGATCGACGACGCGATCCGATGCGGCGAGCGCGCCCTCGAGATTCACCCGGCCCCGCCACCCTATTTCTATTGGTATCTGGCCGTCGCCTGCACGCATGCGGGGGCCTATGAGCGCGCGCTGACGCTGTCCCGGCTCGGCCCGGAGACGGTTCCCGAGCTCGTCGCCTGGCGGGCGGTGGCCCTGGCGTCCTCGGGGCGGGCCGTGGAGGCCAGGGCGACCGGCGAGGAGTTCTTCCGGCGCCTCGGCCGGAGTTGGGGAGGGGAGGAGCCGTTCGCACGCGACCGCGCCCTGCGCTGGCTCGACGAGGTCGTGCTCATCCCCGACGAAGCCAGGCGATGGCAGTTCGTCGACGCCGTGTCGCGGATCACCTCGTCCCGAGACGGATCGGTTCTTTACCGGCATCCGCAGAGGACGATGAACCCGATCCTCCTGAGGTAGTCATCCTTCTCCTGCTGGTCCTTGAAGATGGTCTGAACCTGCGGGATGATGATGTTGACCACTTCATTGGTGTCGACGACCACGTTGATGCCCTTGCCGGCGACAGCCCTTGGATCGAGCCCGTTGGCGAGATTGGACTGCTGCAGGATGGACTTCGCGTTGACGATGAAGTTGGCCAGATCGGCCGGGTTCGTGGCGGCCTTGAAGACCTCTCCGCCGACGGCGAGCAACTGGTCCCGGTTGCCCAGGTCAATCACGGAAAAATCATGCGGGGTGGCAATTGGATCGAAGCGCGGCATGGTTCATTCCCCCTGGCGCGTCAAATGAGATGACCGTGCGGCCGATGGCCGGGAATGGAAAGCCCTCCATTGGGATGCGCAGGCCATCCGGAAGGTTGGCAGGCGGGTCGAGTTGATCAGCCTCCCAACGCACTGCGGGCGATCCGGTAGACGCCGATCGGTTCGGCCATGTTCCTGAGCAGGCATTGTCCGAGGGCCTCGAAGCCGATCCCGGTCGTGTCGGCGACCTCGGCGACCACGGTCTCGGACAGGTAGACGTCCCCGGGCTCGGCGAGCGCCTGGAGGCGGGCGGCGACGTTCAGGGGATGCCCGAACAGCTCGCCATCGACGGCGATGCTGTCGCCGGTGCTGACGCCCATGTGCAGGCGAAGGCTCCGGTCGGTGCCGGCTCCAGCCTGCTCGGCGTTCACGCCGCGTTGCAGCGCGACGGCGCAGTTCACGGCGTCCGCCGGGCGCGGGAACGCGATCAGCGCGCCGTCACCGGCGGAGCTCACCAGCCGGCCCCGATGGGCGAGGATGGTCGGCAGCATGAAACGTCGCCGCAGCGCCCGCAGATCGAGCGCCGTGGCCAGGGCGTCGAGCTCGACGAGCCGGCTGAACCCCACGACATCCGCGACCAGGATGGTGAGGCGTCGGCGTTCGATTCTGGGCGCGTGACCCAACGCGTGCCGATGGCTGTAGGTCGCGCCGTCCGGTCGGGTCGAGAGCCTGCTGATCATTCTGGTCGTGTACAAGAGAACCTCCCTGTCTTCCCCTTGTCCTGGGGTGTTGACAGGAGTGTCTCCGGAACAGCGGCACATTCCGTGTACCGACCGGTCGCCCAGCGTGAAAACTGCGTGAGCCCAGGCGGGCGAGGCGCCGGTCACCTCGCCCGCAATCGGCCGTCCCGCCCTGTCGCGATCCGCTTACGGCGTCATTCCGCCGGCATCGGCGGCAGAGCGGTGTCGCGAGCGGCCGTGGTCTCGGCGGACCGCGATCGCCGTGCCGGGACGAGCCATTCGAAAGCCGTCAGGCCGGCCTGCAGGATGCGTTCGAGATGGGTCGCCAGCCTCGGCCAGAAGCGGCGGTCGAAATGCGAGGCGAAGTCGCGGTTGATCCGCACGGCGCGCCAATACGTCTCCTCCCAGTCATGATACGCCTCGGTCAGCTCGCGGCTCTGCTGGTACGAGATGCGAAGCAGGGCGCAGTCGCAATTCGCTTCGATCCGGGCGCTGCCGCCCAGCGGGTCGAACAGCACCCGGTGGCCGCTGGGCTTGTGGCGCAGCAGCCCGCGGCGGAGATCGAATTCGGTCGGGGCGGTGCGCAGCGCGGCGATCATCGGGCTCACATCGAGATATGCCATGTCGATCCTCCTGAAGTGCCTCGCGGCGTTGGAGGTGCTCAACGGCGACGATGGGTTGCCCCCGCGTCGCGAGGCCACGGTCCCGGCCGGAACGTTCGAAGACGGGCCTCGATCCCGGCTTGTGGTGGGCCCGGCCGCATTGGTCCCACTCGCGCCCGCCCCCCGATACGGGCCGAAGCGATGGTGCAGTGGAAAGATCATGGATCCGGAGTCGTCCGAGTCAATCGGCTGCGATGGCCTTCCGATGGTGGACGCGGCCCGACCCGCGGCGGCATCGACGGGGCTTCGGTATGCGCTACCAGCGGCAGGCTTCCCGCAGCGGCTTGATCGCCTCTTCGAGACCGGCGATCGGGAGCTCGGCAGTGATGGAGTTCTCGTTGAACGGCGTCGCACGGATCAGAAGCGTGGTTCCACCGAACAGCTCTCTGATGAAGGCGATGGCCGGAATACCGTTCCAGAGGCCCAGCGCCTCGTTGTTGTTCGATTCCTCGAACGATCTGGTCTTGGCAGCAGCCTTGTCGATCCGGTAGGTGACCTCGCCGCCGCCATTGAGATCCGCCATGAATTGGCCGCCGAAGTGTATCCAAAGATTGGTCTTGCGTTCACGGCAGGCGATCCAGAGCACGAGGTCTGATGGTTGTCCCAGGCGATCCGTGATCGGCTCGGACGAGGTCAGGCGGAGGAACACGTTCTTCGAATCATCGATCTTGGAGACTTGCTCCTGCACGACCCATTTGCTTTCGGGTGCTTGTGGCACGGGTGAAACGCTGGCCTTGAACTGCAGGTCGTAGCAAGCCAGCCGCTCGGCATCGGTGGTGATCCTCGCGCAGTCTTCGGGAGAGGCGGCATAGGCCTGGCCGATCGCGGCCAGCGCCAGAGCACCGAGGAATAGGCCTTTCAAGAACATCGCTGTCGTCCAAATCGTCGTCTCAAATCGCAGGCTCAATCTCGCGCGGATGGCGATCCTGCACAACGGTGCTCATATGCGATCGCGGCGAGAGGCACGGGAGCGTCTGAGCCAATTTATCAATTCTCATCCGTATTTTTCATCTAATTGACATCTTGTACTATCTGATTATGTATTGCGGATCGGGCCGTCGCCGCGGCAGCCGTTTCCGGATTCAAGCGATGTCAACGATCACCCTTCCCGGCGGACCGAACTCTGCCGCTCCCCGCCTTGCTCCGGCGATCAATCTCCGCGTCGCCGGCCTGGCCGGGCTGGTTCTGCTCGCCGGCGTGCTGCTGCTTTCCGCGGTGATCGACGCCCGGCAGGCCGCGCTCTACGCCCTCGGCGCGGCGCTCGGCGTGGTGCTGTATCACGCCGCCTTCGGCTTCACCTCGGCCTGGCGGGTGTTCATCGCCGACGGCCGCGGCGCCGGGCTGCGGGCGCAGATGGTGATGCTGGCGGTGGCCGTGCTGCTGTTCTTCCCGGCGCTGTCGGCCGGCACCCTGTTCGGCCAGCCGGTCAGCGGCAACATCTCGCCGCTCGGCGTTTCGGTGGTGGTCGGCGCCTTTATCTTCGGCATCGGCATGCAGCTCGGCGGCGGCTGCGCCTCCGGCACGCTGTACACGGTCGGCGGCGGCTCCACCCGCATGGTGCTGACCCTGGTCTTCTTCATCGCAGGCTCGGCGATCGGCGCTGCCCATCTGCATTGGTGGACCGCGCAGCCCTCGCTGCCCGCCGTCTCGGTGGTCGCCAGCCTCGGCCTGTGGCCGGCGCTGCTGCTGAACCTCGCCGTCTTCGCCGCGATCGCGGGCCTGACCGTGCTGCGCGAGCGCCGCATCCACGGCGCCCTGGTCGCGCAGGAGCCGTCGGCGACGCGCGGCCTGCAGCGGCTGCTGCGCGGCCCTCGGCCGCTGGTCTGGGGCGGCGTCGCCCTGGCGGTCTTGAACTTCGTCACCCTGGCGTTGGCCGGGCGGCCCTGGGGCATCACCTCGGCTTTCGCCCTCTGGGGCTCGAAGGCGGCGGCGCTGGTCGGGTTCGACCCGGCCTCCTGGCCCTATTGGTCGAAGCCGGCCAGCGCCGCGGCGCTGAACGGCAGCATCCTGTCGGACATCACCTCGGTGATGGATATCGGCATCGTCGTCGGCGCGCTGCTGGCCGCCGGCCTGGCCGGGCGCTTCGCCCCGGTCTGGCGGATCCCCGGCCGCCAGGTCGCCGCCGCCGTGATCGGCGGGCTGCTGCTCGGCTACGGCGCCCGGCTGGCCTATGGCTGCAACATCGGCGCCTATTTCTCCGGCATCGCCTCGGGCAGCCTGCATGGCTGGCTGTGGCTGGTGGCGGCCTTCTTCGGCAACGTCGCCGGCACCTGGCTGCGCCCGGCCTTCGGCCTCGAGGTCGAGCGGACGCCGCGCCTCACCGGCTGCTGACATCGGGGCGCGATCCTCGCTAGTCTGGCGCCCAACGATCCAGATCACGGGCGATGCCAAGATGAGCTCCGAGACGCAGACCTCCGCCAACCCGCTGCTCGCGCCATGGGACACGCCGTTCGGCATCCCGCCCTGGCAGCGGATCGCGGTCGACCATTTCCGCCCGGCCTTCGACGCCGCGCTGGCCGAGCATGACCGCGAGATCGCGGCGATCGCCGGCGATCCGGCCGAGCCGAGCTTCGACAACACCGTCGCGGCGCTGGAGCGCAGCGGCCGTACCCTCCGCCAGGTCGCCGCCGCCTTCTTCAACCTGACCTCGGCGCACAGCAGCGACGAATTGGAGGCGGTGGAGCGCGATATCGCGCCGCTGCTGGCCCGGCACCACAACGCGATCCAGCAGCACCCGGCGCTGTTCCGCCGGGTCGACGCCCTGTTCGCCCGCCGCGGCGAGCTCGGCCTGACGCCGGAGCAGGACCGGGTGCTGGAGCGCTACCATCTCGGCTTCACCCGCAGCGGCGCCGGGCTGGACGAGGCGGCGAAGCGCCGGCTGTCCGAGATCGTCGAGCGGCTGGCCACGCTGGGCACCCGCTTCGGCCAGAACGTTCTGGCCGACGAGAAGGCCTATGCGCTGATGCTGGACGGCGAGGCCGACCTGGCCGGCCTGCCGCAGGAGCTGCGCGACGCCGCTGCGGCCGCCGCGGCCGATCGCGGCCAGCCGGGCAAGCACGCGATCACGCTCGGCCGGTCCAGCGTCGAGCCCTTCCTGCAGTTCTCCGCCCGGCGCGACCTGCGCGAGACGGCGTTCAAGGCCTGGCTCGCCCGTGGCGAGAGCGCCGCCGCCGACAACCGGCCGATCATCGCCGAGACCGTGGCGCTGCGGGCGGAGCAGGCGCGGCTGCTGGGCTATCCCAGCTACGCCGATTTCCGCCTGGCCGACACCATGGCCAAGACGCCGGAGGCGGCGCTGGGTCTGCTGAACTCGGTCTGGGCGCCGGCCCGGGCCCGCGCTTTGCGCGAGCAGGAGAAGCTGCAGGCCCTGGTCGCGGCCGAGGGCGGCAATTTCGAGGTCGCCGCCTGGGACTGGCGCTACTACGCCGAGCAGCAGCGCAAGCGGGAGTTCGACCTCGACGAGAGCGAGCTGAAGCCCTACCTGCAGCTCGAGCGCATCATCGAGGCGGCGTTCGACACCGCCCACCGCCTGTTCGGCCTGTCCTTCCGGGAGCCGAAGGACGTCCCGGTCTGGCACCCCGACGTCCGGGCCTGGGAGGTGACGGGCCGGGACGGCCGCTTCATCGGCCTGTTCTACGGCGACTATTTCGCCCGGCCGTCCAAGCGCAGCGGCGCCTGGATGGAAGCGATCCGCGAGCAGGAGAATCTGGACGGCGAGGTGCGCCCGATCGTCGTCAACGTCATGAACTTCGCCAAGGCGGCGGAGGGCACGCCGAGCCTGCTGAGCTTCGACGACGCCCGCACCCTGTTCCACGAATTCGGCCATGCCCTGCACGGGCTGATGTCCGACCTGACCTACCCGGCCATCGCCGGCACCAATGTGGCGCGCGACTTCGTCGAGTTCCCGTCGCAGCTCTACGAGCACTGGCTGGAGCGGCCGGAGATCCTGCGCCGCCACGCGCTGCATTACCGCACTGGCGAGCCGATGCCGGAGGAACTGCTGCAGCGGGTGCTGGCGGCGCGCACCTTCAACCAGGGTTTTTCCACGGTGGAGTTCATCTCCTCGGCGCTGGTCGATCTCGATTTCCACGCCGCCGGCGCCGATGCGTCCGACCCGGCGGCGTTCGAGCGCGCCACGCTGCAGCGGATCGGCATGCCGTCGGCGATCGTGATGCGGCACCGGCCGCCGCATTTCCAGCACGTCTTCGCCGGCAGCGGCTATTCCGCCGGCTATTACAGCTATCTGTGGTCCGAGGTGCTGGACGCCGACGGCTTCGGCGCCTTCGAGGAGGCGGGCGACATCTTCGACCCGGCGGTGTCGGGCCGGCTGGCGGAGTTCGTCTATTCCGCCGGCTACCGCCGCGACCCGGCCGAAGCCTACCGCGCCTTCCGCGGCCGCCCGCCGGAGCCGGAGGCGCTGCTGAAGAAGCGCGGCCTGGCCGAGGCGGCTTGACACACGATCGAGAGCGGACGGCTCGGGCTTGACCCGAGGATCCAGGGGCTTTCAAGAGCCGCTCTCGGCGGCCCCTGGATTGCCGGGTCAAGCCCGGCAATGACAGTTTGGGTTTAGGTTTGGGTGTTGGTCCCGGGCAGGGGAGGAGCGGGCTTAGGCCTGCTCCTCCGCCCAGATCGCATCCAAGCCTTCCCGATAGCTCGGATAGGCCAAGTGGACGCCGAGCTCGTCGATGATCCGGTCGACCTTCAGCCGCTTGCACTCCGAGTAGAACTCGCGGCCGAGCGGCGACAGGCCGGCCTGCTCGAACGGAATCAACGGCGGCGGGTCGATGCTGAGCAGCCGGGCGGCATGCTCGATCGGGTCGTTCGGGCTGGACGGGTGTCCATCGGCGACGTTGTAGATCGCCCCCGGAGCAGGCGTGCGCATCGAGGCCAGCAGCACGCTGCCGATGTCGTCGACATGGATGCGGTTGAACACCTGGCCCGGCTTGTCGATGCGCCGCGCCCGGCCGTGCCGCAACTGGTCGAGCGCGCTGCGCCCCGGCCCGTAGATCCCGGCCAGGCGGAACACCTGCACCGCCACGCCGGTGCTCTGGAACGCACCGAACCAGGCACGCTCCGACTCCAGCCGCTTCCAGCCGCGCGGTGACCCCGGAGTCGGATCGGCGCTCTCGTCGATCCAGGCGCCGCCGCGGTCGCCATAGACCGACGGCGTCGAGAGATAGCCGGCCCAGCGCAGCTCCGGCAGCGCCCGCAGCGCCTCCGCCAGCGCCGGCACCGCCGGATCGCCCGATTCCTCCGGCGAGATCGACTGGATCAGATGCGTGGTGCCGGCCAGGGCCGCGGGGTCCAGCGGCTGGTCCGGGCCGAAGGCATGGGCGTCGAATCCCTCGTCCCGCAGCCGCTCCAGCCGGTCGGCGTCGCGGGTGGTGCCGGCGACCTGCCAGCCGAGGTCGCGCAGCCGCCGCGCCAGCCGGGTCATGCTGTAGCCGAGGCCGAAGACGAAGAGCCGTCCGGGTCGCAGATCGTCCATTGCGTGTCGCGTCGCTGTTGCTTTCCGGGGGAAGCCTATAGCAATGTGCCGGCCGGGACGTCGACGGTGCGTCCCGCGACGCCCCCGGGATGCTCAAAGGCAACGGGGTCTTTCGACGGATAGATCCAAGCGATATCCGCGCGTGCCGCCCACCGTCCGCTGCCGGGCCCCGTCCCGGCCGTGCCGGCATGGCGGGAAGCCAGGAGGGCATGATGGCGGGCAAGCTGGGCGTGATGATCTGCGGCCATGGCAGCCGGGACCAGGGGGCCGTGGACGAGTTCGCCGCCGTGTCCCTGCAGCTGCGCCGCCGCCTGCCGCAATACGAGGTCGATTACGGCTATCTCGAATTCGCCCGGCCGATCATCCGCGACGGGCTGGACCGGCTGCGCGCCAAGGGCGTGACCGAGGTGCTGGCGATTCCCGGCATGCTGTTCGCCGCCGGCCACGCCAAGAACGACATCCCCTCGGTGCTGAACACCTACCAGGCGCAGAACCCGGGCCTGACCATCCGCTACGGCCGCGAGCTCGGCATCGACGTCAAGATGCTGCGCGCCGCCGGCGAACGGGTGCAGGAGGCGGTCGAGATCGCCGACGCCAAGCGCGAGGACGGGCCGATCGGCCGGCACGAGACCATGCTGGTGGTGGTCGGCCGCGGCGCCTCGGACCCCGACGCCAACTCCAACGTCGCCAAGGTGATGCGGATGCTGTGGGAGGGCATCGGCTTCGGCTGGGGCGAGACCGCCTATTCCGGCGTCACCTTCCCGCTGGTCGAGCCGGCGCTGGAGCATGCGGCGAAGCTGGGCTATCGCCGCATCGTCGTGTTCCCGTACTTCCTGTTCACCGGCATCCTGGTCGACCGGATCTATGATGCCACCGACGCCGTGGCCGCCCGCCATCCGGGCATCGAGTTCGTCAAGGCGCGCTACCTGAACGACCACCCGCTGGTGCTGCAGACGCTGGAGGAGCGGATCGCCGAGATCCTCGACGGCACCGGCAACATGAACTGCCAGATGTGCAAGTACCGGATGCAGGTGCTGGGCTTCGAGGCCGAGGTCGGCCTGCCGCAGGAAAGCCACCACCACCACGTCGAAGGCATCTCCGGCGGGGCGGGGCATGATCATGGGCACGACCATCATCACCATGGCGATCATGGCCACCATCACCATCATCACGATGATGGCCATCACCATCACGGGCATGATCACGACCATGGCCACAGCCATGGCCACAGCCATGATCACGGTCATGGCCATGGGCACGACCACGGCCATCATCACCATCCCTATCCCCATGCCGACCATCCGCTGGGGCCGAAGAGCCTGAAGAAGGCCGGGTGAGGGGCGGGATGGCGCACGCCTATCTCCGCGATCCGGAGGCGATCTACCGCCAGTCCTTCGCCACCATCCGGGCCGAGGCGCGGCTGGAGCGGTTTCCGCCGGACGTGGCCGGGCTCGCGGTCCGGGTGGCGCATGCCTGCGGCATGGTCGAGGTGGTCGACGACCTGGTCTTCACCCCCGACGTCGCGGCGCGGGGCCGGGCAGCGCTGGCCGCCGGCGCCCCGGTGCTGGTCGATTGCCGCATGGTCGAATCCGGCATCATCTGCTCGCGCCTGCCGGCCCGGAACGAGGTCGTGTCCCTGATCGGCGACCCGTCGCTGCCGGAGCTGGCCCGCCGCCTCGGCACCACCCGTTCGGCCGCGATGGTCGAGCTGTGGCGCGACCGGCTGGACGGCGCGGTGGTCGCCATCGGCAACGCCCCGACCGCCCTGTTCCGCCTGCTGGAGCTGCTGCAGGAGGGGGGGGCGAGGCCAGCCGCCATCCTGGGCTTCCCGGTCGGCTTCGTCGGCGCCGCCGAATCCAAGGCGGCCCTGGCGGAGAGCGACGTGCCGTTCCTGACCCTGCCGGGCCGGCGCGGCGGCAGCGCCATGGCCTCGGCGGCCGTGAACGCTCTGGCGCGGGAGGGGATCTGATGACCCCCTGGCTCAGCGTCATCGGCATCGGCGAGGACGGGCTGGACGGCCTGTCGCCGGCGGCCCGCGCGCTCTATGACGGCGCCGAGATCGTGGTCGGCGGCAAGCGGCATCTGGCGATGGTGCCGGAGGATGGGCGGCGCCGCATCCCCTGGCCGCCGCAGCTGCTGGCGCTGGTGCCGGAGATCGAGGCGCTGCGCGGCCGCCGCGTCTGCGTCCTGGCCAGCGGCGACCCGATGTGCTTCGGCGTCGGCGTCACCCTGTCCCGCCGCATCCCGATCGCCGAGATGGTGGTGCTGCCGGCGCCCTCGGCCTTCAGCTTGGCCTGCGCCCGGCTCGGCTGGCCGCTGGTCGAGGCCCGCATGGTGACGCTGCACGGCCGGCCGCTGGAGCTGGTGGTGCCGCATCTGCAGCCCGGGGCGAAGATCCTGGTGCTCAGCGCCGACCGCACCACCCCGGCGCACCTTGCCGAACTGCTGCGCCGCACCGGCTGGGGCCGCAGCGGCTTCGCCGTGCTGGAGCGGATGGGCGGGGAGGGCGAGCGCCTCACCCGGGCCACCGCCGCGGACTGGGGCGATCGCGAGGTCGACGACCTCAACACCATCGCCCTGGACTGCGTCGCCGGGCCGGAGACGCGGGTACTGCCGGCCGTGCCGGGCTTGCCGGACGATGCCTTCGCCCATGACGGCCAGCTGACCAAGCGCGAGGTGCGGGCGATGACCCTGGCGGCGCTGGCGCCGTCGCCCGGCCAGGTGCTGTGGGATGTCGGCGCCGGTTGCGGCTCGATCGCCATCGAATGGATGCGCAGCGACCCGCGCTGCCGGGCCGTGGCGGTCGAGCGCGACGACGGCCGCCTGGCCCTGATCGCGCAGAACGCGGCGGCGCTGGGCACGCCTTTCCTGAAGGTGGTGCGCGGCGACGCCCCGGATGCGCTGGCCGGCGACCTGTCGCGGCCGGACGCGGTGTTCATCGGCGGCGGCATCACCGCGAATGGCGTGGTCGAGGCCTGCTGGGCGGCGCTGCCGCCGGGCGGCCGGCTGGTCGCCAATGTGGTGACGGCCGAGGGCGAGGCGGCGGTGATCGGCCACCAATCCCGGCTCGGCGGCACCCTGTCCCGCATCGCCGTGTCGCGGGCCGAGCCGATCGGCGGCTATCACGGCTGGCGCCCGCTGATGCCGGTGACGCAGTGGGCCGCGGTGAAGCCGTGGGGCGGTGCATGATGGAGCGGACACAGCCCTTCACCTCTCCTTGGGGAGAGGTCGGAATCGCGAAGCGATTCCGGGTGAGGGGGCGGCTCCGGCCCCTGGAGTCATTCCCCATATCGAAGCCGGCTCTCCCCCTCACCCTCCCGCCGCCTTCGGCGTCGGGCCCCTCCCTCTCCCCGAGGAGAGGGGATTTGGCTCGAGGGTGGCGCGCATGACCGGCACCCTCTACGGCCTCGGCGTCGGCCCGGGCGATCCGGAGCTGGTCACACTGAAGGCGCTGCGCCTGCTGCGGTCAGCACCCGTCCTGGCCTATCCGGCGCCCGATGTCGGCGACAGCTTCGCCCGCGCGATCGTGGCGCCGCATCTGCCGGGCGGCCAGGCGGAGATCGCCATCCGCGTGCCGATGCGGGTCGACCCGGCGCCGGCCCAGGCGGTCTACGATGCCGCGGCGGTCGAGATCGGCGGCCATCTCGACGCCGGCCGCGACGTCGCGGTGCTGTGCGAGGGCGACCCGTTCTTCTACGGCTCCTTCATGTACCTCTTCGGCCGGCTGGCGGAGCGCCATCGGGTCGAGGTGGTGCCCGGCGTCTCCTCGCTGACGGCTTGCGCCGCCGCCACCGGCCTGCCGCTGGCCGCCCGCAACGACGTGCTGACCGTGCTGCCGGCGCCGCTGCCGGAGGAGGAGCTGCGGCCCAGGCTGCAAGCCGCCGAGGCCGTGGCGATCATGAAGCTCGGACGTCACTTCAAGAAGATAACGCAATTGCTTGAAGAAACTGGATTGTATGGCAATGCACGCTATGTCGAGCGGGCCACGCTCGGCCATCAGCGCGTGCTGACGCTGGCCGAGGTGGATCCCGACACCGTGCCCTATTTCTCGATGATCCTGGCGCATCGGCGCGGGGCGGCGTGGCGATGACGGCGCTGATCACCCTGACCGCGGGCGGGCTCGCCACGGCGCAGCGGCTCAAGCCGGTGCTGCCGGGGGCGGCGATCCACGCGCCATCCTGCCGCGTCACCGGCGCCGACATCGCCTTCGGCAAGCTGGCCGACCATCTTCGCACCCTGTTCGCGGCGGGCGAGCCGATCATCGGCCTCTGCGCCGCCGGCGCGCTGATCCGCATCCTGGCGCCGCTCTTGTCCGACAAGCGTACGGAGCCGCCGGTGCTGGCGGTGGCCGAGGATGGCAGCGCCGTGGTGCCGCTGCTGGGCGGCCATCACGGCGCCAACGACCTGGCCCGGCAGGTGGCGCAGATCCTCGGGATCACACCAGCCATCACCACCGCCGGCGATCTCCGCTTCGGCGTGGCGCTGGACGATCCGCCGCCCGGCTGGCGCCTGTCGCAAGCCAGCGATTACAAGAGCTTCGCCGCCGATCTTCTGGCCGGCGAGACCGTGCGCCTCGACGGCGATCTGCCCTGGCTCGCGGAAGCGGATCTGCCGCTCGACCCGGCTGCGCGCAAGTCGATCGTCACCAGTGTCCGCACGCAGCCGGCCGATCCCGACCGACTGCTGTTTCACCCGGCGGTTCTGGCGGTCGGCGTCGGCTGCGAGCGCGGTGCCGAGGCGGCGGAGATCGAGCCGCTGATCCGCGACACGCTGGCCGGGGCAGGCCTGGCCCTGGAGGCTGTGGCGGCTCTGGTCTCGGTCGACCTCAAGGCCGACGAGGCCGGGCTGCAGGCGGCGGCGCGGGCGCTGGGCCTGCCGCTGCGGGTGTTCGATCCGGCGACGCTGGAGGCCGAGACGCCGCGCCTCGCCAACCCGTCCGAGCTGGTGTTCCGCGAGATCGGCTGCCATGGCGTGGCCGAGGCGGCGGCGCTGGCCGCGGCCGGGGAGGGCGGGCGCCTCATCGTCGAGAAGCACAAATCCCGCCGCGCCACCTGCGCCATCGCCGAGGCACCGGCGATCCTCGACCCCGACCGGATCGGGCGGAAGCGCGGCACGCTGGCCCTGATCGGCATGGGCCCGGGCCGCGCGGACTGGCGGGCGCCGGAGGCCGACCGCCTGATCGCCGCGGCCACCGACCTGGTCGGCTACAGCCTCTATATCGACCTGCTCGGCCCGGCCGCCGCCGGCAAGGCCCGGCACGACTACAAGCTGGGCGAGGAGGAGCTGCGGGTGCGCGCGGCGCTGGACCTGGCGGCGGAAGGGCGCGACGTCGCCCTGATCTGCTCCGGCGACGCCGGCATCTACGCCATGGGCAGCCTGCTGTGGGAGCTGATCGAGCGCGGCGGCCGGCCGGACTGGCGGCGGGTCGAGGTCACCACCGTGCCGGGCATCTCGGCGATGCAGGCGGCCGCGTCCCGGATCGGCGCACCGCTGGGCCATGATTTCTGCGCCATCTCGCTGTCCGACCTGATGACGCCCTGGCCGGCGATCGAGCGGCGGATCGCGGCGGCGGCGCAGGGCGACTTCGTCGTCGCCTTCTACAACCCGGTGTCGCAACGCCGCCGCTTCCAGCTGGCGCGGGCCCGCGAGATCCTGCTGGAACACCGGCCGGCGGCGACTCCGGTGGTGCTGGGCCGCAATCTCGGCCGCGACGGCGAGACCCTGACGGTGACCACGCTCGGCGAGCTGACGGTCGAGATGGTCGACATGCTGACCCTGGTGCTGGTCGGCTCCTCGGAAAGCCGGGCGCTGGTGCTCGGCGACGGCACCCCGCGCGTCTACACGCCGCGCGGCTATGGCGACAAGCCGGAGGCGCAGCGGGCATGACCGTGCATTTCATCGGCGCCGGCCCCGGCGACCCGGACCTGCTGACCCTGCGCGGCCGCGACCTGATCGCCCGCTGCCCGGTCTGCCTCTATGCCGGCTCGCTGGTACCCGAGGCGGTGGTGGCGCATGCGCCGGCGGAGGCGCGGGTGGTCGATACCGCGCCCTTGCATCTCGACCAGATCATCGCCGAGATCGAGGCCGCCCACGCCAAGGGCCAGGACGTCGCCCGGGTGCATTCCGGCGACCCGTCGCTGTACGGCGCGATCGCCGAGCAGATCCGCCGGCTGAAGGCGCTGGGCATCCCCTACACCATCACCCCCGGCGTGCCGGCTTTCGCGGCCGCTGCCGCCGCCTTGGGCACCGAGCTGACCCTGCCCGACGTCAGCCAGACCGTGATCCTGACCCGGACCACGATGAAGGCCTCGGCCATGCCGCCGGGCGAGGAGCTGGAGACGCTCGGCCGCTCCGGCGCGACGCTGGCGATCCACCTGTCGATCCGCAACATCCCGGCGGTGCGTCGGGCGCTGGAGCCGACCTACGGCGCCGACTGCCCGGTGGTGGTGATCTACCGTGCCACCTGGCCGGACCAGCAGATCATCCGCGGCACCCTGGCCGATATCGGCGCCAAGGTGCGCGAAGCGAAGATCACCCGGACCGCGCTGATCCTGGTCGGCCGCGTGCTGGGCGGCGACACCGAATTCACCGACAGCGCCCTTTACGACCCGGCGCATGTCCATGTGCTGCGCCCCAAGCGCGGCACGAAAGTTGCTTCGGTATGAAACGAACTACCCCCCTTTTGTCATTGCCGGGCTTGACCCGGCAATCCAGAGGCCACCGAGAGCTGTTCGGGCCGCCCTGGATGCCCGGGTCAAGCCCGGGCATGACAGGAGTGGGGATTGCCTTGATGTCTGCATCCTGAGCCTGGAGACCCCCATGAAACTCGCCAAGACCTTCGCCCTGACCGCACTGGCGACGCTGCTGCCGGTGGCGGCCTATGCCCATCCGGGACACGACGTCACCGGCTTCACCGCCGGCTTCGAGCACCCGCTGTCGGGCCTCGACCACATCCTCGCCATGGTCGCGGTCGGCATCTGGGCCGGCCAGGTCGGCGGCCGCTATATCTGGCAGGCGCCGCTGGCCTTCCTGACCCTGATGGCGGTCGGCGGCATCGCCGGCATCCAGGGGCTGGGCCTGCCGATGGTCGAGCTCGGCATCGCCGGGTCGATCATCGTCTTCGGCGCCCTGATCGCGCTGGCGGTGCGGCCGGTGGCCTGGGTCGGCATGGCGGTGACCGGGGTCTTCGCCGTGTTCCACGGCTACGCCCATGGCGCCGAGATGCACCCGGACGCCTCGGCCGTGACCTACGGGCTCGGCTTCATCGCGGCGACCGCGATCCTGCACGCCGCCGGCATCGGCGTGGCGCTGGGCCTGAACCGGCTGCGATTCGCCCCGGTGGAGCGTGCGCTGGGCGCGGCCATCGCCGTGGCGGGCGTGGTCATCGCGGCCGGCTGAGCCAGTCCAGCGCCCCGGCGACGTCTGGCACCGCCGGCGTCGCGGGGAGCGCAGGGCGCCGGATCATGACCACCGGGATCGCCGCCTCGCGGGCCGCCGCCAGCTTCGCCGCCGTGGCGTCGCCGCCGGCATTCTTGGCGACGACGGCGCGGATGCCGTGTCGGGCGATCAAAGCGCGCTCGCCGTCCAGCGTGAACGGGCCGCGCTCGCTCAGCAGCAGGCAGTCCGGCGGCAGGTCCTTCGGCGCCGGCGGCTCGATCGAGCGCAGCACGAAGCGCAGGGTGGGGCAGCGCTTGAACGGCGCCACCTCCTGCCGGCCCAGGGTCAGCAGCACCGCCGCGCCGGCCGGCAGCGCCCCGGCCAGCCAGTCGGTGGCGGCCTCGGCATCGGCCACGTCGATCCAGCGGTCACCCGGCACCGGCGTCCAGGCCGGCCGCTCGATCCGCAGCAGCGGCACGCCCACCTCGGCGCAGGCGGCCGCGGCATTCGCGGACATCGTCGCGGCGAAGGGGTGGGTGGCGTCGATCACCCGGTCGATCCGCTCGGCCTGCAGATACGCCGCCAGCCCGTCGGCGCCGCCGAAGCCGCCGATCCGCACCGCGCCCGGCAGCGCCGCCGGCGCCCGGGTCCGCCCGGCCAGCGAGGTGGTGACCTCCCAGTCCCCGGCCTCGGCCAAAGCGCGGGCCAGCGCCGCCGCCTCGCCGGTGCCGCCAAGGATCAGCAGCCGCCTACCAGCCATCGGCGGCCCCCACCAGCCCGCCCTGGCGGTCGAACACCAGGATCTCGACCGCGACGCCGCTGCCCTCGACCACGGCCTGCGCCGTGGCTTGGGCGCGCCGGGCCACCAGCTCGGCCAGGGCGATCCCGGCGCCGGAGGCCAGGTCCAGCACCTGCTTGGCGGTGTTGGCGCGCCGCGCCTCCTCGACCATCGCGGCCGGGGCGCCAGCCTCGGCCAGGCGATCACCCAGCCAGTCGAAATCGACCTCGCTGCGGCCGGAATGCAGGTCGAGGAAGCCCTGCGCCAGCTTGGTCAGCTTGCCGAAGCCGCCGCCGATCGTCAGGCGCGGGATCGGATGCGCCTTCAGGTATTTCAGCAGCCCGCCGGCAAAATCCCCCATGTCGAGCAGCGCCGTGTCCGGCAGGCCGTAGCGGGCCACCACTGCGGCCTCGGAGGTCGAGCCGGTGCAGCCGGCGACATGGGGCAGGCCCAGCGCCCGGGCGACGTCGATGCCGCGATGGATCGAATGGATCCAGGCGGAGCAGGAGAAGGGCACGACCACGCCGGTGGTGCCCAGCACCGACAGGCCGCCGAGGATGCCGAGCCGCGGGTTCCAGGTCTTTTGCGCCAGCCTCTCGCCGTCCGGGATCGAGATCTCGATCACCACGTCGCCAGGGTCGCCGTGCTCGGCCGCTATGGCGGAGACGACCTCGGTCATCATCCGCCGCGGCACCGGATTGATCGCTGGCTCGCCGGGCGGAATCGGCAGGCCGGGCAGGGTGACGGTGCCGACGCCAGGGCCTGCTTGGAAACGGACGCCCGACCCTGCCTCGCCGCGCCGCACTTCGGCGATCACCAGCGCGCCATGGGTCACGTCCGGGTCGTCGCCGGCGTCCTTGATGATGCCGGCGCGCGCCCAGCCGTCGCCGCGGCCCTCCAGCGCCAGGGCGAAGGCCGGAGTCTCGCCGCGCGGCAGGGTGATCGCCACCGGGTCCGGGAAGCGGCCGGTCAGCAGCGCGGTATAGGCGGCGGCGGTCGCGGCGGTGGCGCAGGCGCCGGTGGTCCAGCCGCGCCGCAGCGGTCCCTCAGGTTTACGGGCCATATAGGTTTCGATACAGGAAGCGTCGCACACTGCCTAGCGGCCTTGCCGCATGGCTTTTAAGGTTCCGCTGATGGTTGATCTCCCTCTGTCCTTTCCGGCCTTCGAACCCGGCTGGGTCTGGCTGGTCGGCGCCGGCCCCGGCGATCCCGGCCTGCTGACCCTGCATGCGCTGCACGCGCTGCGCTCGGCCGATGTCGTGGTCTATGACGCCCTGGTCTCGGAGTCGATCATCGGCCTGGCCGCGCCGGGCGCGGTGCTGGAATTCGCCGGCAAGCGCGGCGGCAAGCCGTCGCCGAAGCAGCCCGACATCACTGCCCGGCTGATCCAGCTGGCCCGGGCCGGCAAGCGCGTCCTGCGGCTGAAGGGCGGCGACCCCTTCGTCTTCGGCCGGGGCGGGGAGGAGGGGCTGGCCCTGGTCGAGGCCGGCATCCCGTTCCGCATCGTCCCCGGCATCACCGCGGGCGTCGGCGGCCCGGCCTATGCCGGCATTCCGGTGACGCATCGCGACACCAACCATGCGGTCACCTTCCTGACCGGCCACGACGCCACCGGCGACGTCACCGCCGGCGTCGCCTGGGATGCGATCGCCCGCGGCTCGCCGGTGATCGTGGTCTATATGGCGATCAAGCACATCGCCCGGATCGCGGCGCATCTGATCGAGGGTGGCCGGTCGCCCGCCGAGCCGGTGGCGGTGATCAGCCGGGCGACGACGCCGCAGCAGCGCGTGCTGGAAACCACGCTGGCCAAAGCGGCGGAGGATGTCGCGGCCCAAGGCATGGAGGCTCCGGCCGTGGTCGTGGTAGGCGAGGTGGTGCGGCTGCGCCAGGCCCTCGACTGGCTCGGCGCGCTCGAGGGCAAGGCCCTGACCCCCGACCCGCTCGGCACCCGCGCGAAGGGCGAGGCGGGGTGATGGCTTCGGCGCCCATCCCCCTCACCCTCCCGTCGCCTACGGCGCCGGGCCCCTCCCTCTCCCCGAGGAGAGGGGTGTGGGAGCCAGGCCCGCATTACCTCTCCTTGGGGAGAGGTCGAAATCGCACAGCGATTTCGGGTGAGGGGGCGAGTGCGGCCCCTCCGACGGACGCGTTCTAGCCATGCCTGCTCCTGCCCTGATGATCGCGGCGCCGGCCTCCGGCAGCGGCAAGACGGTGGTGACGCTCGGCCTGCTGCGGCATCTGCGCGACCGCGGCGTCGCCGTGGCCTCGGCCAAGTCCGGGCCGGACTATATCGATCCCGCCTTCCACGCCGCAGCCAGCGGCCGCGCTTGCGTCAACCTCGACGCCTGGGCGATGCGGCCGGAGACGCTCGATGCTCTGGCGGCGCGGCAGGCCGAGGGCGCCGATCTGCTGGTGGTCGAGGCCGCGATGGGCCTGTTCGACGGCGCGCCCGGTCCCGGCTCGGTCGGCGACGGCTCGGCCGCCGACCTCGCCGCCCGCTTCGGCTGGCCGGTGGTGCTGGTGCTGGACGCCGGCGGCCAGAGCTTTTCCGCCGCCGCGGTGCTGGCCGGGTTCAAGAGCTTCCGCGAAGACATCCGGATCGCCGGGGTGATCTTCAACCGGGTCGGCAGCGCCCGCCACGAGGCGATCCTGCGCCGCGCCGCCGCCCATCCCGGCCTGCCGGTGCTGGGCCTGGTCCCGCGCCTGCCGGCCCTGGCGCTGCCCTCCCGCCATCTCGGCCTGGTCCAGGCCGGCGAGCACGCGGCGCTCGAGGCGTTCCTCGCCGCCGCCGGCGAGGCGGTCGGGGCCGGGGTGGATGCCGAGGCGCTGAAGCAAGTCACTCTATTGAGTCCCCCCTCCCGCAAGGGGAGGGGGGACCACAAAACTTTCATCCCACCCCTCGGCCAGCGCATCGCCGTTGCCGGCGACACCGCCTTCGCCTTCGCCTATCCGCATCTCCTCGCCGCCTGGCGCGCGGCGGGGGCGGAGATCCTGCCGTTCTCGCCGCTGGCCGACGAGGCGCCGGACCCCTCCGCCGACGCGGTCTACCTTCCCGGCGGCTACCCGGAGCTGCAAGCCGGCCGGCTGGCGGGCAACCGCCGCTTTCTCGACGGGCTGCGCGCCGCAGCCGGGCAGGGCCGGGCGGTCTACGGCGAATGCGGCGGCTACATGGTGTTGGGCACGGGCCTCACCGACGCCGAGGGGCACCGCCACGCCATGGCCGGGCTGCTGCCGGTCGAGACCTCCTTCGCCGAGCGCAGGCTGCATCTCGGCTATCGCCGCGCTGCGCTGGCCGCCGCCACGCCGCTCGGCGCCGCCGGCACCGTCTGGCGCGGCCACGAATTCCACTACGCCTCGATCCTGTCCGAAGGGCCGGGCGAGGCGCTGTTCGAGGTCTGGGATGCGGAGGGCGCGCCGCTCGGCCGCCTCGGCCGGCGCGCCGGCTCCGTCTTCGGCTCCTTCTTCCACCTGATCGACCGGGCATGAGCATGGTTCCGCATGGCGGCGATCTGGCCGCGGCCGAGGCCCGCTGGGGCCGTCCCGCCCAGGGCTGGCTCGACCTCTCCACCGGCATCAATCCGATGCCCTATCCGATCCCGGCGATCGATCCCGCCGCCTGGCACCGGCTGCCGCAGCACGACCGGCTGCGCCGGCTGCTGGAGACCGCGCGGTCCGGCTACGGCGCCCCGGCGGACGCGCCGGTCGTCGCCGCGCCGGGCACCCAGATCCTGATCCAGCTGCTGCCGCGGCTGCGCCCCGGCGCCCGGGCGGCGATCCTCGGCCCGACCTATGGCGAGCACGCCGCCTGCTGGGCCGCCGAGGGCGCGGCGGTGACGACCGTCGGCGCGCTCGAGGAGGCTGCGGCGGCCGAAGTCGTGGTGCTGGTCAACCCGAACAATCCCGATGGCCGCATCGTCGACTCCGAACGCCTGCTGGCCCTGGCCGACGATCTGGCAGCGCGCGGCGGCCTGCTGGTGGTCGACGAGGCCTTCGCCGAGGTGACGCCCCGGGCCAGCGTCGCGGCCGAGGCCGGGCGCCCGGGGCTTTTGATTCTCCGATCGTTCGGTAAATTCTTCGGCCTGGCCGGCATCCGCCTTGGCTTCACCCTGGGGGCGGCGGCCGAGATCGACCGGCTGGCGCGCCTGCTTGGCCCCTGGTCCGTGCCAGGCCCGGCGATCGAGATCGGCATCGCCGCCCTGTCGGACCGGGGCTGGCAGGACGAGACCCGGGCGCGCCTGTCCGCCGCTGCCGGCCGGCTGACCGATCTGCTGCTCGCCCATGGCTTCGCCGATCGCGGTGGCACCGACCTGTTCCGGCTGGTGGAGCACCCGTCGGCGGCGCGCATCTGGGACCGGCTCGGCCAAGCCGGCATCCTGGTCCGGCCCTTCCCGGACCGGCCCACGCTGCTGCGCTTCGGCCTGCCGGGCGACGAAGCCGGCTTCGCCCGGCTCGCCGCAGCGCTCGGCTAGGAATCCGCCTCTGGTCGCGGCCAGGCGTTGCGGGCCCAGTTGCCGACATAGGAGGCCAGGACCAGCGACACGCCGGTGCCGATCCAGGTCGACTGGCCCTGCAGGTGGAACCAGACGACGAAGGCGGCGAGGCCGGCCGCAGCCGCGAACAGGAACAGCGCGGGCAGGCGGCTGCCGACCCGGATGTCGGCGGAGGCGGACATCTCGGCGCCCGGGCCGGTCAACCGCGTTGTCCGGCGCGGCTCGCTCTCTTGCAGCTCGACCGTCACCCGGCCTCGCCGGGCCTGGGCCGTGCGACGGCCGCGGGCCCTGCGGCGGCCGCGGCCCGAGGTGAGCGAGACCAGGATCATCGACCCGACCATCGCGGCCACCGCCCAGTCGAAGGCGATCACCATGACCAGCGCGGTCGACGGGCGGTGCTCGGTCCACCAGAGGTGCCGTGCCAGCAGGAACAGCAGGATCGCGCCGGCCGTGAACATGCCGCCGACCAGCAGCATCGCGGAGGGCATGCGGAGTTTCGTTCGCTTCGGCATGCTGCGACCATAGTGGAGCCGCGGTCCAGCTTCCACACCACCAGGACGTCGCCCTCCTGCCCCGGAGCCCGTCCTCGGACGCGGTGAGCGCGGCCCGCCGGCGGGACTACGGCCTTGCGGTCCTTCCACGAGACGACGTCCAGGCTGTGCCGCAGCAGATGGACGATGCAGGTCGGACCGTTACCTCGGGTCTGTTTTGCCGCTTCGACCACAACAGAATAGAATGAAAGCACAGGTCCCTAAGGATAGACAGACGACTAAATTTTCGTCAAATCCAGGTCGCTCTTGCGCATTATTTATGAAATACGTCCCGGTTGTCGAAATAAGTTGACTCACATGTATTTTGAAAGGAATTTATTCACTAACAAATACAAGAGATGTCCGTGACAAATAAGGCAAATCCCATGAATCATTATAATTTCAAGGAAGATATCGCCGTTACCGAACGTGAACCCTTAGCAATCGTCGGGATGAGTTGCCGGTTCGCTCCGGATTTGGATGGGCTGGATCCCTACTGGAGCTTTCTTTGCAACGGCCAATCTGCCGTTCGAGAGGTCCCCCCCGAACGATGGGCCCCTTATGAGCAGGCAAGTCCGGAAGCATCGGCAGTGCTTCGTCGCGCAACGAGGCGCGGCTGCTTTATGGACGGAATTGAAAATTTTGACGCGGAATTCTTTGGGATATCGGCGCGTGAGGCTGAATCTATTGACCCACAGCAGAGGATTGTCCTTGAGCTGGTGTGGGAGGCGCTGGAGCATGCCGGGATCCGCCCCAGCCAAATCAAAGGAAGTAAAACTGGCGTATTTGCTGCGGCCGGATCGGTCGATTACGGGCATCAGATGTACGCGGATTTTGCGCGCATTGAGCCATGGGCCCTTAATGGTGGAATGCTCTTTGGCATCGCCAATCGGGTTTCCTACGTGCTCGATCTCCATGGCCCCAGCCTGGTTGTGGATACAGCATGTGCCGGTTCGCTCACGGCGTTGCACTTGGGTTGCCAGAGCCTCTGGGACGGCACCGTTCCGACTGCCGTGATTGCCGGCGTGAATATCATGACCTTCCCCGGAGTGCTGCTGGCATTGGATGCGGCAGGAGCGACTTCGAAGGATGGGTGGTGCAAGTCGTTCGACGCCGGCGCCGACGGATACGGGCGCGGGGAAGGGGCTGGCGTCCTGATCTTGAAGCGCCTGTCCGATGCCGAACGCGATCACGACCGCGTCTTGGCCGTCATACGGACCTCCGGCATTTTCCAGGACGGACGAACGGCTGGAATGATGGCGCCCAATGGCGATGCCCAGGAGCTGATGCTGCGACAGCTCTACGAACAGGCTCGTATTCCTACCGAATCCGTTCAGTATATCGAGGCGCATGGGACAGGAACCCGGCTTGGCGACAAGGCGGAGTTGACCGCCCTTTCGCGCGTCTTCGGTCTGGGGCGGAGCAGCGGCGCCGAATGCCTGGTCGGTTCGGTTAAACCCAATGTGGGCCACTTGGAGGCCGCTGCCGGCATGGCCGGTCTGATCAAGGCCGTTATTTCACTCAATCGCGGTCTTTTGCCAAAGAACCTCCATCGAACGCTGAGCGGTGAGATCGACTGGGACGCAGCGGGGATCAGGATCGTCTCGGAATTAACGAGCTGGCCTTCTGCAGCGACGCCCCGGCGGGCGGGGGTCTCGAATTACGGTGTCGGCGGTTCGCTTGCACACGTTGCCCTCGAAGAGAGCGCTAAGGCTAGGCCGACATCGGCGGACCGAAAAGCCCTCCCGACCGCGAGACTTTTCCCATTCTCAAGCCGCTCGCAAGAAAGCTTGACCCAATATGCACACAAGTTTGCGCATTGGATGGAGGCCAATCCTCAGGCGGATCTGGACGATATTGGATACACACTGAGTTGGCGGCGCGATCACCTGAGCGTAAGGGCCGGCATCATAGCCTCGACAAAAGATGAGTTGTCGGCCGCATTGCAAAGCATGCCGACCGGAACCGTGTCTGAACACTACGCAATCGGGCCGATTCTGAATAACAAGAACCGTGGCGTCGTCTTTGTTTTCTCGGGACATGGTGCCCAATGGGACGGAATGTGCCGCGAGTTGCTGCACAACGAGCCCGTCTTCGCTTCGGAACTGGATTCACTCGAGCAAGTGTACCGGGAGGAGCTAGGTTATTCTCCACGCGAAGCGTTGGAGCTTGGGGATTTCTCTTCTGTCGAGCGAACCCAAGCGATGATTTTTGCCGTGCAGATCGCGCTGACCGCCTTGTGGGCCGACAAAGGCCTGACACCGGCCGCGGTGATCGGGTATTCCGTTGGTGAGATTGCGGCTGCCGTCGCGGCTGGAGCACTGGAAAAGATGTCGGCGGCCCGTTTCGTGTGCCGGCGGGCGGCCATCTTGCAACGGCTTTCCGGACAAGGCGGAATGTTGATGGTCAACCTTCCGTTCGACGACGTGAAAACGCATCTCGGCCAAGAGACCCGAGCCGTCGCGGCCATTGCTGCAAGCCCGGCTTCCACGATCATTTCGGGCGACATCGGTGCAATCTCGCAAATCAGTGACGATTGGGCGAAGGAGGGCCTCGTCACGCGACGTGTCGCGACGGACGTTGCGTTTCACAGTCCGCATATCGACCGGGTTCGAGAAGACATCCGTGCTGCATGCGCCGGGCTGGTTCACCTGACGCCGGCGATCGAGATGTACAACACGACATTGAATGATCCGAGAGCCCAGGTCAGCCGCGACGCGGAGTTCTGGGTCAGGAACGCCAGGGATCCTGTTCTCTTTGAGCAGGCAGTGACGGCCGCTATGGAGGACGATTTCAACCTGTATCTGGAGGTATCGACAAGGCCAACCGTCTCGCATTCGCTCAGGGAAACGGCCATTGCGAAGGGTGGGGAAGACGTCGCTGTTTATCCGACAATCAAAAAGGATTGTCCGGAGCGGAGCGGCATGATGGCCAGCTTGGCCGGCCTCTATTGCCATGGCGCTGACCTGGCGTGGCACGAGTCCTTCCCGCAGGCTCGCTTGGCCGATCTCCCTCCAACAAGCTGGAATCATCGCAAGTACTGGACGAAAGCGTCGCCAATCACCTCCGCCGGTGGGCGAGGGCACATTCCGGAAAGTCACACCCTCCTTGGGTCTTGTACGACCGTTCGCAGTACCCCGGCGAGTTACGTGTGGAGATCGCAACTCGACTTTGAGTCCCGCCCGTATCCGGGAAAGCATCCGGTGTTCGGCGTGGAAATCGTTCCCGCTGCGGTATTGCTGCATTCGTTCATGCAGGCAGGGGCACGCCATGCGCGGCTGCCTTACCTCAAGGATATTTCGTTGCATACGCCGGTGGCTGTCGAGCAGGTGCGCGATATTCAATTGGTCAAGCAGGGCAACAAGATCGAGCTCGCAAGCCGACTCGTCGACGAAGATGGTCAAGAGAAGGCCGAGGACGATCACTCGTGGACAACCCATACCACCGCGACGTTTGCATGGGATGGTGATCGGGCCTGGCAGCCGAGCGTCGAGGAGTATAGGGCGCGATGCACGGAGCATGTGACACGGGATTCCATTGAAGAACTCTTTCAACGGAAGGGAATCGGCGGATATGGTTTTGAATGGTTGCTTGGCGATCTTTATCGATGCGGTAACGAAATAATCGCGACGATGGAAGTGTCGCCAGCTATGGCCGGAGGGAGCAGCTGGGCGGCGGTTCTGGACGGTGCGATGACGATAACCCCTTTGCTGCTGCCCGACGACAGCGCGATGCGGATGCCCGCCCATATCGCCAAGGTGGCAGTAGGGGCGTGCTTGCCAACGAAATTCACGGTTCTTGCGCGCGCCAGCGATACTGGAGACGGCTCGGAAAGCGCGAGCATAGATCTCGTCATATTTGATGATGAAAACGGAGACGTTGCGGCTTGGATAGAAGGCCTCGTGTTTGGCCTTTTGGATAAGGGGAGTGACTTCGGGACCCTCACCAATGAGCCTGTCTTTGTCGAGCGCTGGGAGGAGCTTGTCATCAACGGGGAGAAACAGCGCCCCTTGCCGCACTTGGTGTTGTTGGGAGAGGAGAGCGATACCGCTCTTCGGCTGACGGCCGGCCTGAGGCAGGCGGGTATTGAATCTGAGCTGTGTCCGTTCGTCGATGCGGTCCCGTTGGAAAAGGATGACGTTCTGGTGATCGTGCTCGGCTCCGATTTGATCGCCGGCGAAACTCCGGAAGAAAATGCCGAGCGGAATGCATGGCATTTCATGTCGACGATACGCTGGGCGATTCAGGCCAAAGGCGCTTGTCCCGGTCTGCGAGTGGGTTGCTTGACCACCGGGGTAAGAGACATGGAAACTCAGGAGACCCTCGGACAATCAGTGCTTTGGGGTATTTCGCGCATTATCGCGGGTGAGCGGCCGGACCTCTGGGGCGGGCTCTACGACATCGAGCCGAAAGATTTGGCGAACGCCGAAGCGGCTTCTCGTTTGCAGTCGGTTCTTCTGAATACCGAAGAAGACGTCATTGCCGTCACCGCCCGCGCTGCGGAGGGCCTGCGGTTGATCCCGGCCCCGGCAGAAAAGGAAGGCCACGCGATCGAGTCGTTTTGTACCGCAGATGCGACCTATCTTGTCACCGGAGGTTTAGGGGCGTTGGGCGTACGTGCCGCGCAATATTTGGTCAACAACGGTGCGCGGCGTCTCGTCCTGACCAGTCGCAGGGGCTTGCCGCCTCGGAGCGAATGGGCGTCGATCACCGCTCCTGAAACGCGCGCGACGATTGATTGTATCCGCGATATCGAGAGTCAGGGTGTGACGGTGCTACCCCTTGCGCTCGATGTGTCGGATGACCGTGCTGTCGCTGCAGCCCTCTCCGAATCTGCGCTCGGCATGCCACCCATAAAGGGCATCGTGCACGCGGCGGGGGTCTTCAAAGGCGGAATGCTGGACCAGGTTGAGCGCAAGGACCTTCGCGATGTGCTAAAGCCCAAAGTGAATGGCACGCTGGCTCTTCATAAGGCCTTCCCTCCTGGTTCGATCGATTTCTTCGTCCTGTTCTCATCTTCCGGACAGATCGGTCGACTGACGGGACAGGGGAGCTATGCTGCCGCAAACTCATTCATGGATGGATTCGCCAAGTATCGGGCACGAAATGCGTCGGACAGGACCTTGAGCATTGGTTGGATGGCGTGGGAACGCCTGGGGATGTCGAAGACCATCGGCGTGTCGTTGCTGGAGGCGAGAGCGGTCGGTGTCGATGCGATTAGCGTGTCGACGGCGTTCAGGTCCTGGGATATCGCGCAAAAAGGATCGGCAGCCTATGTTGCAGTTTTTCGCCCAAACATTTCGGATCCGGCCGCTCGGCCACTGCCGGTTTTGAGCCGTCTGACGAACGAAGTCGCCTCCGATGAGGTCCCCTCTGGAACGGATCCGTGGGCATCCGTGCCTCAGGAAGCACTGTTGGACTGGCTTGTAAGTGATATTCAAAGACTGGTAGCCGTGGAGCTTCGGTGCTCACCGACAGATGTTCTCTCCAAAAGATCACTGGTCGACATGGGAGCGGACTCCCTGATCATGGTCGTATTGCGGGTCAGATTGGCGCAGCAATATAAAATTGAGGTGCCTCCGACGCTTATCTGGAACCATCCAACGGTCGAGGCAATCGCCAAGTATGTTCGAGGATCGCTATGTGCCGGTGCAGAAAACGAATGACCGCTGCCTGGCCCGCCATGCGGCACGCGCTCAACCCGGCCTGAATCTGTTTTAAACTTAAAGCATTCCATGATTAGATGGATGCAATCGCTTCCGCCGGACGGAGGCGCGTGAAAGACTGGCGGCGCGATCGGCGGCCACCGCCGGCGCTCGACAAGAAACGGGGGAGAGCATCATGGCGAGACGCATTCCGGCCCTGCTGGCGGCCGCGCTGATGGCGACGGTGTCGCTCGCGGCGCAGGCGGAAGAGGGCAAGCTCAAGGTCGGCTTCATGGCCACGCTCTCCGGCCCGCCGGCAGCGCTGGGCCAGCACATGCGCGACGGTTTCCAGCTCGGGGTCAAGGAGCTGGGCGGGCAGCTCGGAGGCCTGCCGACCGAGGTGGTGGTCGAGGATGACGAGCTGAAGCCCGACATCGCCGTCAACAAGGTGCGCAAGCTGCTGGAGAGCGACCAGGTCGACATCGTCGTCGGCGTAATCTTCTCCAACGTCATGATGGCGATCGCCAAGCCGGTCACGGACGCGGAGAAGATCCTGATCAGCCCGAATGCCGGGCCGTCGCCGCTGGCCGGCAAGGGCTGCAGCCCGTATTTCTTCTCGGTCTCCTACCAGAACGACCAGAATCACGAGGTCATGGGCAAGTATGCCCAGGACAAGGGATGGTCGAAGGTGGCGCTGATCGCCCCGAACTACCAGGCTGGCAAGGACGCGCTGGCCGGCTTCAAGCGCCATTACAAGGGCGAGGTGGTCGAGGAGATCTACACCCAGGTCAACCAGCAGGACTTCTCGGCCGAGCTGGCGAAGATCGCGGCGGCCGAGCCGCAGGCGGTGTTCGTGTTCATGCCCGGCGGCTCCGGCGTCAACCTGGTGCGGCAGTACCGCCAGGCCGGCCTGGCCGACCGCATCCCGTTCCTGTCCGCCTTCACCGTCGACGAGACCACGCTGCCGGCCACCAAGGACGCGGCGCTCGGCCTCTTCGCCGGGGCGCAATGGGCGCCGAACCTCGACAACGCCGCCAACAAGGCCTTCGTCGCCGCCTTCGAGAAGGAATACGGCTACGAGCCCGCGCTCTACGCCGCCAACGGCTATGACGCCGCCAAGCTGATCGACGCCGCCATCCGCCAGGCCGGCGGCAAGACCGATGCAGAGACGCTGAAGACCGCCATCCGCGACGCCAAATGGACCAGCGTCCGCGGCGACTTCGCCTGGAACAAGAACAACTTCCCGGTCCAGGACTTCTACCTGACCGAGGTGGTGAAGCGCGACGACGGCAAGATCGTCACCAGCCGGGTCGAGACCGTCTTCCCGCATTACGGCGACGCCTACGCCGACCAGTGCAAGATGGATTAAGCTGGCCGGCACACCTCTCATGACCCTGCTGTTTCCCCCGCTGTCATTGCGAGGAGGCGAAGCCGACGAAGCAATCCAGGGGCCACGGCAAGCGGCCCTGGATTGCTTCGCTGCGCTCGCAATGACGGTTCTGGTGGACGGGATCGCTCTGCCATGAGCACCACCCTCCTGGTCGTCCAGGCCCTGAACGGGCTGCAGCTCGGCGTGCTGTTGTTCCTGATCGCGGCCGGGCTGACGCTGGTCTTCGGGGTGATGGACTTCATCAACCTGGCGCATGGCGTGCAGTACATGCTGGGCGCCTATTTCGCCGTCGCCTTCTACGGGCTGACCGGGCATTTCCTGCTGGCCCTGCTGCTGGCTCTCGGTGCCGCGCTGCTGCTGGGCCTGGTGCTGGAGGTGCTGGTGTTCCGGCACCTCTACGGCCGCAGCCATCTCGACCAGGTGCTGGCGACCTTCGGGCTGATCCTGTTCTTCAACGAGGCGGTGCGGGCCCTGTGGGGCTCGTCGCCGCTGAGCTACCCGATGCCGGAGGCGCTGTCCGGGTCGATCGCGCTGATGCCGGGCCTCCTGTACCCGGTCTACCGCCTCGCCGTGCTGGCGGCCGGGCTGGGCGTCGCCCTGCTGCTGTGGCTGCTGATCGCGCGGACCCGGGTCGGCATGCGGGTCCGGGCCGGGGCCAGCAATGCCGACATGGTCTCGGCGCTGGGGGTCAACATCCGCCGGCTGTTCATGATCGTGTTCGGTGTCGGCACCATGCTGGCGGGCTTCGCCGGCGCCCTGGCCGGACCGATCTTCGCGGTCGAGCCCAGCATGGGCGACAACTTCCTGATCCTGGCCTTCGTCGTCATCGTCATCGGCGGCATCGGCTCGATCAAGGGCGCCTTCATGGCCTCGCTGCTGGTCGGGCTGGTCGACACGCTGGGCCGGTCCTTCGCCACCGACCTGTTCCGCCTGGTGCTGGCGCCCGCCTCGGCCAACCAGGTCGGGCCGGCGCTGGCCTCGATGCTGATCTACCTCTTGATGGCCGGGATCCTGTTCTGGCGCCCGGCCGGGCTGTTTCCCGCCCATGGCCAGTGACGCGATGAGCCCGGCGGACATCGGCGCATCCCAGTCGGCGCTGCGCTCGGTGTGGCCGGCGCTGCTGATCTTCGCCGTTCTGGCGCTGGTACCGGTGGTGGCGCCGCTGCTCGGCGGCGGCACCTATCCGCTGACCGTGGCCGGCCGGATCATGATCTTCGCCATCGCCGCGGTCAGCCTCGACCTGATCCTCGGCTATGGCGGGCTCGTCTCCTTCGGCCACGCCGCCTTCATCGGCCTCGGCGCCTATGCCGTCGGCATCCTGACGGATGCGGGGCTGGAGGAGGGGCTGCTGCTGCTGCCGGCGGCGATGCTGGCGGCGGCGGTCTTCGCGCTGCTGACAGGCGCCGTGTCGCTGAAGACCCGCGGCGTGCATTACATCATGATCACCCTGGCCTTCGGCCAGATGGCCTATTTCACCATGACCAGCCTGTCGGCCTATGGCGGCGATGACGGGCTGACGCTGTGGTCGCGGCCGCTGGTGGCGGGCTTTAATTGGCTGAACGACCGGTCAGCCTTTTACTACATCGTCCTGCTGCTGCTGGTCGCCGCCTGGGCGCTGTGCCGCGCCGTCACCCGGTCGCGCTTCGGCCGGGTGCTGCGCGGCTGCCGCGAGGACGAGGAGCGGATGCGCGCCCTCGGCTACGACCCCTTCGCCTACCGCCTGGCCGCCACCGTCATCGCCGGCGCCATCGCCGGGCTGGCCGGGGCGCTGCTGGCGATCCAGGCGGAGTTCGTCAGCCCGGCCTACATGTCCTGGCAGCGCTCGGGCGAGTTGATCGTGATGGTGGTGCTGGGCGGCATCGGCAGCCTGCACGGCGCCATCGTCGGCGCTGCCGCCTTCCTGCTGGCCGAGGGGCTGCTGTCCGGCGTCACCGAGCACTGGCGCCTGATCTTCGGGCCGCTCCTGATCCTGGTCGTGCTGTTCCTGCGCGGCGGGCTGGGCGGCCTGCTGGGCAAGGTGCGGCATGACTGAGCCCGTGCTGCAGGTCCAGGGCCTGTGCAAGCGCTTCGGCGCCCTGACGGTCACCGACGGCGTCGGCTTCGACGTCCGGCCCGGCGAGATCCATGCCCTGATCGGCCCGAACGGCGCCGGCAAGACCACGCTGATCCAGCAGATCTGCGGCCGCCTGGTGCCCGATGCCGGCACCATCCGCTTCCTGGGCGAGGACATCACCCGGCTGCCGACGCATCGCCGGGCCCAGCGCGGCCTGGCCCGCACCTTCCAGATCGCCCGCCTGCTGCCAGGCTTCACCACGCTGCAGAACGTGGCGACGGCGGTGCAGCGCCGCCGCGGCTCCAGCTTCCGCTTCCTTCGCCCGGTCGGCCGCGACCGCGAGATCGACGCGGCGGCCCGGGCTCTCCTGCAGCGCACCGGCCTCGCCGCCCGCGCCGATCTCCCGGCCTCCGCCCTCAGCCATGGCGAGAAGCGCCAGCTCGAGCTCGCCATGGCCCTGGCGCTGGAGCCGAAGCTGCTGGTGCTGGACGAGCCGATGGCCGGCACCGGGCGCGAGGAGACGGCGCGGCTGGTCGAGCTGTTGCGCGGCCTGGCCGGCACCCTGCCGATGATCCTGGTCGAGCACGATATGAGCGCGGTCTTCGCCCTGGCCGACCGCATCTCGGTGCTGGTCTACGGCCGCGTCATCGCCACCGGCACGCCGGCCGAGATCCGCGCCAGCCCGGAGGTCCGCGCCGCCTATCTCGGCGAGGAGGCGGTATGACCGCGCTGCTCGAGATCGAGGGGCTGGAGGCCGGCTATGGCGGCGCCCAGGTGCTGTTCGGCATCAGCCTGAGCGTTGGGGCAGGGGAGATCGCGACCCTGCTCGGCCGCAACGGCATGGGCAAGACCACGACGATTCGCAGCCTGCTGGGCCTGCTGCGCCCCGGCGCCGGCCGCATCCGCTTCGACGGGGCCGACATCACCGGCCTGCCGCCCTACCGCATCGCCCAGGCCGGCATCGGGCTGGTGCCGGAGGGGCGGCAGATCTTCCCGACCCTGACGGTCGAGGAGAACCTGGTGGCCACCGCCGCCGACCGTTTCGGCCGCGCCACGCCCTGGACGCTGGACCGGGTCTACGCCGTCTTCCCGCGGCTGGCCGAGCGGCGGCGGCACGGCGGCCGCCAGCTCTCCGGCGGCGAGCAGCAGATGCTGGCGATCGGTCGGGCGCTGATGACCAACCCGAAGCTGCTGGTGCTGGACGAGGCGACCGAGGGGCTGGCGCCGCTGATCCGGGCCGAGATCTGGGCCTGCCTCGACCGGCTGAAGGGCGAGGGCCAGTCGATCCTGATCGTCGACAAGACCCTCGACGCGCTGCTGCGCCTGGCCCAGCGCCACGCGGTGATCGAGAAGGGCAGGGTGGTGTGGAGCGGCAGCAGCGCCGAGCTCGCCGCATCCGAGGGAACGCGGGAGCGCTATTTGGCGCTATAGTCGAGACAGTGCCGTCCAGCCCGGGAGTGCCAGATGAACACCGCCAACCTGCAGCTCGAAGGCGTCTATGCCGCCCTGACCGCGCTGATGACGGCGCTGCGCGACAAGGGATTGCTCGACCAGGCCGAGATCGACCAGGCCTTGGCAAAGGCGGAGGCCGGCCTTGTCGCCGATGTCCGGCGCCCGGCCGAGGTCAGCGCCGCCAATGTCGAGGCGATCTGCTTCCCGCTGCGCTATCTCCGCATGGCCAACAAGGCCGCGGCCGAGGATCCGGCGCCGTCCTTCTCCGTCCTCGCCGCCCGGGTCGGGCAGAGCAAGGTGCGCGGGCAAACTGTCTGACAAATAGCCGTTGCGTCGCCTCCCGCGCGCTGCCAGAGTCTCGCCGGGGCTCGCAAGAAGCCTCGGGTGACTGTTGTTTCGACAGCACGATTTCGGGAGGACGTTCATGGGCGATCGCGAGCATCGCAGCAGGCGTGATTTCATCATGGCCGCTGCAGCCACGGCGGGTGCGGCAGCCGCGCTCGGCGGGCTGGATTTCAAGATGGCGGCTCAGGCGGCGGAAGCCGCGGGCCGGTCCGAGAAGCCGCTGAAGGCGGCCTTTTCCAACGCCGGGCTGCAGGCCACCTGGTGCGCCCAGGGCAAGCAGGCGGCGGAATACTGGGGCAAGCTGTTCAACGTCGAGATCACCTGGTTCGACGGTGAGCTGGCGGCGCCGAAGCAGCGTACCGCGATCGACAACATGGCATCCCAGAAATGGGATTTCGTGGCGATCCAGGCCTTCGGCATCGGCACTCTGACCCAGCCGGTGCAGAAGATGATCGACGCCGGCATCCCGGTGATCGACATGGACACGCTGATCGCGCCCCTGGACCAGATCAACGTCCACTCCTTCCTGGCCCCGGACAACGAGTTCATGGGCGGGGCGGTGACCCAGGCGCTGTGCAACGCCATCAATGGCGAAGGCACCATCATCATGACCCAGGGCGCCCTCGGGCACACCGGGGCGCAGGGCCGGGCGCGCGGCTTCGAATCGGTGGTCAAGCAGTTCCCGAAGATCGAGGTGCTGAACACCGATCCGGCGGACTGGGACGTGTCGAAGACGGCGCGCCTGTGGGAAACCCACCTGACCAAGTACCCGAAGATCAGCGCCGCCTTCTTCCACAACGACGACATGGCGCTGGCCGCCTACAACGTAATGAAGGCCCGCAACCGGACCGACATCCTGATCGGCGGCGTCGACGCCATGCCGCCGGCGATCCAGGCGGTGGCGGATGGCCGCATGTACGCGACCGTGCGCAACCCGTCCTGCCGCATCCATGGCGGCGCGGTGATCGCCGGGGTCGCGGCGGTGACGGCCGGCGAGAAGACCGGCGAGGGCGGCATTCCGAAATCCGTGGTCACCGACGGTCCGGTCGTGACCAAGGCGAACGCGGCCGGGATGCAGTGGATGCAGGATCACTTCCTGATCTGACCGGAGCAGCCCCCTGTACCGTCATTGCGAGCGCAGCGAAGCAATCCAGGGCCGTGCGTACCGGCCCCTGGATTGCTTCGTCGGCTGCGCCTCCTCGCAATGACGACGAGGACGGACAGACCTGCACGATGACCCAGCCCCCTGTGCTCGAGCTCAGCGGCATCTCGAAGGCGTTCGGCGGCGTCCGGGCCCTTCGGGATGTCGACTTCGCGCTCAAGGCCGGCGAGATCCATGGCCTGGTCGGCGAGAACGGCGCCGGCAAGTCGACCTTGATGAAGATCATCGCCGGCGTGCATTCGGAATATGAAGGCCGGATGCGGATCGACGGCCAGGACGTGCGCTTCCGCTCGGCCCGCGATGCGCTGGCGGCCGGCGTCGGCATGGTGCATCAGGAGCTGAGCATCGTGCCCGACCTCAGCGTCGCCGAGAACGTCTTCCTCGGCGCGCAGCCGCTGACCAAACTCGGCATCGTCGACTGGGCCGGCATGCGCCGCGCGGCGGGCGAGCAACTGCGCCGTCTCGGCATCGACCTCGACCCGCGCACCCCGGCCGGCGCGCTGCCGATCGGGCTGCAGCAGCTGATCGAGATCGCCCGGGTGCTGTTCTCCGGCGCCCGCATCATCATCCTGGACGAGCCGACCTCCGCCCTGTCGCCGCCGGAGATCGAACGCCTGTTCGGCGTGTTGCGGCGGCTGCGCGACGAGGGGCGCAGCTTCGTCTTCATCTCGCATTTCCTCGACGACATCCTGCGGATCTCCGATTCGGTGACGGTGTTCCGCAACGGCCAGCGGGTGATGTCGGCCGCGGCCGCCGACACCGACAAGGCGATGCTGATCGACCGCATGATCGGCGCTGGCCATGACGAACTCGAGGAGAGTTACACCGGCGAGTTCAAGCTCGACCCGAAGCCCGGCCATCCGGTGGTGATGTCGGTCGACGGGCTGTCGCTGGCCGGCCGCTACCGCGACGTCTCGCTCGAGGTGCGGGCCGGCGAGGTGCTGGGCATCTACGGCTTCATGGGTTGCGGCCAGCTCGAGCTGGCGCGCACCATGTTCGGCAAGCTGCCATCCGACGCCGGCCGGATCTCGGTCGCCGGGCAGCCGGTGCGGCTGTCCACCACCGCCAAGGCCCGCCGGGCCGGCATCGCCTTCGTGCCGGAGAGCCGGCGGGCGATGCTGTTCCACCACGAGCCGATCTACAAGAACGTCTCGATCAGCATCCTCGACCGGATCTCGCGCTGGCTGCTGAAGCCGGACTCCGAGCGCGGCATCGCCCGCAAGCATGTCGAAAAGCTGCGCATCCGCACCCCGCATGTCGATGCCGAGCTCGGCGCGCTGTCGGGCGGCAACCAGCAGAAGGTGGCGCTGGCCAAGTGGCTGACCTACCCGCCGCGGGTGCTGATCCTCAGCGAGCCGACCCGGGGCATGGATGTCGGCGCCAAGGAGGATGTGGTCGGCATCGTCCGCGGCCTGCGCGACCAGGGCATCGGCGTCGTCGTGGTCTCGGCCGAGCCGGAGACGGTGCTGGCGCTGGCCGACCGCATCCTGGTGATGCGCAAGGGCGAGATCGCCCGTGAATTCGCGGACGGCACGGTCAGCAAGGACCGCCTGCTCGAGGCGGCGTGACAGGGGACGGAAATCTTATGGATGCGCAGACCACACCGACCCGCAGCGCCGGCTCCAGGCTCGGCGCCATGCTGGGCAGCCAGCTGCGCAACATCGCGCCCTTCATCACGCTGATCGCCCTGGTGGTGTTCTTCGGCGTCGCCAGCCCGTCCTTCCTGTCGATGGACAATTTCAGCAACGTGCTGAACCAGGTGTCGGTCACGGCGATCATCGCCGTCGGCCTGACCTTCGTCATCCTGTGCGCCGAGATCGACCTGTCGGTCGCCGCCATCGCCAACGCCGCCGGCATCGTCGTCGCCTTCTTCACGGTGCAGGAATCCTATGTGAACATCGCCAATGTGCCGCTGCCGGGCTGGGCCGCGATCGTGGTGGCGCTGGCCAGCTGCGTGGCGCTGGGCCTGGTCAACGCTTTCGGCGTCACCCGGATCGGCATCCCGTCCTTCATCATGACGCTGGCGATGATGCAGATCGGCGCCGGCATCTGCGCCATGCTGGTGCGCGGCCAGATCGCCTATGCCGTGCCGCCGATCCTCGTCACTCTCGGCTCGGGGTCGATCGGTGGCGTTCCCTGGATCGTGATCGTGGCCGGAATCACGCTGCTGGTCGCCCATCTGGTGCTGACCTATACGCGCTTCGGCCGCTACGTCTACATGGTCGGCGGCAACCGCGAGGCGGCGGAGTTCTCCGGCGTCAACGTCCGGGTCATCATCGGCGCGGTGCTGGTGATCTCGGCGGTGTGCTCCGGCCTCGCCGGCATGCTCGGCGTGGCCTATTTCGGCAGCGCCCAGCAGAACGAGTTCGACACCTTCCTGCTCGACGCCATCGCTGCGGTGGTGGTCGGCGGCACCAGCCTGTTCGGCGGCCGCGGCGGCATCGGCAACACCATCGTCGGCGTCCTGATCCTGGGCGTGCTGAACAACGGCCTGGACCATGTCGACATCGACAGCTTCCTCAAGATCCTGATCCGTGGTCTGATCCTGCTGGCGGCGCTGGTGATCAATGTCTATGCCCAGCGCCTGCGGACGGTGCGCGGCGCTGCTTCCGCTTGACGGCGGCGCACCGATCCCTATCTAGGGGACGCCCGGCGCCCCTTCGTCGAGGTCGATGCACCAGTAGATGACGGAGCCCATGAGCATCCCGCGGACCGGTCCGGACGACGCCTCGCACGACCACGAGGACATCCTGTATCCGGAGGCGGGCCCGTTCGTCCTGCTCCATCTCGCCGCCTTCGCGGCGATCTGGACCGGAATCACCTGGCAGTCCGTGGTGATCTGCATGGTGCTGTATTTCCTGCGCATCTTCGCGATCGGGGCCGGCTACCACCGCTATTTCGCCCATCGCGCCTATTCCACCAGCCGGGTGTTCCAGTTCATCCTGGCCTTCCTGTCGCAGAGCACGGCGCAGAAGAGCACGCTGTGGTGGGCGGCCAAGCACCGGCACCATCACCAGCATTCCGACACCGAGCAGGACGTGCATTCGCCCCGGCACCGGGGCTTCGTCTACGCCCATCTCGGCTGGATCTTCTCGACCCGCCACCGCACCACGGATCTCAGCAAGATCGCGGATTTCGCGCGCTACCCCGAGCTGATGCTGCTGCACAAATACGAGCTGACCCCGGCCGTCATCCTGGCCGTGATCACCTTCCTGATCGGCGGCTGGCCCGGTCTGGTGGTCGGCTTCGTCTGGAGCACGGTGCTGGTCTATCACGGCACCTTCTGCATCAACTCGCTGGCCCATGTGCATGGCCGCAAGCGCTATGTCACCGGCGACGATTCCCGCAACAACTGGCTGCTCGCCTTGATGACCATGGGCGAGGGCTGGCACAACAATCACCACGCCTATCAGAGCAGCGTGCGCCAGGGCTTCAGATGGTGGGAGGTCGACCCGACCTTCTACATCCTCAAGGCCCTGTCCTGGTGCGGCGTGGTCTGGAACCTGAAGACCCCGCCCGAGGCCGTGCTGCGCAACGAGCAGCGGCTCGGCACCAAGATCATCGAGCGCGCGGCCGCCGAGCTGGCGGCCAGCTTCCCGGCCGAGCGGATCGCGGCGGCGCTGCACGAGGCGCTGGCCCATGCCCATGCGCCGACCCTGGCCGACCTCCGCGACGCCCTGGCGACCGCGCAGCACAAGACCGTGGACCTGCTGGCCAAGGCGCATCTGCCGACCTTCCCGACGCGGGAGGCGGTCCGGCTGCGGGCGATGGCGATGTTCGCCAAGACCAGGTCGATGGACGACATTGTCGAGCGCGCCCATCGCCTGGTGCTGGAAGCCGTGAGCAAGCGCCTGGCCGCGGCCTGAGCCTCGCTATGCTGCAACCGGCGCGTGTATCTTCGGACTTTTCCTTATTTTATTGTCATCCTCGGGCTTGACCCGAGGATCCAGGGCTTTCGAGAGCGGCTCTTCGTGGCCCCTGGATTGCCGGGTCAAGCCCGGCAATGACAGGTTGGGGTTGCTCGGACGTCCGAGCGTTGACCGCCCGTCCCACGCCGCCTACTGTGCCGCCATCGCGCAACCGGTTCCCTGAAGGCGAAGGCCCGAGGGGTGAAAAGGGAACGCGGGATGGTCTCTCCGTTCAGGAGACCTGATCCGCGGCTGCCCCCGCAACTGTAGGCGGCGAGCCCATCTCCGACAGCCACTGGCCGATGGCCGGGAAGGCGGAGGCAGGCGACGACCCGCGAGCCAGGAGACCTGCCGGCGAGGCGATGCGTGCGAACCGCCGGGCGGGGTGAACCGGTGGCGCGGGATGCGCGGGCGCCTCGAGGGCCCCGTCTCCGGCGTCCAAGCCCTGTCCGGCCGAGCGAAGGGCGAGGGCGTGTTGCATCGACCGACTGATGTCTGAGCTGCCGGCGGCGACGCTGGTGCTGGGCGGCGCCCGGTCGGGCAAGAGCCGCCATGCCGAGGCGCTGGTCGAGAGCCAGCCCGGCGACTGCATCTATCTCGCCACCGCCGAGGCCTGGGACGCCGAGATGGTGGAGCGGATCTCCCGCCACCAGGCGCAGCGCGGCTCGCGCTGGCGCACCGTCGAGGCGCCGCTCGACCTGGTCGAGACCCTTGGCCAGGTCGCAGGCCCCGGCCGCGCCGTGCTGGTCGACTGCCTGACCCTCTGGCTGTCCAATCTCATGCATGCCGACCGCGACATCGCCGCCGAGACCGAGCGGCTGGTGCGCTGGCTCGCCGCCCCGCCCGGCCCGGTGGTGCTGGTGTCGAACGAGGTCGGGCTCGGCATCGTCCCCGACAACGCCCTGGCCCGCGCCTTCCGCGACCATGCCGGGCGCCTCCATCAGGCCGTGGCCGCCGTCGTGCCCTCGGTCGTCTTCGTCGCCGCCGGCCTTCCCCTGACCCTGAAATCCGCCTGAGGACCCCGCATGCCCGCCAAGATCCCCGCCACCGTCGTCACCGGCTTCCTCGGCGCCGGCAAGACCACGCTGATCCGCCACCTGCTGCAGACCGCCAACGGCCGCCGGCTGGCGCTGATCATCAACGAGTTCGGCGATGTCGGCGTCGATGGCGACCTGCTGCGCAGCTGCGGCGACGCCACCTGCCGCGAGGAGGATGTGGTGGAGCTGGCCAATGGCTGCATCTGCTGCACCGTGGCCGACGATTTCATCCCGACCATCGAGAAGCTCTTGGCCCGCGACGAGCCGCCGGAGCACATCGTGATCGAGACCAGCGGCCTGGCCCTGCCGAAGCCGCTGGTCAAGGCGTTCGGCTGGCCCGAGATCCGCACCCGGGTGACGGTTGACGGCGTCATCACCGTGATCGACGGCGCCGCCGTGTCCGAGGGGCGTTTTGTTCCGGATGAAGAGGCCCTGGCGGCCCAGCGCGCGGCCGACGAGGCGCTGGACCATGACAGCCCGCTGGAGGAGCTGTTCGAGGACCAGCTGGCCTGCGCCGACATGGTGATCCTGAACAAGACCGACCTGCTCGACGACGACTCCCTGTCCGCCGTCTCGACCGACCTCGCCACCCAGCTGCGGCCGGGGGTGAAGGTGGTCAAGGCCCGGCACGGCGCCATCGACGCCGCGGTGCTGCTGGGCCTCGGCGCCGCGGCCGAGGACGACCTGGCGGCGCGCCCCTCGCATCACGATGCGGAGGAGGAGCACGACCACGACGATTTCGAGAGCTTCCATGTCGACCTCGGCACCGTGGCCGACCCGGACGCCCTGGCGCGCAAGCTGAAGCCGGTGATCGAGGCGCATGACATCCTGCGGCTGAAGGGCTTCGCCGAGGTCGCGGGCAAGCCGATGCGGCTGGTGGTGCAGGCGGTCGGCGGCCGCATCCAGCATTATTACGACCGCGCCTGGCGCACCGAGGAGCCGCGCGGCACCACCCTGGTGGTGATCGGCGAGCGCGGCCTCGACCGCGATGCGATCACCAAGGCGCTGGCAGCCTGAGACCAATGGTGGCGCCGGCTCTCCCCCTCACCCGAAATCGCTGCGCGATTTCGACCTCTCCCCAAGGAGAGGTAAAGGAGCGCGGCGCTTTTTCCCTCTCCTTGGGGAGAGGGAGGGGCCCGTCGCGTTGGCGACGGGAGGGTGAGGGGGAGCAGGCCTCTCCATCGGAGAACCATCCCTGATGCATCTCCTCGCCGCCAAGCCGGGCAGCATCGCCGACGGGTCGGAGGCGGTCGATCTGGGCCAGAGCCCGGGCGACATCGTCGTCCTGACCGCGGCGGACACCGAGCTGGCCTGCCTGTCGGCGGCGCGGGCCGGCTTGGGTGAGGCGTTTCCCCGTCTGCGCCTGGCCAACCTGCTGCAGCTCGGCCACAACCTGTCGGTCGACACCTATGTCGACGACGTGGTCAGCCGGGCCAGGCTGGTGGTGGTGCGGCTGCTCGGCGGCGCCGGCTATTGGCGCTACGGCATCGAGCAGGTGCACACGGCCTGCCGGCGCGAGGGCATCCCGCTCGCCGTGTTGCCGGGCGACGACAAGCCGGACGCCGATCTCGACGACCTCTCGACCCTGCCAGCGGAGGCGAGGGGCCGGCTGTGGCGCTATCTGGTCGAAGGCGGCATCGAGAATGCTCGCAGCTTCCTGGCCTATGCCGCCACCCTGGCGGGCCACGATTGGCCCTGGGCCGAGCCCCGGCCGCTGCTGCGCGCGGGGCTGTACTGGCCGGACCTGCGGCACCCGTCGTTCGCCGAGATCGAGCAGCGGTGGAAGGAAGAACCAACCGAGTCCCCCCTCCCCCTGCGGGAGGGGGGTAGGGGGAGGGGGTTCTCACAGCAAGAACCGCGGTTTGAAGACAGGCCGGCGATACCGAGTCCTTCGCTCGACAACCCCCTCCCCCTACCCCCTCCCGCAAGGGGAGGGGGGACTCAAAAAAATAGGGCCGGGGAAGCCAGCACAGCCCCCGTCATCGGCCTCGTCTTCTACCGGGCCCTGGTCCAGGCCGGGAACCTGGCGCCGGTCGACGCGCTGGTCGCGGCACTGCGCCAGCGTGGCCTGAACCCGCTGCCCATCTTCGTCTCCAGCCTCAAGGACGCGGTCTCGGCCGAGCTGATCACCGATGTCTTCGCCCGCCATCCGCCGGCGGTGATCCTGAACGCGACCAGCTTCGCCGTCTCCAGCCCCGGCGGCCCGGCCCAGCCGACGCCCTTCGACGCGGCGGACTGCCCTGTCCTGCAGGTGGTGTTCGCCGGCGGCGCCGAGGCGGCGTGGCGCGACGGCACGCGCGGCCTGTCGGCGCAGGACCTGGCGATGAACGTCGCCCTGACCGAGATCGACGGAAGGGTGCTGACCCGCGCCGTGTCGTTCAAGTCGGAGGCGCGCTGGGACAAGCTGACCGAATGCACCGTGGTGTCCTACCGCCCGGTGGCCGACCGGATCGGCTTCGTCGCCGACCTCGCCGCTGCCTGGGCCGGGCTGCGCCGCACGCCGGCGGTCGAACGCCGCGTCGCGCTGATCCTGGCCAACTACCCGAACCGCGACGGCAGGCTCGGCAACGGCGTCGGCCTCGACACCCCGGCCGGGACGGTCGAGGTGCTGCGCGCCCTGGCCGAAGCCGGCTTCCGGGTCGAGCACGTCCCGGCCGATGCCGCTGCCCTGATGGCCCAAGTCTCCGCCGGCCCGACCAATGCGCTGGAGAGCCGGGCCGACCGCTCCGGCGGCGTGTCCTATCCGCTGGCCGAGTACCGCGCTTACTTCGACGGCCTGCCCGAGGCCGTACGGACCGCCGTGACAGCCCGCTGGGGTGCGCCCGAAGCCGATCCCTTCGTCGAGGCCGGCGCCTTCCGTCTGGCGGTGCATCGCTTCGGCAACGTCGTCATCGGCGTGCAGCCGGCACGCGGCTACAACATCGACCCGCAGGCAACCTATCACGATCCGGACCTGGTGCCGCCGCATGGCTACCTGGCCTTCTACGCCTGGCTGCGGCGAGGTTTCGGCGCCCAGGCCATCGTCCATATGGGCAAGCACGGCAACCTGGAATGGCTGCCGGGCAAGGCCCTGGCGCTGTCGCAGGAGTGCTTCCCGGAGGCCGCCTTCGGTCCCGTGCCGCATCTCTACCCATTCATCGTCAACGATCCGGGCGAGGGCACCCAGGCCAAGCGCCGGGCCGCCGCCGTGATCATCGACCACCTGACGCCGCCGCTGACCCGGGCCGAGAGCTACGGCCCGCTGAAGGACCTGGAGGCGCTGGTCGACGAATACTACGAGGCCGCCGGCATGGACCCGCGCCGGCTGGCCCATCTGCGCGACCGCATCCTCGACCTCGCTCGGTCGACCGGGCTGGACCGCGACTGCGGCGTAGCGGCGGATGCTGATTCCGACTCCGCCTTGGCGCAGATCGACAACCATCTCTGCGAGCTGAAGGAGATGCAGATCCGCGACGGGCTGCACATCTTCGGCCGCTCACCCGAGGGCGACCAGCGCACCGACCTGCTGGTGGCGCTGACCCGGGTGCCGCGCGGGGCCGGGCAGGGCGGCGACGCCTCGCTGATCCGCGCCCTGGCGGCCGATCTCGGCCTCGGCTTCGACCCGCTGGACTGCCGCTTCGGCGACGCCTGGGCCGGGCCGCGCCCGGCGGTGCTGGGGCCGGAGACGGGCTGGCGGACCCATGGCGACACGGTCGAGCGGCTGGAGGGGATCGCGCAGGATCTGGTCGCCGCAACCCGGGCGCCCGAATCCGGCTGGACCGCCACGGCCGCCGTCCTCGCCGAAATCGAGGCTTCGGTCGCGCCCTCCGTCGACCGCTCCGGCGCCGCCGAGATCGACGGGCTGCTGCGCGGGTTGGCTGGGCGTTTCGTGGCGCCGGGATCTTCCGGCGCGCCGACCCGCGGCCGGCTGGACGTGCTGCCGACCGGCCGTAACTTCTATTCGGTCGACAGCCGCACGGTGCCGACGCCGGCCGCCTGGCATCTCGGCTGGAAATCCGCCGCGCTGCTGGTCGAGCGGCACCGGCAGGAGCATGGCGACTGGCCGCGCTCGATGGCGCTCAGCGCCTGGGGCACCAGCAACATGCGCACCGGCGGCGACGACATCGCCCAGGCGCTGGCGCTGCTCGGCGTGCAACCGCGCTGGGACCCAGCCTCCCGCCGCGTCACCGGCTTCGAGGTGATGCCGGAGGGCGTGCTGGGCCGGCCGCGGGTCGATGTGACCCTGCGCGTCTCCGGCTTCTTCCGTGACGCCTTCCCCAGCCAGATCGACCTGTTCGACAGCGCCGTCCGCGCCGTCGCCGCGCTGGACGAGCCGGAGGATGCGAACCCGCTGGCCGCCCGCGTCCGGGCAGAGACGGCGGCGCTGGTCGAAGGCGGGATGACCGAGGCCGAGGCCCGCCGCCGCGCCGGCTTCCGGGTCTTCGGCTCCAAGCCCGGGGCTTACGGCGCCGGGCTGCAGGCGCTGATCGACGAGAAGCTGTGGCGCGACGAGGCCGATCTCGGCCGCGCCTATCTGGAATGGGGCGGCTGGGCCTATGGCGACGGCGCCGAGGGCGCCGCGGCGCACGACCTGTTCGCCCGCCGGCTTCAAAAGGTTGAAGCCGTTGTCCACAACCAGGACAACCGCGAGCACGACCTGCTCGATTCCGACGACTACTACCAGTTCGAGGGCGGGCTGGCGGCCGCCATCCACCATTTGTCCGGCGCCCGGCCGGCGGTGTGGCACAACGACCATTCGCGGCCCGAACGGCCGGTGATCCGGACCCTGCGCGAGGAGATCGCCCGCGTGGTGCGCGCCCGGGTGGTCAACCCGAAATGGATCCGCGGCGTGATGCGCCACGGCTACAAGGGCGCCTTCGAGATGGCGGCGACGGTCGACTACCTGTTCGCCTTCGCCGCGACCACCGACGCCGTGGCCGACCACCAGTTCGACCTGGTCTATGATGCGATGCTCGGCGACCCCGAGGTACGGGCCTTCCTGGAGCAGGCCAATCCGGCGGCGGCGCGCGAGATCGCGGAGCGGCTGCAGGAGGCGCTTGAGCGCGGCCTGTGGCAGCCGAGGGCGAACGCCGTCTACCATGAGCTCGATGCGCTGACGAAGGAGCCCCGCCCGTGAACACCGACGGCATGACCGAGGACGAGATCAACGCCCGCCACGCCGAGAAGATGGCGAAGAAGAAGGCGGTGCGCGACCGGATGCTGGCCGGCAAGACCATCGAGAAGGGCCTGCTGATCGTCCACACCGGCAAGGGCAAGGGCAAGTCGACGGCCGCCTTCGGCATGGTGCTGCGGTCGATCGGCCACGGCTTCCGCACCGGCGTGGTGCAATTCGTCAAGGGCAGCTGGGACACCGGCGAGCGCCATGTGCTGGAGCGGTTCCCCGGCCTGGTCACCATCGCCGCGATGGGCGAGGGCTTCACCTGGGAGACGCAGGACCGCGAGCGCGACATCGCCGCTGCCCATGCCGCCTGGGAGGCCGCCAAGGCGATGATCCGCGACCCGTCCTACCGGCTGGTGCTGCTGGACGAGCTGAACATCGTGCTGCGCTACGACTACCTGCCGGTCGAGGAGGTGGTGGCCTTCCTGCGCGACGAGAAGCCGGCGGACACCCATGTCATCGTCACCGGCCGCAACGCCAAGGACGAACTGATCGAGATCGCCGACCTGGTCACCGAGATGACGCTGATCAAGCACCCGTTCCGCGACGGCGTGAAGGCCCAGGCCGGGATCGAGTTCTGATGACCCCCTCACCCTCCCGTCGCCTGCGGCGCCGGGCCCCTCCCTCTCCCCGAGGAGAGGGGTATCTGAGCCGAGCCCGATTCACCTCTCCTTGGGGAGAGGTCGAAATCGCGCAGCGATTTCGGGTGAGGGGGAGCGCCGGCCGTGCCGCAGGGTAGACCTCCCGCCCTGATGGTCCAGGGCACCGGCTCCGACGTCGGCAAGTCGCTGATCGTCGCCGGGCTGTGCCGGGTGTTCGCCCGGCGCGGCCTCAAGGTGCGGCCGTTCAAGCCGCAGAACATGTCGAACAACGCCGCGGTCACCGCCGATGGCGGCGAGATCGGCCGGGCCCAGGCGCTGCAGGCGCGGGCCTGCGGCGTCGACCCGACCGTGCACATGAACCCGGTGCTGCTGAAGCCGGAGACCGAGACCGGCGCCCAGGTCATCGTCCAGGGCCGCCGCATCGCCACGCTGAAAGCCCGCGACTATGCCGCCCGCAAGCCGCAGCTGCTGGCGGCGGTGCTGGACAGCTTCACCCGCCTGTCGGCGGAGGCGGACCTGGTGCTGGTGGAAGGCGCCGGCAGCCCGGCCGAGGTCAATCTCCGCGCCGGCGACATCGCCAATATGGGCTTCGCCGAGGCTGCCGACCTGCCGGTGGTGCTGGTCGCCGACATCCATCGCGGCGGCGTCATCGCCAGCCTGGTCGGCACCCATGCGGTGATCGGGCCGGAAGAGGCGGCGCGGATCCGGGGCTTCATCGTCAACCGCTTCCGCGGCGACGCAGCGCTGTTCGCCGACGGCATGCGCATCGTCGAGCACCGCACCGGCTGGCGCGGCCTCGGTATCGTGCCGCATTGGCCCCTGGCCGCCCGGCTGCCGGCCGAGGACGCCAACGCCCTGGCCGAGATCGAGACGCCACGAGGCCGGGCGCTCACCGTCGCCGTGCCGGTGCTGTCGCGCATCGCCAATTTCGACGATCTCGACCCGCTGCGGCTGGAGCCGGATGTGGCGGTGCGGATGGTGCCGCCGGGCGAGGCGCTGCCGGGCGATGCCGACCTGGTGCTGCTGCCGGGGTCGAAATCGACCATCGGCGACCTCGCCTTCCTGCGCAGCCAGGGCTGGGACATCGACATCGCCGCGCATGTCCGGCGCGGCGGTCGGGTGCTGGGCCTGTGCGCCGGCTTCCAGATGCTGGGCCGGCGGCTGCATGACCCGGACGGCATCGACGGCCCGCCCGGCTCGGCCGACGGGCTCGGGCTGCTCGACCTCGAAACGATGATGACGCCGGAGAAGAGCCTGGTCGCCGTCGCCGGCACGCACCGGCCGACCGGCATGGCGGTCCGCGGCTACGAGATGCATGTCGGCCGCACCGAGGGGCCGGCCCTGGCCCGTCCGCTGCTCGACCTCGACGGCCGGCCGGACGGGGCGATCTCTCCCGATGGCCGCATCGCCGGCTGCTACGTCCACGGCCTGTTCACCGCCGACGGCTTCCGCGCCGCCTTCCTGGCGGAATTCGGGCCGAGGGCCGGGGACGGCCTGGCCTATGACGCCACGGTCGATGCCACGCTGGACGGGCTGGCCGACCATCTGGAACGGCATCTCGACTTGCCGGCGCTGGCTGCCATCGCCGGTCTTCCGGGCTGACACGGGTTGCTTTGCGATAGGTTATAGCCTTAATTTGCGTTCTTGTTCATGATACGTTCTATGAACAAGACGCAGACCGAATCAGGCATGGAGAGGCCCGCTTCCACCGGGGAGCGGACCGAGCGGCATCTGCGCCTGCTCGCCCGACTGGCCGAGATCGGCATGGAGATCGCCGAAAAGACCCGCACCGACGCGGTCGAGGCGCCCGAGCCCGGGGTCGACTACTGCGCCCGCTTCGCCACCGCCGCCCGGGCGGTGCGGCTGACGATGCTGCTGGAGGACAAGCTGTCCCGGCAGCGTCCGGCCTGGTCGACGGCGGCGGATCGCAAGGGCCACCGGCAGCGTGTGGCGGCGGCGATGCAGCAGGCGCTCGACGCCCAGAGCAAGGCCGAGGGCTGGAGCGAGGACGAGGCCGATGACCGAAGCTGGGAGCTGGGCGACCGGCTGGAGCAGCCCGAGATCGAGGAGATGATCGACCGCCTGCCGGCGGAGGTGGCGATTGCGCGGCTGTGCCGGATGTACGACCTGCCGGACGACGCGCAGCGCTGGCTGCAGGAGGCGATGGAGTTCGAGGCGGAGATGGCGCGCGAGGATGCGGAGGACGAGACGGGCTGGGACGACGAGGATGACGAACAGCCTCCGCCTCCCGATCCGCCTGCGCCTCGCGCCGCCCGCGGCCGCAAACCCAAGCCGCCGGACACGGGATGAAGCCACCGGCGCACTCACCGTCTGCCGATCTTCAGCATTCACCAACGCAGCCTTCCCCCCGCAGGAAGGGACTGTGCGCGTCCGCGCGCCGTTCCCCTGGCCGCCCCCAAAACCTCATCATCCCCGCGAAAGCGGGGATCTCGTCCAGCGTCATCGGCAGAAGATTCCCGCTTTCGCGGGAATGACGGCAAAGGGAAGGGCTGCTGCTCCAAAAAGGTCCCGCAAGCGGGAGAGGCAGCGCGAAAGGTCAGGCTGGCTTGCCCGCCACCAGGTTGAACGGCTTGCCTTGCTGGAAGGCGTCGATCAGGTCGATCAGCTGGTCGGCCAGGGCCTGCATGGCGCCGCGCGCGGCCCAGGCGACATGCGGGGTCAGGATGAAGTTCGGCAGGTCCAGCAGCCGCATCAGCGGCGCGTCGGCCGGCGGCGGCTCCGGCATCGCCACGTCGAAGCCGGCGCCGCCGATGCGGCCGCCGCGCAGCGCCGAGGTCAGCGCGTCCTCGTCCACCAGGCCGCCGCGGGCGGTGTTGATCAGCAGGACCTCCGGCTTCATCCGGGCGAATTCGGCGGCGCCGATCAGGCCGCGCGTCTCCGGCCGCAGCGGGCAGTGCAGCGAGATCACGTCGCTGGTCGCGATCACCTCGTCGAAGGAAACCCGGTCGCCGCCCGGGGCGCTCTCCCCCTTGCGGCCGGCGAAGACCACGTCCATGCCGAAGGCCCGGCCGATCGTCGCCACCGCATGGCCCAGCGACCCGCCGCCGATCAGCCCCAGCCGGGCGCCATGCAGGTCGAGGATCGGATGGTCGAAGAAGCAGAACTGCCTGGCCTCCTGCCAGCGTCCGGCCTCGACCGAGCGGCGATAGGGCAGCAGCGACCGGCGCAGCGCCAGGATCAGGGTGAAGACATGCTCCGGCACCGTGTGCACGGCGTAGCCGCGGATGTTGCACACCGCGACGCCGTTGCGGTCGCACCGGGCGGTGTCGACGCAGTCGGTGCCGGTGGCGGCGACCGCGATCAGGCGCAGCTCCGGCAGCTGCGCCAGCACCGGCTCGCGCAGCGGCACCTTGTTGATCACGGCGACGCTGGCACCGTGCAGCCGCCGCAGCACCTGCTCCGGCGCGGTCTGCTGGTGTTTCTCCCAGCGATGCGGGAAGGCGGGCGGGCGCAGCCGGATCGCCGGCGCCAGGGTCTCGCGGTCGAGGAAGACGATCTTCGGGTTTGACGGCAGCGTCATGGTCGGCCTCGCATGGTCGTGCCGCCAGCATGCCGATCCCGACAGGGCCGGCCCGTCCGATTGCGACATCGCCGATCCTTGGGCCGATCTCTGGCGTGACTTGACGTTTGGCGGGCCTGCGACATCACAGGTCGCGGCTGGATTAGCCTCGAACCGGCCCCGCCCGGACACTTGCCGCAGGATGGCCGTATGAGCCTGCAGGGAGCGGTTCGAGCGATGAAATCAACAGCGCGCGTGGTGGTGATCGGCGGCGGCGTGGTGGGCGTGGGCACGCTCTACCACCTGGCCAAGAAGGGCTGGTCGGACGTCGTCCTGATCGAGCGCAGGGAGCTGACCTCGGGCTCGACCTGGCATGCCGCCGGGCTGCTGCCGCTGTTCAACATGAGCTACTCGGTCGGGCAGATCCACAAGCACTCGGTCAAGCTCTACAACTCGCTCGAGGCCGAGACCGGCCAGCATGTCGGTTTCCGCCAGGTCTCCAACATCCGCCTCGCCCGGACGAAGGACCGCTGGGACGAGTTCATGTACTACAAGGGCGTGGCCGACACGATCGGGATCAAGGTCAACATCCTGACCCCGGCCCAGGTCAAGGAGATCTGGCCGCTGTGCGAGACCGACGGCATCATCGGCGCGATCCAGCACCCGGATGACGGCTACATCCAGCCGGCCGACCTGACCCAGGCCTTCGCCAAGGGCGCCCGCGCCATGGGGGCGGAGATCCACCGCTTCACCACCGTCCTCGGGATCGAGCAGACCCCGTCCGGCGAATGGCTGGTCAAGACCGACAAGGGCGACATCACCTGCGAGCACGTGGTCTCGGCCTCGGGCAACTTCGCCCGCCGCACCGGCGCCATGGTCGGGCTCGACATCCCGGTGATCCCGGTCGAGCACCAGTACATCGTCACCGAGCCGCACCCGGCGGTGCAGGAGCGGCAGCGCCAGGGCCTGCCCGAGATGGGCGTGCTGCGCGAGGCCGACAGCTCCTGGTACCTGCGCGAGGAGGCCGGCGGCTTCATCCTCGGCCCCTATGAGCCGGGTGCGCCCGTCTGCTATGTCGACGGGCCGGACGAGCAGTCGGAATACGAGCTGTTCCAGGAGGATCTGGAGCGGATCGCGCCGCATATCGAGACCGCGATCGCCCGCGTGCCGGCCTTCGGCGAGGTCGGGGTCAAGAAGGTCTACAACGGCGCCATCGCCTACACCCCGGATGGCAGCCCGATCATCGGCCCGGCCTGGGGCCTGAAGAACTTCTGGCTGAACGAAGGCCACAGCTTCGGCGTCACCGCCGCCGGCGGCGCCGGCTGGCAGCTGGCCGAATGGATCGTCGAGGGCGAGCCGTCGATCGACATGATGGGCGTCGACCCGCGCCGCTTCGGCCCCTACGCCTCGCGCGGCTACCTCAAGGCCAAGAACGAGGAGGCCTACCGCAACGTCTTCACCGTCCACTATCCGGACGAGGAGCGGGCGGAGGCGCGGCCGCTGAAGCGGGCGCCCTGCTACGACCGGATGAAGGCGCTCGGTGCCGTGTTCGGCACCGTCTATGGCTGGGAGCGGCCGAACTGGTTTGCGCCCGAGGGTTATGCCCTGAGCGAGGCGGAGCTGAACAAGCCCGACACGCTGGTCAACGAGAACCATGCGCCGGTGGCGCCGGGCGAGCCGATCCGCGAGAAGTGGAGCTTCCGCCGGTCGAACTACTTCGAGTTCGTCGGCCGCGAGGCCCGGCACGTGCATGAGAAGGTCGGCCTGCTCGACATGTCGGCCTTCGCCAAATACACCGTCAGCGGGCCGGGCGCGGCCGCCTGGCTGGACGGCATCGTCGCCAACCGGGTGCCGAAGAAGCCGGGCCGTATGACGCTCGCGCATCTGCTGTCGAAGAATGGCGGCGTGCGGTCGGAGTTCACGATCTACTGCGAGGGGCCGAACCGCTACTACCTGGTCGGCGCCGGCGCCTTCGAGCGGCATGACTGGGACACGCTGCAGAAGCTGCGGCCGCGCGACGGCTCGGTCGAGCTGCAGCGCATCACCACCCAGACCGGCGTCTTCGTGCTGGCCGGCCCGAGCTCCCGCGCCCTGCTGCAGAAGCTGACCGACACCGACCTGTCGAACGCTGCTTTCCCCTGGCTGTCGGGCAAGCCGATCAATGTCGGCATCGCCCAGGCCCAGGCGCTGCGCGTCAACTTCGTCGGCGAGCTGGGGTGGGAGCTGCATCACCCGATCGAGATGCAGAACCCCATCTTCGAC